>JGI10216J12902_101469769_pt1 | contig 50985 bp, 45 predicted proteins | sample KanNatreferecore_FD_12902 | JGI IMG/M metagenome (IMG submission 12902)
CTGACGTTGTAACGCGGATGAAATTCCTTGATCAGCTTGCCTTCGAGCAGCATCGCCTCCGGCTCGCTCCGCACGGTGTGCACGTCGAAGTCGCAAATTGCTTCGACTAGCGCATTGAATTTCAAGTCCCAGCCCAGCCGCCGCGATGGATGAAAGTACTGGCACACGCGTTTGCGGAGGTCGCGCGCCTTGCCGACATAGATTACGCGACCGAAACGGTCCTTCATCAGGTACACACCCGGCTTGTGCGGCAATTGCGAAAGCTTGTCTCGAATGGCATCCGTCACGGGCATCGCCGCAGAATTTCGCGCAAAGACGCCAGGGTGCAAAGGCTTTCCGCAGTTTGGCGTTTTCTTCTACTGACTAACTCGATATGCTAAACCGCCTGAGTCCATGAGAAGAGAATTCGCGTTCCTTACGGCCCTTTTTGTCTGCGCTTGCGCTGCTTTCGGTCAACCAACCAACGATCATTTCGTCAACCGCACGACGCTTACTGGCTTGGACATCCGGTGGTTCGGCACAATCACCGGCGCCACCATCGAGCCTGGGGAACCGCCGCGCGGCAGTTTCGCTCCCACCGCGTCGGTGTGGTACGCGTGGAGCGCTCCGTTGAGCGGCGATGTTGAGATTGGCTTTTCGTTCGTGGAGTTCTTCGCCGTTTTCGGCGTTTATCGCGGCACGAATCTGAACGATCTCGTCGCGGTCACAAATGGCGTTGCTGTGGGCACGGCGAAGTTTCGCGCGCAAGCGGGGAAGACTTACTCCATCGCCATCGATTCCGGCGCTGGTCAGACTGACGCATTCTGGATGGCGCTCACCCTTACGCCAGCGCCACCGAACGACAATTTCGCGAAAGCCACGCGCGTTACAGGATGGAATGGCTGGATGCAAAGTTCGAACGCTGCTGCGTCTGTCGAAGTCGGCGAGCCACGCCACGTCGGAACGAATGGCCCTTTCGGCAAATCGATTTGGTGGAGGTGGGCGGCGCCGGACCACGGCATGTGGCAAATCGATTTGTCGCGGCTGGCCACGAACACTGCGTTGGCTGTTTACAACGGGAGCAGCGTCTCGAACCTCACGGCGCTCGCGAGCAACCGGTCTTCCTTCGGCACGACGCTGACTGCATTGAGTGTGCGGGTGGCAGCGGGCACGGAATATTTCATCGCCGCGGACCATACGAATGACGTGCTCATTGACTTCAACTTCTCGTTCTCGCCAGCGCCGGTGAACGATTACTTCACCAATCGCCTCACGCTCACGGGCAACACGGGCGCGGTGGTCGCAACAACAGTGAACGCCACGGTTGAGCCGGGGGAACCCTTCATCTCGTTCGGAGGACAACAAACAATTTGGTGGACGTGGACGGCACCGACGACATCGCCGACGACCTTTCAGTTCGTGGACCAATCACACCGGCTCGACGTGTACACGAACAATGCGCTCGGTTCCCTTCAGGCCTTGGGCGGCCTCGATTTCCTGTTTCAAGGATTTGGCCGTTACGTAATGCCCAACGCTCGGGCGGGCGGCGCCTATCAATTCCGTGTGCGACCCGATTTAGCGGCGGGTCCATTCAGCTTCGTCTGGTATCAAAGCTCCGCACTCGCTTCCAACAATCACCTCGCCAACCGCCAGCAGCTCGCGGGCACGAACATTATTGTGAGCGGAAGCCTGGCGGGCGCGACACGAGAAGCAGGGGAGCCGAGTCACGGCGCCATTTCTGGCGGCAGTTCCGTCTGGTACGGCTGGAAAGCGCCCACGAACGGCGTGGTCCGCTTCACGTTGACGAACGCAGGCTTCAATGTGGTCGCGGCCTGTTACCGCGGAACGAATTACGGCGCGCTGACGATGATGGTGTCCGACATCAACACGAGATCGCCTGGCGCCGCCACAGCCGCATTTAACGTGACAGCTGGTGCTGATTACTCGATTGCCGTGGACTCGCCTTTCTCCTCGGACACATTCAGCTTCGCCATGCTGTTCACTCCTGCGCCGCCCAATGACAACTTCACGAACCGAATCGTGTTGCCGGGCCTTGACGTAACGACATCAGGAACGACGCTCGGCGCGAGCAAAGAAACGGGCGAGCCGAATCACGCCGGCAGCACCAGCCGCACGGGAACCGTCTGGTGGACGTGGCAAGCCGCGACGAGCGGGCCAGTGACAATTGTGGCCGAGGGCGGACCGCTTGATCCCGTGCTGGCTGTTTATACCGGCACACAAGTCGGTGGTCTTGTGCCAATCGTGTCGAACAACGATTACCTGCAAAACGGAGTGCGCGACAGCCTCGTCACCTTCAATGCCCTGGCGGGAACCAATTATCACATCGCTGTCGCGACGACACCATTGGCCGCAGGTGACATCACGCTGCGCATTCGCCGCAGCCTCCCGCCGACAGTGACGTGGCTCCAACCCACGAATGATCTCATTCTTGCCCCGGGTTCAGATATGGAGTTCATCGCGGACGCCACTGACAGCGACGGCACGGTGACTCAGGTAACGTTTCAAGTGGCCGCGACAACCACAATCGTCTCCACCATGACGGCGCCGCCTTACAAACTGGCTCTGACAAATCTCCAGTATGGCACTTACGCCTATCGAGCCTACGCCGTCGACGACGACGGTTTGATCGGCACGAGCACGCAGCGGCAAGTGCGCGTGCCTCCGCTCAATGATTACTTTACGAATCGTTTCATCATTCCCGAGAACACTGCGTCAGTCACGGGCACGATGTCCGGAGTGACGCGCGATACGAACGAACCGCGACAACTCGCTGGCGCGCCGCGCGTGGCATGGTGGTCCTGGAACGCTTTGACCAACGGCCGGGTCTATCTGGCCATCACCAACGCGAGCGGCTCGCGAGCAGTGTCCGTTTATTACGGCGTGGATGTAAGCGCGCTGACATTGGTGGCGACAAGTTCCGGCGGCAGCCGCGCCACATTTGAGGTGGAGTCGGGTGTTCAATACCAAATCGCCGCCGAAACGTTCGGCGAAGGCGAGGTAATTATTTCCTTCATCACGCCGGCATTTGCGGCCAACGATCATTTCACGAATGCCACCATGATCGTTGGGACGAATGCAGTGATTCACGCCTCCAACGTCGAAGCCACGGCGGAACCGGGCGAACCAAAGCATGGCGGGTGGGACCCTGGGCGTTCGTTGTGGTGGACGTGGACGGCTCCAACGAATGGCACCGTTGCGCTGCGGACAGCGGGCAGCACATTTGATACGACGCTGGGAGTTTACACGGGCAACTCGGTTTCGAATCTCGCACTGGTCGTGAGCAACCGCACGGCGAGCTTCAGTGGAAACAGCGTCGTCACCTTCACGGCGAACGCGGGCACGACTTACCGTATCGCAGTGGATGGCTACTTTGGCGCGTTCGGCAACGTTGTGTTGTCGTTCGAATTCTTCAATCCACCGGCGAACGACATGTTCGCACAGCGCATTCCGCTCCTTGGCCAGACGAACATTGTGTCCGGCAACAACGCGGCGGCGACGCGAGAGAGCGGCGAGCCCAGCGCCTTCTTTGGCGTGAACAAAACACTGTGGTGGACCTGGACAGCGCCGATGAGCGGCCGAGTGATCATGAGCACGGAGGGTTCGGCCTTGAAAAATACAATCGGCGTTTTCACCGGCAGTTCAGTGTCATCCCTCACTTCGGTGGGAAGTGCAGCTTCCCTCAGTTCGAGCAACAGCGTCCTCCAGTTCGATGCGACGGCGGGCACAGCCTACCAGATTCAATTGGACTCACAGTCAACGTCTGGCGGTGAATTGTTCCTGCGGGTGATGCAGCCGGATTCGGCTGCGAATGACAATTTTGCGCAACGGTTCCCGCTCAACGGCTACGTTGCGAACGTGCCCGGGCACAACTTCAACGCGACACGCGAAACCGGTGAACCGCCTCACGACGGAGGCCAGAACCGCACCGTTTGGTGGTCGTGGACTGCGCCCGAAACGCGCAGCGTCTCCATCGTGCCGCACAGCGCTGAGCTCCCGAAGATGGCCATCTACACAGGCAGCGCGATCCACGGACTGTCATTGATCGCGAGCAATTTCCCCGGCGGCAATGCGGCGGGCGCAGCCACGCTCAACGCGGTCGCCGGTACCGAATACCAGTTCGCGCTCTTTTTGCGATTGAGTCAAATGGGTGAGATCGTTTTCAGCATCGTCCCAAATGAAGCTCCGGTGGTGCAGGTCATCGCGCCTGTGCCGGGCGCGGCGTTTCATCCCGGCGAAAACTTCGTGCTGAGTGCCAACGCCAGTGACGCGGATGGTTCCATTTCGAACGTGCTGCTTTCCGCCGGTCCTTTCTCACGAATTGATTCTTTATTCCCCTATACTGTCGTGGCTTCCAACGTTCCCTTGGGCGATTACACGGCCACGGCACGCGCAACGGACAATCTGGGTGCGTTCACAACGTCGCCGCCGATCAGTTTCCGTATCGCGCCGCCCAACGATGATTTCGCCGACGCTGCGATTCTCTCGGGTGAGTTCGCGCAGGTGATCGTGACGAACATTGGCGCCGCAAAACAATCGGGTGAGCCGAACCATGCGCTTCAAACTGGCGGCCGTTCGATTTGGTTTTCGTGGACCGCTCCTGCCAGCGCCCGTTTCAGTCTCACGACCGAGGGGAGTTCGTTCGATACGCTGCTGGCCGTTTACACCGGCGATTCGGTGTCGAACCTCAATCTCGTGGCAGCCAGCGACGACCGAACCGGATTCGATACCTGGAGCGAACTTCAGTTCGATGCGAGCGCGGGAACGAATTATTTCATCGCCATCGACGGGCAAGCGGGAGCTGCCGGCGAAGCAAGGCTCGCACTGCGCCGCGTCGCCGACAACGACCTGTTCGCCAACGCGATCACATTGTCCGGCCACACGACGACGCGCGGGCGCAATGCCGGCGCGGCCATCGAACCGGATGAACCGTTTCACGATGATTCGCCGGCGGGCGGTTCACTTTGGTGGACATGGACGGCGCCCGTTTCAGGCCGTTATCTGGCCGTCACGGCGGGCAGCGACTTCGACACTGTGCTCGCCGTTTATTGGGGCCAGGCGCTCTCGAATCTCACCGTCATTGCCACCGACGATGACAGCGCCAGTCAGCAGCAAGGTGTGGCGCGATTCGACGCGCTGGCGGGCGAAGAATATCGAATCGCCGTGGCCGGCTATGGCGTCGCGCGTGGCGAAATCCAACTGACGATTGCAACGAACGGCGTGCCCACGTTGTTTGGTCCGGCCCGGCCCGGTGGAACGAACTTTGTCTTCCGCGCACTCAGCGAGCCGGGCCGAACCAACATCGCGCAACGCTCCGTGAACTTCAGCAGCTGGACTTCGTTTGATACCAAAGTGGCGGGCGATTGGTGGATCGACTTCCGCGATCCGTTCCCGGCAACGAATTCACTCCAGTTCTATCGCGTCACGCAACCATGATCCTTAGAAGCTGACGCGGTAAAACTGGTACGGGCTGGCCGAGAGAATGTTTGTGAAGACTGCGCTCGTTCCATCGGCAGTGAACTGCGCGGCGTTGGACCAATTCGTCAGGTTGGTACTCCGCTCGACCGTGTAGGTGATCCCCGGTGTTGTGTTCCAGCGGATCGTGTTCGTGCCGGACTGTGCCAATACTGGCCGAGGAACATCCACGATGTTCGTGACTGTGAATTGAATCCTGAAGTCTTTCAGCACCGCCATGTGCTGGTTGAACCCGGAGTCGGCGAATTGAACAGGTGCGACGGATGAGAGCGGCGTGAACACGCGCGAGTCGAAAACCAGTCCGTTGCTGAACGATTGCGTGTCGATTTGTACGGGCACGAGGTTGGTCACGAAAGAAAAGTCCGGCAGAACAAAATCGTAAGGCTGCGAACGCGGTCCGTTCGTGTCGGGGTCGCCACCGGATTCAGCATCAGTCGGAATGGGCGAATCGCTGAGGAACATTTTGAGGACTGTGAGCGCCGGTTCGCCGCGGTTCTGCGCATTCAAATCGCCAGCTACGACGAGGAAAGTGTTGCTCGGGAAATTGGCGGTGATGAGTTGTTTCAGCGCAACGGCTTCGTTGCTGCGCGTCAATGAATCCGAGCCGCTGCCAGCCTTGAGATGCACGCTCACGACGTAAAGGTCGTTTGTCCCCGGCACATCGAGTTGCGCCCAGGCAAAGCCGCGGTCGGGAATCAGCGTGTCGTCCCATGAACCGGAAGCGCGAATCGGGTAACGGCTGATGACGCCATTGGGAATCGCGTAGCCGCTCTCACGGAAGTAACTGAAGTTGGTGCCGAAGGCAGTGTCGATCATCTGGCGAATCTGCGCGGGCGTGTTGTTGCTGTAGTTGAACTCCTGAATGGCCACGATGTCGGGTTTCAGTCCCTGAAAAATGCGGATGGAGTTGGCCTCGTACTTCTGCGAGTTGCCGGTAAGGTTGGCGGCCATGATGCGAAGAACGGTGTTGGTGGTGAGAATGATCTCACGGTCAACGGCATGCAATCGCGACAGAACGCCGAACAGCAACAGCGCGAACCAAGTGAAGGAAACCAGGACGACAGGCGCGCGGCGTTTACATCGCTTCGGTGTTCCATTGTTCGGCACGCTCAAAAGATAACGTGCGCCCCGGCAGGATGAAAGTTGAAGGGCGTGACGCAGCGCTTCTCACGCCTCGATGGCGTAGGCTTTGATCTTGTTGTAGAGCGTCTGGCGTCCGATGCCGAGGCGCTTGGCGGTTTCGAGTTTGTTGCCGCGCGTTTCCTTCAACATCTGCACGATGGTGTTGCGCTCCATCGCTTCCATCAGCGTGAGATTGCTGGTGGTGGCGGCCTCTTCCGGCGTCTTCTCGACGGTGATGGCGAGGTCGGCCTCGTCGATGACTTTGTTCTCCGCCATGAGCACTGCACGCTGCACTTCGTTCTGAAGCTGCCGCACGTTGCCGGGCCAATCGAACCGGCGGAGCATTTCGGCGGCACTCGGCGAGAAGCCCGTGATGACGCGGTTGGCTTGCGCGGCGAAACGTTTCAGGAAGGCTGTCGCCAGCGGAACAATGTCCTCGCGGCGCTCGCGCAGCGGCGGCAAGTAAACCGAGATGGCGCTGATGCGGTAAAAAAGGTCTTCACGCATCTTCCCGTCCTTGATGGCCTCCTGCGGAATGCGATTCGTCGCGGCGATAACCCGGCAATCGATCTTATAGCTGGTCTTGCCGCCGACGGGGCGCACTTCTTTTTCCTGCAACACGCGAAGCAGCTTGCTCTGCGTGTCGATGGGCATTTCAGAAAGCTCATCGAGCAACAGCGTGCCGCCTTCGGCCTGGCGGAAGAGACCTTCGCGATCGGCCTGCGCGCCCGTGAACGCGCCTTTGACCGAGCCAAACAATTCGCTCTCGATCAACTCACGCGGCAGCGCGGCGCAGTTCACTTTCACGTTCGGTCCCTTGCTGCGGGGGCTGAGAGAGTGAATCAAATCAGCAATGACCTCCTTGCCCGTGCCGCTTTCGCCGGTGATCAAAATCGAAACGTCGCTGGGCGCGACACGTTCGATGGTGCGCACGACATTTTTCATTGCCGCACTTTGGAACACCGGCGAGGCCGCGCCGCTCATCGTCGAAAGGGCGCGGCGCAACGCGCTGTTCTCTTCGTTGATCTGCTTGTGCTCCAGCGCACGCTCGATCTGGAGCTTGAGCGTACTGCAATCGAACGGCTTGGGCTGAAAATAATAGGCGCCGCGCTTCGTCGCTTCGACCGCGACTTCAATCGAGCCGTGCCCGGTCAATACGATGACTTCCGCTTCCGTCCAATTCTTCTTCACCTGCGGCAGGAGCGTCAGCCCATCGGCGTCCGGCAATTTCAAATCGAGCAGGACGATGTCCGGCTGGATGGCGCCAAAGAACGACTTCAACGTGGCGGCATCGGCGGCTTCGGTGACTTCGTAGCCGTCTTCCAGACACGATTTGACGAACTCGCGAATGACCGCTTCGTCATCCACGACCATTACTTTTGGCTTCATACGTTTTTGCCGTTGGCCGCGCAGGCGCGCACGAATGTATGGAACAGCCTCAAATGTTCCGCGTGCCGCGCATACAGCCGCTCGGGATGGAATTGCACTGCCAGAAAAAAAGGCAGGGTCGTCCCGGCAAGTCCGGATTTCAACTCCATGGCCTCAATCACGCCGTCACTGCTGCGGGCCGTCACCGTGAATGGGTCAGCCACGTCAGCGACGGCCTGATGATGCGAACTGTTCACCCCAAGCTTGTTATCGCGCGCGATATTGGCGAGCAGCGAACCGTCCGTCAATTCCGCATCGTGAACGATGTCGTTCTTGCGATCCAAACGCCGATGGTCGAGCGCGCCTGGGATTTGCGAGGCAATATCGACGACCAGCGTGCCTCCAAACGCGACGTTCACGAGCTGGTGCCCGCGGCAGATGGCGAACAGCGGCTTGTGCTGGCGAAAGATTTCATCCACCAGCATCAGCTCGAACAGGTCGCGGTCCGGCTCTGGCTCGGAGACGGTCTTTTGCAACTTCTTGTCGAGCTTTGGTGCGTAGAGTTTCGTTTGAACATCGTCTCCGCCCGTGAGCAACACGCCGTCGCAGCGCGCGACGGACTCGGCAACGAGGGGCTTGGCGGGAATCGCCGGCGCGATCCACGGGAGTCCGCCGGCTGCCGCCACGGCCATGCAGTATTGGTTCGAGAGACTCACCGAGTTGTCCTCGAACTCCACACCGCGCTTGGAGGTGCTGGGAGAAATGAGGATGAGCGGAGGGCTCATGGGAGAAAAACACCAAACTCCAAACTCCAAACACCAGATAAACACCAAACTCCAAACACCAATGGGTCTGCGCGGCTCCTCGACGCGCTGTAGGAGCTTCGTGTTTGGAGCTTCTCTGGTGTTTGGGTTTTGGATTTTGGTGTTTTCACTTCGGTATTTCCGCTTCAGGAAACAGCTCGCGAATTCTTTTCATCACTCGCCCTTCCTCCTCGGGACGCAAGAGCCGCCGGTTGATTCGCCGCCGCACGGCGTCCAACAACTCCAGCCAATCTTCCAGCGGCGGGTCTTCATTCTCCTGCCAGTCATCGAACCGTTTCTCGCGCTGATAAAAAATCCAGCGATTGCCCACGTGATGCACATAGACCTGCAATTTCTCGCCCTCCTCGGTCGTGCGCTTCCAACTGATTTCTGCTTTGGCCATCGGATTAGTCCAAGGCCCAGAGTCCAAAGTCCAAAGTCCAAGGTCCAAGACGAGCCTGGCCCGACTTTGGATTTTGGATTTTGGATTTTGGACTTTGAGTCCTCACGCCACCACCTCCGGCTGGTCCGGCAATTCCACACTCGCCACCGCCATTGCCGCGATGCCTTCCTCCCGGCCGATGAATCCCAACGCCTCGTTGGTTGTCGCTTTGATGCCGATGCGATTGACGTTCACGCTCAGCGCCGCCGCGATGTTTTCCCGCATGTGCTGCACGTGCGGACCTATCTTTGGCTGCTGCGCAATGAGTGTGGCATCGATATTGATGATGCGCCCTTCGCGAAACTTGACCTGGCGCGCGGCTTCTTCGAGGAACAGGTGACTTCGTTTGTTCTTCCAGCGCGGATCGGAATTAGGAAAGAAGTGTCCGATGTCCGCCTCGCCGAGCGCGCCCAGCACCGCGTCACAAATCGCGTGCATCAACACATCGGCGTCCGAATGACCCTCCAGTCCTTTGGCGTGCGCAATCTCGACACCGCCGAGGAAAAGCTTTCGTCCCTCGACGAGCTTGTGAACGTCATAACCGATGCCGACATGATTCATGCGCCGCGGAGTGTAGAGAACAAAATTCCAAATCCCAAAGCCCAAATTGCTGGAGTTCAAGCTTTAGCTTTTCCGGACACGCTGAAGCGTGTACGCCAACGCCGAGCTGCGATGACGCGTTAATCGGCGCACGTCGCTCTTGATTCCCCGGCATTCCTCTGCCAGACATTCCGCATGACCAAGATTTCCTTTGCGCTCACGGGGGTTCTGTCTGTTTCGCTTTCGATTTTCGCCGCGGATTACACGGTGCACACGTGGAAGAAGATTCAACTGAGCGACCAGTTCTGGAGCGAGGGCGCGAACATTGGCGACTTCAATAAAGATGGAAAGATGGACGTTGTATCGGGTCCTTACTGGTGGGCCGGACCGGATTTCAAACAACAGACTGCATTCATGGAAACATCGTCGCGCAAGTCGAGCGGCGGCTCAGCGCCGTTCAAGTTGGGACCAATTTCAAAAATCAGCATTCCAGGCTTCGAAGGCGCGCTGGGGCACAACAACGCGTACTCGGACAACTTTTTTGCATTTGCCCACGATTTCAATCACGACGGTTGGGATGACATTTTGATCTACGGCTTCCCTGGCCAGGACGCATCGTGGTACGAAAATCCGAAGAACGAGAATGCGAACGGCACGGGGCTTTGGAAGCGGCACAAAGTTTTTGATGTTGTCGATAACGAGTCGCCGCATTGGGGCGACATCACGGGCGACGGCGATCCTGAAATCGTTTCCAACTCTGGCGGTACGTTCGGTTACGCGTCGCCGGACTGGGATAATCCCGCACAGCCGTGGAAGTGGCGCGCGGTCACACCGAAGGTCGGCTACCAGCGCTTCACACATGGCATGGGTTTCGGCGACGTGAATGGCGATGGCAAACCGGACATCCTCGAAGCCGGCGGCTGGTGGGAAGCGACTGCGAGCGCCGAATGGACGAAGCACCCGGCGAAATTTGGCCGCGGCGGCGCGCAAATGTACGTCTATGACGTGAACGGCGACGGATTGAACGACGTCATTACGAGCCTCGAAGCGCACGGCTACGGCCTATCGTGGTTCGAGCAAAAGAAAGACGGCGAGATTTCTTTCGTCGAGCACACCTTCATGGGCAAGACGCCAAAGGAAAACAAATACGGTCTGGTGTTCTCGCAATTACACGCATTGGACCTGGTGGACATGGACAGCGACGGCTTGAAGGACATCGTGACCGGAAAACGGTTCTGGGCGCACGGCGCGCACGGTGACGCAGACCCGGGCGGCGCGGCGGTTGTTTATTGGTTCAAGCTCGTGCGCAACGCGGACAAAAGCGTGGACTGGCTCCCCTACCTCATCGACAACGATTCGGGCGTCGGGACACAAGTCGTGGCGGCGGATGTGAACGGAGACAAGTTGCCGGACGTGATTGTGGGGAACAAGAAAGGGACGTTCGTTCACATTCATAGCGTGAAGCAGGCGACCAAGGAGGAATGGGAGAAGGCGCAGCCCAAAGTGGTGGTGCAGACGGCAGCGAAGTGATTTGAAATCAGAACCGCGCCTCGAACGAAAAACGGGAGAATCAAAGAACTAATCTATGATCCAACAACGGCTCTCACGGCGTGACTTCCTGAAGCATTCCACCGCGCTCGCAGCCGGTGTTACTGTCCTCAGTCCGGCAGGCTTACTCGCCGCAGACGCGGCTCGCAAAACCAAAATTCCAATCGGCGTTCAACTCTATTCCGTCCGCCAGGATTGCCAGAAAGATTTGCCCGGCACGCTCAATGCCATCAGCAAGATCGGTTACAAGGCGGTCGAGTTTGCCGGCTATTACGGACGTGATGCGAAGACCTTGCGCAAGTTGCTCGATGACGCCGGACTGAAATGTTGCGGAACTCACACCGCACTCGACACGATTCTTCCTGAGAAGCTGGCCGCAACGATAGAGTTCAACAAAACGCTGGGGAACAAGTATCTCATCGTGCCCAGCATGCCGGCGAAGTACAGCAAGACTCGCGAGGGCTGGGAAAATGCCGCCAATCTTTTCAATGAAGCTTCTGACAAGGCGCGTTCGCAAGGAATGATTGTCGGCTATCACACTCATACCGCCGAATTTCAACCGATTGATGGAGAGATGCCCTTCGACATTTTCTTTGGGCGCGCGAAAAAGGAAGTCGTCATCCAATTCGACACCGGCAACGCGGGTAATCTCGGCGTCGATCCGCGCGTTTATCTGAAAAAATATCCAGGGCGCACCGCAAGCATTCACGCCAAGCCTTATTCCAAAAAGAACCGTAACGCTCTGATCGGACAGGACGACTTGGTTTGGCCAGAGATTTTCAATCTGTGTGAAACCAGCGCTGGAACAGAGTGGTACATCGTCGAATACGAACGCGACAACGAGCCGCCGCTGGTCAGCATCGAGAAGCTGCACAAGATCCTGTGCGAGATGAGCAAGTGTTAGCCCGCTTCGGCGGCTACCGTTCGACGGTGAAGGTCACGTCGTAGTTCGTCTGCGTGTATAAATTCGTTCTTTCCAATCCGCCACTGTCCAGCCCATCCGGTCCAATGCTGTAAACAACCCAGCCGTTGGTCAGCGGCTTGAATCGCAGCGGTTGATCGTCAAACAAATCGCGGGGAAGCGAGGCCAGTACTTCGGGAACAAGCGTTTGCGTCGAACTCGGCAATTGCCCTCTATGAGTCAGCCGAAAGCGTTCGATGGCCAGTGCGCATTTCGTGGCGGCGACTTGCGCCTCGATCTCGTAGTGCTTGCTCAGCGCTTTCGACCACGATGGGTGGACCGCGTGGCCTGTTTCGCTCGTGACATTCGTTCGGTAAACATCGAAGAGGCGTGTGAACTCCGGGATGGCTTGCGCCACGGGAGTTTTGAGGGCCTGCTGCAATGAAGGGACGAGGTCGAGGTAAGCGATGAAGTCGCGATCGCTGTATTCTGCGCGCCCCAGGCGCAGCCGTTCCCAAGCGCGCTGCCACCATTTGAGTTTGCGCGCGCTTGTGAGATCATGAAGCCGCTCGCCCGCCTTGATCCGAGTGAAAACTTCGATGGCCAGACAATGCTCGACGCGCAAGGTGTTCGGAAAACCAGCCGTGTCCGGTTGGGGAATTGCCTCGAGCACACGCGCCAGTTGGCGATCATCGAATGGCACCTGGTTGACGCACCGCTCAGTCGTACTGCACGCAAGTCCGAGACAAGCGTCGCGAATCATGTGCTCGACCAGCGTTGAGTCCGCGGGAATCGCCTGCGCAAAGCGGAAGCCTTGCGTCAGCATCTCGCTCGCGCCCTCGGCATCGCCCGTTTCCGCAGCGCAAAGTGCGCGCGTGCAAAGCAACTGCATCAGGGAACGCATTTTCACGAACGGAGCGACCGGCACGCTCTGTACGCCGACTTCCCAACAAATGCCGAATCGGGTGCCGGCTGGCACCGTCGGCATGAGGTTCGTGATGGTCGCCGTGTCCGCGTAAAAAGTTCTCAAAGCGCCGAGGGCCGGTTCATTCAATCTCTCACCCCGCGCTGGTGTGGCCGCCGAACCGGTGATAGGCGTCAGGCCGGACGGAGGACGGTTGACTGCCGCGAACTCCATTGCGTTGCTGAACAGCAGTAGCGCGTCCTGCTCTGCCGGCGGCAGCGCAAACATTTTTGCCAAATCCGCATCGGTGATTGGCTCGCCCGACGCCCGCAGTGCCGCGAGCTTTTGTTGAATCAATTTGTCCGCAGCAGTCTGCCGTTTTCCCGCCCAGACAATGAGAACGGCAATGACGAACAGTGTCGCGGCAGTGCTGAGAAGCAAAGGACGTTGAACAAACGGCTTTGAGATGCGTTGGTCTTCGTTCATCAGCGCGTGAATGTAAACCCCGGACGCTCTTGTTCGTTGCCAGCATTTCAAGAAACATCACAGGTAGGGCGACGCTGTCCTCGGCGCGCCGGAGTAAGGCGCGGACAAGTCTAAAGGCGTTACTTAACGATGCGGCCGGCGCCCTGAAGACAGCGTCGCCCTACCTCCACGATCTTCGATGGTACTTCCCAGATGCGTATTGATTCGTCTGGAGCGCCTGTCGCCCGTGATTACGATGGCGGCGCGAGATGAAAATCGGAGTCGTGGGATGCGGCGCATTGGGAAGTTATTATGGCGCAAAGCTGTGTCGTGACGGGCACGAGGTTCATTTCCTTTTGCGCAGCGATTACGATGTGGTGCGGCGGCGCGGTGTGTTCGTCCGCAGCCCCGAAGGCGATTTTCATGTCAACCCGAAGTGCGCACGCTCACCAGAGCAGATTGGACCCTGCGATGTCGTGTTGATCGGATTGAAGACCACTGCCAACGATCAGTTCACAAAGCTTCTTCCTCCGCTGGTCGGTAAACACACCGCCGTCGTTACGTTGCAAAATGGTTTGGGCAATGAAGAACAACTCGCGACGCTGTTTCCGCCCAAACAGATCCTGGGTGGACTCTGCTTCGTCTGCCTCAATCGTCTCGAACCCGGCGTGATTCAGCACATTGATCATGGACGGATTGTGCTCGGCGAATTCTCCGGCTGGCCTGAGCCGCGCACGCACGACATCGCGTCGGCCATTCGCCATGCCGGCGTGCCATGCACGGTCACAGACAACCTGGAGCGCGCGCATTGGGAAAAACTCGTCTGGAACATTCCCTTCAATGGCCTCGGCGTGGCGAGCGCCGCTGGATACGACGCGGTGTTCAGTGGAGAGAGAAACCCAGGCACGATCGCCCCCCTCTCCCCTCAACGGGGTGAGGGGTGGGAACGGATTGGTGCGCTCGAAAATGCGAGAACCGTTGGCGCGACCACCCCTCACCCTCACCCTCTCCCCGTTGAGGGGAGAGGGAACCAGAGTGCGCCTCTCGCCGCCTGCCTGACTACCGACAAGCTGCTCGACAGCGGTCGCTGGGAAGAACTCGTCCGCCAATTGATGAACGAAGTGATCGCGGTAGCAAACGCGCAAGAGCTGGGCGTGGATCCACATTTGGCGGACAAACAAATCGAGCGCACGCGCACGATGGGACCGTATCGCGCCTCAACCCTGATCGATTTCGAACGTAAGCAGCCGCTGGAATTAGAGGCGCTGTTCCTCGAACCGTTGCGCCGTGCGAAGCGTGCGGGCGTGGCAACGCCAAGGTTGGAAGCGCTGTGCTCGGTGCTCGAAATTCTGGATAGAGATAGAAAATAATCGCGGCCCACCATGTTCAGAAGCTGAACCACCAAGACACAAAGTACACCAAGAAGAATTTCTGAATTCTTTGTGTCTTTGTGCCTTTGTGGTTCATCATCCCGCACATGAGTGTTCGCGTTCGTTTTGCGCCCAGTCCGACCGGTTATTTGCACATTGGTGGCGCCCGCACGGCTCTGTTCAACTGGCTATACGCCCGGCACACCGGGGGCACGTTCGTCCTGCGCATCGAGGACACGGACGAGGCGCGTAATACGCAGGAGGCGGTGAACGTGATTCTCGAAGGATTGCGCTGGCTCGGGCTGGAGTGGGACGAAGGGCCGCTAACGCCGGACGCGCACGGGCCGAGCAAAGGCGAGCGCGGGCCTTACTTCCAATCGCAGCGCAAAGAAAACTACGCGCGGCGTGTCGAAGAGTTGAAGGCCAAGGGCATGGCTTACGAACGCGAGGGCGCGATTCGCTTCCGCATGACCCGCGAGCCGATTGTCATTCCCGACCTGGTCGTGGGCGACGTGACGCGTCCGCTCACCGATCGCGAGGAACAGGACCCGGACTTCGTCATCGTGCGCTCGGACGGCCTGCCGGTATTCCATTTCGTGAACGTGGTGGATGATTTGGAGATGGACATCACACACGTCATTCGCGGCGAGGACCATCTCTCGAACACGGCCAAGCACATCGCGCTCTTCCGCGCGTTCGGCGTGGAGCCGCCGAAATACGCGCACATCCCGCTTATCCTGAACAAGGACGGCTCGAAGATGAGCAAGCGCGACCGCGGCGCGTCGCTGACGACTTATATGGAGGAAGGGTTCGTGCCGGCGGCGGTGGTGAATTATCTCTGCCTGCTCGGCTGGTCGCCGAAGGACAATCGCGAGAAGCTGCCCATTGAGGAAGTCATCAAGCGTTTCGATCTGCCGCAGATTCTCCGGCACAACGCGAAGTTCGACATGGACAAGCTGGAGTGGCTCGCGGGCGAATATTTGCGCGAGGTGGGCGATGAAGAATTTCGCTGTCACGGCACCGAGGCGCTCAAGCGTGGCGGCTGCGCGCTGGAGAATTATTCAGCGGACTATGCGCGCGCGGCACTCGATACGTGCAAAGGGAAGGTGAAGAAGTACAGCGAGCTGCCGGCCTACGCGGGATTCTATTTCACGGACGACATAAAAGTGGACCCCGCGGCTGCCGCCAAAGATTTCACGCCTGAGAACAAACCGCGCATTCAAAAACTCCGGGACGCCTTCGCGCAGCTTGAGGAGTTCAGCGCCGCAAAGCTGGAGCAAACGTTGAAGGCGATTGCGACGGAATTCGGCGTCAAAGCCGGCGCGTTAGTGCATCCGATTCGCCTCGCGACCACGGGAGCAACCGCAGGGCCGAGTCTGTATCACTTACTGGAGATTCTTGGGAAAGGGCGCGTGCTGCGGCGCATTGATCAGGCCCTGACCATGTGATGGCCGGCGTCGCGTTTCAGTAACCCGCGAGGTTTTGGACTGCGCCAGCCCTCTGGCGCTTTGGTATTCTAACACGGTGGTTGGAAAAGCGGCAGAAGACTGACGCAGTCCAAGACGCTGGCACGCCAAAGGATTCTTTCGCAGAGAGCGTCTGGTTGCAAATCGCTCACATTCGGCGGACGTTCTCCCCAGGAGGTTCCATGCGACTCGTCTCTGGATTTCTGTTGGTGATTGCGATTCTCGCGGCGGTGCTCTGGCTGACGGCCAGCGCGGCCGGCGGGATTGCGAAAATCATCGCGGTGCTTTTTCTGGTGCTGTTCATCCTGTCGCTGTTCTTGCGGAAGGGGAAGGCCGGGAAGCTCTAGCAATTTCAGCCAAAGCCGCGGCGTGCCGATTTTCGCGATATGCGCCAGTTGCAAAGCATGTTGCTGCGGCTAGTTTGCGCCGTGTCTCTCGTCCGATGTTCTCGAAGGACATTGCTGATTCTCGCCAGCGCCATCGGTCTCGGCGCGATGGAGGCGGGCGCGTCGGACGCTGAAACGATTGGCCTGACGGCGATGAGACGCGAACGTCCATCCATCACCGGCGCGGGCATTCCAGTCGCGCAACCGGAAGGGCAGGAAGCCACGAACGCGTGGCAGGCAAATCCCGTGCTGAATGCGTCAGCGGTCTTCACCTGGACTTCCGATCTGGGCACGGCAACGAACTTTCCAAATTCAGTAGGTGTGGAGTCCGGCCACGCGAATGGAGTGGGAACATTTTTCTACAGCACGAGCACCGGCGTCGCCCCGGGGGTTTCGCGCGTGGACAACTATGACGCTGATTACTTCATAAACACGGTCGTCATGGGCCAGCAACCGATTAAAGGACAGGTCGTCAATCAGAGTTTCATCAGTCTGCTGCCTTCGAGCACGATCGATCCTTCTTATGATTCGTACGCTGCGATGTACAACGTGTTGTTTGTCTCCGGCATGAACAATGTGCCTGACACTCCCCATCCTCCCGGCACGGCTTACAATGGCATGGGCGTGGGCTTCATTTTGTCAGGCGCGCAATCCAGCGTCGGGCCGACCGTCGATGGACGCGCCAAGCCGGACATGGTGGCGCCACAGTGCTGTTCCAGTTTCAGCACGCCTCTTGTCGCCGGCGCGGCGGCGCTGCTGTTGCAAGCCGGCGCGGCGAATGACGGTGGAGGGGGCACGGCTTCCATGGCAACCAACTCGGTGACGGTGAAGGCGTTGCTGCTCAACGGCGCGGTGAAGACGACCAACTGGACGAATGGAGTGACGCGCCCGCTCGATGCGCGTTATGGCGCGGGTGTGCTGAACATCTACAACTCGGACCTGCAATTGCGCGGCGGGCGACGCGCAGCCATCGCAACAAATAGTGTGAGCCTTAACGCGCCGCATCCGCCGACTGGTGATGCGAGCAATATGGCTTCATTGCGCGGCTGGGACTTCAGCAGTATTCAAAGCTCGCTGCTGAACGATCGCGTGGCGCACTACTATTTCAATTTGCCGACGAACTCAGCCATTTACTCAGCCACAGCCACCTTGGTCTGGAAAAAGAGCAGCGGCCCGCTGGCGAACCTGGATCTCTTTCTCTACGACACGCGCGGCAACACGCTCGTGACGCAGTCCGTCAGCAGCGTCGATAACGTGCAGCACATCTTCATTCCAACTCTCGCTGGGGGACGATACGACCTGCAGGTGTTGAAACATGGCGGCATCGGCCAATCAGGCGCCGAGAGCTATGCGCTCGCCTTCGACTTTTCGCCCGTGAAACTGACGACCGGCCGCAATGGGACGAACATTGTGATTGCGTGGCCGGCGTCTCCGGCTGGATTCGCGTTGCAAGGCGCGACGTCCCTGAGTACGCCCATTTCCTGGCAGACCGTCACCAACGAATCTGTGCTGAGCAATTCCATGAGCACCGTCACGGTCTCGACCTCTGCGACGATGCAATTCTTCCGACTCTTCCGGCCCTGACAGAATTTTTTCCGTCGATTGAAGTTCGGCGCTGGCGCCTGCGTCGAAGTGTGGCGTTTATGAACCGTGTTGGATTCCTCCTCTTGCCTTTGCTGCTGGCAGTCATTCCGGTCGAGGCCGCCGATCAAACGACTTTTTATGTGCAGGTGATTTGGGGGACCGATCACGACAGGCCCGCCGGCAGCCATTACCGCGAGATTGGCCCCAAGCTTCGCGCCAAACTCGGTCCGGTCTTTCGCTGGAAACATTATTGGGAGACGGAACGTAAGAAGGTCCAGATAGACGCGTCCAGGGTGACGAAAGTCCAGCTTGCCAACCACCGCACGCTCGAAATGGAAAGAATGAAATCCGGCGAAATGGAGGTGCGCTTGTTTCGCCGCTCGGGATTGGTCACGAAGAGCCGCCAGCCCGTCAACGGGCGCATGCACATCCTCGGCGGGGAAGATTCCAGCAAAGATTCCTTTTTCGTCGTCGTTCGCCCGGACGAGCCGAAGAATGGAGAGTGAGGCGAGACTCTCGGGCCCTTCCGGTTACTGACAACGGAAAAAGGCCATCGCCGCTCTCTTTTGCTCTCGCACTGAAGGTGATTTTTCTGCATCAGAAGCGCGCGTCGATAATTACTGACTATGGCTGCACCCCTGAAGCTCGTTCGAATTCCTTCGCTAAAAGCCGTCACTGATTTCCGCAATCACGTCGCGTCGCTTGGAATTGAATTGCCGTGCGACGATGCCATCGCCACCGGCGCGGCTTCACCGCTCGCTCAGACAGTCGAAACCGTGGCGGTGAATGGCAAACGTATCGGCAACCGCGTCGCCATTCAGCCAATGGAAGGCTGGGACGGAACGACAGCGGGCGGCGTGAGCGAAGAAATGATTCGGCGCTGGAAACGGTTCGGCGAAAGCGGCGCGAAACTGATCTTTGGCGGGGAAGCGATGGCGGTGCGGGAGGATGGCCGCGCCAATCCGAACCAGCTCATCATCACCGAAGACAACAAAACCGGCCTCGCGCAGCTTCGCGAAACGTTGCTGGCCGCCCACAAGGAGCGCTACGGCACGACAGATGACCTCGTGATCGGTTTTCAACTCACGCATTCGGGACGCTTTTGCCGGCCCAATGACAAAAAGCGTTGGGAATCGCGCGTCGCGTATCGGCATCCGATTCTCGACCAAAAGTTCAACGTTACCAGCGACTCGCAAGTGCTCAGCGATTCGGACGTGGAGCAACTCATCGGATGCTACGTGAAGGCGGCGACGATTGCGTCGGATGTTGGCGCGGACTTCGTGGACATCAAACATTGCCACGGGTATTTGCTGCATGAATTCCTGAGCGCGCACACACGGCCCGGCAAATACGGCGGCGCGTTGGAGAACCGGACGCGCATTCTCCGCGAGATAATCGGCGGCATTCGCGCCAGCGGAAACAAGATCGATATCGGGGTGCGGCTCAGCGCATTCGACTTTGTTCCGTTCAAGCCGGACCCGGCGCAATCGCAGCCCGGCAAACTGGGGCCGGGCATTCCCGAAGATTATTCGCACTGCCTCCCGTATCGCTTTGCGTTCGGCGTGAACGCGAACAACCCGGTCGATTACGATCTTGGGGAAACATTTCGGTTTGCGAAACTGTGCGCCGATCTCGGCGTGAAGCTTTTGAATCTCAGCGCCGGATCGCCTTACTACAATCCACACATCCAGCGTCCCGCGGCGTATCCGCCGAGCGATGGTTATCAACCGCCGGAAGACCCGCTTGTGGGCGTGGCGCGGCAAATTCAAATGGTGAGGAAAGTGAAGGAGCATCTGGGGGCACGTTTGGTCGTCATCGGCTCGGCCTACAGTTATTTGCAGGAATATCTCCCGCACGTCGCGCAATTCGCGGTGCGCAACGGCTGGACCGATCTGGTGGGGCTTGGGCGCATGACGCTCAGCTATCCGAACATGCTCGCCGACGCGATGGGTCAGGGAACGCTCACGCCCAAATTCATTTGCCGCACCTTCAGCGATTGCACGACTGCACCGCGCAACGGGCTGATCAGCGGCTGCTACCCACTCGACAAGTACTACACAGCCAAGCCGGAGTTTCAGAAGCTGAAGGAAATCAAGAAGGCCGTAGGGGCGTGAAGTTTATTTCGTCGCCGTGCCGGAGCCCCGACCGGCATTATTCTGGGTCTGATCTTTGATCGCGATGTACTTGTGCCAGACATTGTCTTCATCGCCGTTGATGATCCGCCTGTAGCACCATGCAGTAACAAATGCGGTACCGCCGCGCCAATGAAGCGGATACGATTTCTCTCCGCCGACTGGATGGTCCCGTTCCCATTTCGCCTCAGGCTCGCTCTTTCGGATGACTTCGCCAATGTACGCACCGTAAGCCATCGCAAGACCTTTCACACCCGTCATCGACTCTGTACGCTTATATTCCTGGTGGATTTTCCCAAGAACTGCTTCAACCTTTTCAATCGAGGCAGGCGTGTAGTCGAGCGTGACCTCAGCGTCTTTAGCTGCCATGTCGACGGCCTCGGCTGCCAGATATTGCATCATTTCCTCCGTTGTTTTGAACTGCGGGACGTCCGAACGGTGTTGTTGAAATCGCCTGAAAACAAGAACCGCTCCCGCAAACAGAATGGCAACCGCGAACGCGATTGCGGCGTGACGAGAATTCATTTTCTAAATCCCCAAACCCGACAGCGTGTTCGCCACGTGATTTGCCAGTTGCACCAGTCGCGGATGACTCTCCTCAAACTCCTGCACCGAGCGGCGCAATTGATCTCCGCTGTCCTGCATGGATTCAACTTCGCCCTTGCTCGCGGCTTCAAGCGGGACAGCGCGTTCCTCGGGTGGCGGCAGGCGCGCGGCCTCGGCGCGAAGTTTTGCGAGCAGGCCGGCCAATTCCGCGCGTGTTTCGGGCGCGAGGTTCGTCGCGCTCTGCAACCGCGTTTCGATTTGCCGAATTGTTTCCTCGATCATATCAGCCGCCGAACTGCCCTTCCTTGCTTCGGAACAGGATGTTGAACGTCGTCATCGAACCGTAGCACTTCGTGATGTATTGCTGCATCTCGATTTTTTCCGCCTCGCTCAACTTCTCGTGCGCGTTCATCTTCTGTTCCAGCACGCGCAGATTGTTCCGCATCATGACAATCTTGTGAAAGAAAACTTCGAGCGGAACTTCCTTTGTCTGCAACGCCGGATCGGACGGGTGCATAACGAGTTTTCCATTGTGCCAGCGCACACCGAGTTCCTCGACGACAGAATCGGGCTTTTCCAACCCAAGCGCAGCGACAGCGGCGCGCAGCGTTTCTTCGACGAAAAGTTTTAGCGGCTGACTCAAGCCGGTCACCTGCAACTGTGCCTCGGCAGGTTGAAGGTCGGCGGCCTCCGGTGCGACCGTTCGCTGGCCATCATCGAAGCGAATCTCCGCTGTCTGCTCGGAAATGGTCTTCACTGTGCCGACGCCATACTGTGGATGCCGCACTTTCATCCCCACGTGCAACGCTTCGACTTTCATGTGGGCAACTTTTGGGCGGCGCGCGGAAAAAATCCAGTGCAGAGCGCTCGTGTGCGGTACGTGTCCACGTCAATGATCAGATAGGCCTCAATAGAATGTCCACTTTAGCGGATTCAATTGCGGATTCTTGAGGTTCAATGTTGTCAACTCCTTGGCGAGACGCTCACGCTCTAATTCCGATTTCACTCCATAGATAGTTACGTGTGTTACTCCCGAGCCCGGCGCAACGCTGATCTGTTTTGTCGAAAGGCGGAGATGCTCCGGCAATACTTTGCGATAAGCCTGCGCTTGATGAATGTCCCGAATCGTAATGCCACCAGTTGCGCGGACGAAACCTCGCGCGGTTTCTCGATAGCTTTCGCACCCGGCGAATATAAGGATGCCAAACACGCAGGCGGCTGAAACTCTCGCGGTTGTCTTCGCTGCGAACTTCATTGCTTGGCTTGCGCGAACATCCACTCGATCAACTCCGGCTCGCAATAAGCCCGCTCCGCCGTGTCCGCGTGCGTGCCGTCTCTATATTCCCAATAGATTGGATCGGCGTTCACTCGTCGCAACGCCGCAATCATGTCGCGCGTGTAATCGACCGACACAACGCCATCCGCGCTGCCATGGAAGGCCCAGATGGGGAGGTCTTTGGCGCGAGGCGCGTCGTCGGGATCGCCGCCGCCGCAGATGGGAACGGCCGCTGCGAACAAATCCGGCCGTTTAGTGATGAGCGACCATGTCCCCCAGCCGCCCATCGACTGGCCGGTGACGTAAACGCGGTTCGTATCGATGGGGAACCTTTTCTGTAACGACGCCATGATGCCGAGCACGAGGCGCAGGTTCTCATCGTCCCAACCGCCCTCGTTGCTCCACGGCGCAACAACGAAGGACGGATGGTTCGTTTGCGTGCCGTCAGAGACGAGGCGCCCCAATCCGTAAGCAAAACCGGGCGCGTAAGGTTCCAGCAAATGCTCGAATTTGCGACGCGGCCCGCCGCCGTGGAGAGAAAGGACCAGCGGGAAGTTCGTCCCGGCAGACAATTCCTTTGGCTTAAAGAGCAAATAACGCATGAACTCTTCGCCACGAGGCGCGGCCACGAACGTGCGCACTTCCCACTCCACTTTTTTGGGCCAGTGCCGGAGACGTTCAAGGAATTCCAACTGATTGCTCGCGGCCTGTCCGCGCAAGGGCGGAATGATGAACGTGCCGGACCGAACATTCGTCAACGAAGCGCCGGAGGCGGGATTGAACGCACAGAGAAAAGTTCCAACGAGAAGCCAATGTCGCAGAACAAAACAGCCGGGCCATTCGATGAGCAACGTTCTTCCCATCGGAAGCACAAGAGCAGAACCGATCAGGGGAAGCAAGCCGACGGTGCGTTCACGCCGATGTTGCCTCCTGCGCATCGAAATCCGAGAGCTTCGTGGCGATGCCTTCCCACTCCGCTGTCTTCGCTTCGAGTGAATCAACCACTTCCATCAGCTCACGATTGATCTGCATGGCGCGCCCGCTCGTGTCGTAGGTTTCGGGCTTCTCCAGTTCCGCCGTGAGTTCGGCCTGGCGCGCTTCGAGTCCCTGAATCTGTTTCTCGATGTCGCGCACCTGTTGCTCCAGCGCCCGGCGCTCTTTCGAGCGTGCCGGGCGCTGCTCGGCTTCGACGCGTTTTTGATCTTTGCGGGATTGGCTTGGGTTGGGCGGCGCGGCGGCGCCGCCGTCACGCACGGCAGCGCGTGACTCACCGTCGGACGATAGCGAGCCGCGGGTCACGGCCGCGCCTGCGGTCAGTCCTGCGCGGTCGGAGATCGGCTTTGTCTTTTCCAGATAGTAATCGTAGCCGCCGCCGTAGCGCAGCAGCCGTCCACCTTTCACGTGGACAACATGATTGGCAATCGCGCGGATGAAATAAACATCGTGGCTGATGAAAATGACCGTGCCCTCGAATTGCTGCAGCGCGGTAATGAGAGCGTCGATGCTCGTCATGTCGAGGTGTGTCGTCGGTTCGTCCATCAGCAGAAGGTTGGGCGGATCGAGCAACAACTTCACCAGTGCGAGCCGGCTCTTTTCGCCGCCACTCAGGACGGAGACTTTTTTGAACACGTCATCGCCGCGAAAGAGAAAACAGCCGAGTAATGTGCGGACGCTTTGTTCAGTAACGCGCTGCGGAGTGTCGAGCGCTTCTTCGAGGACGGTGCGCTGCGGCTGCAACATTTCGACGCGATACTGTGAGTAGTATCCGGCCTTCGCGTTGTGGCCGAGCGTGCGCGTGCCGGACGTGGGTGCGAGCACGCCCGCGAGAATTTTCAGCAGCGTGGATTTTCCCGCGCCGTTCGGTCCGACCAGCACCGTGCGTTCACCGCGTTCCGCTTCGAAGTCGATGCCGCTGTAAACAACGTGGCTGCCGTAGGCGTGATGAATGTTTTCGAGCTTGATGACTCTCAGCCCGCTGCGCTGCGGTTGCGGAAAGGAGAAACTGACTTCCTTCTCGTCCGACGTTGGCGCCTCAATCAAATCCATGCGCTCGATCTGTTTCAACTTGGCCTGCGCCTGCGAGGCTTTGCTGGCTTTGGCACGGAAGCGGTCGGCGAATTCCTGCAAGCGCGCGATCTCGCGTTGCTGATTTTTGTAGGCCGCAAGCATCTGTTGCTCGTTCGCCGCGCGTTGCGCGAGGAACTCGTCGTAGTTGCCACGGTAGCGAAAGACTTTCGCGAGGCGAATCTCGAAGATGTTGTTCACGAGCTGATTCAGAAACTCGCGGTCGTGCGAGATGACGAGAATCGCGCCGGGATACGCCTTGAGATATTCCTGAAACCAAAGCAGCGCTTCGAGATCAAGATGGTTCGTCGGCTCGTCGAGCATCAAGAGGTCTGGCTCTTGCACGAGCAATCGCGCGAGGTGCGCGCGCATAACCCAACCGCCGGACATCTCGCGCGCGGGCCGTTCGAAGTCGGATTCGCGAAAGCTCAGGCCGGAGAGAATACGTTTGGCTTTGGCGACAGCGGCGCCGTCGGCGGGCGCGGAAGGATGGAGTGGTGGAGCGACGGAATGTTGCGCGGGCACGGCATCTCCGCCTCGATTGTTCCACCATTCCAGTGCGCCGCCGCCCGTCGCCACGTCCAGCACGGTTTCATTTCCGACAGGCGCGCTTTCCTGCGGAAGGAAACCGAGCGTCACGCCGCGTTGCATCGAAATCGTTCCCTCGTCCGGCGCGTCGTATCCGAGCAGCAGTGAAAAGAGCGTGGACTTGCCCGCGCCGTTCGGGCCGACTAGGCCGATGCGGTCCTCGCGGTTCACCGGAAAGGAGACATCCGCGAACAAAGTGCGTCCGCCGAAGCTCTTGCTGATGCCGGATACCGTGAGCATGGAGCGCAAAGTGTGGCTGCGAGACGCGAGAGACGCAAGCGGCAGGACTCGTCCGCCTATCACTCATCAAAAAAAGAGGTTGTCTCGTGAAGGAGGCGAAGTTCCGAAATCAGGTTCACTTGTTCAATGATCGTCGCTCCGAGGGAAAGCGCGCGACTGGAAGCCACTCCCTTTGCTCCCTTCGCGAGACATTCATCAGTCGAAGCTCCGCCTTGACTCGGGTTTTTCCGCCAGTAACGTCCCCTGCTTTATGAAATCACGTTTCTTTTCCCTGCTCGCACTGGGCACGTGCGGGATTCTATTTGCCGCGGATGACAAGCCCGCCGCGCAGTTCAAGACCAACAACGACAAAGTCAGTTACAGCTATGGCGTCCAGATTGCGAACAGCATGAAGATGCAGGGCTTTGACGTGAACGCGGAGGAATTTGCGAACGGCATTCGTGACGCGCTGGCCGGCAAAGCGAAACTCACCGACAATGAAATTCGGGAGACGCTCATGGCGTTCAGCCAGGAAATGCGCAACAAGCGGACGGAAAAGATGAAGGCCGACTCCGACAAAAACAAAAAGGCGGGCGAAGAATGGCTGGCCGCCAACGCCAAAAAGCCGGGAGTGAAGACGATGCCCAGCGGCCTGCAATACAAAGTGCTCATCAGCGGCACAGGCCCGCAACCGAAGCCGACCGACACAGTTTCCGCGCACTATAAAGGCACGCTGACGGACGGCACTGAATTCGACAGTTCGTACACGCGCGGCCAGCCGTTGACGCGCCCCGTCACTGGCCTGATTGCAGGCTGGCAGGAAGCGCTCACGAACATGCACGTGGGCGACAAATGGGAGATTTATGTTCCGGGCAGCCTGGCCTATGGTGAGCGCGGTTCTCCACCGAAGATCGGGCCGAATGCCACACTGGTTTTCGAAATGGAACTGCTGAGCATCGACGCGCCGCAGACGAACGCCACGCCAGGGTTTCCCTCGTTGAATACGGGGCCAGGCACTCCGCAGATCAAGGTGCAGCCTGCACCGGGAGCGAATCCGCAAGGCAGAACTCAGCCGCCGAAACAGTAAGGCTGGCTGAGGCTGGATTCCGCGCAAAGGGAGATTCGAGGGCGGCGTTAAAATCGCCGCCCTTTTCATTTGCAAAGTGCCAGCACAATTCGCGCGCTTATTGCACCTCGCGGGAAATTAAATACTTCAATGTCGGTTCTTCCCCCTTCCGCGCACACGCTGGAGCGGAGGTACGGCCAGTGCTGAAAAATGCCCATGAAAACGCGACTGACATTTTTGAGCGTGCTGGCAGGTGCGGGCGTTTTGGCCGCCCTCCAATCGCCAGCGCAGGTGAACCAAAACCCTCCCCTCTTTTCGCAAAGCCCGTTTGTGGGAACGAATCCGTTTCCGCCAACGAATCTTGGCCGAACAAACATTTTCACGGGAACCAATGTGACGGCAGGATTCACGAACCGCTTCCGTCCGCTAACGAACCGGTTCAGCGGACTCACAAACAGATTTCCGGGCGTCACTAACACAGTTCCTCCGGGCGCGAATCTGCCGGGTGAAATTCCAACGTTGCCGGGCACGCCGCCGACCGCGCCGGGTGTGCCGCCGCAGGTTCCAGTGACGCCGCCGGGGCTGCCGGGCGAGACCCCGGGATTGCCAGGAAATCAACCGGGTCTGCCCGGAACGACCCCCGGATTACCGGGGACAACTCCGGGTCTGCCTGGAACAACGCCAGGGTTGCCAGGCAATCAGCCTGGTCTGCCGGGGAATCCAGGTGGCGCGCCACCGCCCGAAAATTTCACGGTGCCGGGACCGGTGACACCTCAAGTGCCGCCTCAGCCGCAACCACCGCGAATTCCGTTGCAGCCGCAACCCGCTCCGCAGCCGCGCTAGACGCGCCTCGCATTGCGTTGAGATCGTGGCCGGGCGTCGGCGCTTTGTTTACGGTGATTCCAGAACGAGCGTCGGCGCCGGGAATCTTCGCAGTGGATTTGCCGAGAAGTCACTCTTCTCAAGATGCGCGGTCCATTCGACCGCAAGTGACAGGACGCTCGCGAGATCAAGCCGCTGATGCTGTCTGGGAAATTTTTCCAGATAGCTGCGTGAAAGGTTGAACAAGGCGGCCGCGGGGCGCAGCCGGTCTTTTTGCAAGTGCACGAACGCGCCGGCGAATTGAATCAAACCTTTGTAGAAGCCGTAGTTCGCGCCGTGGCGTCCTTCCGCCAGCCAAAGCTCCTCCAGCACGTCGTGCGCTTCATAGAACATCTGCCGGTTGAAGCATTCAAGGTAACCGAGATAGTGCGCCGGCAAATCCTTTCCGCGACATTGTTCGATCAAGGCGGCAATCTTCGGGCTCTTCTTGCTCATTCGGAGCGGGAAAGCTTTGGCGTATAGCCAGGCGCGGCGAGAAACTTCAAGAGCAGTTTCCCGTCGTCCGCGTTCCAAATGCGCACTTCGCCATCGTGGCTGCCGCTGGCCAGGCGGCTCGAAGCCGTGTGCAGCGCGAGGGAGTAAATCGCATCACGATGCCTCTCGAACTCGCGCACCACTTCTTTCGATTCGAGGCCATGCTGGCGCACTTTGCCATCGAGCGACGCGCTGAAAAGATTCGTTCCCATCACGAGCAAACGAGTCGGGTCATTCTCCCAGCCGGAAAAGTCCGCGGCCTTCTTGGTGTCCTTTACGTTCCAACGATGTGCGGTCCTCGTCTTCGAGGCACTGATGATCGACTTCTCATCCGCCCACGCGACCGCCGTCACGAAATCGCCATGACCGGTGTAAGTCTCGTCCAGATCGCCAGTGGCCGCGTCGAACAGGCGCGCGGACTTGTCGCGGCTGCCAGACACGAGCCGCGTGCCATCCGGATTGAACGCGAGCGACAAAATCCAATCTGCATGTTGCTCGATGACGAGCGTCGGTTTGTCGGTAGCGAGGTCCCAAATGCGAATGACATTGTCCGCGCCGCCGGCGGCGAGCTTTTTCCCGTCGGGACTGAACGCGAGACACAATTCGGCGTCGGCGACGGTCACCAGGATTTTCGCGAGTTGGCCGTTCGTAGCGTTGAGCAATTTCACTTCGCCGACTTTGCCGGGCGTGCCACTCGCACACGCGAGCCATTGGCCATCTGAGCTGAAGGCCAGATCGAAAGTGCGTTGCGCGACGTTGCCGATGCGTTGCAAGAGAGCGCCGGACTGCGAATTCCAAACCGTAATTTCGTGATAGCCACTGGCGGCGATGCGTTCCCCCGAAACGTCAAACGCCAGCGCAGTGATCGGGACTGGGACGGCGTAGGCTCGTGGCGCAGGAGGATGCTGCGGCGGCGAAAGCACTGCGAGCAGCATCGCGCGATCCGTGCCGTCAAACTTCGCGCCCTGCTCAATCCATTTCTTAATCGCGATCACTTGTGCGGGCGAAAGTGGTTCGTCTTTTTGCGGCATCCGGTCGTCTTCATCCGTCGCCGTGATCAGTTGGAGGAGTTTGCTCTCGGCGGGTTCGCCAGGAACAATCACTGCGTCCTTGCTCGATCCGGGTTTCAGCAATGCCTCGTACGTGTGCAACCGATAGCCACCTTTCGCCTTCTCCGAATTGTGGCAAGCGAGACACTTTGCGACGAAGATCGGCGCGATGTCTTTGGTGAAAGAAACGGATGCCGTCGCTGGATCAGCTGCAGCCAAGGGGCCGGCGATCGCGCAGCACAGCAAGGCGAAAATTGATTTCACGCTTTTGTGTAACACTTGACGCGACATAAACGAAACCGATTCAAGAGGCGAACCGGGCTAAGGCGCCGTAGCAGCCGACGGAAGGAGGCTCTAACTTTTGGAAGAACAGAGTGAGCCTCCTTCCGTCGGCTGCTACGAGGTTACTCAAGCCGCGCCATCCACAATCTGGCAAACCAGTGGCGCCATGTCGATGCCGGTGTGTCCTTTGTATTGCCGCGACATAAACGCGCTGAAGTCGCCGACGCCATCGCGCTTCACCAGATTGATCGTCGCGCCGCCGAAGCCGCCGCCCGTCAGGCGCGCGCCCAGGCACGCCGGATGTTCGCGCGCGATGGCAACGAGCAAATCCAGTTCGCGCGTGCTGTTCTTGAAATAATCACGCGAGCTCTCGTGGCTCTGAAACATGAACTGGCCGAATTGCGCGAAGTCCCCAGCCCGCAACGCGCGCACGCCCTCCACGACACGCTGGATTTCACCCACAACGTGATGCGCGCACTGGTACTCACGGTCCGTCAGCTTCTGCCGACTCGCCGTCAGGTGTTTCGGCTCAACCGAGCGCAGAGATTTCGCGCCCAGTTTCTTCGCCGCCGATTCACAAAGGGCGCGCAACTCATTGTATTCGCCGCCGGTCAGTTGGTGCTTCACGCCCGAATTGCACGTCACAATCGCGATGTCGCCCACCATCGGCGCGTGCTCGACGGTGAGAGATTGGAAGTCGAGTTCAATGGCGTGATCGGCCCTCCCGAAAAGCGATGAAGCCTGGTCCAGCAGGCCACACTTTACACCCACAAATTCGTTTTCCGCCGCCTGACAAAGTTTCGCCAGGGCCATTTTTTCCCTCGCGTCGAGTGGCGGCGGTTCGCCGTGCTGGGTCTTTAGAGCCTCCGCGAAGGTTCCATCGCGCAATGAAAACGGATAAAGCCGACGAACCATCAGCGCCGTCGCGACTTCCAGCGCGGCGGAGCTGCTCATCCCTGCGCCCATCGGGATCGTGCCATCGATGGCAGTGTTGAATCCGCCCACGCGCGCGCCACGGCGGCGCAATTGATCGATGACACCCTTCACGTAATCGGCCCACGGGGCGGCTGGGTTTTTCCTCACGTCGGTGAGGGAAAATTCCTCCGGTTGATCGAACGCCGCCGCAATAAGTTTCACCCTCTCGTCCGCTCGCGGTGCGGCGGCGAGCTGGACGTGCTTATCCACGGCGATGGCCATGACCAGGCCCTCGTTGTAGTCCGTGTGATTCCCGAGAAGCTCAAGCCGCCCCGGCGCCTGCACGGCGTGTGACGGCTCATTGCCGAAATGACGTTTGAAGAGTGATTCTGCCGAAAGCATGGAGATCGTTCGCTGTCGCGCCGTCAGGACGCAGGGTCACTTGAAACTCCCGCCTTCCACGCGCGGTAAAACTCAAACCAGAAGTAAGCAGCGATGGCCGCGAACAGCAACAAACCCAGAAACACCCAACCCGTCGCACCGGACTCGACGACCGACGAAAACAGCGAAGCCAGCCGAAATAGCAGGTAGCCAATGCACAGCGTCATGGCGCTGGCGGCTGCGCCCCACCCGACGAGGCAAATACGCCGCTTTGCCCGACATGATAACCGGGCAAATGCCAAGGCCGCCAAGCCGCCCGCAACAGCAAGCCCGGCAACGTAGAGCAAACGCTGCGGCTTTGATGAGAAATACGGAATCGCGTCGGATACATCGGAAATGAGGTTCACGACCATCCAAGCGGCCATCACTGCCGCCGCGATGATTATACTCCATCTTTTCATGCTCGTGCCTCCCAGCTCATCCATTCACCCACGAATTGTTCGCAAGACCAGTTCCCAAAAAATAGGACTACTCATCCCGCAGTTGAAACACCAAAACGTCATCGCCTTCCAGGCGGCAGGCGAATTCTTGTCGCAGATGAGCGGCGAACTGAGGGAACTGTTCAATGATCCAAAAGCTCGGGAAGGCGATGGCGAAATAATCGGCCCCGCGCTCCCTTAAGCGATTCAGTTCCTGCAGGGCCGCTTCGTCATTGGCAGGAGGTCCCCAATATCGGCCTTCGTGCTCGGTGAACGGATACACCTGTCGAAACTGCAGCGCGGCGCCAAGTTGATCTTCGTCCGCCAGCACCAGCGTCGATTCCGGAGGCAAGGTGCTCTTCAGCAGGTGCTTTACATTTTCAAGTCGCGTCGCCCACTTGCGCCGTTGCTCTCGCTCGAAACGAAATTCCTCGGCGTCGGAAACGGGCTGCAACGTTGTGATAGCGGCCAAAGTTTGGAGCAATGCTTGTTTCAGCACCTCAATGTCCGGACGCGAATAATCTCCCTGGCGCGACAGAATGCTATCGAGGTCATCCCCGTCGCCTAAACTGTCCGCCATGGGCGGGGCGATCTTGTAGATGCTGTAGTAATCCCGAAACTTGAATCCTCCTCCCGTGATTGTTTCCGGCCCGTGATTCAGTTCGATCCATCGGTTTGGGATGCCAAGACTGTCCGCTAGAATCAATCCATGCAGCGAACTCGAGACGATGTTTTCACACTGGCCAACTCGCGCGATGACTTCGAGCGTCTCGCCGCAAATATCGATGACCGTGATTTCGCTGCTGGACTTCGCGATGGCCGCGACAACGGGGTCATCGGCATCCACAAAGTGCGGGATGATGCCGAGCTTGTAGCGCTTCGGTCTCGGATGATGAAACAGATGGCACAAAAGGCCTGCGTCGCCGAGCGCCAATCCCGCCGGCTTCGCGTTCTCCACGCGTTCGCGAGTCAAACGTCCGCGCAGTGCCAGAAGTTTTGCCTGGGGAAAATTCCTGCGGCTCGGTTCGTGCATGAAGCCGGTTGTCCAGATCGTTCCTTTGAACTCTTCCGGAACTTTCTCGAGGACACTGCCGACGCCCACCAACTCGGCCCGTTCCACCGGAGACCATTCGCAACGGACGCCGAAGTGTTTCAGCAACAACGGTGTCAGTTTATCGCCGAAGTTGCCTTGGCCGCGGCCGCACCTGGACCAGTAAACCTTCACATTGGCCCCTCTCCCCCCACAGTGGCTGCTCCGCTCACTTGAGCACCGCGACGGTGGGGGTGTGGGAGGAGAGAAAGATTCTTCACGCGCGAAAGTTTTGAATGGCGTCGCCGTAAATTTCGACGAGCCGTTGATTGAGGACGCGAATGTCGTAGCGCTTTTCGACAAACGACCGCCCGGCAAGCCCGAGCGTTGGCCACTGCCCGTTGGCTTCAATCAACTGTTGCATCTTCAACGCCAGTGCATCCACGTCTCGCTCGGGGACGAGCCAGTAGCGATTCTCGGGTGCCACGCCTTCGTGGAACGCTCCGTGACGGGTCGCGATGACCGGCAGCCCGCAGGCCTGCGCTTCCTGCAAAACGAGGCCCTGGCCTTCTTCATCGCCATCGATGTTGACACTGCCGAGCATGAACAGGTGCGCGTTTGAAAAGAATTGCCGAACGTCCCCTTCGGAACGCGCGCCGTGAAAATGAACGACATCGGTCAGGTTTAGTTTTGATGCCAGCAGTCCCAGGGAGTCTCGCAACGGGCCATCACCTACGATGTCGTATTGGAAGTTCGGGAACTGATTTCGCAATCGAGCCAGCGCCCGCAACATGTATTCGTACCCTTTGATTTCAACCAATCGAGCCACAGTCAGAATACGAACGGGTTTGCCCGTTTCGAACCGCCGCGCTCTGAAGGCGAACTCATCGGGATTAAAACCAACCGGCAAATTCCTCATCTTGTCTCGCGGACAGCCCAATGCTTCCAATCGCGTCTTGGTATATTCGCTATTGGCAGTGACCACATCCGTCCTCTCGAACAAGCGATCGTAAACCTTCGGGCCCTCCTTGCGGGGCACTGTCGAGAAGTCATAACCGTGGAAGCTGACAATTAAAGGAGCACCGAACAAAGCACGCGCGAAACGAAAACAATTCCCGACCGGACCGAAATGCGCGTGCAGCACATCAAACTTTCCTCCCCTTTTCAAAAGTGTCCGGAGACGGTAAACGCCGGACAGGCTGTCCGCACGGTACCCGTACTCGCGGATGTCGAGGACAGAGTACGTGAGTCGAGGCGCAGTCAGGCCACAGCGGATCAGCGCAGGAAAAGCATGGACGAGGCGTGATGTGTTGGAAACAGAATCCTCTTTGCCAGGGGGCCACGTGCGTTCGCGCAAAGGCGTGACCGGCATTTCCCAAAAAATGCTTTCTGGGGGACCCTCGACATAAGTCGTGCGCTCGAGCAATCGGTAGCGAGCAATCGACTCATGCCGAACGGGGTCGTCGTTCTTTGCATTCGCGAAGATGTGAACGTCGTGTCCGAGATCAAGCAGCCCGGTGATTTGCCGTGTGATGAACGTTTCCGAGGCGACCGGAAACTCGCCAACGAACATCGCGATGCGGAGTGAACGGCTCATACAATCTGCGAAAGCTCCTGGAAGACCTCAGCATAGCGGCAACGGCCTGCCATTGCACCCCGATATTCATTCAATCCTTTGATGGCCCGGACGTAGTCCCATTCCTTGAGTTGTGACGCGTGCTTGCGCAACGCGCGGAGTTTTCTCGGCATCACGTGGGAAATGTTTTCGACGTGCTGATACTCGGAGATCGGTGTCCAGACCTCGTAACCGCGCAGTTTTGGCTCCGCGATGTGCGACGTCTGGAGCGCCGCGCGCAACACCGGGAGCGAAGCCTTGTGGTCAGGATGCCATTCACCCGGATGTGGAACGTAAATCAATTCGGGCGCGAACTGCCGAAGCAACGGCGTGAGCTTCGCAGCGGCGCCGCCGATGTCGTCGCCCATCATCCAATCGGGCAATCGCAGGAATTGCGAATCACGAACGCCCAGCACCTGGCACGCGCCGCGCGCTTCCGCTTCGCGAATTGCCCAGGCTTTTTCACGTGCGAACTCTTTCAGCCCAAGTTCACCCGAGGTGAGAAAGACGGCATTGACTGTGTCGCCACGCTGGACGTGCAGTGACGCAGCGCCTCCACAGCCAATCGATTCGTCGTCAGGATGTGGAGCGATCACAAGAATGTTCACGCTTTCACCTCCGCAGTTGAGATGACGCGTTCGTAAAGACGTTCATACTGCCGCGCCATCACTTGAACGGAGAAACGTGCTTCAGCGCGACGACGGACTTCGGTGCGGTCGAGCGAGAAACATTTTGTGACCGCACTCGCAAGCCCATCCAACGCGGCGACCGAATAGCCGGTGATTCCTTCGTCAACGAGTTCAGGTACAGCACCCAAACGCATTGCCGCCACCGGCGTGCCGCACAGCATCGACTCCAGCAGCACCAGGCCAAAGGATTCGGCGTATTGAATCGGATACAACAACGCCCTCGCGCCGCCGAGCAGTTTATCGCGGTCAGCGCCTTTCACAAAGCCGACATACTCCACGGAACGCCCATCGACGAGCGGTTGGACCTGTTCTTTGAAATAGGGGCTCGGCGGGCCGGCCATGAGCAAACGGACTCCGAGCGAGCGCGCCGCCGCAATGGCATGGCGTGGACCTTTGCCGGAAACGAAGCGGCCGAGGTAACACACGTAATCGCCGGGACGTTCGTTCAACGTGAACTTCGTCACGTCCACTCCGTGATGAATGATGGCTTCCGGCTTCAGATTTGGAAATGAACTCCACTGCGAATGCGAAATCCCGCTGACATGCGCTTCAGGATACATTGTCCAAAGCTTCGCCGTGTTTTCATTGGGCACGATGTGCGTCGTGTGGACGAGCGGCGCGCGGGACACGCGCGACAGCGGCAGGCCCCAGAGATAGGCATGGCTGTGCAGCACATCGAAATCATCGGCTTGCTCCACGGCGCGGCAGAGGTTCAGCCACTCACACAATTGCCAATCGTCGATGGCGCCATTGCTCCCGTAAGCGCCGGGCTGCGTTCCGACGAGTTTGCCGGGCACATTGGAATCAGCCGTTCCAAACACCGTGACTTCGTGGCCGAGCCGGATGAGTTCCCGCGTGAGCAACCAGACGAGGGTCTCGACGCTGCCGCTGCTCTCTTCACGCACCGGGGCTGACATCGTGGAAATTTGGGCGATGCGCATAGTCAGTTCATCGCCGCGTCCAGGAAACGCGGCAAAACTTTCTCTGTTGAAAAAAACGTCTCGGCGAGATCGCGGGCGTGACGACAGTGCGCCGCATAATCAGAATTGATCCGCTCGACTCCGGCCACGGCTTCCGCGAGATCGCCGTAAGTCACAACGCCCTGGCCGGCCGGAAGCCAATCGGCGAAGCCAGTGTCCTCGATCAGCACGGGTTTGCCACTGGCGAGATAGCAAACACTGCGGTCGCTGAACCATCCGCCGCGCGACGCGACGTAACCGTGCTTTGGAACGCTGAATTCGGCGCGCGAGCGCTGGATGAACTCACGATAACTCCGCAGCGTTTTGGAAATCACCTCGCCGGGCGCGACTTCCCAGCCGTGCGCCGTCAACGTTTCCGGTTTCGTGCCCATCATAGCGACGCGGAATTTTTGCGGCGTCCGCCTGGGTAGATCGATGAACTTGGGAAACTCCTTGTCGCGCTGGCCGTAGCTTGCGCCATTCAAGTTCGCCTCGCGAAAGCCTTGCCAGCGGATGACTGACGTAAATTCGTTCGCGTCGTTCGAACTGAGCGGCCATTCACTGCAAAACACTGTCGGCAAAGTTGGCAGCCACGGCCCCCCATCAAGGGGGATGGTGCAGCCAGGTTTTCCCACCCGCTGCGCAACGGTGAACCGGCGTTCGCAACGCGCGATGCCGTCCGCGATTCCTTTGTCACCCTGGGCGATGCTGATTTGCGTGAAGCCCGGATCAACATCGATGAAGGCGCGGCGCTTCGGCAAATCGTATTCCTTCCTCCAAACCCATAGCGGCACAGCGCGCATGACGAGCAGATCAGCCGAGGCCGCGCGTTCCAGCAATTCCTTCAATGGCATTCCGAGCAAGCCGCCGTTGGTCCGATAAATCCATCGCTCGCCGAGACCGAACGGTTCGAGACAGGCGTGAACGTAGGCGGCGGGATAGTCGAGTTCGGTCGTCCACTCGTTTTTGTCCCAGTTGTAAACCCAGGAAGATTCGCCGCAGTCTTCGAGATAAATCACGTCGTGGCCGAGAGCGCGGAAGCCGAGCAGATATTGCAGGACAGCCCACGCCTGCCCGCCAAGCCCCGAACGTCCAATGGTTCCTGCGACGATTATGTTCATTTCATCACAACCCGGCGCGTTGCATCAAACTGCCGACGACTTTCTCCGCAGCAAAAAATTCGGCAGCGATCTCACGTGCGGCAGCGCTGTTTCCCGCGTAGTCGCCCTCAATCGCGTCCACAGCCGCAAGGATGTCATCCATCGTGCGAAAGCCGAAGAGTCCTTTGCCGCTCCCGAGGAATTTGCTGAAGCCGGTTTCCTGCGTGATGACTGGCCGGCCCGCCGCGAGATAACACGCCGTGCGATCGCTGAACCAGCCGGTGTTTGGCCGAACGTATTGATCGCGCGCTACCGTGAACTCACCGCGTGAGTTGCGAATGTAGTCGCGATACGAATTGATGTCGGTTGAAACGCCAATGGAATCCGTGTGCCGCCAGCCTTTCTCGAGCAGCAGTTTTTGAACTTCTCCATTCACGCCCGCCGCCAATTCGAATGGCACGTGGGGGCGGCGTTTGGGCAAGTCGAGGAACTTTTCGAATTCGCGGTCCTTGGTCCAGTACCACGTGTCGCCCTGCCACTCGATGTCCTTACCTTTGTTGCGCCACGTGGTGATAGTGTTGTGCGCAGCGTCGGGATTTCGCTCGGCGGGCGGCCAGAGGTCGAGCAACACCGGTTGTCGGGTCGGCAGCCACGTGAAACGCTCCAGCGGAATCTGGCAATCCGCCGCGCTGATGTTTTCGCCGAAGGTAAACAGAGTGTCGTGCGCGGCGAGTGTGCGAATCATTCCCTCGTCTCCCTTCGCCACTTTCACTTGCGACGCAAAGGGATCGGACTCGACGTAAATCCGCCGTTTTACTTGCAAATGTTCCTCGCGAATCTCCTGGGCGCCGGTCACGTTGAGAAACGCGTCAGCTTCGTGATAGAGCGTGTCGATTTGCGCCTCGGTCATTCCGTAGCACTTGCCGTCCGGATATTTCCCGCGAAAGGCCCAGCGCTCGCCGAAGCCGTGTTGTTCGAGCACGGGAACGACAGCCGCCAGATTGCCAGTCGGGTCGGGCGAGAGATCGTTCAGTCGCGGATCATAAATCCAACGCCCGGAATCCTCAATGTAGTAAGGATCGTAGCCAAGCCGTCGCAGCGCGATGAGATAGTGCAAAAACTGAAACGTGACTCCCGCGAGCGGGTACCAGAACAGAATCCCGAAGACGATGATCTTACCCCTGGTCGATCTAGTCTGCATGTCGCTCGCGTTCTTCAATAGTGAGTTCGCGGATGATTCGCGCCGGATTTCCCGCAGCGATGGTAAAACACGGAACATTGGACGTAACCACGGACCGCGCGCCCACGATGGCGCCTTCGCCGACGGTCACTCCAGGCAATACACACGCATCGAAGCCAATCCATACGTTTCTTTCGATGTGTATCGGCTTGGATTCGACAGAAGCTGAAGCGATGCGTGGCTCGCGGCCTGCAACCCATTTCAATTCTTCTCGCCGTCTCGCGGCGCTGGCCGGGACGCGATACGTGTCCATCAAAACGACGTTCCACGAGATGAGCGCGTAATCACCAATGGTGATTTCCGAATCGCAAATGATGCGAGCGCCGTGAACGAGCGCATACTCGCCGAGCGTCACGCGACCCTTTGGCCCGACATCGAACATGGTGCCGAGATAAGTTGAGGCGGCCCGGCCATACTCGACGCCGCGCGGTTGCGTGCTGCGGAAAAAACGAAAGCTGAACGTGGTTTCGACGTAAGCCGTCTCGTCCACAACCACGTTTTCGGGAATCGTTCCCGGAAACCAGTCCCACGAAAGTGTTCGTCCCGGGCTCATTCGACTTCGCCGATGATTTGAGCGGGATTGCCGATCACTCGCGCTCGCGGAGGCACATCACGCGTAACCAGCGAGCCGGGTTCAATGAATGCGCCGCGTCCGATGCGGACGCCTTTGAGAATGGTCGCGTTCGGACCAATCCAGACGTCGTCCTCAATTATGATTGGCCGCCTCACGACGGATGGACGAGAACGACCTTTGCCCAGCGGGGAACAGGCAATCGCGTCAGCGATGCGTTCCGCCGGAGCGATTGGATGAAAGTCAGTGTCAGTGATGGTTGTGTTCCAGCCGATCAACACATAATTGCCGATGCGCACTTCGAGTTCGCACAACAGCACGACGTTCGTGAAGTAGCAGTAATCGCCGATAACAGTTTTGCCTTGCGGGCCGAGATCGAAGTGAACGCCGTCCATCGTGCAGTGCAAACCGAGGACCAGCGCGTCCGTCTGTTTGCTGTGGAACCGTTTGAAGGCGAGGTCGCCCGTCACAAGCGTTCCGAGGCCCGCGCGGACATTCGCCGGGAACGCACCTTGTTCCCAGTGGCCGGGCTCCGTTGACAGCGTGTGTTCCTGTTGGCTCATGAGTTTCGTGCTAGAGCGACTCAGAATCCTTTCGTGAGAAAACAATGACCGTTTCTCCCTGAATTGGCGCGCGCAATCGCACCGGCTGCTTATGGGCTGAATCCGAAGTGCCATTGAACGGCCAATAACTGTTTTCAAGACGATAAGCGTGGAAGCCGGATGCATTCACAAGTTTGACGAGGTCGTCGGCGCCATGGCCCGGCTCGGTGAGATACTGCGGATGAAACTCGACGATCAATTCAAGATCGTCCCGGCACGAGCGCAAGAGCGATCCAATCGACGGAACCACGAACCGTTCCGCCCCTTCGATGTCGATCTTGATGAGCCGCGCCGAAGCGAGTTCTTTGTGCTCAAGAATTTCCTCCAGCCGCGCAGACTCGACAGCTCCATCAGGAATGAATCCAGCGGCCGGGAACATACTGGTCTCGCCGGCGTTGTGGTCAGGGCCTCGAAACAATGGGACGGTTCCTTTGCGGTCAGACACTGCAACGTTGATGGTACGCACATTGGCCACGGCGTTACGGGCAATGTTTTCCTGAAGCTGCCGAAAAATAGCGGGTGACGCTTCGATGGCAACGGCGGCGCCGGATTTGCCAACGAGCGTCGAAGCCAGCAGCGAGTAGTAGCCGATGTTCGCGCCCACATCTATGAACACGTCTCTGGGCGAAAGGCGGCTGGCAATCCAAGCCGTGAGTTCGGGTTCCCACAGCCCGAAAAAGTAAATGTATTGCTGAATCATGTCCCGCGTGTCGCCGGCCAGTCTCCGTCCGAAAACCGTGCGGGCAATAAACGGGCGGGAGTGCCAGGCGAGATACGGATTCACCACGCGGGTCCAAAGCGTTTCCTTGCCCGCCGCGATCGGACAGTAACGCAAATACGTTCGCAGGAGCGGAGTGACAACCTGCCGGGCCGCTTTGTTTTTCGACAGCCGATATGCGAATTCGTCCCACATCGAAAGTTCCGTTAAGTCAGTGGCGTTACCTGCTCCGCCTGCGGGCTTCCGTATTGAAGGACATGGAAGCGCGCATAGTGGCCAGGTCTCGCCAGCAGTTCATCATGTGTTCCGCTCTCGACGATCTGTCCCTCATGCAGCACCACGATCCGGGTGGCGCGGCGCACCGTCGTGAGACGATGAGCGATGATGAACGTGGTGCGATTGGTCGTGAGCCGCTCCAAGGCATCCAGCAGCGCGTGCTCCGTGGTGGCGTCGAGAGCGCTGGTTGGTTCATCGAGAATCAGGATGGGCGCATTTTTCAAAAAGGCGCGAGCGATGGAAAGCCGCTGGCGCTCACCCCCTGAAAGAGTTGCGCCGCGTTCGCCAATGACTGTTTCGTATTTGCCCGGAAGCCGTTGAATGAAATCATGAGCGTTGGCTGCGCGTGCGGCGCTGACGATCTGCTCCGTCGTCGCGTGAGGATTTCCATAGGCAATGTTTTCCGCCACGGTCATTGGAAATAAAAACGGCTCCTGCAAGACAATCGCGATCTGACTGCGCAAACTCTTGAGCGTAAGGTCGCGCACGTCACGTTCGTCAATGAGCAGCCTGCCTTTCCAGGGATCGAAGAAGCGTGGGACGAGGCTGACCAGTGTCGTCTTGCCGGCGCCGGTCGCGCCGACGATCGCGAGACGCTCGCCGGGTTGGACATCAATTGAAATGTTGTGCAGCACCGGACGATCTGGCTCGTAGCCGAAAGTTACTTCCTCGAACCGCACGTGGCCGCGGAGTGAAACCGCAGCGGCGCCAGGCCGATCATCAACATCGCGCTCGCGCTCGAAGATTTCCATTACGCGGCGTGCGCTGCCCGATGCGCCCTGGACTGTCGAGGTCGTGTACATGATGGCTTCGAGCGGCGTGTAGAGCGAACCGAGATAGTAGAGAAACAAAATAATGTCGCCGACCGTGAGTTCGCCGCGCAACGCGTGCTGGGCGCCAATCCACAAAATACCCGCTGTGCCGGCGGCTGTCGTGAGGCCAATCAGAAACTTGAACTGCACCTGAATGCGCGTCGCGGCGAGCGTTGCAGCCATGGTTTGTCGCGTCGTAGAGCGGAACCTTGCGTCGTTGGCCTCTTCGCGTGTGAACGCCTGGACAACAGGAATCGCGGAAAAGGTTTGCTCCACGACTTCGTAGATTTTTCCCTCCGCCTCCTGTTGCGTGTAGCTGCGCTCCATCATCGGCTTCGCGTAGAGACGGAACACAACGAGCATGCACGGCGCAACCGCTATCGCCAGCGCCGTCAGCGAAGCGTCGATGCGCCACATGATGACGAACATCACCACGAGCATGACGATCGATGAAAGGACGGGCAGCAGTGCGTCTTTGACGATGATTGACACGCAGGTGCAATCAGCCGTGACCCGCCGGATGCTGTCGCCGACTGATTTGCTGAAATGAAACTTGAGCGAGAGTTGCTGGAGCTTCGCGAACAGTTCAGCGGCAAGATCGTACGTCATGCGCTGGCCCAGACTGATGTTCGCGTAAGCGGTGATGACACCAGCCAGCCAACCCAACAGGAACAGCAGCACCGTGGCGGCGACACTCCAGGCGATCAGTTCTGTCGCGGTGGAGTGCCTGGGAAGCAATGCGATCGAGCGCGTCAGCCAATCGGGCATTTGTCTTCCGCGCAAAACGTAATCGATGAGAAAGACCATGGGCCAGGGCCTCATCACATCGAGGCCCACTTTGAGCAGCATCGCGGAGACGACGGCAATCAGCGGCAGGGGCCGGCGCAGCGCATACTTTGAGGCCCACCAGCAGAGATGCGTCACGCCGATCTTCTTTGGCTCGGTTGCTTTCACATGACGACCGGCCCAAGCGCCGGGTTTTGAAATCGTGAATAAACGCCGCCATGAGCGAGCAATTCCTCGTGCGTGCCGCTCTCGGCGATTCTTCCGTGCTCCAGCACCACGATACGATCCACGCGGCGCACCGTGGAAAGGCGATGGGCTATGATGAAAGTGGTGCGTCCCGCCATGAGCCGTTCGAGCGCCTCAATGATCGAATGCTCAGTGGCCGCATCCAGCGCGCTGGTCGGTTCGTCCAATATGAGAATGGGCGCATTCTTGAGCAACGCCCGTGCGATCGCGATGCGCTGACGCTCACCTCCCGAAAGTGTCGCGCCACGCTCGCCAATGACCGTGTCGTAACCCTGAGGGAGACGCGTGATGAATTCATGCGCGTTGGCGGCGCGAGCGGCGGCTTCGATCTCGCTGCGTGGGGCGCCTGGCCGTCCATAGGCGATGTTCTCAGCAATCGAGAAGGGAAATAAAAACGATTCCTGCAACACCAGGGCAACCTGCGAGCGCAGGTCACGCAGCTTTACGTCGCGCACGTCCTGACCGTCGATTGTGAGCCGCCCTTCCGTGGAGTCAAAGAACCGCGGGATGAGATTGACCAGCGTTGTTTTGCCCGCGCCGGTCGCACCCACGATGGCGAGCCTTTGTCCTGCTGGAACGGCCAATGAGATTTCGCGCAACACAGGCCGGCCCGGCTCATAGGCAAAGCTCACGTTTTCGAATCGCACTTCGCCGCGGACGTTTTGCAGCGCGATGGTGTCCCGCTTCTCGACGATTTCCGCTGGAGTGTCGAGGGCTTCGATGACGCGCTGCGTGCTCGCGCTCAAACCCTGCGTGGCGGTGTAAACGCCGGCGAAGATTTTCATCTGCGCCTGCAATGCATTCAGATACACGAGGAACACGATCAGGCTGCCAATCGTCAATGTCGCGTCCAGCACGTGCCGCGCGCCCACGAAAAGAATGACGCCCGTGCCAAGGACCGTGATGAGGCCCGACGTAAGACTGTTCACGCTGCCGACCAGAGTGCTGCGCTGCTGGACGCGAATGGCGGCGTCGGCAAATTTTTCGAACCGCTCCTGTTCGCGCTCCTCTTGCGCGAAGGCTTGCACAACGGGAATCCCCGTGAGGGTTTGCTGAAGGTGCGCCTGAATGCGGCTCTCGATTTCCCGTTTTAATTTGGCCGCGGCGCGCAACGGTTTGCCGAGCAGGAATGAAGCGCTCACCATCAGTGGCGCGGTGATCAACGCAATCCATGTGAGCGTGGTATCGAGGCGCGACATTAACAAAATCATGACAAGGGTTGTGATCAGCGCGTGCGCGGGCGCGAAGAAAAGCGTGTCGATCACTTTGTGGATGGCCCAGCAATCCACCGTGATGCGGCTCATTGTATCGCCCACTTGGCTGCGACTGTGGAAGAGAAGCGAACGGCGCTGAAGACGAGCGAACAAGTCCTCCGCCAAATCGTAAACAACCCGGCGGCCCGCGATGGTCCACGCCCAGGTCAGCGCCGCATCGAGCAGGCTGCTCGTAATGAAAAGAAACAACCCGCCAGCCACTACTATGATGAGCAGCGACTGATTGTCTGCGGAGAGGTGAAAGAATTGCGCCAGCGAGCTTAACCATTCCGGCATCGGCTTGCCTTCCAGCACGTGATCGACGAGCAGCTTCATCGGCCAGGGCTGGAGCGCGACCATCGCCGAAGCCGCAATCGTGAGCAGAAAAATCAGAATGAATCGCGAACGTTGCTGCTTCGCGTATCCGAGCAATCTGCGATAGGTCTGCATTCGCTGGCGCGGAGCGTGGCCGAATTGGGCGCTGCCAACAATGGCAGTGTCCGATCGATCATTGCGTCAGCACCCGATAAAAGCGCTGTGGCGCGGCAATGGTACTGTCTTGCGCCGTCACACTCGAACCTGTTCCCACTATGTTGGTGAGTGTCTGCCAATTCGTGGAAGGAATCGCTTCGACGCGTTCCACGGTGTAAGTCCGGCCTGGTTCAGTCGCAAACGTGAAGCTGAACGTCGTTCCGCTGACGGTGGGCGCGATGATCGTCACCGGCTGGAGCGGCGCATTCGTTACGACAATGCTGATGGAGTTGGTGGCTTTGCCGCCCAGGTTATCCGTTGCGACGGCTGAAAGGACGTAATTGCCGACCGGCAACTCGTCAACGGTCACAGCGTACGGAGCGCCGCTGTCCGCACCGAGGAAACTCATTCCATTGAAGAACTCTACCTGGCTGACAGTACCATCGCTGTCAGATGCGGTTGCCTCCAACGAGAAGGTGGCTGGCGCCGCAAATACCCCGCCATCGGCCGGATTCGTGATTGCGATTGTGGGCGGATGATTCGCCGGCATGTCGTTCACGGTGATGGTAATGGAATTCGTGGACTTCGCGCCTTCATTGTCTGTCGCAATGGCCGACAATGTGTATGTGCCGGCGCTTAACTCGTTCACCACTGCACTGTAAGGACTCGTCGTATCCGCTCCGAGCGGTGCGGCTCCATTGAAGAACTCCACCTGTGTCACACTGCCATTGCTATCGGAAGCAGATGCTTCAAGGGTGAACGTTGCCGGGGCCGTGAAGACCGCATTGTTCACCGGATTGGTGATGCTGACGGCGGGCGCGACATTGCCCGGAGGAGTTGCGCTTTGAAGTGTGGCCGCCTGAAGCGTGACGTTACCGTATGTGAAATCATACACGTTTGCTATCGTCTGCCGCACGATGAGCCGCTGTCCCGGTGAAGCCGCTGCATAATTGATTGTGTAAACTACGAAACGATTCCCGAAAACGTTGCTCAAGGTAGTATCGGTGAAGGCGCGTCCGCTGAAATCGCTGAGGAAAGCTTCAAGCTTTGCCTGCGCTCCGTAAAGGCCGGTGTAAACTCTGAGCGTCCGCATGTTCGTGTCCGCCGGAGCGCTGATCTCAAAGCCGTTGGTGACACCGGCCACGTAGATGCCGGTCGTCGATCCGTTCGTGGACACGAGAGGCGTGCCGTCAGACCACGAGAACGCAGTTAAATTATCGTTATAACGCGTGACTGCATTGGTGCCGATCAACGTGAAGTTGGAAATCTGCGCATTGCCGCTTGCCTTGTGATTGAAGCTGGAAGCATTGAACGCTCCCCAATGCGCCCAGTCTGCCGTGCCCTCCAGAGTGAGATCGACGGACGCCGGAGAGTTGTTGCGCGAGCCCGAAAGCGAGCCGCCCGATCCGCTGACGAACACGCTCACCGGCGAGGAAGCTGCGACACCACCCTCGTTGTCAATCGCGCGCGCGGTCAGCACATACGAGCCGGGCGACGGATTCGTCCAGATCATGGAGTAGGGCACACTCGTGGCTTCGCCGATCTTGTTTGTACCCTCGTAGAATTCCACGACAGACACAGTCCCGTCCGAATCGCCAGCAGTTGCGGACAGTGTGATGTCCTCCCGCGTAAAACTGGCGCCGTCAGCAGGATTGGTCAGCGCCACGAAGGGAAGGTTGTTCATTCCAGGCGAGCTCAAGGCGGCCGATTGTAACGTCACGTTGGCACTTGCGCTGTTAGGACCCGGCGCAACGCGTTTGAGCCTGTAAATTATGGTCAGCGTCTGCGCGGGTGAATCAGCCGCGAAATCGACCGTGTAAACCGCGCTGGGTCCATTGCCGCTGTTGAAAACCGCGGCGTTGCTCCCGTTCGTGTAATTCAGTGCGCTGCCATCGCTGAGGAACGCCACGAATCGACCCTCGGCGGCGAATGCCCCCACGTAAACCTTGATTGTTTGAAGGTTCGTGGAGGCGGTGACGCTGAAACGAAATCCTGACTCCTCTGGCCTCGGGAATCCGTAGGCCCAGACACCAGTCGTCGTATTAGTGACCGCCGTGTGCGGAGTGCCGTCATTCCAACTGTAACCCGCGTAATCACCGGAATACTGGTAGATGTAAACGTAACCATCGCTCGCATCGACGGGTGTGAAGTTACTGATCTGAGGCATCACGTTCGCCTTGCGATCGATACTGGTATCCGTGAAAAGGCCCCAGTGTACCCAGTCCGTTTGTCCTTCAGCCGTCAGATCGATGACGCTGCCTTGCGGAATGGAATTGAACGTGACGTTTAGAGTACCGGCTCGGGCCGCAGAGATTGCTATCAATCCGTTCCAAACGAGCACCAGCGAAATGCAGGAAATCCACCTCATCGCGCCACCATCTTACAGCTAAGGCGCCCGTTGCGCAGAAGCATGACCGTCGAAATAAAGATAATTGCGCACGGCGCCGTGGACCGGCCTCGGAGGCATGGTTTGCGCCCAGGTCGCCCCTCCCCAAACGCTGAAAGTGTCTGACTCGGTCAAAGCCCAAACGTCCGCCGACGAGCCGTATTTTTCGATATCCGATATTTTCAAGGGCTCTTCTCTTGGACCTGGTGATGAAGGATAGCCAAATGGTTTAACTCGAGTTCCAGGGGTTGGATCAACGCTCTGGTTCAGAATGTATGGCTTGGTGGGCTGGCCGGCGACATCTATCCTTTCGCGGTCGAAGCCAGCACAGACGAGTATTTTGATTTTCCGCTCCTGCCCGGACGGAGGCGGATAGCTAAGATAAGTAGCAAGATAATTGGCAAATTCCCCTGGAGTCGCGCTTGAATAATTAGCTTGTACCCCGCCGAGAGATGGCCCAGGCAACGTTTGTTCGTTGTCATCCGTGTAAAGATGAATGGCTATGCCGACTTGTTTGAGGTTGGAGAGACACTGGGTCTGCTCGGCCTTGCGCTTGGCGCGGGCCAAGGCGGGCAACAGGAGGCTCGCCAGGATTGCGATAATGGCAATCACGACAAGCAGCTCGATTAACGTGAATCCACGAAGATCAAGCCGCCTCCTTGTCGAAGCTCTGTCCACTCTGTTCATCGCGACAATGCGTTGCGTTGATTTCTTTAACATTCTTCAACGCTTTTGCAACAAACTCGTATCGACAAAGAGAGGGGCCTTCTTGAGAACCCCATCTTGAAGTTTTGCGGGAGTTGCCGATATAACCCGCCATATGCGCTTCGTCCGCGAGCGGAAGTTCCTTCTGGCCATGGCCGTCGTACTGTTCTTTTCGGCCGTCATGGCCGTGCGCCAGTTCACCCAGAATCAATCGCGGCATGCGGAACTTCGCGAAGCGTTCATTTTTCTGCACAGCAAAGGACATATCACCGAGGCGGAAAACCTTTACAAGCGGTTGCTATGGGATCTTCAGAATGAGCCGACTCGCCATTTGGTGGAGGACGTTCAACGGGTTTCTTTGATCGCACCCACCAACCAATCGGGGAGCACAAACATTCTGGTCCGCTACCATATCAAAATCAAAAATGAACTGGAGAAGCGTTTCGAAGAGGAATACCTGAAAGCGCGAAAGCTTTCGGAAGCACCGTGAGTCGAGAGTCGAAAGTCGAGGGTCGAGAGCCGGAAGCGCCGTTGCCTTCGACGGTCATCCCTCGACTTTCGACGGGAACGAAGCCGGGACAACCGCGCGTCGTCGTTGACGGTAAGTTCTTTCGCCTGGCCGGGCGCAAGTTCTTCGTCAAAGGAGTGACTTATGGACCTTTCGCGCCCGATGCGGAGGGAAATGCATTCGCCTCAAAGGAACAGACCGTCCTGGATTTTCAGCAAATCACCCGGCTCGGCGCGAACGTCGTCCGCCTTTATTACGTTCCACCGCGCTGGTTCCTCGATTTGGCCACGGAGCACGGCCTCAAAGTATTCATCGATATTCCTTGGGAGAAACACCGTTGCTTCCTTGAAACGCGAGAGATGCGCAAGGAGGCGCGCGCGTGCGCTCGAGCGGCGGCCACAGCCTGCCAGGGACATCCGGCTGTCTTCGCGCTCAGCGTGGCCAATGAAATTCCCGCCGAGATTGTCCGCTGGCACGGAGCAAAAGCGGTCGCGCAGTTCATCGACGAACTGGTGGACGAAGTGAAGGCCATCGACCGCGAGATGCTCTGCACCTTTGCCTCGTTTCCACCCACGGAATTTCTCCAGCCGACCAGGACCGACTTCATCACGTTCAACGTTTATCTGCACGACCGTCCCGCGTTCGCGAGATACCTCAGCCGATTGCAAACGCTCGCGAACGACAAGCCGCTGTTGCTCGGAGAGTTCGGCATCGACTCGATTCGCCAGAAGGAGGAGTTCAAGTGCGACCTGCTGGCCTGGCAGATCGAAGCGGCCTTCCGCAGCGGACTTGCCGGCACTGTGGTGTTCAGCTTCACAGACGATTGGTTTCGTGGTGGGCAACAAATCACGGACTGGGCGTTCGGACTGACGAGCGCGGGACGGAAACCCAAACCGTCATTCGATGCCGTGCGGGCGTCGTATCGCGCCGCGCCTTACTTCCCGCTGCTGCGCACACCGAAAGTGGCGGTGGTCGTGGCGAGCTACAATGGCGGGAAGACGTTGCGCACCTGCCTCGAATCGCTCATGCGATTGAATTACCCCAGCTACCAGGTGATCCTCGTGGACGATGGTTCGACGGACGACACGCAGGAAATCGCTTTCGAGTTTCCGGCAGTGCGCACTCTTCGCCAGGAGAATCTCGGACTTTCGGCCGCTCGCAATGCCGGCATCGCCGCGGCGATGGGCGAAATCGTGGCCTTCACCGATTCCGACTGTCGCGCGGATGAAGACTGGCTTTATTATCTCGTCAACGATCTGTTGCGATCCAACTTCGTCGGCATCGGCGGACACAACTTTCTGCCGCCCGAAGATTCACCCGTGGCCGCGGCGGTGCTCGTGGCTCCCGGTGGCCCAGCGCACGTCATGGTCACCGACCGCGAGGCGGAACACATTCCCGGCTGCAACATGGCGTTCTACAAATGGGCGTTGGATGAGATCAAAGGATTCGATCCTGTTTTCCGCAAAGCCGGTGACGACGTGGACGTCTGTTGGCGATTGCTGGAGCGCGGTTACAAGATTGGGTTTTCGGCGGGCGGCTTCGTTTGGCATTACCGCCGTTCGACCGTTCGTGCCTATCTCCGACAGCAAGCCGGCTATGGCGAAGCCGAGGCAGTGCTTGTCCAGAAGCATCCCGAATACTTCAACGTGCTCGGCGACGGCATTTGGCGGGGCCGTATTTATACAGCCGGGTTGCCGGGCATCCTGCTGCAACGATCCATGATTTACCATGGCGTGTTCGGGAGCGGATTTTTCCAAAAGCTCTACGCGCGCGATCCGTCGTTTGCCCTGATGTTTTGCACGTCGTTGCACTTCCATCTGTTCATCACGCTGCCGCTGCTGCTCGCGGCCAGTTGGTCCAGCGCTTTATTGCCGCTCCCCTTTGCGGCGCTTGCGGTGTCTTTGGGCGTTTGTGTCACTGCGGGTTGTCAGGCTGCGATTCCGGATGATCGCGAGCGTCTTTGGTCACGGCCTTTGATTGCACTGCTGTTTTTTCTGCAACCGCTGGTGCGTGGCTGGGCGCGTTACCAGTCGCGCCTCAATGTCCCGCACGCGCACCGTCCGAAAGTTCCAATGATCGAGCCGGCAAAGATTGAAACCGGCTGCCTGAATTTCTGGTCCAGGCAGGGCGTGGAACGATATGCCTTCGTCAAAAGAATTCAGCAGCACCTCGACAACCAAGGATGGCCCTATCGCATCGACAGCGGTTGGGACAATTTCGATTTCGAAATCACGACGAACCGTTGGGCCGCCGCGCAGCTTACCACCGTTCATGAGGAGCTTTCGGGCGGACGCAAATTCATTCGCTGCCGGATCGAAGCGCGAAACTCCTGGTTGAGCTGGATACTCGTCGGAATCGTTGCCGCCGTCTGCTGGCTGGCCGTGGTCTCGCTGCGGGACATGCAGCCAATGATCTGGTTCGTCTTCGCTCTGGTGCCGCTGGCCGGGATGGCTGTCGCGGATGAGCAGCACCACCAGCAGGCGCAAATCGGGGCGCTGCTCCAACTCGAAGCTGCTTATCTCGGGCTGGAACAATTCACACCAGGTTCTGAATCCCACGCTCCGGAACTCCGATAAGGACACTTGCCTGTTCCGATACCAATGCGGGTTGTCGGCTGATGTCAGGCGCGTCGGCCGAAGAACCCCAGATGATGATCTCCCGCGATTTCATGGCCCGTTGGAGCGGTTTAACTCTTCCCCTACGCCGCCGCCAGCCCATCAATCTTCTTCGCCAAATCGATATCCTTTTGCGTCAGCCCGCCTTCGCTGTGCGTCGCCAGTGTGAGCGTGACTTTGTTCCAACGGATGTCGATGTCGGGATGATGGTTCGCTTCCTCCGCGACCTTCGCAACCTTGTTCACGAAATCCATCGCGCCGAGAAAATCTTTGAACTGGCACGTGCGCGTAATGGACGCGCTTTGCTTCTTCCAGTCCTTGACCGCCGGCAGCGCCGCTTTGATTTGTTCCGGATTCAATTCCGCCATGCGATACCCTTGTCACAGGATGGCCCGGACGCAACACTTCAACGTTTGAGGTCGCGCACGATGTCCTCCCAACTGAAAGCCACGCCCAGCGCTATCAAGCCGATGAGCAGGACAATTTGCACAATGGAAAGCACCAGGCCGGCAATGGCCAACCCGCGGCCGCCCTGCGTTCCGTGTTCGCGACGCAACTGCGAAAGCGCAATCGCCGAGAACACAATGCCGAGGACATTGAAGGGAAAGCCGTAGCAACAACAGATCGCCGGCCAGGCCACGATGCCGCAGATCAGCCCCGCGATCGCCATGGGATTGTTGCTCGGGGCCTGCCCCAACGCCTGCGAAGTCACGACTGTGACGGGCGCCACGGCGGCTGGCGCTGCATTCGCCAGGGTGCTCGAAAACTCCGGGAACAGTGACAGTGGTTTCCAATCCGTTCCCTCTGCGTTGCACACGAGGCTGCTTCCATTGAGCCGGCGCTGCTTGATCCACGTCCGCACTTCGTCTGCGCTGACCGGGCCGTACTCCTTCTGATCCCCGCCAATGATGCGATACATGATGCCTCAATTCTTTTCGGCAATGGCCGCCACAATCATCGCCGCGATCACACCGAGATTTGCGAGGCCGCACAATCCGCCCAGGATGATTCCAATCCACGCGTGAACTTTGCCGTGCGCGTTCGGATGAGTCTTCACGACTTTCAACCCCGCCAGTCCCAGAAAGAACGCCGTGATCCCAAGCGGCAATCCAAGGCACGGAATGAGCGAGAAGATGGCGAGATAGTAAGCAATCAGGGCCTTGGGGTTTTTGTACGGCACAACCGAGCTCATCGGATTGTCATCCACCACGACCGTGGTGAAGGGCGGCACGCTGCCGGGCGGCGGAGCGTAGAACGACGACGCGAATTCCGCGAACGCGCTCAGAGGTTTCCATTCACCGCCCTCGGCTTGCACCATTGTCTGCGCGTTGGCGCGGCGTTGTGCGATCCATTCGCGCACCTGTTCGGCTGTCACCGGTCCATATTCTTTCCGATCGCCTCCGAGGATTTTGTACATTCGGTTTTCCTGAGTTATGAATCCGAGAAAGTTTTGTGCATCAGCCTTGCGACCCGCGTGATAGCGAAACAAGCTTCTGATGTCGATGACGAACCGGCCCTCTCGAATTTTAGGAATCGCATCGCGTCCAAAACCGCGAACGATGAGCGCAACGCCGTCAGGGCCAACTGATTTTTTCCGCGGGCTCCCGCACCAGGCACATTCAGGAAGGACTACCGCATCCATGGGAGGCAACACGGGTAGGGCGACGCTGTCCTCAGCG
>JGI10216J12902_101832617_pt1 | contig 50960 bp, 78 predicted proteins | sample KanNatreferecore_FD_12902 | JGI IMG/M metagenome (IMG submission 12902)
TGTCTCGGGAGACAAACTATCAGCGGCTCGGGTAAGTTCTTCGGTTACACTAGTCATTGCGGTCCTGATTCTGGCTGCTTTACTCAACGAGCCACTTGCCCCGGCTGCGTGACGCAAGCAGTCTGCCCCGCCCCGGTCCCCACACGGTACCGTCGCTTGTGCGATCTGACCTGATGGTGACGGACGCTGCTTTCGGCGCCTGCTGGTCGGCTAGAGCCATCGCGGCTCGCGTCGTCTTTGCTGAGCCCCGCCACGTCTCGATACCTTGGGCATTTGTGGCCACCGCCTGGATTGCGTCGATTGGATTTCGCTTCAGAATCAGTTCCACAAATCTTGTCATAGCCTCACCCTGCCTGAATCTGCAGCAAAGGAATGTCCGCCGCAACGGCAAGCCCTTCGCTGTTAATCTGGTTGATCAAGCCCTGTGGCAGCGCCCCAGGCACAAGACGCACCGGCGCTTGCCTCAAGTCGTCGTACCCCGTCAGCACGCGTAGGGCGTTTGCGAGATTGAGCAGCACGGTGTCATTCACCGTACGGAACGAATTCATGGTGCCCAGGGCTTGTGCTTCTCGGTCCATCAGAGACCGCGTCACGGGCCCGTTCTTGCCGTCTGGAAGCTCCTCGGTCTGGTGGTAGCTAAACATGCCAGCTTGGAACAGGTACGCCTTACGAGCCTCGCGGTTGTGACTCAGGAGGGACACCAGGCCATGGTTGACAGGGCGGTGCCAGCTGGTTGCGGTGGATGAGGCCACGGGGTGCACGCCCTGGTCGGAAGGGGGGCCACCAAAGCCCGGCGTGGGAATGAACCCCCTTGGAAAGGCTTTGGGAAGCAGCCAGAGCAGCAAGCCTGCGCCCACGGCGATTACGACAAAGGGCCCTAGGTCCGTCTGCTCCGACGCTTCTGATCTTGCTGCCATAGAGGTAGTGTATAGCAATGCCCGTTCTGACTGCAGTTGGTCCCCACGTGTTCCACTGGCCCGGCAACGAGGACGTAGAAGCCGATCCCGCGGTCCTGGCGGATCAGCTCACCGAAATCGGAGCCGTGGGCATCATCCCCATGTATGGCCTCGATGCGGGCGACTGGTGCGTCAAGCATCGGAAGGTGTTCGAGCTGGCCGGGCTGCAGGTCACGCTCGGTCTCGGTATGGACGGCGACCATACCGTCAATGAGTACGTCCATGCGATCTGCGACGGAATTGACCGCGTGGGCCGCGTAGGCTTGGACTGGGAAGAGGTTGACAAGTGGGAGAACACGGCCGGGTTTCGCCTGGCCCACGCAATTGTCGAAGGGGTGCTTGCGGCGCGTCCCGAAGCTCCAAACCACATCATTGATTTTCCATGGTGGGCACCCTTGAACACCCCACAGGGCCATGACACGCACCCGCGTGCGCCCACCAAAGAGTTTGGGCGACTGTGTGGCCATGAGCGCTATCCCCAGTGCTACGGCGCCGCACGAACCAAACACGGCGAGACGCCCAAGAAGGTCGAGGGCCGCTCGCACCGGTACCGAATGTGGGCCGAGAAGCAGTACGCCGTCATGGGGCCTTGGACCATTCGTCCTACGTACCAACTCTACCGGCGCACAAGGCAGGATCACGTAAACGCACTGCTTGCCGACCGCACGCTGTGCCTGTGGGACCTATCGGAAATCGATTCCCCATGCACGGTGGCGATGATCGACGTGAAGCGCTTGCGGGCTTTGGGCTACGACGGGCCGCAGGCGGTGCGGAAGTTCCAGAGTCAGCACGGTCTGGAGGTCGATGGAGTTCTGGGGCCTCTGACGTCGGCCGCGCTCCGTGCATCATTTGTTGACCCACCCAAGGGCACGGGCTAGCGTGGTGGAGTCTCGACTGGACTCAATGCGTCCGTCCGAGTACCTCCAGCGTAACAGCGGGCAAACGCTCTCGGTCCCCCAGTTCCGAGGGCGTTTTGTCTATGAGTGACCCGTCACGCTTTTGCGTGCGTCTTGCAAGGCAGCGTCGGGTGTTTGAAAGCCGCAGCGGGTGAGCTTGCCGGCTTGCCATTGGAAGCACCGATGGTCATCGCAGGGCTTAGCCCTCGCCTGGATACGGCGCCCGTCGGACAGTACGAAGGTGTCGCGTTGATCCAGCTGCATGGTACCGCGCTTAGCACGTCGCAGGACAACTCGCGACGAACGGGTCAAAGGGTGAGCGCGCAAAGTAGACACGGCCGGATCGTAGTGCAATCGTGGTGGCAGCCTTTTGGCGCGCGATCTCACACTCTTGCGAGACTTTGGAGCGTCCAGACGCTAGAGTCATCATGAGGGATCGCATGAGCAGCAAAAATATTGTTGTCGGACTCGTATATCGGAACTTCTTAGCCTATGGGCACGACATGTACAGTCACGTCGGGCTGGGCATCAACGCGTATCACACCGCGAAAGTCCTGCGAGAGAACGGTGTCAGCGCGTACCCTGTGTCGGTCTGGAACGTCGACGATGTGCTGAAGGCCATTGCGCAGCGGCCCTACACCGACATTGTGATTGATGCCCTGTGGATCGGAAAAGAAGACCTGACGCGCATTGTCCAGAGCTTTCCAGATATCCATTTCTTTGTCCGGAGTCACAGCCAGATTGGGTTTCTCCAAGTCGAGCCCGGGGCGATCAAGATCCTACGGGATTCGCTCTCTCTTCAGGAGTCTGAACTGAATCTCCACGTGGCCGGCAACTCGCCGCGATTTCGACACTTTGTGCAGGGCGTCTACAACCAAGACTGCGTCTTGCTCCCGAATCTTTATCACCTGGAGCGTCCGGCCAATCGACCGCACCATCACAACGGGTCGCACAGAACCATTCGAGTCGCGAGCTTCGGTTCGATGCGCCATCTCAAGATGCACTCCGTGGCCGCGGCGGGTGCGCTACTGCTCGCCCAGAGCCGCGGAAGAGACCTTGAATTCCATCTCTCGATCCACCGGGAGGAGCACGGCGCAGGGTCGCTGCATTCCATTCGCAACATGTTCACGGGGCTTCCGTGGGCCAAGCTGGTCGAGGACCCCTGGACCGATTGGGGAGACTTCCGGCGTTTGGTGTCGCACATGGATCTGTTCATTCAGGTCAGCGCCACCGAGACATTCAACTTGTCGACGGCCGATGCGGTTGCCGAAGGGGTGCCCTGTGTCGTGTCCGCGGCAATCGATTGGCTGCCTTCTGATTTTCACGCGGACATCGACGACGCCCAGGACGTCGCCCGGGTGGGCTGGAGACTGGTGAGCGATCCGCTCGCCAGCGAAGAGGCTTGCGAGGCCTTGCGCAAATACCAACGCGAAGCCGTGACCACCTGGAAACGCCAGCTCAAGGCGGCGTAGCGTCCCTGCCCGTTCCTGGGAAACGCCCTGATTCACAACCGCACCACTCCAAAAGACGATCCCGGTCACCGAGCAACTGTCTCATCGCCGCATCGGTTCCGCCGTGATCGGGATGCACGAGCTGAGCTTGTGTCCGAAAGGCTCGGATCACGTGATCCTGCGTCCAGGGCCATCGAAGTCCCAGGCGCTTGGCGGCTTGCTCGACCAGGTGCGACTCCGACGGGCCGTACCCCTCGTCTTGAAGGAGGCCAAGGCTCCAATGCTCGCATGCGTCGCCCTCGAAGCACCGCTTGCACCATCCAGGGAACTCGCGGCACCGCTCCAGGAACCGAGTGACCGGGCCGTACCCCTCGGGCGCTATCACAAACGCATCCACCTCGCGATCGTGATGCAGGTGGTACACGGCCACGCGTTGCACAGAACGCTGCCGGGCCGGCGTTAGCGTTGCGACATGCAGGAGCCAACAGGGGCGCTGAAGCGAGTCCCAAGACCGCAGAAGGTGCCAAGGCTCACGGGGTTGCACCTCCGAGAATTAACACGCTCTCAGGGTGTCCAGCGATACTCCAAGAAACTCCGCTAGCTCGAAGACTACCGGGTGTACCTCGGGCCAATCGATCATTTGACCCAATGTTGTCCGGGTGAGTCCGTGGCGCTCGGCCCACGCGGCGGCGTTGGTGCCGTGGCACTTCAGTTCTCGGTCAATCAAATCTACTTTGCTGGTAGTCTGCATGACTCATGCCTGCAAAAAAGATAACCTCGGAATCGCTATGTGCAAGTTATGGGAATGCCGGAATGTCTACTGTCCGAACTACGTAGGCAACGGCGTTCGTCTGGGCATCACGGAGATTGAATTGGATCCGCTCGGCTTCCACGGCTGCAGGCGATGCGGTGTCCTTGTGCGGGAAATGGGTTCCCTGGATTCCCCTTTAAGCAAGACGCTGACCTCTGTCGCGCTGGGCGCGCTGATTGGTGGTTGGGCCAGCTGGAGCCTGATGGGGACGTCTATGGGAGGCGTCGCGGGCCTGCTGCTGTGTCTGCTCGTGGGTCTTCGAGACACTTAGCTTTTGCCGGGAACGGGTGTAGGCTGAACCCATGCGAATCGGAATGTCTCGAACCATGCGCGGCGCTGGCGCGATTACTTCGGCCCCGCCTGCGCCGGGCCTCGTGCAGAACGCAGAGGGCGTATGGGGGCAGTATGTGGCGGCAGCAGACGCACCGCCGGGCCTCGCCAACAGCAGCGCTGAAACGGTGTTTGTGCCCTACCAGGCCATGATCCCGCGGACTACAACCCTGCGGACGGGCGGCGATTGCCCGCCGGGCACCGTTTGGGACCGGGATCCCACGGGCCGCGAAGAGTTCGCATGTGTTCCCGTGTCGACCACGGGCACGGGCGACACCAGCCAGAGCCGCACGATGGGCACGGGCGATGCGACCCAAGGCCGCGCAGGCAACGGCGATCAAAGCTCGCCACTTGCAGGCCTCGGCAGTCGCAACGGAACGCGTTTACCCTCTCTGCTCCCGGTGCTTCGGCAGATCATTCCGTGTACGCCAAGCTGGCAGCCCCGAGCGTACGGCGGCCCCAACCTGCAACCCCCCAGCCTAAGCCAAGTGCCGCCCCTTACGCATCTCGCCGGCGCAGGCGCCGCGGGCTTTACGAATGAACTGACGGTCGCAGACGTGGCCGGGTGGATCGCGTTTGGTCTCGGCGCGCTCGTCGGCAAGCAGTTGATTGATAACGTTTACCAAAAGCGGCGAGCTGCGTAGCTAGCACGCTCTTTACGTCGAACCAGTCGAGGGAACTATGGGAATCTTGGTGAACGGTTTCGTCTACGGCATTGCACTCGGGGCGATCTTTGCGACGGGTCGCCGAGCGGTTCAAGACCTCGCGGCTAAGCGGCGCGAGAAGCGCGGCGAGTAGCCAGATCAGAAAACACCTGCGTGATTTCATTGGCGCCCACGGCCAAGTGACCCTGGTGGTAGAGCGCGGGCACGCGCCCCTCAGGGTTGACCGACGCAAGCCACCGCATCGCCTCTGGGTCCGTGTCGACATTCCGAACCACAATGAACTCCTCGAGCCGCAGCGCGCGAAGGGTCTCGAGGACGCGGCGGCAGTGCTGGCAGCCCGTGCGCTGAGTCACAAACAATACCGGCAGGTCCAGCGGCATCCGTGCTGTAAACGCATCCGCCGGCAGTGGCGCGCGTCCATCCTTGGCACGAGCAATGTGCAACAGGGACGAGACCGAGCGCTTGCCGAACTTTCCGACGCTTTCGGCATAGGTCACGGTGCCATCTTTGCCCACGATCACGGTAGCTCGGTCGGGAATGCCGTCATCGGCAAGAAACGCGCCGTAGGCCTGACTGACTTTTCCGTGGGGCCAGAAATCGCTTAGAATGTTCAACTGCTCGGCGCCCAAGTGTCGCAGCCAATGGAGATTACTGTCCGGGCGGTCGGCTGTGATCACAAACACAATTGTGTCCGCGCTCTGGTCAAACGCATCGGCAAGCGACGCCAGCGCCGGCACCTCGGTGCCGCAGATCTGAGTAAAGGCCGCCGGGATAAAGAACAGGAGCACGTTTTTCTTTCCCCTTAGACTGCTCAGTCGAAAGGGAGCGCCGTGCTGATCGGGTAGCTCAAAATCGGGTGCAGGCATGCCGACGGGAATCATTCCCGGATCGTATCATGCGGTCGCGGAGTGAGACGATTCCGTTTCCTCCGGGGGCGGTACCTCGACAAGCCCCTGTGGACCCATTTCGAAGTAGGCCTTTTCCTCGGTGCTCCCGAAGCGATTTTTCTCGGGGCAGTGCAAAACCCGTAGTTGCGAGCGGTGTTTATGCCGCTCGAACATCATGACGGTGCTCACGGCATGCAATTGCTCCCGCTTGCCGGCCACGGTGTTGCCCTTCGTAAGGTGCGCGGTCATGACAATCGCGCGATTGTGTTGCTCCGCGTCGGCCTTGAAGTGCTTGATCATGGCGACCATCTGACCAAATCGGTCGCGGATCGTAGAGGTTGGATCCCGCAGCTCGGTGACGGAATCAAACACCACAACCCGCGGGTTTACTTTCTGGAGAATGGCAATCGCGGCCTGTAGGGTGTTGCCCTCGTCGAGAAGGCTGTAGGCGGGAATCTCACCCGCATAGTCCCCAAGACCCAAGTCCACCAGGTTGCTTTTGACCTCAGAAAGGGTCTGCTCGGTCGTAATCAGAACCTTTTGGGGTTCTCGCATCAGCGCAAGCATCATCATCAGCAGCGTGGTTTTGCCGCACCCTTGCGCCCCACCAAACACCACACTGGAGGGCACGTGTAGCCCATACGGTCCGGGTCCGTGGCGCTTTTTGCCAAACACCCGGTTCAGGCCCGGAAGGCCTGTATCAATTCGCTTTCCTGATAGCTCCGCCGCATCGTCCAGCGTTTGAACGATGCGGGCATTCCTGAGCGGAGCGGGTGCCGATGATCTCGGAAGGCCCATGACGCCGCGCCGTCGGCAGCTTGGGCAGCGCGCCGCCCAGCGGTCGTACTCGAGGCCGCAGCTCGAACATTGAAAGCGTGTGATGGTCCGTTGTCGGGTTGGTTGTGGCATAATCCCCACTATGAGCAAGGCCGCACGCGTGCAAGAACCCCTCGTTTCAGAGCAGGTATCTGAAGGAAAAGTCTGTCCATTGTTTGCAAGGCACGTTCCGCCCATTTGTGCGGATGACGTGGCAGAGATCAAGCTGCAACGGATTGACAAAAAGGGCACCCATGTGGACCTCGCAATGGAGGAATTCTACATTGATGGCGACCCTGAAGAGGAGCCCTTTGCGATTGATCCATACGAGACCACCGAGCAAGACCTGCAATTGCAGTTTGGCGGTGGGGTCTATTGGATTGAGGCGTTCAAAAAGCCGGACGGATCGGTCTGGAAAGGCTCGGGGCGTCGCTTGGTGCTGGCGGGTCCCGCCAAGGCGACCGATCCGACCGCGAAGCGCGTCAAAGAGCACGACGACGAGGACGAGGAAGACGACGACGAGGACGAGGACCAGCAGAGAGGGCCCGCCTTGGGGCCGAGCGCGGCTCAGCCGCCGGCGGAGTCTCCCTTGCTCGAGGCGATGCGAATCGCCCAACAGAACGCCGACCGACAAGCTCAAGCGGCAAGGGAGGCGGCCGAGCGGCAAGCGCGAATGGCCCAGGAGGCCTCTGACAAGCGCGCGGCACTGGCCGAACAAAACGCCAGGCAGCAGCAAGCCATGATGACCGACCACGTCAACCGAACACTCGAGCTAAACCAGATGTTCACGACGGCGCTGCTCACCAACAATCGCAACGATCCTGCCGCAGCCGAAGAGAGAATCCGCGCGCTTCGCGACGAAAATGAATCGCTGGCCCGCCGATTAAGTCGGGACGTCGATGATCTCCGGCAAAAAAATCAAGCCGACCTAGCCCGACTCGAGACGCAGCACGCCGAGGCGATCCGTGCCGAGCGCAGCCGGCACGAAGAATTGATGCGTGCCGAACGGCAGCGGAATGACACGCAGATTGACGAGTTGCGCAGCCGGCATCGCAGCCAAGAGGACGAGCAGAGACAGCGCTGGAACAATGATGTGCAGGAGACGCGGTCTCGCTACGAACAACAGCTCTCTCAGCTTCGGGAGGAGCGCTCCGCCGAGCGCCTGAAGCTGCAGGGAGAGCAGGAACGCGACCGCGCCAAGTACGAAGAGCAAATCCGCACACTGCAGCGAGAAAACCTCGATCTGGAGAAAAAGCAGATTACGGCTGAGGCCGAACTCGAGGCCTTGCAGAACGCACCGCCAAGCGGCCCGAACTTTATGGAGTACCTTGTACGGTTCGCCGGCACACCGATTGGAGAACGGGTGTTGGTCGGCGTGCTCGCAAAGGCACAGGCTGCCGCGGCTGCTGCCGAAGCGAGCGCAGCCAATGCGCAGCAGGGGCAGGCTCAGCAAGTCACGGATCCGACCGCAACGGAGCCGATGCCGGCGCCGTCACAGGCTGCCGAGCCGACCGCTCCCCAGGAGCGCGGGAGCGTGTTTACTCCGACGCCATCCACTCCAACGCCGTGGGCAGCCCCTGCACCGAGTCCTGCCGCGCAGACGATGCCCCAACCGCCCGCGCCAGTGGTTGACGCCACGCGTCCCGTGGCCACGTCGGTCACCACTGCCGCGCCGCAGGATATGCAGACCAACGGCGTGGCCCATGCGCCGGCGCCAGAGGCAGCAGCATCCGCACAGGACAACGCCGCGTGAGCGAGACCGCGCAAAAGGTCTGCGTTCCTGGCACGACGCCCGTGTGCGATCGTATTGAACTCCTTCAAGACTACGCGGTGCGCGGCTCGGTCTCGCCGATCATCATGGCGCTTGCGCGCAAGATCCAGGATGATCTCCGCAGAACTGTCATGACGGGGGTAAATTCTCGTCGCGGCGACTGGTACCAATGGCTTCTCGCGCAGGCTGCTCTCGATGAAGTCCACAAGCTGCCCTACGTCCCGGACCCGCCTACGGAAGACTGCTACCGAGACGTGGAATTAACGGCCCGGCAGGGCGCCGAATGCAAGGGGCTGAACGTGTTCTACGTGGCATTGCTCTTGCGGCTCGGTGTCCGTGCTGAAGTAGTCTGGATTGACCAGCCCGGCATGCCCCTTAATCACGTGACCAGTCGGGTCTGGCTCGACAATCAGCAGATCTGGGCCGATGCGTCCATCCGCGGCGCTCGGCTCGGAGAGTCGCCCTACGAAGCCCTGCAACGTACCGGGGCCTGGGGCGTGGTCGGCGGGGCTCCGCGGTAAGCTGCCCTCAGGTAGGGAAAATCCAGTATCCTAGCGTGCATGACCGCTCAGTTCTGCCGTTTGCCGATCGTAGTCGCGCCCAAAAGGCTGTTTAAGGACGCAACGGGCGAGGTTGTACGAGAAGAAGAATACCCGCTCCAAATCGGATCACTGTTGGTTCATTGGGCCGATCCGGTGCGGGCGGCGGGGTGGTTCAAGGAGGCGTGGCGCCTACTGAACGACCATGAGCGGATTGAGCGACTGAACGCACCAGTCAACACCAGCAATCGGAACGACAACAGCCGACAAGCCACGGAGCAGTTTGGTTACGTGATCGAGGTTCTTCGGGCGGTCTCACACGGATACAATCAGCTGAACATTCTTTGGCACAATGACCCGACCGCGCGTGAGGCCTATCGCCGGTTTGTGGCTGGAGGGCCCAAGCTGTCGGGAGACAATGCGGGCTCGGTGTTTGATGCGGGTCTCGATTACAACCCCGATTGGTACACCAAGGACGAATACTTGCCCCGTGCGCAGAGCACCACCCTGCTTCAGAGCGTTGCTCTCGCGCAGACAGGCGGTAAGGCCGGTGATCGATTCGCGCCCGTCGCGTTGCTTGTGGCAGCCTCGATGGATCCGCTTCCGAGCAATGGCCCGGTTGCGCTCTCGCGACGTGTGTTCAATGCGCCTGTTGTAACCTCCCTATTCCGGCAAAGCTGCCCCGTTGGCACGGTCTACAAAGACCTCTCGGCGGTCGACTTTACGGGCTACATCGACTTCCCATGGACCAAACGGTGCGAGTCCGGAGCCAAGGGATTCGCGTTCGATCAAGGATACCAGCCGCTCAAATCGGTCATGCCGGACGGTAGCGAGCTTCCGACTGGATTTGACGACTGGCGCGCTGCGTACAGGGGCCCGCTCTACCAGGGCGACGCCGGGATTACACCACCTCTCATCGAGCATCTATCGTGGTTGCGCGCGTGGGTACACAGTCTAGTGACCCGCTCGCCGGCGCAAATCATTCAGGACTCCCGAGCCTACACCGCGTGGCAAAACCTCCGGACGCTTTCCGCGAACGCTTCTGCGTTGGAGCAGATCGGAAGCTTGGGCGCCACGATTAGCCAGCAGCAGCATGCACCCGATGTCGGCTTGGAGCTTGCCGCCGGCTCGCTCGCGATTGCCGGCGGTGTGGCGGCAGCGGTCGGCGGCCCCGTCGGCGCGGTCGTCGGTCTGGTAGCTGGCGCAACTGCAGCCGTCATCAAGATTACCGATGCGGTCGTCACCAAGGGTACCAAGGGCATCGGGCGTGATGACCTCGGGCGCTACAAGCCTCAATTGGAACGCGCGTGGCTCTCGGGCGATCCAGCCACGGGTCTGGTGTCCGCGGGCGCCCCTGCCCTGCCCGCTAGCGAGCTGCAGGACCCGCCGGGCATGGGTTCGGTCTGGGATCCCAAAGAATGCCCCACGGTGCCAATTCGCTCGGGCTCATCCGGTGGCTCGGCATCGGAATCTGTGACCGGCTGGTGGCGCTCCCTATCGACACCCGCAAAGGTGGGCGTAGGTGTCGGGGCCGGCGTGGCCGGCGTGGGTATTGTGGCTGTGATCGCAAGAGCGGTACAGCCAACACCTCAAATGGGAAGGTCAAGAGCACGATGACTACAACGAGCTGCGTTCCAGGTTTTGATCAGCTGACCCAGTGGTCCGGGCAAGCGTGCGCGCTTTGGTCCGGACGGACGCGGGAAGAAAAGCAGCAGTGGGTACACAATTTCTTTCGGGCCCATGGGCTTTTCGCCAATGAAGCATCGGTATGGTCACTGATCACCCAGATGGACGCGCATTGCGGGGCGCCTGTTGCACCCGCGGGGGCCATCGGAGACGGGCTCTACGCTTACGACTGGGAAGGGCAGCCCATGGAATCGCAGCAGCAGCGCGATAGTGATGCGGTGCGCGTGCTGACGAACTCCGATTTCAATCGGACCATTCAGACGGGTCTACACGAGATTGCTAACACGGTTGTAGGTGCGTTCAATTCGAGCAACCGTACCCCGTATGGCTTCGCTCCCAATTCCTCCGGGATCGGCGGATACCCCTCGGGCTACCAGCCCCAGGGCATCTATGGGGGATTTAACTCCCCGGTTGGCTATGGTTTCGGGCAAATCAGCTGGACACCAATTATAATTGGTGGCGTCATTGTGGTAGGCCTGGGTGTATTCCTCGTGAGCATGTCGAAGAGCAATAGCCGATCCTGATGTCCGAGAGCTGCCGGCTGTCCGCTTCTCAGAAGCGGCGCTTGGTGCAGCACTTCACGACGCTGCATGAAGGGCTTCCCCCCGCGCAGTTGTCTTGTGAGCGCTTCCGTGGTCCCGCGGGCAAGGTCCGACCGATCGGACGCGCCACGCTCGTACGGTACGCCAAGCTGACACCCAAAGGGGTTGAGGCGTACTTTCACCCGTTCGAGCCGCACGCTCAGCCGAAACTGGGCCTTGATGCGAACGGCACCCCTGTCTTTTGGGCGGGCCGGTATCACGTGCTGGACGGCGGGATTACGGATCGGTCACCCCGAAGCGTCCGGCCGGAACGCATTCCACGGAATCCAAGATCTCTAGCTGATCTGGGTGTCCTGGAGTGGATTGAATACGATCCAGGCAACGGACAGAGCCCCAAGACGCTTCGCCCGTCCCGCCGCCACCTGCTCGTGCACGACGAGCGGGGAAATATGTACGCCATTCCCACTCAACGTGAGGAGAATATGAGAAAGCACGCAAAGAGAAACCCCCTTGCCTTTACGGGGCAAAAAGGGGGCGACGCCTCGGGAAGTGACATCGTGATGGCCTTTATCCTGGTCGGCGCGGGCCAAGCGGTTGTGAGCGAGCTACTTGGCGCTCTGCCGCCCCGTATCAACGGCTACAAGCGCCCGCTTGTGCAGGCCGCGCTCGGCATGGGCCTCGGCTACTTTAGTGCGAAGAGCGACGTTGTGCCGCGGGAAGTTGCGCTAAGCCTTGGCGCAACGGGCGCCCTAGTGGGCCTGCTTGGCACCAAGGAGCAATTTATGCTCCAGCGAGCCGCTGGCGCTTCGCTGCGTGGTAGCGGCGCCCCGTTGGGTCCGGGAGGGTTGCCGGCTGGATACAACCAGATCAGCCGCGCGCAGTGCGCGGTGCGTGCCCGGTAAGTCGGTTCAGTTTTTTTAGGCTCAAAAACCGGCCAGCTGGCCGGTAAGTTTAGGAGAAGGTCAAAAAATGCCGGATTACATCCCGATTGACGCTTGGACCCCAGCCAATCAGCCATTGATCTACACGGGCAAGCCCGGTGCGTGCACGGTTGACGATCTCAGCAACCAAAACCTTCTGGTTCCGTGGTCGTACCAAACCGGGTACTTCCAGTGGACCTACTCGGGTGCGGGTGGCGATTTGGTCAGCCCCGCCGATGAAACCGAGCTGGAGCTTTTCTCCTCGGCGCTCGGGCAAACCGTGCCGGGCGGCTGGTGGGTCCAGCACGGCGACGACACCAACTTGCCCCAGGGCGAAGAGGGTGCACCCGTCTGCCGTGGCCAGGTCTTCCATGCGATGGGTATGGCTGTTCAGGCTCGCTTTCCGTTCCTCCGTGGCGCGGGCGGCGCTGCTGACGACGACCAGTACGAGGCCGCATGGATCGGTAAGAACGGCTCCAATGGACCGCAATACGGCGGTCGCATTCAGCGCGCAGCACTGAACAATGTCCACATCTCGATCAAGCACAATAATCCCCAGATCGAGTACCCGATTGGCGTCGCTTCGGACTTCGCCGGCTACGCAGGTATCGAGGGCGGAGGCAACGTCCGCAACGGCTCGATTTCCAATGTGGAGTACGTTCCGTTTGCCAAGCCCATTACGTTCGGAGCGAAGGACGACTGCCGCCAGCTCCGGGTCGTGCTGACCTGGGGCAAGCAAGTCTCGGTGCAGAACGACACCTCGCAGCCCACCGTGGCAGGCCCAAACACCAACGTGGTGTACGTTGGACTAAAGGTCATCTTCTTCGGCCAGTACTGCAAGCGCGCTCCAGAGGGCTGCTGCGTGGTGCTGCCAGGCACTCCCATTCCGCAGCAGGCCGCCAGCAACGGCGCTCAGTGGGCAGGCCGGTAAACTGCCGTGGCTGCGATTCGCAACGCCCCCTTTCCCTCGTGCAGTAGTCAACGCATTGTGTTGTCACAGGCGGCGACAGGCTGCGACCCTGCTTCTGGTCAACCAGTCAAAAGCGGGGACTGGGGTCCTGAGCCCGGGGGCGTTGTAACCTTCCCGCCGATGACGCTGGAAGCGTTGGCTGATGACAGCTTCCAGCCCGTCGCCTGCATTGCAACAGGCGACGGTAGGCCGCTCGGATCCGGCCGCGGATGCTGGGTCCATACCTCCTTACTCGACCGGGTTACATGGTGGGTGGTGGATCTCGTGTTCAGAGGAACCGGTGAGCCGCCCGCATCGCCGCCACAGTTTGAATTCGAAATCCGGCCGGCATCGGCGGGCGTCTCGGATGTGGCACTGAGTGGCCTATCAGTCATCTCGACTTACGAGGACGAAGGGGAGCTTGCTCAGGCGAGCGGCGTGCTGTGCGCCCAATGGGAACTCTGGGCGAGGATCATTCCCGGTGAGCCCATTGGTACGAAGTTAGAAATTCAGGTGGCGGCAGCAGCCGACCGAACGGGCGGGGGCGTGTTTGATACGCGCTATGGTCTGCTTGCCCAGGCGCTGCCGACATAGAGGAGCCATCATGGCAACGAAGAGAACGACTCGGAAGAAGAGCAAGACGGTGCGGCGCAAGAGCGCCAAGCGCACCAAGCGCGCGCCGGCCAAGAAAAAGAAGCTTCGTGGAACCAAGAGGGCTGCCAAGAAGCGCACCACCAAGCGCGCGCCGGGCAAGAAGAACCCGCGGCGTACCGGCAAGGCCCGCAAGAAGAGCACTGCAAAGCGCGGTGCGTCCAAGCGCAAGGCCAAGCGCAGCAAGGGTAGGAAGGTCACGCGGGCTCGCCAGCGTGCTACGAAGAACCCCAGCAAAACGGAGTTCAACGCACTGAAGAACAAGGTAACCGAGCTCGATCAACGTCAGCACGCCACCGAAAAAAAGGTGAGCCGACTCGATCAGGATGTTGCCAAGGTTCAGGCGTTTACCCAGCGCTCAAAGTTCAAGCTAAGCGCGTAACGCGCACCGCCCGAAGGGTCTCCGTCTTGAGGGATCGCCGTTCACTGTTTCGCCGCACCGAGCCCGTGACCTCGGTGCGGCACCGGTGGCGCCATGGCTGACGCCTCCCTGATTGACCCGAAGGTTGCGATCGGCCTGGTAACAACCGCGTTCGGCGTCATGGGCACCGTGATTGGTGTGCTGTGGAAGCGCATCGATACTACGAACGCCAAATGCGTTGAAGATCGGGACAACCAGAACAAAGAACGCATTGCCGAAAACAAAGCGTGGTTTGAACGGTTCGAGGGTCTCTACAAAGAACGAGAAGCGCAGAACGAGGAGCACAGAACACAGACGCGAGAAATGTTTGACCAGGTTGTCAAGCTCGCAGAGAAAAGCAAAGACAGCGAACACGCAACGATCAACGCGCTGGTCGAGACGGGCCGAACAACGTCTGAAGTAGCGCGAACGATGGCCAGTATCAACAGCACGTTGACTTCTCTCACGGGCAAAATTGACGAACTGGGGCGAGATATCAGGCTCTCACATGGGCCTGCCAAAGATCCTCCTCGTGGATGACAACCGGCCGGTCTTGGAGTGCCGGCAGGTAACCCTCAAGCGTGCCGGCTTTATCGTGATGGCCGCAGACAGTGGCCTTAGTGCCCTTCGGATTGCTCAATCGGAAAAGCCTGACGTCGTGGTCACCGATATCCGAATGGCGGGTATGGACGGCTACGAACTCTGCCGAAAAGTGCGGGAGCTGTACGAGGTTCCGGTGATTCTGTATTCGGCGTATGATCTATCCGAAGAGCATCAGAATGCGGCGAGGGCGGTTGGCGCCGCGGTCGTTCTGACCTCGGCGTGTCGGATTGATGAGCTTGTCCAGGCCATTCGGAGTCTGCTTCGTGAAGAAAAGGAAATGGATCCCTCCCCTTCCGCCGGTGTCCTACCGGCGCTCCCCGCCCCTGCGTCCGTCGGGTCCGGACGCGTCTGATCCTAATCGCCCCGTCCGAACCGGACGCGTGCACCGAGAAGCCCCGCAGCCGGACCATCCGCCCGTCGCGCCCCGTGATACAGTGGGGCCGTGAGAAGTCCATCTCAGAACCGCTTTGGTGTCAGGCATCTTTCCCTTGTGCGATCCGCCAGCGCGGCCACGAACCCCGCACAAGCGCCGATGCCTGTTGCGCTCGCTCGGCCCGTGACATTCTGGGATCGGATTGATTGGGGTGAGGTTTTGTTTTGGGCCGCGGTAAGCGGCGTGGGGTACTACGCTTACAACAAGCTGCACGACAAGAAGCAGCGCCGCGCGGCCTGAGCGGACAAGTCGTGACCGGTGACCTCGACGGCCTCGCCGATACACTGCAGCAGACCTCGAGCGAGCTTCGGCTTATCGAACGGCCGGCTTGCCTGGCCGCTGCCCACCTGTTCGCGTTCTATGCAGCCGCCCTGCGGAGTCGGGATCCTGCACAGGTGATCCAGGCCGCGATAGGCAGTTGCTGTGTCGATTTCTCTGCCGTCTTGCAAGAGATCACGAGCCACCCTGGCGCCGCTCGCTTTGAACAGTGCCGGGAATTTGTTGCCTCCTTTGCCCGCGGGGTGCAATTGGGTGCCGCGCAAGCAAGCGCTTTCCTTCAGAACCAATAATGGCCAGGTGTCCCAATGAACCCTATCGAAGAACTCGGCGAACGAATCCGCGGCGAGGTGCCGCGCGCGGACATTCAGATTGAACTCCCAGCAGAGGGGGACGGCGTTTGGTTTCTTACTGTAAAGCTTGGCGACCCGGTGCTGTCGGTCCAGTGGAAGGCCGTCGATGGATTCGGTCTGTCCTCTCTGCCCACCGAAGGACTTGGGGACGCGCCCGACGAGCGTTACAGCGATTTCGAAGACACGGCTTCCCGCGTTGTGCACTTGCTGAGGGAAGGCAAGCGAACCCAGGCGGGCCGCCAACCAAGCTTCACCGGCCTTTAGGCTGCCGCGCTCCGTGAACCAATCGTGAACTTCCCCAGACGTCCAGACGTTTGGACGTTCACGGTTGGTTCACGATCGGGACCTACTCGGCCGGGCCCAAAAGGGGAACCAAAGTAACCGACCCGCGGAATCATTCATCAATCGAGGGCGAAAAACAGGAAGTGTCCAGCATTTCGGATTGGCAGTTCCGCCCGGGATGGTTCTGCGTGGCTGGCTGCTCTGGCGCGCAAGGTTGGAAACGACTTCCAACCGACTGGAAACCGTTTCCAACCGGCAAAACTTGCAACGGCTGACCGGAAACAGGCGCCCCGTATTGTCCGGATCCGGGGCCACGAGCCGCTCACCCAATTCTCGGACGCGTGAGCACGTCCACTCCTACGCCCTAGCACCCAGGCAGGAGTATGCGGCTGGGCAGCCGGCAGGCCGGGCGGGGCTCGAACTCGCGACACCGGGATTTGGAATCCCGTGCTCTGCCAACTGAGCTACCGGCCTAGATTCATCCTATCGCTTTATCCGACCGTCCCGGCAACCAACCCCCAATCCCGCAACCGCTCGAGCGTTTTGCAACCGGACTCTCTGGAAGCGCGCCGCCATCGCGAATTCGTTCAGCTTTCGTCTTAACGGTGTCGAGAATCAGTATTCTCCGTAGCGATGTTGCGCAGAGTTGCTCGCCGTAACTCCCCGTCTTAAGTTCGACTTCATGGCAACCGAGAACTCAACAACCGGTACGTCCGCAAGCGTTCGGATTGATGCGGACACGCGCGCCAGGCTCGAGGCACTTCGCAAGCGTCTGCTGGATCGGTCCAGCCGTGCGGCCGACACCAAGGTGCGACGCAGCGGCATTCCGCTCGGCTCGGTTGTCGAGATGGGGCTACGCGCGCTTGAGAGGGATCTCGACCAGGCCGCAGGCGTGCCAAGCAATCCGACTGCTGGAAAAGCTGATGTTCAGGACAGGGGTCCCGACCACATGACCCGGATTAGCTTAGCCGAAGAACAGACCGCATGAGTTGCGTCACGATAACGCAAGCCAATACGTGGAGGATTGCATCGCCGTTTGGGTGCCAAAAGTACCGGGCGCGGTGGTGGTAAGCCCCGTGTTGTTCGTGGTGGCAAACCGAAAGTTGGGCGCAGAGAGGTTGACGTTTGCGAATGCGCCCAAACCAGCGCCGTCGGTTAGTCCGGATACGACGGTTGGACCCGCTGCTCCGTTCCACCACAAGCCGACGTAGTAATCACCAGCGGCTACGGCTATCGATGAGCTGAGCGCCATCGTAATCAAACCGGCACCGCTGCCCCAGTTTGACGCCTGGTCGACGCTTTGTCTCAGCAGAGTTCCTGCTGAGTCGTACAGAGCTGCAAAGTTTTGCCCTGCCGTCAGAGTGGTCCCGGTTGCGGTGAGCCAGAGACAAATATTCGTGATTGTTGATGCGGCCGGTACCTTGAGCCGTACAAGCTGCAGCGTTCCCGCCGCGGCTGCAACGGATAGGTTGCGAGAGGTGCCGCATTGCTGAGGATCGAACGACCACGTGACAAAGCCATGATCTGACGGAATCCAGAGATGCCCGAGCCCAACGGCCCTGCGTACCGTCTGTGCGCCCGACGGAACCCAGATGGTCCCGTTGTAGGTCATGATGTCGTTTGCGCTTGCCATTAGGTGTGGTGGCTCCCGAAGCAGAGTTGAACCAAATCGGTGATCTTGGAACCTGAGACAAAGTCGCCCCATAGGCCCACGGCATTGTCACCAAGCTTGTAATCGCCGCCGGATCCGGTGACAGTGTTGGCTGTGTTGCAGCGCAGGACGGAAGCGCGTGCAACGCGGCAGCCCAAGCCCGCGTTACCGGATCCAGCCACCGTGCTAACGTCGGCGTTCGATCCGTCTTCCACAAAGATCGCATCGCCGTTCGTCCCGCTCGCGGGCGTGTTGCTAATGTTGCTGTTGCTGATCGCCAGCGTTGCGCCCTTGGCCGCGACAACGGCCGCACCGAACGCGCCCACAATCACCGACGGTGCCGCCGGCGCAGGCGTGACCGTGTCGTGGATATTTCCCGCAAGCAGCAAGGCACTACGATAGGCAAAACGCAGGTAGCTGTTTCCTGTGAAATACGAACTTGTAAACTGCACGTTCTGCGGACCGAAGACCTGGAAGTTGCTATCTACAAACAGATTCCGGGTGAACGTAGCGCCCGCTGGAGACATCCCAGAGGCTAGGCTTAAATTCATCGAGATCGGCGTGCCGTTGAAGAACGACCCGCATTGCTGGGCGATCGAAAGGCCGCCCAGGTAGCTGGCGAGCGCTGCCAGATCCGTAAGCTGTGCGTTGTTGCGAAGTGCGATACCGCCGGTACCAACCGATGCAAAACGGCATCGCTGCAGACCCCAGATCCCTCCAGAGATCCGCAGCGTATTGGAGCCTCCGGGCCCGGTGAACTGGATGTTTTGAAACCCAACCACCCCCATTGCCTGCATAGATTGGACGCCGGACCAGCTAAACACGGCTGCTGGCCTTTCGACGACAAATGTTTCCGTGGTGGGTGCCACGGGTAGCGTACCGCAGACCGTAAAGGTGTTCGCAGTGTTCGCGGCAACTTGGAAGCTTCGGCCGTTCAGCGTGGCACCAGAGGTGAACCGAATGAATTGCCCCCGGTAAGCGTTGACCACGAGCCCGCCGACCGAATCAACAACAGTGCCAAAGGTCGGGGCAGCTGAGATGCTACCCGTGGTACCGCCGGCACTGGTGCGCGCACCAAGGCCAGAATCCGTGCTATCGATGCCATCAATCAACAATGCGCCCGCAGTGGCATTGCTACCGCCGAGTGGCGTCGGCCAGACAGTGGAAGTACCGAGAGTACTGGTTCCAGCACGCGGAATGATCTTGGCCACGCCGAACCATCCCGGCGCAAGTTCCTGTATCGCGTGATCCACCGTGGCGAACGGCGCGGAGATCGTGCCGGCGTTGCTGTCGTTGCCGCTGACCGGGTCCACGTAGAAAACCGGATTGACCAGGACAGAAAACGGAGAGAAGCCGGGAATACGACTCCAGACCCGAGCGCTACCGGGTCCACTCTGGTACTCAACGACATAGAGTGATGGAACGCTCCGCGGCTTGTAAACGTAGCCAACGGGTAGCGTGTTGGGATCTGGCTCCTCGCCGTCGGGCCCGAGAATATTTTGCGGCGCAAGCTGTGTCGCGTCGAATGCCATTTTAACGCCTCATCGCTTCCTGTACGAACTTGCGATCTAAGTCGGTCGGCGTGTTCAACGTGATCACACCCACGTCAATTCGCTCGGTGTCACCGTTCCAAAACGTTGTGGTAGAGGGACCGAGGCCGGATAGACCTGGATTCATGAGCGCCGTCCCACAACCACCTTTCCAGCAGTCTGGAAGCGTCACGCCACAGGGACAAATATGCAGGCGTGCCATTTCGGGATGGGGACCCTGCGTAATGTAAGCGTGGATCAGTACGTGATTTTCGACGCCCGAGAACGAAAACTCGCCCTGTGCTTGGCCGTGGTCGACGCGGCATAGGTTCGTACCCAGCGTGTAGTATCCAGGCGAGTTACGGTGATCACAGGCTGCTTGATCGTGGTGGACTTCGCAGTCCAACGCGAAATCAGCGCACTGCACCACGAAATCGGCGGGCTTTGAATCGTCCGTGTGGGCGCGAAACGCCGCAAGCTGCAACTGATCGAGATTGGAGACGTTGTTGCGGTGGTAGCTCGTCTGTGGCTCGCGGCAATCCTTCGTAGCCACCGTCTTGGAACCGAAGTTTTGGGAGTCTGCACCGTAGCAGGCCACCAGGAACAGAGCCAAGCTCGCCACCGATTGCATGGCACGTTTCAGCGCGCCAAATTGAAGCGTCCGGTCATTGGTTGGCATTCTGTCGATAGACTAATACGATTGCGGCATGGTTGCCTACGACCACCACGCGGTGTGGGTGTGCCATCTCCCCCGCTAGAAGGGCCAGCTTGTGACCACAACAGCAGTCCAGACGTTCACCGAATCGCTGACGCTCCTTCCCGCAACTCCCAAGGTCCTCACGTTCGACTTGGATAAAGAGGGTGTTGGAGCCCCGCTCGGCTTCTATCTCACGCTTAACAACACCGGCGGCAATCCCATTAATACCATCCTCTGGGAACGTAGTGCCTTCGGGAATCAGTATGTAACGGACCTGGGCTACGCGGCGGCGGCCGGAACTTCGCTCGCTGCTGGTATTAAGGTATCGCTGGAGGACTACGGACTTAGCTCTCGTTACCTACGGATCACTCTTACGAGTACCCTCGGAACAACGTGTGAGCTTCGCATGAGGGTGAGCCGTTCATGATCGCATTCCCGCGCGGCAATGGAGTTGGACCCGCCGTTCTTGAGGTCGGTCGCAGCGACCAGGATACAAGCTACGATGGTGGCCTAATCATCGCCAGCGGCGCGATTCAATCAATCGTCTCGTCCACAATGCTGGCGTTGCACAAAATGCTGATCGAGGCAGACACATCCAGCGGAGTCCTCACGATCACACTCTTGGATGTCGCGCCCACCAAATCGTGCGTGGGCATCCTGGATGTTGGGTTCACCGGAAGCTTTCAGACCAACAAGTGTACCGTACAGCGAGAGACCACATGCACAATCAACGGATCCGCCGCATCGGTTGATCTCACGGACGCCAACGGCATTTGGTGGTTTTACAAACAAGCCACCACGCGGTGGATTCTCATGGGCGGAAGGCCCTAATGCTGCTTTTGACCTCAGCGGGGCGCAGGTTTACGCCGGGGAAGAATGCCAAATGCCGTGCCTGGCTTCGCGCGGATCGGGGCTTTGATCCGGGGCAGGCCGACAACGCCATAGCGCCTAACTGGCGCTCTCAGGTAGCCGGGGGCGCGGATTGCGCCCAGACGAACCCCCTAAAGGCTCCCATCTGGCATGCCAGCGGGGGTCTAAACAACCGACCCTATCTCAGTTTCAATGGCACTCAGGCCTATACGTGGGCTAGCGATATCAGCGGATCGGAGACCATCTTTATGGTCTTTCGAATCACGACGCTGCCAGGCGGCGCCACCCCAATCTACACCCTTTATTCTCCGAAGAAGTCACCGGACAATACCTTTTGCGAATATGTAGTCATCAACGCTGGTGGTTACAAAACCACCTCGTTTCGCTTTGACTATCAAGCGGCCGGTGCGAGCGTAGGGTACGACGCTGCGCTGGGCACCACCAACGGCCACGCCGTGATTACCACCTACAACGGTGGCCTCAACACCAGTTTAGGCAGTTACGCCGATACGCTCGACGGCAGCGCGCAAACGATGGCAGCAAGCAGTACGTTTGGTCGCACCCCAACGGATCTTGGGTCAATCGGCGCCCGTCTGACCAGCACGCAAGTCATCTCTAACGGATCGATCTGTGAAATGTATGAGATAGCGCGATACAGTCCGCAGCTTACCGCGAGCGAGTATCTACCTCTGGTCAGTTACGCGAGAAGTCACTACCGCACGCCGTAAGGAGAACAATGGCGACACTCAAGCAAGTCTACGATCTCGCCGCAGATCATGTGAACCTCACGCCAAGGATTACCGCGTTCATCCGGCACCAGGCCAACTATGTTTTGGGCGATGGAGCGGCCGTCGAGATCAGCATCAAGCTCGCAAAAGCCGTCTTAAAAAAAGCGTCCGACTACGAGGAGCAGTTTCGTGTGCAGGTTGCAGACAACACCGATGCACAGACCCATGCATATTCGAGCAACACACTCAACTCAAACAACATTCCAGACGAGCTAGTCGAGTATATATGCGGGGTGATGTGGCTCCGGATCGCAGGCCTGTATTTCGAACCCACGCCTGCACCACCAGAGCCGTAGCAGCCCGCATAGCGCACTGCCGACTCGTTCGAGCGCCACGCTTACGCATCGATGCCATAGACTCGCTCAAAATACCCGCGCTCAAGCAACTGTCGTTGAGACGTGTTCAGCGCAAAGTTGCAAACGACAATCTCCGGAATCAGTCCCGTTAGGTTTGCATACGTGGCCGCTTGACCAATCAGAAGTGTGGACGGAGATGGGTACGAGATCGGCGTTGAATACGGAACACTCTGAGCCAGCGTGCCGTTGACGTAATACTCCATCGCCGAGCCGGTGTAGATGCCAGTCAGGATGTAGTTTGTGTTGATTGAGAGGCCTGTTGCTTCTGCGTGGTTTGTATAAATATTGATGTACATCCCCTGGGCGCTGTCCGTGTCCAATGGGTTGAACATCGCCCAACCATCGGTGGATTGGGCTGGGTCCGTCGTTTTGGTAAACAGAACCTGAAAATTATCAATCGAAGTCTGAAAGCGAACGACGCAACTACAGCTGATTGCTGTCGTGGGCTTTAGCGATGCAGCATCCGCGATTTCCATTCGCGTGTTGCCGCCGTTGTTCACGCCAAAACGGATCGTTCGTTGCCCGTTGATTAGATTGCCGCCGCTGGTTTCGTAGGTCGGAGACATGCCCCCGGTGCTCACGGCATTGTTGCCGTAACTGCTCCGATCGGCCCATGTGGCAACGTTGGTGCCTGTCCCGAGTGTCACGCCCGTTCGCGCGGTGAGCCACAGCACACAACCTGATCCAAAATCAGTTGGAACGAATTCACTCTCTAGCGCCGCGAGTACGCCGTGCATCAGAGCTTCCGCCAGGCCGTGCCGTTAAAATACATTCCCTGCACACCGTAATCGGCAACGATATCGACAAAAGGCTGGCCATCAATCAGACCGGACTCTGGCGTGATTCGGATTCGGTTGGCCGCAGCGCCGCCGCCGCCATCTTTGACAATGTAAGGCACGCCCATTGGGACATTGGTGACGGGCATCGTGACGTTTCGGTTCACGCCCGTCGTCGTATTCTCAATGATGTAGTCGCCAGGACTCGCCACGTAATCGCTATCGATCAACGTAACCTGAACCACCGCACCGCCGAGATACGTCGTACGACTGCCCACAACTCCCACCTGGGTTGGGCTGGGTGCGGAGACCGTAAGCGGTGTCGCGTTGACGGTGATTGGCTCTGGCGTCGTCAGCACAAAGGTCTGAGCCTTGTAGAGCGTTCCCTCCCCAATCGAGACCGGCTCACCGTTCCGCACCGGATAGCCTGGTGCCCGAACGAATTTGAAGGGCGTTCCCGCAGATCCCAGGTCCGTGATCTGCACGACCCAGTTAAACGGCTGCCTCGCTCCCGCCTCGTTCTTAAGCAGGAGGTTGTCCCCCACCGCGAGCGTGACGCCATCCTGAGCCGCGAGGGCCCCGTTTGCGCTGGCGGTAAATTCGCCGGTTGTTGCGTTCAGCGTGTAGGCCGGCAGGGCGGCCGTCGTTGCGGCTCGAGCCTGCTTCACCTTGCCGAAACCTGGGGGGCCCTTGCTTGCCATGATGCCCTTACCCTAATACTGTTGGCTCATGCCCGCCTACGCCTGGCCTGCCCTCATCGACGTATCGGCGCAGGCTGCGTACCCCGGCTCCCCACAGGTCCTGCTGACGTTTACCCCGAACAAGATTTTTATCTCCCTGGAGGACGATCCCTCGGTGCTCCGAGGCTGCGCAGTGAGTTTTGACGGCACGACCGACGCAGCATTTTTCCTGACGGGCATACCCCAGTGCGCCCAAGAATTCGACCCGGCCAACTATCGAAGGATGTTTTTCAAGCGCTACGGCACGCTAGGCGCCCAGAAAATCCGGATCCAGGTCCAGTAACCCCCGGAGCCGCGCCAGCACGCGGCGTTCGCCTATACTGCCTGCATGGCGTTTCATTTCACGCTCCACACCGAGGAAAGCTCCTACCTCCCCACCAACATGCCGAGCGCTGACGGCATCTGGAACGCGCTGCAATCGGTGCGGCTTCCATCGGGGGCGCATTGGGTCGGGCCGGTTGCCAAGATCGACCGATACAAGCCGGCCCAGTCGCTGAGCTGGAAGACCGCGGTCACGTGGGTGCTCGAGGTTCCAGCGCCCTACGCTGCAGACAAGGCACAAGAGATCGCAAACCATGTCGCCGCGGACGTTGACAGAGCGCTTGGCGCCCTCTCCTCCGATTGGTCCCCAGTGGTGATGACGCCCTACAACGAAGCGCAACAGGGGCCGCTTGCGGGGTGGGCCAGTGGTCAGAGCGCGGTTCCGTCCTTTGACTCCACCGTGCTGGACCAGGGCGAAAAGGCCGCTCTGGACGTCCAGCAATATGCCGCCCGAACCGGCGACCAGGCCGTGCAATTTCTGCGGTCTAGCGTTTCCAGCATCGTCGACCCCATCAACCAGAAGGCCGGGAACATTCTTACGCTGCTAGCGATCGGCGCGGGTGTTGTGGTGTTGGCAGTGGCGCTGCCGTACGCTTTGACCGCCCGTTCGGTGGCACAGGCTGCGAGGAGAAATCCAACGTTCGTGGATCGGGTCTTGCGGGCCGCCTAGCGTAATCCCGGCAGCTGGTTACGTCCCACGCCGTGCGCTCAGCCCGCTGACCGGGCGATGCAGCATCTCTGCAACCAGCGAGCGTTTCTTTCGCCCATGAATGCGGACCTTGCCTTCGGCTTTCACTCGCTCGTATTCGTCGGAAAGCCCAAGATCTCCAATGGCCCTCAAAATGTTTCCGGTGCCCCGTCCAAGGCGTAGCCGCTCGGATGCGTGGCAAAGATTCCAGCCAGTCGCCTGCAGCTCTTGCAGCAGAACGCGCCGACGGATGCCCTTTGATACAAGGTTGCCGATGATCGCAAGCGTGCTGCCGTCCATCGAGGAAAGATCCTCGCATCGCGCGAGGGCTTCGACGGCATCAGCAATCGCCTGCGGCGTGACTTCGAGCAAAATTGAGACCCAGGCCTTGCCGTTGACATGCGAAAGCCCCTGCCACTCCCGCGGGATCTTCGTGGGTTTTGACACCTCTCTAACAGCCCCTCTCCCCGCGCGCTTCACAGATACCGTTGCGATCGAGGGTGGCCCCGGCGATCACACAGCACGGCTTCGCCGCCGGGCAATCTCCGTCGGTCTTGCAGGTAGGCGTGCAGCGCGGGTACGTGGTCAGACCTCCAACACACGCCGATCCTGCCGAACAGCAATCATCTCCGCATATTTTGCCGTCGGGACAGCAGTTGCCACGGTGGCAGGTGTGGTAGCTCTGGCATGCACCCCGCGGGTAAGCTAGCGAGCATGCCTGGGGCGGTGTAGGGTCTGGACTGGATCCACAGCCGAACGCCAAAAGCATCAGCGTGAGCACTGCGGCGCGCATGCGGGTTACCATGGCCTGTGTGGAGTGAAGCGAACTTCGAAGCCCGTAGGACCGTTCGGCGGGCAACCGATCCGCACTGCCCCGCTGGCCAGGTCCTCGGGCCGGATTGAGAACAGGCTGCGTGCACAGAGTGGGTCGTTGAACGCAACATCCAAGTCCCAGTACTCGGCAACGACACCCGCTTGAAGCGTAGCGGCGGTTGCCACAAAAACGGTCTGGTTCCAGAAGGGCAATAGCGTATCGCCGACCGCGCCTGTGCAGTTGCGCTTGCCGCCGATTTCCAGACAGACAAACGGGTCTGGAAGGCCGCCGAATGGATCCCACGCGGAACCGTTCGCGGCACGCTCGGGGACTGTGCCGGAGGTTACGGTCACATCCCATTGGCTTGATGGGTCTGGGTCGCAGAACCCGTGATTGCACGACTGCCCATAGGAACAGGTTCCGCACAAGTGCCCGTAATCATCAACGCCGCAGCGCCAGCTCAATTGGGCACAAGTGCGCCTTGGGTCGTCATTCGGCGGCTTGGTCTGCATTGAGTTATCTCCGGTACAGCTCGATGCGGCCAAGGCAGCAAGCGCCATCAACAAGGCAAGTCGAAATACATTCACGTTACTTGTTCCTCAGATCTGCCCCGGTGTTCACCGTGGCTTGAACCGTTGGCGCGTCATCGGCCGCGCTGTCTGCTTTCGCTCCATGGTCCCGAACGTCGCCGGAAAGCCGTTCGCCTCGCTCTAGGCGGGCCACGCTGTTGGTCAAAAGAATGACCGCAAGGCCATTCCGGGACCATTTCCCCATACCCTCGTCGTTCAATGCCTCGACACGAGCATCAAGCCGATCCATCAATGATCGAGGAAAACGAATCGTCCACGAAACTTCATCGTCAGGATCCGGCTTCGCTCTTGTTGTGGCTTTTGACTTCTTGGTCATCGTAGTCGCACCATAATCCTGGCGACTACCAGACGCAATCACCGTGATTTCTTGGCGTAGTGACTACATAAGCACACCAAAATAATCACTGCGTAGTCAAAATGATTGCCCTGGGAGTACGTGGTGTGTACTTTCAGACTCGTCAGCAAGCCAGACCCTTCGGTTGGCGCTGGCGGGGAGGTTCCCATGCTCTTCGGCATTGGCGCGTGTGTCCTAGCGTTCCTTGTGTTCTGCTTCGGTGGCTCTAGGCCCCGCAAAGCCCTGCGCGCTCCGGCGGCGCGCTCCAGTGCAAGCCGGCCCCGCACGGCACGCCACCAGATCCACGCAACCCGCGAAGCGCCGTCCCATGGCTCGCCCTGGAGCCGCCGGGTTGTGATCCGGGGTGGGAGGTAGCCGTGAGCGCCGCAAACCTGAGCCTGTGGCGCATTGCGCTCCATGCCGCGATTGATGCCCTGTTCGATGTTCTCGAACGGGGCGTAACCAAGCCCACACCAGCGCCGCGGGGGTCCTCCCGATGAAATCCATTGAGTGTTCGCGCCTTGCGCACCCGCGGCCCACTGCGCCCACGGTGGCACAGGCGCCCCACAGGGCCGCAGCTTTGAGCGTCGGCGGGGGGCCCGCGGCGCAAACGGCCCCACAGGCGACCGGATCGGACACGGCACACGCCACATTGGGCGTACCTGTGCCAGGCCATGCCGCCGGTGGCCTGGCGATGGCGCCCGGCACAAGCGAAGCCGACATGCCGCTGTGGGTCCTGCTTCTGGCGCTCGCGGCTTTGGTGTTACCAGCGATGGTGTCTCTCCGTTTGGTCGCCCGATGGATTGGGAGACTGACCAACCGTTGGCCGCCACTGAGAGCGCTCGGCGTGATCCTGCTCGCTGTGCTTGCGGGCGTGGCGAGTTACTCGGTCACGCGGCGGAACCTGCATGCACGCGCCGAAACGGCGCCACGGAGCACCCCGCTGGTCCTGCCGTCGAACTCGACCACCGCACTGGGCCAGTCCATGCCACAGAGCGCCACTAAGCCGGAGGCCGAGCCGTCAGCCCCCTTCCCGGGCACACCCGCAGGACACGCGGCCTTTGTGCGGACAATGGTGTCTGTGCTCAGGCGAAAGGGCCTTACGCACCGTCAGGCGCTCTTGTTCGCGGCACACCTTGCCCGGGAGACGGGTTGGGGCCGATGGGTGCGCGGCAACAACTTCGGCAACGTCAAAAAGGGCCGCGGTTGGTCGGGGCCCACGTTCATCATGCGAGACGCCCGCGGATTTGTGGGCGAGTACCGTGCCTGGCCCACGCTTGAGCAGGGCGTAGAGAGCAACCTGGCACTGGTGCGGGAGTCGGGCCGGTACCGCAAAGCCTGGAAGCTTTTACGAGCCGGTGATGTGCGCTGGTACGGACAGCTTGGGCTCGATGGCTACTACGAAGGCCCCACGGGGCACGCGCACGACGGATCACGGTTTCACACTGAGCATGACCTATCGACTGTGCTGAATGTGCAGCGCGAATACGAAGGGATTGTGGCGCTGGCCACTCAATACGACGGAGGTGACGCATGATCAGAGAAGCGAAATACACCGCCAATAGGCGGTCTCTTCAATATGAATATCTCATTGCAACCGTCGATCAAGACACCCCGATGGAGCAGCTAAATGCATTCGGGTGGTTGGGCTGGGAGCTGGTCTCGGTCACGCCCACTCCGCAAGGCGAACGCGCATACCTCAAGCGACCGAGACGATGAGACGGCCACGCCCCAACGGGACGCGCGCAGGACACACGAACAACGCACGCGTCCTGTTCGAGCGTGGCTACAAATTCGTCCACATCACCCGCCATCCGTGCCAGCCGCATCCGTCACCAGTGCACTGGACGCGTCGCCGGGGCGGCGAAGCCATCTGAAAAGCAGCTTCTTCGTTCGAGCAATCAACCAACTCCGCGCCGCACCCGTCGCACGCAATGCCAGTCGCTCGCGGCTCGGCCAGCGGAGCGACCGCGGCGCCGAATGCCTCGAGCTGACTGGCGTTGTACTGCTTGAGCGAGAGCACAGGGGAAGAGGGGCTAGGCGACTCGGGTCAAGCGCATGTACGACCCGGCCACTACGATCGTGTCGCTTGCGTCGGACGTGTTTTGCGCCCAGCGGAATTGCAGCGTGCCGGCCGTCGTCGAGACGGTCAAGAGCCCGCGAATAATCGCAGCAACTGGGGTGCCGGCACCTGCGCCACCAACAGCCTGTACGCCTGCGTCGCCAATCGCCGCAACGGCCAGGACCACCGAGCCGCTCACAGCCGACGAGGCCGCCGCAAGTCCGCCGACCGACCATTGCAGCGTGGCACCGCTCGGCCCAACCCAGGCGCACTTGAAATCCGGCGTCGTGCCGGAATCGTAAATAACATATGCATCCAGGATGTATTTCGCGCTGGCCACCACGGTCAACACCAGCGCGTCGTCGTTCTGCAGCGTGGCGCTACCGTTAACCGTCTCGTTCGCGGCCTTGATGGCAAGCAGGTCGCGGAATCGGTTCACCGAGCCGTCGTTGAGACCCATCTGATTCGTTGCTTTGTCAAAAATCAGCGTGGCCTGGGCCGGCGTTACTGGCGCGTCCGCGATCGTATCCAGAATGTCGAGATTTGGGCTTTGAACGGGTGTGAGTGCCATGTTGAGCCAGAGTGTGCCTTACCGGCCCTCTGGCCGGCAAGTGAATGCGCCAGTCTGGGCCTAGCCTTTGGGGCCTGGGACCGCCTTCAGGTCCTCGAGCGCCGCGAGGGTGTCCCGGACCGCCGCGGCTCTTGGGTATTCGGGCACCTGCCCGGCCGAGCCATGTCGGTCACAATAGCGTGTCACACCGCGGGCCCTGGAGCGGGTGGCCGGCGCGGTGCACCGGTGCCCCGTTTCCGAATCGATCATGTCGCACTTTGGCAGGGTCGCCACCAGACGGGCAGAAGCCTCGGCGACCGCCTCCAGACGAGCGTACCGAAGCTGTAGGGCGTCGATTTCATCGAGTGCATCTTTCGCAGCCCCGTAGTGATCGCCAAGCAGATTTCGGAGCGTGAGGGCAGGCCTCTCGCCTGGATCAGTCATGGCATATTGTCCCGTTCATGAGATTCGCATGGGGCGAAATCGCTACACACGTTTTCCCTAGACTGGACGCCCGGGCGCCCGGACAGCCGCCGGCCCAACCGACTGCAGGGATGACGCCGGCTTGACGGAAAATCCCTCAAGGGCCTTGTCCAGGCCGCGTTCGGCCTCTGCGACCGCTTTGACGTCTGGGTGATCGAACGTGAGGCTACCCGCTTGCTGTGCCAAGCCGTTCAGTTTTTTCCGAGCGGCTTGATGCTGCCAGGCTGCCGTCATCACCCGACTGAGCGCTTCCATCGCGAGCATGAGTTCGGCTCGCATCGGCTCGCCCTCGGGAATCAACTCCCGATGGCCACCCAGCTGGGCCAGATGCAGGCACAGACCCTCCAGGGCTTCGCGTTCGCTGGCCGCGGCATACCAAGTCCCGCTTGCGGACTGCCAGCGGTATCCTGCGCCTTCCTGAGCCACAACGAACTTACGGACGGAGCCTTCCAGCATGACAGCCTTCCAGGTCTTTGCTCCGGTCATTGGATTTCCTTTCATGTTCCTCCCTCCAGCAGCATGCTTGACCGCCGCTCTGCAGCCTTTGGCGTGACACCGATGCTGGCTGCGATCCATTTCAGCGTGCTCAGGACAGAAGTCCTTTCCTTTGCCCATCTGCACCCGGCACCGCTCGCAAAGCGACTTGGAGCAGGTCTTGCGACCGCCCAGCGGATAGTCACACAGCTGCGTCGCCGAATTGCCACAAGGGCAGGGCGGTACCGGCTTGCTGCGACGGCCAGGGCTGCAGATGATGGCCGCCACACCGCCAGGGAATTCAAAACGCTCGCAGGTCACGACTCAGCCCACGAATCAACAGCAGTGTTGCTCATCGTCGTTCGCTTGTCCTCGCTACCACCGATGCTGTCTGATGTGTCGCGCATCCCGTACCGTGCGAGTGCTCTTCGCCGCCACCGTCTCCATTTCGCAGCCGCGCATGTTCTGTAACCGCCTCATGCCCGCTACCAGCACATCTCTTGATCCTGCATGAGTACGTGCAGGCTGCCTGTCCGCAGTGTGGGTATGACTCGACCATTCGCAGCTACGGCGGCTTCGCAAGCTCGCCACCACAGACATCCCGTAGTCACAGCATGGCACAAAGCGAAAGCCCACAGCCGTCGCTGTTTTGATCCGTAGCCCAGCCATCGGAGGCTCTCGCGGCCACGGAGTTGCCGATCCGGGCAGTCTACCCCGCAAACCGCGGTCCGGAGACCGTCTTCCTGCAGAGGAGTAAGAATGAGCGCCACCGCAAGCCGAAGTCCGTTGCCCCGGGCGCCCCTGTAGAGTTCATCGCACTGCAGTGCCTTGGCCCGTGCATGCGCGTGTTTTTCGTGGCTACTTATTAGCTCCCAGATCAAGAGACACCGTGGCTTCCAGGGCTTGCGTGCAGTGGCCTGGACTGGAATCCCCCCGGTCGTCCGAGGGTCACGCACCTTCGCGAGCCGGATCCTCCGCGCACCGTGCGCAGACCGCTCGCGCTTGCGGCCAGCGAGGGCCGCATGGGGTCTTCGACGAAAACCCCCTTGCTGCCGAAAGCGAAACGCTTGCCGGCAGAAAGACCTAGGCCGACCGTCGGAAACCAACGGACCGGCGATGATGTTGTGTGAAAAGACTGCGCCGCCGTCCACTCGCGACCTGTGACGGTTCGGCTGACTCAGGCGAACAAGTGGGCCAGACCCGCAATCTGCATCCGTCCGATCCCCGGCGGCGATCTGCATGGACGACGACCCCGCAATCCGAATGCTCGCGGTGAAGTTCGCTCGCAACCTGTTTCCGGTCTCGTCGATCTCGCAACCCAGAGCGCGCCCTATCAAGCGCCATGGATGCATCCTCGCGATGCGCTGCAAGGCGACCCGCAACCCGTGCCCCGTTCCCGCTTGGCGTGATCGCAATCGGAACCTGCCCGCCATCGGTCCGAGTTTGGCAATACAAGCAGGCTCTTCGACCTGGACACACTCGCGTCTCGACCGCAACTCACAAGCCCGAACCACCTTGCGACCTTCAGAGTGCTTCCACTTCTTATCGCAACCGAAGGCACATTGACGGTTACCTCTCGCGCCGTGTCCGAAGAACTCGAGCACTTTGCAGCTCGCAAGTCTTTTGGAAAATTCCGCTTCCCTTGGCCTGATCTCGCATGGTCTCGAGTCAAGCGGTGTGCAAGAGAACCCGCGAACGTGTATCGAGTATTCGTGACCGCATCCGCGGAACGAACGGACCCAGATCCCCGCCGCCTGCGCGCGGTGAGACGGGATGGAATCCACGCAATCGCTTGCGTGGCGCGCACCTTCGCGAGCAGCGTTCGCGACACACACAGCGCCGCAGCTCTCGCGCTTGCGGCCAGCGAGGGCCGCGCAGGGAATCACGGTGATCCCCTCTCCCCGCCCGGATTGCTCCCGGCGGCAAGTTCAGTTGGCTCGGCAAAGCCGGCCTTGTTCAATGCATGGGACACGTGCTGTCGCAGCGTGGCCTGCGGTAATGCGGTAAAGGCATCATCGATCCGAACCCAACGCGCCCCGCGTCGGTCGGCTTCGCGCACGGCCTTGGCGGCGATCTGCTGACAAATCGACCGGACCCATTCCCGTTCTGAGTCGTCGACGGCGCGGTAATGCCGGAGCACGCGTTTCCGTCCGTGCCCCCGGGCCCCCGCACCAATGTCCCGTTGGTGCTTCGACCGCGACTTACGACGCTCCGTAAAGATGCGACGTTGTCGCTTGATGCTTGCGCCTTCAAACAATCGTTTCGGCCTTCGCTCGCCCATGCGCAGCTCGGGAGATCCGTCCGCCGCGCAGCCAATGACCGCGTCTGTTCCGGAACGCGGAACAGGCTTGTCACGCTCCCACGAATACGAAATCACCGCAATCCATTTTTTGTTCTGCGAAATAAGTTTTAAGTCTCCCAACTTCCCGCCTGGCTCGACCATCTTTCGCAAGTGCGAATACGCACCCTTGCCATCGGGCTTGACCACGAACGTTACGCGACCCGATGCACCACCGGGATAGAGAGGTATATCCAGGAGGTAGCTTGTGTGCCGCGCCTCTTTGGCGCCCTCGCATCGAGAGCACGTCTCGCCCGGCCGGCGACTCTTGCGAGTCTGAGCAGAGGTAGGAGCAATCGGCTTGCCCTGTGCGTCTAAGGGCACCTCGGTCGGCTCATTCCCGGATCCCTTGCACCAGACACAAGCACAGACCCGCTCCTCGCATCGAACCGCGAACGCCTCGCCACTGGACGTGATCGCAATCGGCGCAGGTGCCTTGTAACTCGCGAGGGACTTGGCGCCCTTCAGGACGTCCATCCGGTCGGCCGCGTGGCGTCGGTCGGCCATGCGCTGCCAACCCGCTTGGATCGCACTGGGCACCTCGACGGGCTCACCTACGCGGTATTCTTTTGCACCATCGCAGCGCGAGCAAACCCCGCCCGGCGATGGGCTGCGCTTGTCCTGGGCCTTGGTTCGCTTGATCGCTTGCCCGCGCTTGTTCACGGGTGTCGATGCTGGCTCTACGCCCGAGCCATTGCACCAGACGCACGCCCTGGCCTGCACCCGGTCTTTGTTGGCGCGCTCGATGGCGCGTGCCGCCATTTGGTACGCCGAGGGCTTGCCGCCGGGTCGCTTCTCGGAGCGGTCGTTTTTCTTAGAACACCAGTCGTCTGGGATGCGGTCGGGCAATTCGGCCGCGAGGGCCAAGCGGGTCATGGTCCCGTTCAAGACTCGGTGGCCGATCCAGGACAGATCGCGCAAGCGCGCACCGATTTCATCCCACGGACGATCCAGGGGCTTCAGGATGCGGACTTTCACCGCAGAGATGAGAGCTTCTCGGGCCACGGCCGCTACGCTCCCTGCTCCGTATCGGTTGGTGCAGCAAAAAAGTCGCCGCTTTCAACGAGGCCTAGCACCGGCTCCGCGGGCTCCAGATCGCGCCACACGGGCTCTACGGGCTCGTAATGCCCGCAGCATTGGCAGATGCGAAAGCGCCGCTCGGCATGCTCGCGATAGTGGCCGCCGTGAACGATGTGCGTCTGGAACCCGTGGGGCCTCTCGAGAAGCCCGTGCATCGAACGCAGACGCAGATACACCACAATCATGAACCCCGAGAAGCTCGCGAGGCATGCAGACAGCAGCGAGATCCAGTTCATTGAGCACGCTCCTTTTCGATCTCGTCCCAAAGCCGTTCAACCAACTGGTTTTCACGGACCCACGTAAAGAACCGAATGTTAAAATCGTTATCCGACTCCGTTGAACAGACCTCCGGAGGAAAGCCCACGCGCTTCATTACGGATAGCCGCTTGTAAAACGGGAGACCCAAAAACCCATAGGTGAGCTTGCGCCCGTCAATCGGGGCGGCTGAGCTGCCGGGCTCCGATACCGTCGGCGTCCCATTACCGACGGCCGAGTCCGGCTCCTGGCGGTTCGCGCGACCACACGCATGGCATGGCGGGGCCAAATTGGGATGGAGCTGCTCCCAAGCCTCCAAGGCCTTCTGAAGCCCCACAATGGTGAACCGGAGTTCTTCCAGGCCCATGACCCCGAAGAGATCCGCCGTATTGACCTGGCACCACTCGCCCTGCTCATTTTGGCGGTACCAGGCAAGAACCGTAATCGGATTGCCGTTTGCCAAAAACCGATCACAGCGAAGCTCCATCTTGCCGCGCTTTAGTACCGTTGTTGCGCTCATAAGCCGCGCGCCTCGTCGGCAGTGCCTTTGTATTGACTGAATACGTGAACCTCGATCCCTGAGGGCCGTATGACAGTACTGATGTATTCCCACGATCCGACAGGCATCGGCTCGTCTGTTTCAACGAGATGGATGGAACGCCTCACCTCGGTGGTGTCGTCCGGATTGCACCAGACCCACAGGGAAATTTGACCCGGGACCGATTGCCACTGCGCGCAGAGGAATTCCGCCCTCTGTGGCACAGTGATGATTTGGTAGGGCTTCAGGATTGCGTATCTGCGAACAACCATCACCGCGCCCGCCTGTGCTTGTGGTTCTTCAGATTGAGAATGGCCTCGTATTGTTTGGTCATCGCGTCTTGATAGGCCCCGTTAATCCGTTTCTGTTCCTCGAACGAAACACGCTTCCCCTGGATCGTTTGGCGCTCTGTGTTCGTTCGGCAGACCTGTTCGGCGGCCTCAATGACCGCATCCCGCAGCCGCCGCAATGTTTTAGGGGTACGTGCCTTTGATCGTTTCGTCGGCTTGTATTCTGGAGAGCACGGATTGCAGGCGGGGCACGGCCATACGTCGTGGCAATTCTCGCGAATGTATTGGGAACCACCACAACGATTGCACGGCTGCGCCTGATCGAGCATCGCGAGAACGCGCCGCAACTCGCGCTCCACGGCAGCGGCCTCGTACCAGGCGATTGTGTTATGGGCGTCGAGCTTGACCCCCTCGGCGTCTCCAATCCGTCGCTCGATGTGCGCGCGAACGTCGGCAAGGACAAGGCGAGTTGTCATGACATGCACCACGACACAAGGGCAGCCACCAAGCCGATACCAAACGCCACCATGAATTTACCCCCGGCGGCGATAATCATTTCGCCCATTAGGCAGTGACGGCAGTAATCGGAGTTCGGCAAGACGTCGGGCATGCCGCATTGCAGGCAATGGCGAGGGCTCATTGTTGGCGCCTCTGGATTGACCCTCGGTCATCCTTTGCGCGCGTGACCGCTTCGACGCATACACCGCCGGGCTTTCCCTCCAGCCACACAGACCAGTGGTCACAGATGCGGTAGGGGCCCATACGCACAACGGCATTTGCCAGCGTGACAGGGCCGCCAATGATGGCGTGATAGTCAACCCGAGCGCCGGGCTTAAGCCACGCTGGGGGCTTCTTGGCGCGGCTCGGCCTCATGATGCACTGTCCCGAAATCGAAGCGCCACCAACCGCGGCACTGCCGCGCTATGGGCTAAATTAAGGTGGATTTTGCTGGATCTACCTCTCTCCAGACTCCGCAAATCCCAAGCAATTCCGCCAGCTGTGCCATATAGACCAAAGCTTCGATTCCTCTGTGCTTCCGCTGTTTTCATGCGGTCAAATCTCGCGTGCCGCGGTTGCTGCCGCGGTTGACTCTGCTGGTCGGGCTGGGGGCACCAGACGAATCAAGACGGCGCCATCACGCAAATCCTGAAGACTGGGAACAGACCAGCCCGCGGCCCTGCATCGCTCTATGGTCTCGTCAATCGCAGCCATGGAATAGCCGTTTTCGCGGCCATCGGAGCAGGAAGAAAGACGCTCGACGCGAACGCAAACCACGTCGCCGTTCTTGGTTTTGCGGATGGCATCGTTGATCTCCTGTTCCAGCTGCGCGACCTCCGCGGCTTGCAGCGAGATGTATTCCGATCCATAGCCAGCCGCGCGAGGATCAATAATCGACATCACTTCGCCTCCCGTATCTCAAGAACCTTCGCCCCTCCCCTGCGCTCAATCCGGAGCTTGCTGACCTCGTGACAAAGCCTGAGCCACTGGCCGCGGTTGTATCCGTCGAACGCGCTATCGGGCGGGGCGTGCGTGACCCACTTTAGGATGGAGCCATCCGCACCATCGTCCTGCGCGAGCGAGATAAACGTGTGTCGGGCCACGTGCTGGTGACGCTTGCGCATGCCGAGCTTGCGCTGATCCGCCTTGAACGATCGATTACTTGCGCTGTCGTTGCGCGGCTCGCCTTTGCACCGGCCACGCACCGAAGGCAGCACATAGTCATCAGACTCGGGAGCTCGCCCAAACGCCTTGGGCCAGCCGCGCAAATGCCATTCCGCAAGGATTGCAGCCAGCGTGGGGTGAACGGGCACGCGTTTAACGGCCTCAGTCTTCGTGCGTCCCTCGGTTTTTGAAACGCTCTTGATGGCACGAGAGACGGTAATTCTTCCGAGCGGCGTAGTGGTTCGGTCGTAGTCTCGCCAGCGAAGGGCGGCGAATTCTCCAAACCGCATCCCGGTCAAAAAGAGTATAGCGTACTGCACTCTCCGGTCTGGATTAATGGCCTCGTCGCTAATCAGACGTTCTATTTCCTCTCGAGTAAATACCCATCCTTCTCGGGCTGCTGGATCCTTATCCCGCTTGCGCGGTAAGCCTTTTCGGATCGGCTTCAATGAGCACGGATTGGTCGGGATCAGCTCCTCAACAACCGCCGAATCCATGGCCCGTTGCACGACGTCGAATGCATTACGAACCGCTGAAGCGCCAAGCGTCTCGCCCCTGCGAGAAGGTAATTTCTTGAGCCATTCAATGTAGTCGGCGATCAGCTTGGGGCGTAAATCCTTGACCCTGACATTGGCCAAGGGCGAGGGGGCCACATACAGCTCAACGCGGGCCACATCCTTGGGTGCGCTTTCGTACGTTTGGCGATCCGCCCATTGACGCACAAACTCAACAACCGTAGGCCCTGCTGTCTCTTCGGGGCTCGGCGCTTCGGGATCCCAAAGGCCGTTTTCATACGCATACACCAGCTGCGCGCGGTGCAGGTTCGCGTATTCCTCGTTGTAGGCGCCTCCGTCGGTCGGCCTGTCAATCTTACGCTCCCACCATTTACCCGAGCGCAAATGCATCCACACATACCAGCTACCGCTCCGCTGACGGACACCGCCCTTGCGTTTTTGGGTCACCGCCGTCCCCTACGTCGCATCATGGAGATCACGGAGTCATTGACAACCGTGGCGCGGTTGGTGTCGTTGCTGACGGGCAGCTTTTGCAGGGCCGCCTCAACATCCACAACGCGCACCCAGTTGATCTTACCGTCGCGGTAGTACGGAACGCCTCGACGCTTGCACCAGTCGCGTGCGGTCTGCGCACTGGCAAGATCGATCTCCTTTGCAAGAGACCGCATGGTCATCATGCTGAGTGTGCGGGTCCGAGTTGCCTCACCCATCGCTACCTCTCTGGGATTCCCTTGCTCCGCCTGGATCGCCTACCGTGGTCCCGTTCAGAAAGCCCCGCACGCATTCAGTGCTACAGAAGCGCGATACAGTGTCAGCCTCATCATCTGTCAGCACGGACCATCCGAACGGAATCGCCTCCCAATGCTCCGGTATGCAAATCTCCTCGTCGAGCCGGTCCGTTAAGGAGATCTTGCAGCGTTCGCACTTAAACTCCCGCCAATCGCCTTCGGCATCGTCGCATGCGTCCGGGTGCTCTTGTTCCTCTGGATCGCCAAATGGAATATCGTACGGCCCCGGAAGCTCCCCATGCGTCGTCGGTGCCGGCATGAGGACTGGGTTACGGAGATACCTGCACTCAAGCCGAGCGCGTTCCTCAGTGCAGCGGTTAATCGCGTAGATCGCCTGGGGGTGTACCTCTCGTTCGTAAGGCGGATCCGTGAGCACTTCGCAGTGCAGAAGCTTCGTGCCGCACAACTCGCTTTCACGAACCTTGGCGCCGAATCGCTGGTGACCCATCAGCTCCACGATTGCAAATTGGCTATCCACGATCCTGCTCCTCTATCTCTAGTTTCTTCCGAAGGAACTCGACCATGTGCAGGTACCGATCTCCGTCTCGATGATCGCTCGGAGTGCCGCAAAAGGAGTCGTTTGCCTCCATCATGACAACCACTTCGCCGCAGGTGAGTCCCAGAGACTCAATTTCGGCAACGGCCTTCGGATCCCTGAAGACATGAGCAATGCTGGCTTCTCCAAACCGACGCGAAGCAGGAACAATTGCGCCGATAGCGCAGTGCTTCCCGAAGATCTCGAACCACCCTTTCGTCAAGCGTTTCGGCTCGTAGGCGAGCAGTCGTTCCAATGCCATTCGGTAGCTCATGCTGAGCCCTGCTCCAATGCTCCGCATACGTCGGCAATCAGCAGCAGGTAGCAGCCGACGTTCGCGGCCTCCCGAAGCACATTAAGCACACGCCGTGGATTGCGGTCCGCGTGGTCGGCCGGCAGCGGTCGGACCATGCGGTCACATACGCCGTAGTGTCTTACCGCCTCAAGAAGCGCCCTGGATTCCGCCAGCATACGGTTATAGACCATCATCGGCCGTTGGTGCTCCGGTGTTTGGTGCGCCCTGTCGTCGGCAGGCCTTCCGTCCCGATGGCTAGGCAAGGTAGCCCCGCCACCTGGCTCCCGTAGGCGCGCTTCCATCGCAACCGCGAACCGACGCACCTCGGGGGAAAGGTAGTTGTACAGTTCTGCAGGATCCTGGATGTCCGGATGCGGCGGAGTCCACCGAACAGGCTCGCCCACGCCCGGCGTTGGCCCCTCGCCCGTCTTCTCCCCTTTCTCGTTCCGCCGACGCTCGTACTCGTCACTCCGTTCGACGAGGTATGCAGGATGGACCCGTATCCCTGAGTCCTTCTTGCTTGCTTCGGGCGGGGCCCATAGAGATCGCATCATGACAGCGCCCTGATCGTGATTCCCGGAACGCGCAAGGCTCGTGATGCCTCGCTTGGCACCACAATGCCTGCAACTTGCTCGGCATGACGGAGCGAACGAATGCACGCACCAAGCTGATCGAACAACCGCGTGATCAGCGATTGCTGACCCAGCAAGACGTCTGCTAGTTCGCGGCATCGGATCTGCGCGTCGTTGCGTTCCCGCAAAAGTCGTTGGTTTTGCCTGAACTGGTGCGCAAGCGCAGACTTGAGCACGTCTCGGTGCGTGGCCGCACGTTCAAGGCTCGTCTGCATTGTCTGCAATGCAGCCCGAAGGGTCTCGAGTTCGCTGGGCACGCTTGCGCCCGTGTCGTTTGTTTCGTGGTTTGTTGCTTCAGTACCCATTCGCTCCATCCCCAGAGAAAGAAGCTCAGCCCCAGGCTGATGACAGCCAGGACCCAGACCGGCACATCAAGCACCGGCATCTCAAGCCAGAACGCTAGAATGCTCACGCGGCACCTTGCGCTTTCTCGTCGCCGCGCTCCCCACAAACGCGCGCCTTCATTGTCTGCAGAATGCCCGCAAGCACCGTACGGTGGCAGTACGTTGGATCGCTGCAGAAGCAGCAGAGCGTTACCTCGCGACGCCTTAGGAGTTCCTTCCAGACGCCTCCGTGCCGTCGAAACGACCGGCGCATTTCATGCGTGTAGGCCTCCCGATAGAGAATCCACGCGTTGACCCAAATGGACGTTAGATGGTCCAGTTCAATGTCTTTGTCCCGCAGACCCACGCAAAGACCACGCAGCGCCAGAATAGGGCTCAGGATCGTCTCTGACGGCGCGAAGACCAGGCCTATCCGGTCGTCGTTGCCACGTCGGGAAACGTTCAAGCGATCGGCGCCCTTGTAGTCAATGCGGGCCGTGTAGACGTTAAGCACGGCGCGTCTCCGACCACCGCGAATTGAACCCCATGAGCACGCGCTGAATCGTCGGATGCCCATCGCACAGACCGCCGTTGCGAATCCTTCGGGAGAATCCAAGCCGCAGGTATCGAGGATTGGAGGGCTTCACGGTGCCCCGAATGCTCAGCTCGTGACACAGCAGTACCATGCGTGTCAGTTCATCGGAGTCGTAGGTTGAAATCCCGCGATACCAGCTGATTTCGACGTGATGATCGTTGTGCCACTCTGCGCGTTGAAGGGCGCTTTCGGGCAGGTGATAGATCCCGTCAACCATGCGATCGAGCAGGTGTGCAACCTTCGCTCCAAAACAGCTAATCCGTTCAATGCGCAGCGTTCGACGCAACCAGACCGCGCCGGCCATCGCTTGAAAGGACGATGGATCTTCGTTGCAGCTCGGCTCGAGCCCCTCAACCGAATCATGCACGATGCACCTCGGGGAACTGGCTCCATTGCGTGCCGTCGAGCAGGGGTAGCGAGATCTTATCGCCGCGCTCGTTCAGTGCTTGCTTATAGAAGAACGGCACGCGGGCTCTTACGCACTGCTCCTTGATCGCGCGTACCCACCGCTCTTCCATGGGTCTTGCGCCGGGTCCGCTCTCGCTGCCAGCTATCACCCAGTCCAGTGAAACCATAGTGAGATCGTCTGCCTGATCGCGATTGAGCTTTGCGGGTCCGTTCATCAGCAATCGAATCTGTCTCTCTCGGTCAAACACCCAGTGCGATAGGTCCACGGGGCCTAATAGGGGCTCACATGAGACAAAACGAACTGCCGCCGGCGTTTGGCTCAGCACGCGTGCCCGCTCGTTCAGCGTGTCTTGATTCTCACAGCTCACGCCCAGCCAGATCCGGGGATGTACGCCTCGGTCTGATGCGATCGAATCAAAGAGCAAGTCTGGATTGTTTCCGCCCCCATGCGTGACCGCGGCATATGCCCAGCGCCTCGCAAGCTCACCGCGGTGCTGTGTAAGGTAGTAGTACATCCGGGCCGGTCGCTTGGTGAGCACCTGGAACACGTGGCCGGTATAAACGTCGTCACCCCGTCCAAGGTACCGACATGCCCACATTACTCCGAACACTTCGTCAATGTCGGAGTCCGAAAGCTTCTCATGAAAGAGGTCACTCATCGGATTGACAAAAATTCGCTTCGGCGTTCGCCAACGAATGGGCTGCTTTAGTGCGTCCTGGATAAGCCGTACCTCCCCAGTCCAGCGGGGGCCCTGTTCGGTTCGACGCGCCAGCCCTTCGTATGGGAGACCAGGCCCAGAGAATCGGGCCGCGATGTGCTCTGCATAGCAATTGCGGCACCCTTCCGAAACACGAGTGCAGCCACGGACCGGCGACCATGTCGAGTCACACCACTCAATCGACGATTTAGCTACAGCCATCGCAACGACTCCCGAGCCATACGAATCCCGCACGGCGTAGCGAGTGCTGATACAAGGAGCGTGTTACCCATTGGCTGCCCGTTGTACGCACCCGCTCGGGCACGTTACCTCTAACAACTCGAGCCCCTCGTGCACTGCCCGCGCAATTAGCACGGCGTTCGGTCGCAACTCAACGGACGTAGCCCACGGCGCGCTCAGTGCAAGCACCGAAACCGGGCGTGTCTTGCCCTGCTCCCGTACGTAGTTGACGATGGCTTGGCCGCGATCCATGTAACTCGCGGGCGGTAAGCCCTCGTGCCGCCAGCGTCCGACCTTCAGAAAGTCACGCTCCGAATAGAACCACCCATCCGCACAGTACTCGCGCCACTCAATCTCCATGTTGCGCGCAACGCGGACCCCGAGATCACCGGGCCCAGCCGCGCCATCACACACCAAGAGCGTGGCGCGCTTGTCGAGTAGATGCTGAACAAGCACGCCCCAGGCCCAGTTGAATGACTCGATGCTGCCCCCACGGGTCTCGTGCAGGGCAGGGCTACCGACAAAGAGCACTACGGCGCCGTTCATGGCGTTTGCCCTGCCGGCTGCGCTGGGAACTCTGTCCGCCATTGAATTCGTCTCGCCGCTTCAGCCCTCTCCCGATCCGTCGGAGGAGCCTTGTGCAGCAGCACCAGCACGGCAGCCCGCAAGGGCTCAAACTGAGCCAAAACTTCCCGCTCGAACCGCTCCCGTGCCGCAATCTGACTCGCGTGCTGGCTCACAAACTTCTCAAGAAGAGCCTCGAGCTTGTCCAGCTTCGCTTCAAACCGCGCCATTCGATCGCTTGCGGCCGAGGACTCGGCCTGGAACATAAGATCCTGCTCAAGCTTTTGGGACCAGTCACGCAGGTCACAGAAGGAGTCCAGCGCCGCGCGTTTTTCGTCCCAGCCGGTGGGGTCCTCCTCCAGCGTTTTGCGTGCTTTCTCAACAAGGTCTCTTGCAGCGAGAACCCACTCAAGCCGTTGCTCTTTTACGCCCCGCACATTCATGTCACATCCCTCCCCAGCAACGGCCCCTCCGTCGCCTGCATCGCGCGTAGCGCCGCGCTTGAAGCCCGATCAGATGCCTTCGCCTTGGCGCGCCGAATTGCGGACGTGCGGCCCCTGCGCAACCAGTCCACATAGAACCGCTCCGCCGCCTGCTCAAGCCGACTGACCGGCAGTCCCGACAAGTACTCCACCAGACGCGCCGTCCGCTCGTACCGGAGCGTGGCTTGCCGAGCTGACGGCTGTCCGACGGGCTCCAGGTCGCAGAGCGCACGAAGTCCAACCAGGCCGCGAACCCATGCCGCGAGCTGAGCGCGACTCATTGCCCCATTCTCCCGACGGGCGCGCGCTGGAATTTCGAGACTGCCACGCCATACGCGCCAACCTCGTTCCGTATGAACTCAAGTCGCTCGGCCGTCAGATGCTCTCGGATCACCAGATTCTGGGCGGCCCACTCATCTCCTCCCCGTAGATAGACCCACGCCTGGCAATCAGGGCAAAGCTCGAGGCCTTCGATCGCGGTTTCGCCGCAGCTGCAAGGTATGGCTGTGCTGGCAGTGCACATGGTCAAACTCCGTCGCCGGGGTGCAGTGTGCCGCGCGACGGTTGATAGGTATAATTATACTTACAATCGAACGCAAGTTCCGATTTAATTCTACTTAACGAGGGCCTATCGATGCGATTTTTAGCAAAAACGAACGAGCGGACTTGGCGTAGTAGAGAGCCATACCTGCTGTAGACGCAGGCGCAGAAGGACGGTAGGGGCGTGGATGTGCCGGCGAATGAGCGCACGCGTTGCTTGTGCGAGCGTGGAGCCGCGCAGAAGCGGTAGGACCGCGGGCCGCGGCGCCATCAATGCGAGGGCTAGCAAGGTCACGTCTTGGTGTCCGTGCGGCTCGCCATAACGCGAAAGCAGGCCATGCGCGAAGGCGTGATAGATCTCGCCCCCGGATGTCCGGCGCAGGCCAGGGCGATAAAACAGGGTTTGCGCACAGCAGAAGCTGCCACAGTCCGGTGGCGTCATCGTGGCCCAAAGCACAAAATTGTTTCGCTGTGCGAGCCAGGTCGGATCCGGGAACGGGGCGCCCAGATCAGCACGAAAATGCGCATCCTCGGCGAGTGCTTCAATCACAGATCGTTCTATTTGGCGGTCGATCTGACGAAAAAAATTCGGCGTGGACTGTTGCTCCGCAGCCATGCCGACCACGTCGGCAACACCTACAACCATCAGGCCAACATGACCGATGGGCTTACCCAATGCAACATCTGCTTGCGAATCAGAAACAATGGACAGTTGCACGCTATGTCGGAAACTCCAGAGTCAACCGCACTCCCTAGACAATAGCAGACAATCAATTCATGAATTGTTTCGCCGCGGAAAGAGATTGTTGATGTCTTGCGTGTGGCAAAACGCAAGTCCCATCGGGAATATCGTGTACGCACGATGGCCTACAAACGAATTCAAAAACGGATTTCTAGGAACCTCCGGAGGATTCGTGAGGGACTTGGAATGAGTCAGCAGGAGGTTGCAGCACACTGCGGAATGGCCACGCAGCAGTACTCGAAAATTGAAAGCGGAAAGGCCAACGTGACGATTGCAACCCTGGCCCAGCTCACGGACCGGCTCAATTTAGACATCGTGGAGCTGTTCGAGCCCCCGGATGTCCCATGACGCTACACGCCTTGCCGAGTCTTGTGCTTGCGCCGTTTGGCCTTCCGGACCGCCGCTTCGGCCTTCTTGGCAATCTCTCGATTGGTCTGCAGGACCGCGTCTTCAGGCTTGGCGTAGTTGAGAGCCTGGACCGCTTCGCTGATCACGTACTCTCGCGTGACCCCCTGGCGCGGCACGATGCCGGTGCGCCCCCGTGCCACCAGAAATGTCCAATCGAGCAGATTGGACTGCCTGCGCGCTTCTTTCTCCGCCTCGGCCCAACCGGGTAGCTCCTCGTTCCGGAGAGGGCGACTCGGGCGCTCGACCCGGAAGAGTTCGGGCTCACCGCTGGTCGCCTTGCTCCGCTCCAAAGCCCGCCGCTTTAGCTCGTCTTCCGTAATGCTGAGCACTTTTGCAAGGCCTTCGATGACGGCGGGGCCGATCGCCTTGCCCTCGTTTTTCGCTTGGGAGATTTGGGCCTGGGTGACGCCCATGGCTTCGGCCAAGCTTCCCTGCGTCGGGTAGGCGCCACCCTCCAGGAGACTACGTAGCTGGTCTTGCACGTAGACCTGGACATGGGTTGACGCGCTGCGAGTGCGACGCATAGGGCAAGCGCTAGCATCTCCTTCCATTAGTTTAACTATTATCGCGGACCTCCATCCTGTTGACCGTCAGCTTTCTTATAATTATATTTATCGCGTGCTACGCAAGTTGACCAGGGGGCACCGCACGCTTGACGACTTGACCAGGGGTCATCGGGCGCTTGATGCGTTCCTGAAGAAATACGGGCTCACTCACAGCGATTGCGCGCGCGCAATGGACATTTCTACGGCCGCTGTACACCAGTGGTTTGAGGGAAAGCGCCCCACCGAGGCAAAGCGGCAAGGCCTCGAAGTCTGGACGAATAGCGAGGTACCCGCGCCCTGGTGGCTGACCGACGAGGAGTGCCAAGAGATCGCACGCGTCACCCGCTACCAGCCGCCTGCTCCGGTTGCGGCGCTTCCGCCTGCCCCCGCTCGCAAGGCACGCAGAAGCGCTGCCTCTGCTTCGCAACGCTAAGGCCGAAGGACCGGGGTAATCGCAGTGCGAAGCGCGATACATCGAGTCTGGAATAGCACGCGCCCATCGCAAACAAAGGGGCCACTATGAAGAATGTGGCCCCTGAACGCATGGCGGGTCGCGCGCTCGCGGCCCAATTGGCAGCGTCAGCCCAAGAGGCACAGGTGCGCGCAGGTGCGCGGAACTGCACTGATCGTGCCCTTGCGCGGCGATGGCACTGCCACCGAGACCGCATTGCGGCCTTGTTTCGGCCTGCATCGGGCGCATCGATCGCATTCGGTGATGTACTGGCCCTGCCGGTCGAATTGGCGCGCGAAATCTTGGTGCGTGCGCTGGCGTCGCTGGAGCCTGGCCAAGGCCTGGGTCCACGCGAAACCGTGGACCGTCTCGCGATTGAACTTGGCCGTGCGGTCGACATGCTGATGAACGATTTGGGTGACGGGCCCATGGGGGCTCACGACAAGCACGCCGCGTTGTTTGCGCGGATTGCGTCCATCGCACTGCGTGGGCAGAGCGCGGCCGAACGTGCCGCACAGGGGGAGCCGCGTTGACAAGCGTGCAAGTACTGGTAGGAGATTGCCGGCGAACGCTGCAGGACCTGGAAGACTGCAGCGTTCAGTGTTGCGTGACCACCGCTCCCCGGTGGGCCCGCGGGTCGGACTTGCCCGAGGGGCACCCAGACCGCGCGTGTGATCTTGGGCTTATAGCGTCGCCCTACACCTATCTTGTCGAACTGGTCCGAATCCTTCGGCAGGTGCGACGCGTGCTCACGCATGACGGCACGCTGTGGCTCCGCGTTCGTGACGTCTATCGCCCAAAGGGTCTGTGTGACATCCGGGGGCTGTTTGGGTTTCCGTGGCGAGCGGCGATCGCGCTGCAGGCCGATCGCTGGAGCCTGCAGGCAGACCTCTCCGCCGAGGACCTCGACCGCTCCGCGGACTCGGATGCAGGCTGGTTGATTCCGCCGCGTGACCACGTGCTCCTGTTCAGCAAAACCGAGCGCTATTACTGCAACGCCGGAGCGCTATCGCACGTGCCGCACCCGATGTGCAGCGCCGGAAGCGCCATTCGTGCAGGGTCGCGGCCCGGGGATACCGTGCTGGATCCCTTCGGCGGCGACGGACTGACAGCTTGCTCCGCGCGCTTCTGGGATCGCGAGTCTGTGACCTGCGAGCTGAACCCCGAACGCGCGAGCGCTCTTCGCGAAACCCTCGAGCCGATCGAAAGGACTCCGTAGCGATGCATCTGGATTACTCCGACATTTTGGCCAGGGCCGGAGAACCCACATACTGGGGTCCCTTTGGCGTGCCCCGATATCAGGACTTCAATCCTGTTGGATTGAACGTGTTCACCAACCACGCCGCAAAACTTCGCGTGCTCTGCCAATCATGCGGCCGGGAGTTCCTGGTGGTGAGTGCGTACGACAAGTCGACTGCAATGCTCGAGTTGCCCGAGTTGCAGGAAGCGCGGGATCCCTGGGATGCAATCGGCTCGTTTCACTACGGAGACCCGCCCGTGCACCACTGCGCCGGGGACGCGGTCGCAAGTCTGCCCTTGGAGATTCTGGAGTTTTGGAAGCGAAAGGATCTCACCAGTTGGGTGCGCGTTCCTGAGTATGAGTTCGCACTGCCCACAATCGAGAGAAGGGTAGAAGCCGGGTGAGCGACGCGGCGGGTCTTCTTGTTGATCCACAACGAATCGTTGATGCCGTCAAAGACATCGCGGACCTACGTGAGATCTGGAGAAGCAAAGACGGCACCTACTTCTGGTTTGGGCTGAAAACGCGCGACATTCGGACCCATCAAGAGTTTGCCTGCAAACTCAGGGCGGTTGTTGCGGAAGCAGAAGCGCGTTGCCCGGGGACGCCAGCGCGATTCCGGATGGCGGTATGCACTGACGTGGGCTGCAAGTGTTGTGATGACTTCGGGCCCTATGCGGTGCGCGTATGGTCTCGAGAGGCATCATGAACAAGAACCACCGCAACGCTATGACCTGGCACGACGCACGCATGCGCTTGCTCCTCGCGGCATCACTGTGGCTGCGGCGTGCAGCGGGGTGGTGTTCGCGGCGTGCGCGGGAGACTTTCTGATGTGGCCGGCGTATCTCGACATTCGTAACCGCGCGGGCGCACCGGGCTGGCATTCGCCGGGCGGCGTGCCTCGTTACTGTGATTTCCACCCTCGCAAGTGTGGAGTGTACGCACAGTACGTCGCGCTCTTGCGAGTCGCATGTCAATGCTGTGGCCATCAGATGATTGTCGCCAGTGAGTGCGACATGTTCGACGCGGTATCGCATCCGGACCATATGCCCAAGCGCGAGGGATGTTCCGATCCCTGGGAGGCCGTGGGCTGGTTTGAATACGGCGACGCGCCCTACCACGGCTGCCACGCGGGCGAGACCATGAATGCGGTACCGCTCGAGATTCTGCAGTTTTGGAGGCACGAGTTTGGAGAAGACGGCTTCTCCCAGGGATGGAAGCGAGACGCAACTTATGAGTTTGTGCTGCCGCCACTCAAGAGCGAGGGGCTTTAGTGAATACCCCTGCGCGTCCCGAGTTGCGTGTGTGCGGCATTCGGACTGAGGGCCCCGCGCGCTACCAAATTGCCTACTGGCGTCGCCGCGGACCGCTGCTTGTGCAGGTGGGCGGGCGCGTGGTGGTGCCTGAGCGTGACATTGAAGATCTCATCATCGGCATTGGGGACGCGCGCAGGGTGACGCTGTTTGTGGGGAGAGACAGAGCATGACACGAACGCTACTGATTGTGCTCGGCGTGATTTGGTTTGCGGGTCAGATGGCGTTGTCACTTGGCGACTGCAGTTGCGACACGACGCAGGCGAATGGACTGCCGCGGGGCGTTTCGGAGACGGGGCGGGAGCGGTGGTAGCCAATGGCCGGAAAGTTTTGAGGGAGTCCGATGACAGTCAAATCACAAAACAGCGTTGAACTGCAGGACCTTGGGAACGGGCACTGGCGCGCCGTGTGCGGAGATCGGTCTATTGAGCTTGACGAGCGCGACAAAGACCTAACAACCACCCTTGGCAACCTAGCCGCGTACGCAGGGTACCCCGGCAAAGAGGGCCCGAAGGACCTAGCGAAGATCCTTAGAACTGCTGTAATCGACGGACTGATTCCTAATTCTGAGATTGGCGGAGCGCAACTTGTTGGACTGAACTCATTGAAATCACAGGGAGTGGGGCCGGGACCCACTTGGAAATCAGACATACCCTGCAAGGACTGGACGCTTACCCGCAAGGCTTGCCTGCTCTTGATGACCCGGTGCAACAAGCCCCGATGCATCGAGTTCACGCGAATGATGGCTGACGTGTTTGAGCGGTGGCTTGATCGTCGGCACCATGTTTCAGCCTTCAGCCCAGACGCCTTGGCGCCCATCCTCGCTCCGATTTCGCAGGCGATGGCATATCTGACACAGAAGCTCGATCAACAAAACGAAGAGCTGTCCGAGCTGCGAAAAGAGATCCACCTTCTCTCGTCAGAGCGAAGCATCGTAAGCGACAACTTTGTACGCTGGATCCGCCAGCAGTTGCGCCAAATCGCGATTTTTGAAACGGGCCTCCCAGGCAGAAAGATGACCGCGGCTGAGCGCAAGGTCTGGAAAACTTCGTTTGGGCAAATCACGTCAGACGCAAGAAATGAGGCACATCTGCCGAATTCGAGATCATGGAAGGAGCTTGACCCAAACAGGGTAAACGACGTGAAGACGTTTCTTGAGATCCGACTCAAGCGGGCCAAAGAAAGAGACAGGCTGCGTGAGCCGCTGATGGATTGGGCGCGAAGGCAGTATAGCTAACATGAAGCGCAACCAGCTTCATGCGACGCAGCCAGAGCGACCCAGTGACCTAGTGATCTGGTGCCCTAGTGCACTCAGTATCCCCGGTGCACCAAAGCGCCAAGGTGGACCATTGGGGATTCTTTCCGCCCTTCCTTCTTTCCGTTTGTACGGAACCACGGACGTACGGGAGTCCTCATGATCAAGCTCTTTCTGGAACTGCTAAGCAAGATGCCTCCAAAGTCTCGGGCCCGTGCCGGATCACGCACGCAGCAGATGCTTGAGATGGACCGCGAACGCCTTGCGGATTGGGATCAAGCCATGCGGTACAGCTACCGCGTTCGGTGGTCCGAGCAGGATGAGGAGCATATTGCGGTCTGCGACGAATTCCCGGGCCTGTCTTTTTTTGAAGAGGACCCAGTTCATGCGCTGACCGGATTGATTGAGCTCGTTTTTTACACGCTCAGAGACATGCGCGTTACGGGCGAAACGCCGCCCAAGCGGGCGGGAACTCCGAAGCAGGATCCCGAGCAAGGCGATCTTTTGAGGCCGGCGAGCTGACGGATTGAGCAGAGAAGGGAGCGCGGCCCGGGTGATGCAGTACCCGGGCCGCCAGAATCAACCGAACGAGGTTGGTGTGATGAGTAGTCGGAAGAACGGGAAAGCGCAAGTAGCCGAGCGCGAAGAATCCGCGGCATCGGTCCGCACAGCAACCTACAACCGAGTCAATCCCGTTCTGTGGGATGACGATAAGTTCCTTGAGCTGGACGACCTCACCGGAAAGCTCTGGCTGATGCTGCTGACTGGCCCGCTGGTCACAGCGCTTCCGGGTCTGCAGCGGGGCGGCATTCATTCCCTAGTGGACGTCCTACGAAGGCCCCTCGATCTGGTGGAAGCGTCGGTCCGGACGCTTCACGCGCTCGGCATGATCGAGATTGACGCCCGCCGTCGGGTCATCTGGATCCCGAACGCACCCAAGCACAACCCCGCGGAGAGCCCCAATCACCTCAAGGCCTGGTGGAACCGCTGGAACGAGATCCCGGATTGCCCGATGAAATTCCGCCACGTCGAGCACCTCAGGAAATATGCACGGCTTGAGAAGGCCTCCCACCGCAAGGTGTGGGACCAGACGTTTGGTACCATCGAGCTGGCCCGCTTCCCCTCCCCGGCGGCGATCGGACAAGCCGCGCCCGAAGCCCTTGGAAAGGCCTCCGTGGAACCCGCGGACTCTCCCGCGCCCACCGCGCGCCCTGTTTCCGAATCCGTCCCGGCAAGCGCTTCGGCCAATTGTAACCCTCGGCAGACCCCCGCAGAAATCCCGAGCATCGGAGCCGACCTTGGCCCGCTGTTCAGCCTTGCCGCAAGGGCTACGGCAAGCCCTTCGGAAGGGCTACCCGAAGGGGTCTCGCACTCTGCTTCTGCAAATGCTTCTGCAAATGCTTCTGCAGCTGCCTCTGCGGCTGCTTCCGGAACGCACGCGGAGCAGCCGAGCCGAGCCGAGCCCGAGGCGCTCGGAATCGTCCAGCTGGCGCCGCCAAAGGCAGTACGCTTGCCCGATCCGCCGCCCATCGTGACCAGGGGCCTTACAGAGGCAGCCCCCGAGATCGCCGAGCCCGCCCAGTGCTCCACCATCGAGCGGCCCTACGAGGTCAACGGGGCCGACGCCTGCGTGCAATTGCGAGCCCTATCCCAGGGGCGCCTTAAGACCACCGCGACGCCCCAACAAGCGGTGATTTTCGGGCAGATGGTTACCGCGATGGCTCGGCAGCACGAGCGAGCCGACCTGATCGAGCTGCTTGGCGCGTATGCCCTCGCCGGAGGGTTCGACTGGATGACCCAGCGACGGCCTACTCTGGCATGGCTGCTGGAACGGGACGGGGCAAACCTGACCGACTCCATCGAGCAGTCTCTGGAGTGGGAAGCGAAGGGCCGTGGTCCAGTCAGGAGAAGTGCTGCGCCTGGTTGTCAGGCCATGCCCGGCCGCGAGGCCTTTGAAGCCGACGTAGCCGAGCGCGAACGCACCGGCCCCATCAACTACGCAGAATACAGCCGCAAGCGCGCGGCAGCATTGGAGGTTCGTGAATGAGCCAGCAGCCCCGCCCCCTCAGTCCGTCCGATTTCGCGGCCCCGGCGTCCATGCGGCGTCGCCCGCTGGTTGATACACAGGACATCTCTCCGGAGGAGCGAGCCGAGCGCGAATCGTTCCAAAGTCGTCTGCGCACGCTACAAGCCTGCGCCGAGCGCGCCCGCACGCTGACGCAATCGGACCAGGCGCGCGCGCTCCAGGCCGAGACACGAGCATCGTTCGCACGCATCTGGCGCTCTAA
>JGI10216J12902_100834713_pt1 | contig 50754 bp, 32 predicted proteins | sample KanNatreferecore_FD_12902 | JGI IMG/M metagenome (IMG submission 12902)
GTGAACCTCGGCTGCGCCACCGGCCATCCGAGCTTCGTGATGTCGAACTCCTTCTCCAACCAGGTCCTCGCGCAACTCGATCTGTGGCGGAACAAGGAGACTTACAAAATCGGCGTCTATCGTTTGCCCAAAAAGCTCGACGAAGAAGTCGCCCGCCTGCACCTCGAAAAAATCGGAGTGAAACTGACCAAGCTCACGAAGAAGCAGGCTGATTACCTTGGGGTGTCAGTGGATGGTCCGTATAAGCCGGAGCATTACCGGTACTGAGAATCTCGCGTCACGATTGACGCAAAAGCACGAAGGCGAACGGAGAAGTCGTTCGCCTTTTTTGTTCGGGAACGAGTCGAGCGTGCGAATTGTATCAATCAGATTCAGATCGAAGTCGATGATTGAGCCTGCGCCGTGGCCTGCTAGGCTATCTCCGTGAGTGCGCTTGAACCTGAAGGCCAGCCGGACCTCGCTCCGAACCATCCGCCATCTGGTGGGGAGACGGGCATTCCCTTGCCCAACGTTCCCGGGGCCGTCCCAGCTAAGCAACTAACGCCCGAGGAACAGATGGCGGCTTTTGAGAAAGATCTGAAGGAGAACGACTGGGGCCATCAGCCTTGTTGAGCTCGAATTATTTCTGAACGGTGTTAGTAGCAGCATCGAATAACACGACCTCATCCACAAATAACGCGGCTGCCTTGCCAGCTTCCGGCGTCACGAAGAAAAACAGGTCGTCCACTTTGTTGCCGGCGCGGAAGGTGTCGCGCGTGCCGTCATTGCGGCGGGAGTCGCGGGTGAAATCGACGTAGGCGGTGGTCCATTCGCCAGTTTTCAAATCCCGCAGGTTCACGTGGCGATTGTCCTGAACAGTCGCGTCGAAGATTTGCACAGTCATCGCTGTGGCGCCGGCGAGGTGGTAGCGGAAGCGAACCTTTGTGTGTGCGCCCGCGGGACGCGGCGGTTCAATCTGCAAGCGCACCATCACCGCCTTGCCGTCTTTCCGAGAAACTGATTTCGCAGCGCGCCAATAACTTCCAGCAGGCGGTTGTTCCACAATCTCGAAGTCGCCTGGCCAATACTTTTCCTTCGGGCCAGTATCGAAGGCGTCGAGGAAAATCACGCGATTGGGGAACGGCTCTTTCTCTGGCGGCAGTGCGGGATCGTTCGCGTAGAAAATCACGTCGTCGAGGAATAGTTCGTAAGACGCAGCCTGCGCCGGTTTGCCGACGAAGACTTTGAAGTCATCCATACGTTCGCCATCGCCAAAAGTTTTCGGGCTGCCGTCGTTGCGCCACGCGTCGCGAGTGAAGTTCAGATCGAGTTCAGTCCACTTGCCTTCGGTCAGTCCTGAGACATTGATATGCTGGTTGTCTTCGCTCGTGAGACTGAAATGTTGAAACGTGGCGTTCGTCGTGCCGCGCAAAAAGTAGCGGACGAAAAGATGGTTCTCCTTGCCCATGCGCGGACCGGGCACAGGATTGATGCCGGTCATCACGCCGCTGAAATTTTGATAAGGGCGCGCACTTACACCGAGGGCTGTCGCGTTTCCGGGATACTTTGGGATGTTGTTCGTTTCCGCTGGCCCGAACCAGGCGTAGTCCGGCGTGCGCCCCTCGAAATCACACGCCGCCCAAATGCGATGCGGGAAGTAAGCCGGTCGCGTCGCACTCGCCGTCACCTGGCCCGAAATTCGCGCCATCTCCGCAGCTTCCGCACTCCAGATCATGGCGAGTGTCAGAATGCAGACGACGAGAAGGCGAGCGTGATAGTGAGGCGCCTTCACAGCCGTTTCAGAAAAATGTCTTTGAACCGAACGCGCATTGGCGGGCCGACATGCACTTGCAACGCGAGCCAGCCGCGGACCAGACGCTTCGGATCGCGATCGTCGAGTTCGCATACTGACGTGCCGTTGACGGCGAGAGATACGTGACCGCCTTTCGCAATGACCGTGTAATCGTTCCAATCGTTTGTCTTCACAACCGCGAGGAGTTTCGCGGGATCGCCAAGCGACCCAAAGATTTCCTTTTTTCCGTTTTGATCAATGAGCACCATCTGTCCGCGTTCGGCGAGGACTTCGCGCAAGGTGTATTCCATAATCACGCCGGTCCAGCGGCCGTCAGCGGAGAAGTCGGCCTGTGTGCCGACGAGCGCCTCGCCTTTCGTCTGGTTCGGCGGGCGTTTGCGGGCGCGGTAGTAAATGCCGGAATTGCCGCCTTCGAGTTTGAACTTCAGTCGCAGTTCGAAATCCTCGACCTCGTCCTTCCAGATCAGAAAACTGTTTTCGCTCACTCGAACATCGGGCCTCGTCTCACCAACAATTGCGCCATCGCGCACGCTCCAGAAACGCGCGTCGCCATTCCAACCCTCCAGATTGCGACCATTGAAAAGGCTGACGAAGCCGGGTTGCCCCGGTGCCGGGTCTGTGCCGGGAATCGAACGCGTGGGACGGCTGCCGCGAGGCTCCGTAGGCGCCGCAAGGTCGCCCGCCGCGAACTGCACTGCGGCCAGATAGAACGCAAGCACCTGCGGATGAAAATACATCTCGGTGCGATGGCCAAAGGATGTGTTGAACACGCGGCCTTTGCCGTGCGACTTCACCCAGGCGAGCGCGAAGTCGCCGTCTTTACGGTTGATCCATTTCACGCCCATGTTTGAGCGCGCGGGATCGAGCGAGAGCAGCACGCGCACTTTGCTGCGGTCGAACGGCGGGCCATATTCGTAAATTTCGTCAGCGATGCGGAAATCGTTTCCGCCAAACGCTGCGACGAGCGGGTGTTTCGGTTCCTCGACCGTCACGCCGATTTCCTCGTTCCACGGATGCCCGGTGAACGTCGCGCCGAACAGTTCCTTGAACTCGGGCCAGTGGCGATTGGCCGCGACGGCGAAGTGAATGGAAACCACTCCGCCGCCATTGGTGATGAAATCAAGGAAGCTCTTTCGAATGACTTGCTCGACAGATGCCTTGTCCGCGCCGGCCTTCTTGAACGTGTCCTTTTCCACATCTGCATCAGTCGGCGTAATCCACGCGCCCGACGCATTGTTCAACACGATGGCGTCGAACTGCTTGATGTTTTCCGGCAGCAACATCGCGAGGTCGTCGCTCACCACTGGTTCGTACGCGCCGGTCTTTTTGCCGAGAATTTCGAAGGCCGCGGTGCCGTAAGGAATGCAGTAGCCCTTGTGCGGATCCTTCTCCATCAGGTGCGGACGTGTGATCCAGATCAGCACGCGCCGCGGTTTGTTCGGCGTCGTCTGTGGTTTGGCGGGTGCAGCCTCAAAGATTTGTTTCGCGCGGTTCGCCGGAATTTGCTCCGCGGCCGGCACTCGCATTGTCGCAGACAAAAGCGCGGCCAGCGAGAGGCACACGAACAGGTGGCATTTCATCACAGCACCCATCCTTCGCGGTAATTCGCGCGGCACAGTTTGTTGGCCGCTTCGTTGTTCGTTACTCGGCCAGCAAGGGGATCATACTCGATTGGCCCCTGAATCTGCGTCGCGATGTTCCCGAGCAGCAGGAACTCGGTTTGCAGTGAGCCGTAATCAACGAAGTTCGAACACGCCGGTTCTCCGCCGCGGATGGCATTCAGCCACTCGCGCTCATGGCCGGGCGATCGAGGCAGCTTGCGCGGCGGCCCCAGCAACTCCTTGAATTCCGCCTCCGGCATCATGGTGAAACTCATGTTGTGCCCGGTCGAATACATCGTGCCACGCGAGCCGGAGATCAGGATGCCAGCATAGTCCTTCCACTTCTTTTCGCCCGCGTCGCCCCAATCGAGCTTGCGACCGAGAATTGTCTCGGCGCGCTCGCGCACTTCAGGAGCGCGATTGCCCCAGGTCATCTTGAAGGCAGGCAGGCCCGCGCGCGGCGGCGCTTCGAAATCGATCTGTTCCCATTTTGGAAATGTGTCGGTCACCATCTCCGATACTTTCGCTGTCACACGGATCGTTCGGCCCTTTGGAAATTGCGCGCGAGCAAGATTCGACTTCCAAAGTTCATCGAGCCGAAACGATTTGAACGCGACATTGGTCGTGTGCACGGCCCAGTTGCCGAGCTGGCCCGTCGCGAAGTCGCGCCAGCGATGCCATTGCAACCATTCCTTGTTGAACGGTCGCGCCGCGCGCGGCCCCAGATACAAATCCCAATGAAGTCCTTCCGGCACCGGTTGCGCCTCCCTGGGAACCGGGTGACGCCCGCCACCGCCGCCTTCATTCCACGCGATGATGTCGCGAATGTCACCGAGAGCGCCGGCCTGAATGATCTCCACAGCGCGGCGCAACGGATCGCTCGACGTTCCCTGGTTGCCCATTTGCGTCGCGAGCTTTGTGGACGCAGCCAAATCACGCAACGCGCGCGCTTCCTCAATGGTCCGCGTGAGCGGCTTTTCGCAGAAGACTGGTTTGCCGAGCCGCATCGCCTTCGCCGACGCGACCGCATGAATGTGGTCCGGTGCCGCGACAATCACGCCGTCGATCTTGTCGCGCATCTCGTCGAGCATCCGGCGGAAATCGTTGAAGCGCTTTGCTTCGGGAAACTTTTCTCCCACTTTCGCCAGGCGATCCTCGCGCACATCGCACAGCGCGGCGAAGCGAGTGCCAAATCCCGGCATCGAGTCCACGAACCAACTGCCGCGCCCGCCGACGCCAACCAGAGCCATATTGAGCCTTTCATTGGCCGGCGCGCCCCAGACGGATCGCGCTGATTTGAGAATGAGCAGGCCAGTTCCAGCGACCGTGCTATTGCGAATGAATCGCCTCCGAGTGATTGGCTTTTGCATAGTTGTCGTTCAGGTCGTTCGCGCCATCACGTGGATCAACGCTGATCGTGAGTTCAGTGGCGGCGCATCAATACTGACGAGAAACGGGCGCCGTCGATTCGGGAACATTCGAAACAGATTCACGCTTGCCACCATTTGGAATGGCGCGCGATGTTCCATCATGCGCTTCGGAAAATTCCTGCACGCGTTTGCGCTGGTGCTCTGCGTCTCCGGCCTTGCCGCGGCGGTTTCGGAACCGGCAGCAGTCACAATAACGATCAGGGATAAGTCGTCCCGCAATCTGATGCCGGCGCGCGTGCATCTGAAGGACTCCTCAGGAAAGGCGCACCAGCCTAAACAGCTTCCGTTCTGGCGCGACCACTTCGTGTGCACCGGCGAAGTGAAGCTCGAATTGGCACCTGGCAATTACACGCTCGAAGTCGAGCGCGGGCCGGAATTCTCGGCGCATCGCAGCGAGTTCGGCGTGACTGCAGGGGTGGAGACGAACCTTACGGTGACTTTGAATCGAATCGCAAATCTCGCGGCGGAGAGCTGGTGGTCCGGGGAGTTGCACGTGCATCGGCCCATTGCTGATGCGGAGTTGTTGATGCGCGCGGAGGATTTGCACGTGGCGCAGTTCATCACGTGGTGGAACAAGCAGAACCTTTGGAGTAATGGACCGCCGACGAACCCCCTGCGGCAATTCGACGGTAATCGTTTTGCACACGTGCTGGCCGGCGAGGATGAACGCGAAGGTGGCGCGCTGTTGTATTTCAATCTGAAGCAACCGCTCGCTATCACTGGAGCCACGCGCCATTTCCCATCGTCGCTCGTTTACGCGGAACAGGCGCGCAAAGCCAGCGCGTGGATCGATATCGAGAAGCCGTTCTGGTGGGATTTTCCATTGTGGCTTGCGAGCGGCCTGTGCGATTCGGTCGGGATTGCGAACAATCACATGCACCGCGCGGGTATGTACAATGGCGAGGCGTGGGGCAGGGCGCGCGACACCAACGCGTTTCCAACGTTGCGCGGCAATGGATTCTGGTCGCAGGAGATTTATTACCACGCGCTGAATTGCGGGCTGCGCATTTCGCCTTCGGCGGGCAGTGCTTCTGGCGTGCTGCCGAATCCCGTCGGCTACAATCGTGTTTATGTGCAGGCAGGCCCGGAACTCACGTACGACAAGTGGTGGGAAGGTCTGCGGGCCGGGCGCTCCTTTGTTTCCAACGGTCCTCTCCTTCGCTGCCGCGCCAATGGTAAGTTTCCAGGCGAAGTTTTCCGCTTAGCCGATGGCCGGCCGCTCGAAATCGAGCCCGCCGTGATGCTCGACAGCCGCGACCCGGTTCCGACCGTGGAGATCGTGCGTGATGGCCAGGTCGTACGCTCCGTTCCAGTGGCGGCGGACGGCAAGCGCGCCAGCCTTGGGAAATTGACGTTCACCGAAAGCGGCTGGTTCCTCATTCGCGCCATCAGCAGCGACACGAACACCTTTCGCTTCGCCTCTACAGCGCCATTCTACGTCGAAGCCGGCGCAAGCAAGCCGCGCATCAGTAAAACCTCCGCGCGATTCTTTCTCGATTGGGTGAAGGAAGGGATGGGCCGTATCCAATTGCCAGAGGGAGAAAACCGGACTGCCGTTCTGAAGTATCATCGCGCCGCCGAGAGCTTCTGGCGCGAAAAGTTGGCGGCAGCAAACGCGCCGTGACGTCCGATGCTAATCGCGTGAGTTTACGAAGAGCGTCCGCCGGTGGAAATAGCTGCGGAGTTGCCCGCCGACGTCATTGTCCCCAGATTTCGAACGTCACGTCTTTTCTCTCGTCGCTGCCGTCGCGGTAGTAGGTTCCGCGATTATAAACAGTCCCGGTGGAATACTCGATCCAGAACCTTCTGCCGTTGGGCGCCCCGGTTTCGAAGTTGAGATAATACGTGGTTCCGTTGTTGAACGGTCCGATCGGCATCGGGTAAAGAATCTCGTAGGTCTGGAATGAAGTGCCGTCGCTCGCGTTGGTGATGGCGGATGGAGGGATGGCCACAAGGCTTCCGGGCAGCGGGCCTGAATTGATGCCCGTGCCGATGGAAACGTTCAAAGTGCCGTCCGGGGCTGTGTTCTCCTTCGAAAGATGAAGAACGATTTTCGTAACGCTGTAGTCCGAACCACCTGCGTGCCGGAAAGACTGCGCGCCGCGTCTGTCGTTTCTGATCTCGACGCTGTCCCCAGTCGCGGTACTTTGCTCATGAATAACGGAGGGTGCGATCAGAGCGCGGTAAAGCCGGTGACCCTCGAGGCGGGCGTCGTTGTCCGTAATGTCGATGCTTCCCGAAGCTGCGAAACTCGTCTCCACTGCCGTCCAATCCAGGCCATTGCTCGACCATTGAAGGACGTAGCTGTAAAGCGCCGGTCCCGAGAGGTTCAGCGTCGCGCCGTTGGTGGTCAGGCGCGGCGGACGGATGAGGAGAGGAGCATTGGACGGCGCAATAAGCGTCAGCACCGCGTTGGAACTGATGACAGTGCCAGTGAGGTTTTTCACTTCAACGTAGTATGTCCCGGCGTCGTTGGGCTGGCTGCTGGGAATCGTGTAGGTGCTGCTCGTCGCGCCATTGATCCTGATGCCATTGCGGAACCATTTGTAAGTCATGGTCGTCAGGCTGGTCGCCTTCACTTCGAACGCCGCGCTGCCTCCATTGGGGACAGCCTGGTCTGAAGGTTGGGCAGTGATGACGGGCGGCAATCCGACCTGCGAGTAGCCCTCGGGCGCGAGCAGACACAGGAAAAGGACGGCGCAGACCGCGCTGGGCAGTCTTTCTCGGAGAAACTGTGTGGTTCGCGAGGGCACGAGCCTCCAAGGCCCGAGCGATTTGCGTGCCTCGGCTTAGAAACGGTAGGTCAGCTTGACGCGAAACGCACGGCCATCGCGCTCCAACGTGTCCTGCCGATGAAACCGCGTCGCCGGGTCGGAGTATTTTCGATCCAACAAATTGTAAACGCTGGCCGAGAACTCGACGTTTTTGATCACTTCACGGCTGAACAAGGTGAGGTTGACGATGCCATAGCTGGCGGCGTTCTCACCTTGAACCGTCAAAGGCTGGCCGGTCCCATCCGTGGTGTTGTGAAGCGATTCGCGTTCGCTGATAAACTGAAATTCCACGCCCGCGAAAACCTTGTCCTGATAGACAGGCACACTGAGGTTGAGCTTGACCAGGTGTTCCGGCGAATCCGGCAGATTCCATCGTGCCGACTGAGCGTCGGTCTTCTGCAAGGTGTAGCTGATGCGGCCACGAATGCCGTTGGTCCAGAATCCTTGCAGCGCCAATTCCATGCCTTTCGTTTCCGCGTCGATGTTGTTGAAGCGCCCGCTTTCGAAGACAATCAGACCGTCCATGTCATTGTAGAACCCGGAAAGCGACGCCCGCAGGTGACGTGTGATCTCCTGTTCGTACACCAATTCGTACGAATCGATTTCCTCCGGCTCAAGCTGTCCGGGCGGTGAAAGCGCCAGTTCCAAAAAATTCGGCACGCGAAAGGCCGTCCCGTAAATGGCCTTGAGAGTGGATTTCTCGACCGGGTTGTAAATCAAGGCCAATCGCGGATTGTACGAGGGATCGAAGTCACCATACTCGTCGTAACGCACTCCGCCGTTGAAGTGCAGACTGTCCAGCAACGCAAAATCTCCCTGCGCATAAATGCCGTGGCTCTGCCGATCCTGGGTGACGGTGCGCTGGCCGGAGAATTCCCGTTCCTGCCGGAAATCGTCGCGATACTCGCCGCCCACGCTGATGATGTGCCGGTCGAACAGTTTCTTGTTCAGTTGCACTTCGGCGCCCCACCACTCGCCGACGTCTCTTTCCCGGAAGGCGGTCGCTCCAAAGGGATAATCGATCTGGAACTCGTTCCGGTCGTAATAAACTTGTGCCGTCACGTCCAGAATTTCAGGAAAGCTGTGCGCGTATTTCAGGGCCGTGTAGCTGCGTTCGTCTTCCGTGCGCAAACGCGAATCGTTGAACGTCGTTCCAAACTGCGCGGTGGGATTTCCTTTGTCCCGATGAATGAACGCGCCCTCCAGGGTGAAATCGAGATAGCTGATTGAGCCGAAGAAACTTCCGAAAAGATCATCATCGCGGTTTCTCGCCACGCCATTGTTCTGCGCCGGCGTGTTGAACTCGTTGTAAAACAGCTTCTCCGGTCCGTCGCTGTCGTAGAATGAACCGGACACGAGAAACTCGATCCCGTTTGTGAAAGCTTTGCCAAATGTAGCGCGGCCTTTGTAAGTATCGAACTCCGCGTATTCGCCGGAAAACTCAGCCCAGTTCATCTGTTTCCCCGTTCGGGTGACGACGTTGATGACGCCGAAGAACGCGTTGTTGCCGTAGAGCACGGAGCCAGGGCCGCGAATGACTTCGACGCGATCGATCAAATCGACCTCCAGGATGAATGCCGTATCGATGAACGCGCCATCGGTCAGGTTGTTGTTTACGCGATGACCATTCACGAGCAGCAGAATGCGGCTGTTGAAATCTCCGAGGTTGATCCCTCTGGTGCCGAGGAAGGCGTAATTCCGATCGTAGGAAACGTGAAAGCCGTGCACACTCTGGAGAACGTCAGCCAGCGTGCGATAGCCGTATCTCTTTATCTCCTCGGAAGAGACGACCGAGATCGAGGAGGGCGCTTCGGTCGTCTTTTGCTCGAACTTCGAGGCGCCGTACACCTTGGGGATTTCGATTTCCATCAGCGCTTCCAACGGAAGTTCAGAGAGGTCGGAAGGCTTTTGGGCTTTGCTGCTTTCCGCGGCGGATGTCCACGCCGCAGAACCGAGCATGATGAATGCGAGCAGGGTGCGTCCAATCGCAGCGCGCCAGGAAACCAAAGGTACAAAACAGAAGGGCGTGGCGGAGCGCGGTTGATTCATGCTTACGGCGGCGACAGGATGACTTTGCCGGGGGCATTATCAAGCGCGTTTCTGCGCCTTGAAAAAAAGAACCTCGTTGCCGATGCCCATTGTCGTCAAAATGGCGCGGGCACAGGCCCCAATCGTTCATGCGCTTCGGTGCGATACTGATGTTACTGCTGAGTTTGCTGCTGACACCCCACGGCAGCCACGCACAGAATTCGCAACCGTCCGAGTACCAGGTCAAGGCGGCGTTCATCTTCAACTTCGCAAAATTCGTCGAGTGGCCGCCGGGGGCCTTTGCGGACGCCCGGTCTCCGTTATTGATCGGCATATTGGGCGAAAGCCCATTCGGCACTGACTTCGAACAGGCCGTGCGTGGTAAGACCCTCAATAACCGGCCCGTCACGGTCAAGGAGTGCAGAACGACGGAGGAGGCGAGAAAGTGCCACGTTCTTTTCATCAGCACTTCGGAGAAGGCCCGCCTGAAGGAAATCTTCAAGGACCTCGCCAGCACCAACATTCTGACGGTGGGCGAGACGGAGGATTTCATAAAGGACGGCGGCATGATCCGGTTCTTTTGGGAGGGGAACAAAATCCGTTTTGAGATCAGCGGCGACGTGGCTAAAAAGGCCGGATTAAAGATCGACTCCAAGCTGCTCAGCCTTGGTAGAAAGCCGGCCGGCTGACATCATTTCCCCCCTTAAAAGCATCCTGCGAGTGCCAGGCCGCGGGGCTGGGTACGTTAATCGCTTAGGCCCGGTCACTTGGGAGCAATCTGAACAGAAAACAGCACATTTGAGACTGGCGCAGGCTCCCTGCACCAGAACAGGACGCCCGTGTTCCGATGGCAGGACATTTCGATTAAGCGGAAGCTGACCTGGATCATCATGATCGCCAGCAGCGCCGCCGTTTTGCTCGTCGCGTCCGGTTTCGTGACTTACGAGTTGCTGACCCGCCGTCAGAACCTGACGCGCGACCTTTCCACCCTGGCCGAGGTCATCGGGAACGAAAGCACAGCCGCACTTGATTTCGGGGACGAGGACCGGGCCAGAGAAATTCTCAGTGCTCTTCGGGGCAAGAAAAACATCGTCGCGGCGGGTCTGTATAACCAGGCTGGTCAGTTGTTGGGCCGATACCCGTATCCATCCACGCGCGACATCTTTCCCTTGTCGCCCGAACGAAACGGCGCGCGCTTCGAAGCCAATCACCTCGTCGTCTTTCATGAGATTCAACTCAAGGAGGGGGGAATTGGCACCCTTTACCTGAAGTCAGATTTGCGCGAATTGAACGAACGACTGGAGCGCTATGCGCTCATCGTTCTCCTGATCCTGGCCGCTTCTTCCATCGCCACGTATTTCCTTTCCTCGCTGCTGCAACGCATTATCTCGCGGCCCATCTCCCATCTCGCGGAAACGGCGAGAGCGGTCTCGACGGGAAAGAACTACTCCGTCCGCGCCATCAAACACGGCAACGATGAACTCGGCCAGCTCATCGACGGTTTCAACGTGATGCTTGGAAAAGTTCAACAGTCCAATGATGAATTGGAGAAGCGCGTCGTTGAGCGCACCCAGGACCTGCGAGCGGAGATCGAAGAACGCGAGCGCGCTGAAGCGGCCCTGCAACAACAATTCACGCGCATCAGCCTGCTCAACCAGATTACCCAGGCGATTTCCGAACGGCAGGACACACAAAGCATCCTCCACGTTGTGCTGCGGAAGCTGGAAGATCATTTGAACCTCGATCTCGGCAGCGTGGCCTTGTTCGACGAACAGGCCGAGACGTTGAACGTAGCGGCTGTGCGCGTGAAGAATTTCCTGCTCACGTCCAAACTCGATTTGAACGAAGGCACTGTGCTCGCGCTGGCGGACACCGGGTTGCGCGAGTGCAAGGAAGGGCAAACCATTTATCTATCCGACACGGTGAAGGGCTCGGCGCTGTTGCACGAAAGACTGGCCGGCGCCGGATTGCGTTCCACCGTTGCCGTGCCGTTGCTCGTGGAGAGCAAACTTTTCGGCGTGCTGCTCGCGGCCCGATTGAAGCCCGATGGTTTCAGCAGCGGCGATGCACAGTTCCTGCGCATGTTGAGCGAACACGTTGCGCTCGCGGCGCACCAGGCGAACCTCCACAGTGAACTCGAACGTGCCTACAACGAGTTGCGACAGAGCCAGCAGGCGGTGATGCAGCAAGAGCGGCTGAAAGCGCTGGGCCAGATGGCCAGCGGCATCGCGCATGACGTGAACAATGCTCTTTCCCCGGTGGTTGGCTTCGCCGACATGCTGCTCCGTGCTGAGCAAGGACTGACCACGACCGGCAAACGCCACTTGCAACACATCCGCACGGCTGGCGAAGACATTGCGCACATCGTGGCGCGTTTGCGCGAGTTTTATCGCCGGCGCGACGACCGTGAATCGTTGCTGGAGTTGAACATCAATCATCTCGCCGAGCAGGTTGTTGATATGACCCGCCCGCGCTGGCGTGATATTCCTCAATCGAACGGCATCACCGTCGAAATGAAGACAGACCTCGCGCCGAACTTGCCGGAACTCGTCGGCATCGAAAGCGAGGTGCGTGAGGCCATAACCAATCTTGTGCTCAACGCGGTGGATGCGCTTCCGACGGGCGGCCAGATTACTCTCCGCACGCGCGTTACAAACTGCGATGTGCACCAAACCAGCGCGGAGTATTTGACCCATGTCGTCGTCGAGATCAGCGACACGGGCATCGGAATGAGCGAAGAAGTCCGGAAGCGTTGTCTTGAGCCGTTCTTTTCCACGAAAGGCAAACGCGGCACCGGCCTCGGTCTGGCGATGGTGTATGGAGTCATGCAGCGCCACGAAGGCAACATTGAAATTGAAAGTGAACCGGGTAAAGGCACGACGTTTCGTCTCGTTTTCCCGGTGCGCAAATCCGCCGTCACCTCTTCGGAAGTTTGCGAAAACGGACCGGCGAGCGATCCACTCCACATCCTCTACATTGATGACGAGCCGCTCCTGCGCGACCTGCTCAAGGAAATGATCGAACGCGAAGGCCATTCCGTCGAAGTCAGTGATAGCGGCCAATCGGGTCTCGACGCGTTCCGTTACGCGCGCCAGCGGGGAAGGCCCTTCGACATTGTCATTACTGACCTCGGCATGCCGTACATGGACGGGCGCCAATTGACCAAAGCGCTCAAGCACGAGTCTCCGCGAACACCAGTCGTTATGCTCACCGGATGGGGCGCGTTCATGAAAGAAGACGGCTCAGCCCCGGCCCAGGTGGACGCGTTGCTGAGCAAGCCACCCCGGTCGAAGGAACTGCGCGAAACTCTGTCCCGCCTGGCACCGGCCTGCAAAGCCGCCTGAACAAGACTTGGGTGCCGGCCGCATGGCTGTGCACCGCTCCTCACAATCGCGTTAATCGTAGATGGAGTTGGACGCGATGCAGGACGCGAGCGCATAGTATCTCATTCCCAAACAAGTTGAAACTATGCCTGCGCTTTCGAAGTCCGTTGTTGGTGGGGTGATGTCCGTCATCTCTTTCATGTCGTTTCTCCTTCTGCTGGCATCTGCGCCACTGCGCGCCGCTGAGCCGTTCATCTCCGAGTTCATGCCGGACAATGCCCGCGTGCTCGCGGATGAAGACGGGCAATTCCCGGACTGGATCGAAATTCAAAATCCAAACGCGACGCCGTTCGATCTGGCAGGCTACTTCCTGACGGACAATCCGGCGCAGTTGAACAAATGGGCGTTTCCATCGGTGACGCTTCCGCCGAATGGATTTCTCGTCGTGTTCGCGTCGGGCAAAAACCGCACGAGCGACACGAACCGGCTGCACACGAATTTTCAGTTGGACGCCGGCGGCGGATTTCTCGCGCTCGTCAAACCCAACGGCGCGACCATCGCCAGCGCCTTCACGAATTATCCGAGCGTGAAGGAAGACGTTTCGTTTGGCATCGCGCAACAGCAGCTTGCGACCTCGCTCGTCGCAAATTCTGCTCCACAGATTCTCGTGCCGACCAATGCCGCGGAGTTGCCGGCGAACTGGAACCAGTTGGCGTATGCGCCGGGCAGCAACTGGACGAATGGCATCGCGCCGCCGGCCGTCGGTTATGACACCAACACCGCGGTTGGGAATCCGGTCAACGTGGCGTCAAGCGGCACGGCCGCGCAGAGCACCATCAACGGTTCCTTCACACCCAATCTCGCCATCAATAACAACTTTGGCGACTTCACGCACACGCTGGGCACTGACACGTTGCCGTTCTGGCAACTGACACTGACCAATCGAATGGCGATCTTCAGCGTGTTGCTCTACAACCGCACAAGCTGCTGCCAGTCCCGCCTGCGCGACATCACGTTCGAGATTCTCTCCACCAATGAGACTGGGTTGGTGACGAACTACACTTCGCCGCTCTTGAATCCCGAAAATGCCGGCTTCAGTTATCCGGGTGGGCCGGCAAACCTGAGCAACAATCTCGTTGCGCTCACGGGCGGGCCGGTCTTTGGGCAAATTATCCGCGTGCGGCGCGCAGCCGATCTCGATTTGTCCGGCAGTGGTGGCCAGGGCAACGCCGACGAAGCCGCCGTTCTCTCGCTCGGCGAAGTGGTCGTGAATGCCACAACGTCCGCCGGCCTGCGCGCGTTTGTCCGCACGGACCTGGAGTCGCTAATGCTGGGCAAAGCTTCCTCCGCGTTCGTGCGCATGCCGTTCGTTTCGACGAACACACCGGAGACGCTTTCGCTGCGTGCGCGCTACGATGACGGATTCATTGCTTACCTGAACGGAACGGAAATCGCGCGCCGGAACGCGCCCGTGACGCCGGCGTGGGATTCAACCGCGACCGCGGATCGGAATTTCGCGAGCGCCACCACGCAGGAAACAATCGATGTCTCGCTCGGCATTCCGCTGCTCGTTACCGGCGCCAACGTGCTGGCCGTTCACGTGATGAATTTCTCCGCAGCCAACTCGGACCTGTTGTTCGAGTCTGAACTGATCGGCTCACGCCTCCAAACCACCCCGGACGTTTTTCTCGTCGATGCCACTCCCGGCACGCTCAACACGACGGACTTCTATTACGATGAAGTGAGGGACACGCACTTCAGCGTGGACCGCGGGTTTTTCGAAGCGCCGTTTTCGCTCTCGATCACTTCGGGCACGCCGGACGCCCTCATCTACGTTTCATTCAACGGCGATGAGCCGGGACCGGGCAAAGGTTTTCTCTACACCAACGCGTTCACCATCACGAACACGTCGGTCGTGCGTGTACGTGCGTTCAAGACGGGCTGGAAACCGACGGACGTGGACACGCACACTTACCTGTTTTTGGGCGATGTGATTTATCAGGCGGCGAACTGGGAGCAGACGCGCATCCCTCCAACGAATTTCCCGGCGAGTTGGGGCGCTAACGCAGTGGACTACGGCATGGACCCGCAAGTCGTGACGAATTACACGCTCGCGCAATGGAAGGAGGCGCTCACGCAAATTCCTACCATGTCCATCGTCACAGAGATGAAGAATCTCTTCGACCCGACGACGGGCATTTACGCCAACGCCAGCGGGCATGGAGAAGAATGGGAGCGGCCCATGTCGCTGGAGTTGCTCGACCCGACGAACGCAGTGCCGGGACGCTTTCAGGAAAACGGCGGCCTGCGTATTCGTGGCGGATTCAGTCGCAATCCGCAATTCTTCAAGCACTCCTTCCGTGTCTTCTTCAATCGTGGTTATGGGGCTGGCAGCCTGGATTACCCGTTGTTCGGCGACGAGGGCGCGCAGACGTTTGACAAGTTCGACCTCCGCACCAGTCAGAATTATTCCTGGCCAAGAAATGAATCGCCCACGTTCGATACGATGGTGCGCGAAGTTTTCGCCCGTAAGACGCTCGGCGACATGGGCCAGCCTTACCGGCGCTCGCGCTACTATCATCTCTACATCAACGGGCAGTACTGGGGCCTCTACGAAACCGACGAACGCCCCTCGGCTTACTATGGCGAAGTATATTTCGGCGGGAGCAAAACGAATTACGACGTGGTGAAATGCGGCAATCGCAGCGTCACGCCCAATTTCATGACCGAAGCGACGGATGGGAATTTCGTCGCGTGGTCGAACCTTTGGCAGATGTGCCAGGCCATGCGGACCAATGCTTCGACTTCCAATTACTTCCGCCCGCTCGGCTGCAATCCCGACGGCACGCGCAATCCAAACATGGAAGTGCTGATCGATGTGGACAATCTCATCGACTACATGATGGGAATCTTTTTCACCGGCGACGGGGACGCCACGCTCTCGGCGTTTCTGAGCAACAACCAGGCGAACAATTGGTTCGGGATGCGCGACCGCACCAATCCGAACGTCGGCTTCCGCTTCTTCAACTCGGATTGCGAACACACGCTCGGCTCGCCCAGCAGCCAGAATGATCGCACCGGCCCATTCGGCGGCTCCAATGAAGGCATCTTCATGTGGTCGAATCCGCAGTGGATGCACGAGGAATTGATGCGCAACGCCGAGTATCGCGTTCGCTTCGCCGACCACGTGCAGAAACATTTCTTCAACGGCGGCGCGCTCACGCTGGAAGCCTGCACAAATCGATTCATCGCCAAGGCCAATCAGATTACGAAAGCCATTCGCGCTTACTCGGCGCGCTGGGGTGACGCGATTCGGACGACGCAACCGTACGGCGAAAGCGATTGGACCAACGCGATCGCGTTCTGCCTGAACTGGCTCGTGCCCCGCGGGAACATCGTGCTGGCGCAGTTGCGCGCGGACCAACTCTTCCCCACGAACAGCGCGCCCAACTTCAGCCAGAACGGCGGCGCAGTGCCGGGCGGTTACGCGCTGACGCTGACGCAGACCAACGGCTCAGGTGTCATTTACTTCACACTCGACGGAACTGATCCGCGTGCGGTCGGCGGCGGCGTTTCGGCTTCCGCGCAGGCTTATTCCGGTTCCTTGATCATCAACTCGCCAACGACAGTGCGCGCGCGTGTGCTGGTCAACGGCGTGTGGAGTGCGCTGATGGAAGCCACGTTCTTCCCGCCGCAGGACCTTAGCAAATTGCTCGTCACGGAAATCATGTATCACCCGCCGGCTCTCGGGCTCACCGATGGCGACGAGTTCGAATTTCTCGAACTGAAGAATGCCGGGACGAACGCGTTGAATCTAAACGGCCTGAGGTTCACCGGCATCACGTTCACGTTTACGAACGGCACGACGCTCGCACCGGGAGGGTTTTTCGTGCTGGCGCGCAACGCGGCGCAGTTCACGGCGAGGTATCCAGGTGTCAGCGTCAATGGTGTTTACACGGGCGGCCTTAATAACGGCGGCGAGACCATTACGCTTTTGCACCCTCTTGGGACTGAAGTTCTCTCAGTCAGCTACGGCGATCTCACACCGTGGCCGGTCACGCCGGATGGTTTTGGTTTTTCACTGGTGCCGGTCAATCCGAACGCGAACCCGGACCTCGACAACGCCGCGAATTGGCGCGCGAGTTCATTCGCCGGCGGTTCACCCGGCGCGGATGATCCAGCGCAAACAATTCCGCGCGTGCTCATCAGTGAAGTGCTCACGCACTCCGAGACTGGCGTGGACTTCATCGAACTGTACAACCCGGCCAGGACCAATGTTGTGAACATCGGTGGCTGGTTCCTGACGGATGATCCGGCAGTCCCGATGAAATATCGCATCCCGGATGGCCAAACGATCGCGCCGGGGACGGTGGTCGTGTTCGATGAGTTGGACTTCAATCCAACGCCGGGCACGAACAACAGCTTCTCGCTCAACGGGCGCGGCGACGACGTCTATCTTTTCTCCGGGGATGTGAGCACGAACCTCACGGGCTACGATCATGGCTTCAGTTTCGGCGCGGCGGCGGACGGCGATACGTTCGGCCTCTACGTCATCAGCACGGGTGAAGAACAATTCCCCGCGCAAATTGAGGCAACGCCCGGCGCGCTGAACCGCGGCCCGCGCATCGGCCCGGTGGTGATTACTGAAATCATGTACAACCCGCCGTTTCCGCTGCCGGAATTCATCGAATTGAAGAATATCAGCAGCAATGCCGTGACGCTGTTCGACCCGACGGTGCCGACAAACACGTGGCGATTGAACGGAATCGATTTCACATTCCCGACGAACGTCACGCTGCCGCCCCTTGGCTTCGCGCTCATCACGGCCACGAACATCATCGAATTCACAAGCCGCTATTCGACCCCGGCCGGCGCGCAAATCTTTGGCCCCTATTCCGGGAATTTGCAGGACAGCGGCGAGCGACTTGAATTGCAGCGGCCCGACGTGCCGGAAACAAACGGCACCTTTGCCTACATCACCGTCGATGAAGTGCGCTACAACGACAAAGCGCCGTGGTCGCCGGCCGCGGACGGCAGCGGCCCATCGCTGCAGAAACGCATCGCAACCCTCTACGGCAACGAACCTTTGTATTGGTCCGCTGCTGCGCCGACTCCGGGCGCCGACTTCATTGGCGGCAGCCTGCCTGTTATCACCACGCAGCCGTTGAGCGAAACGGCCATTGCCGGCTCGAACGTCACGTTCACCGTGGCCGTCAGCGGCAGCGCGCCCTTCAGCTACGCGTGGCGCTTCAATGGCGACAACATTCCCGGCGCCACGAATGCGAGCCTTGTTCTGCCGGCCATTCAGCCGAGCCACGCCGGCGCTTACAGCGTGTTCGTGTTCAACAGCGCCGGCTCGACCTTGAGCAGTAACGCCACGCTAATCGTACTGTTGCCCGTCGCTTTCACGCTGCACCCGACGAACCAGAATGTGCTGCCCGGCACGAACGTTACGCTCACGGCCAATGCGGTGGGGAATGGAACGCTGCGTTATCAGTGGCGCTTCGAAGGAACGCCCATTCCCAATGCGACGAACGCGGCCTACAGCTTCACTGGCGCAAACCTTTCCAGTCATCACGGCAACTTCTCCGTCGAGGTCAGGGACGACATCAGTGTCGCCGTCAGTTCCAACGCTTTCATCTTCGTGCTGGTCCGGCCGGCGTTCGTTCTGCAGCCGACGGCCATCACGATTGCGCAGGGTGGCACGGCCATCTTCACGTGCCTGGCCACGGGCGCGCCGCCGATTTACTATCGCTGGATTCGCAACGGTGTGGGCGTGCAGACGAGCACCGTTCCGGTGCTGGTCCTCACCAATGTGCAGATCGGCAGTCCCAATCCGGTGCCGATTCGTTGCGCGGCCACAAACATGGCCTCTGGCGTCGGCGGCGTAAACAGCCTCACCATCAACATGCTCGTGCAGGCGGACGCCGACGGCGACGGCGCAGGCGATCCCTGGGAAACACAGTATGGATTCAGCACCAACAACGTCGCGGATGGCGCGCTCGATTTCGACGGCGACGGCATGAGCAATCGCGACGAATTCCGGGCCGGCACCAATCCGACCAATGTCCTGAGCGTTCTGAAACTGGCTCTGACGGCGCCCGGCGCGAGCGTCTTAGAATTCGTGGCGCAATCGAACCTTTCCTATTCCGTGCAGTTCCGCACGAACCTCTCGTCCGCCTTCTGGACGAGCGTGACGAACGTAGCGGGACTGACAAATACTGTCCGAACAATTCAAGTGACGGCGCCCAATCCGGCGCCGGACCCGGAACGTTATTATCGCGTCGCGACGCCGGCGGCGCCGTAGTGCCGCCGAATAATTCTGTTCCAATAATCCGATAGCAAGGGCCGCGGGTTCATGGCATAACCTGACCGTAACCCAAGCTGTCTCATTCGTGCCAGCGATGGCGTTGGCCTTTCCGTTATGAAGACAGCGACGGTTATCGAAGCTGTCGTATGAAAACGAAACTCGCGCTCATTTCCGGTTCGAAGTTTTTGATCGCCGTGCTGCTCGTGGCCTTGTCCACGCTCGCCGGTTCCGGCGCGGATTTCTTTATCAGTGAATTCCTGGCGGCGAACAGCGGCAAGGGAACCAACGCATTGCGGGATGAAGATGGAGACAGCTCGGACTGGATCGAGATCTACAATCCTGAAACCACGCCGGGCGACATCGGCGGCTGGTTCCTCACCGATACCACGAACAACCTCACCCGGTGGCGCTTTCCCGAAGGCGCGATTGTTCCCGCACAGGGTTACTTCATCGTATTCGCTTCCGGAAAAAATCGCACCAATGTGATGGGCCGGCTGCACACGAGTTTTCAATTGAACAATGCCGGTGAGTACCTGGCGCTGGTCAATCCGCGGACGAATGTCGTCTCGGAGTTCGATCCTGCTTTTCCGCCGCAACGGACGGACGTTTCGTATGGCCGGGATCGCATCGACTTGAATGTGATTGGCTTCTATCCCGTCCCGACGCCGGGCAGCCACAACGCCATCAGCGGTCTGGGCTTCGGGCCTGATGTCCATTTCTCGCGCGCGGGCGGAACGTTCGTCGGCTCCTTTGATCTGGTGTTGAGCGTGAACGATTCGAACAGCGTCATTCGCTACACGCTGGTGAACACCGCGCAGAGTTTCACGTCGGCGACGAATATCCCGACTTCCACTTCGGCTCTCTACACGGCACCAATTCCAATCACGAACACAATGCAGGTTCGCGCGCGCGCCTTTCCGGCGAACGCTGCTTATTTTCCCGGTCCGCCGAAGACCGAAAGCTACGTCCAACTCGGCGCGGGGACGACGAACTTCGTTTCTACGTTACCCATCGTCGTAATCCACACGTTGGGCGCGACCGCGATTTCAGGCGGGTTCCCGACGCCGGACAATCTGATCATCCTCGAGTGTTTTGACAACGACGGCGGGACCAGTTCGCTGACAAAGCCACCACAATTGGTCACGCGCGGCGGCCTTAATCTTCGCGGCGCCGATACACAGGGATATCCCAAGTCCAGTTTCTCGGTTGAACTATGGGATGAATTCAACAATGACGAAGAAAAATCCTTTCTCGGCCTGCCCAAGGAAGGCGATTGGATTCTATACTCACCCAATGCGTTCGACCTGTCCCTCATGCACAATCCTATCATGCACCAGCTCGCGCGTGACATGGGCCACTACTCTTCACGCACGCGTTTTGTGGAAGTTTTCTTCCGCAATGGGTTTGGCCCGCTGACGGCGAACACGAATGCCACGAGCGCAGCGATGGGCGATTACTACGGCGTGTTCGTCCTGGAAGAAAAGGTCAAGCGCGACGTGAATCGGGTGAATATCGACAAGCTCCAGCCCGAGCACACGAACTATCCTGCCATCACTGGTGGTTATATGGTGAAGCTCGACCGCATTGACCCGAACGAACGGACTTTCGTGGGAGGGGGCCAAACACTCATTTACTGGGAACCGCAAAGTCTGGAAATGGTCGCTCCCGCGCGGGCGGTGCAGGCGAGTTACATCAAAGCGTACTTCGATAACATGAATCTCGGCTTGGCTGGCAACGCCCTGACGAACATCGCCAGCACCAATCACTATTCGAACTACCTCGAGGTGGACACCACGATCGATTATCACATCGCCACTGTCCTGGCGATGAACGTCGACAGCTATCGACTGAGGGGTTTCGTTTCCAAACCACGCAACGGCAAACTCGTATTGGGCCCGCCCTGGGACACTGACCGCGGTTTGGGCACCAGCCGCGGCGACATGCGCGCTTTCAATCCGCGCGCATGGCAAGCGTGGGATCCCTTGGGGGGCGGCGATTATGGAACTGATTTTTTCCAGGGGACAACGCCGCCGGCCTGGTTGGGACGCTGGTTCGCGGATGTCGATTTCTGGCAACGATGGATCGATCGCTATCAGCACTGGCGCGCGAGCGTTTTGGATAGTAATCGCGTCACATCGATCGTGGATGGCTTTGGAAATGAACTGCGCGAGGCGCAGGTGCGCGAAGTCAAACGTTGGGGCGGAACCGGCGCCTCCGATACGAGTCCTCGTTCAGGACTGATTGCAGCGGGCGGCGGCGTTTTCAGCCACAACTTTCCTGGGACGTATCAGGGAGAAATCGATTTTCAGAAACGGTGGTTGAACGAACGCATCCATTTCATCGACACGAATCTGCTGAATCGCCCCACCTTTGACGTTGTGGAAGGACAGATTTCATCGGGCACTATTGTGACATTGGCGGACGAATCCGGCAAAGCGGGCACGGCCATTTATTACATGCTCGATGGAAGCGATCCGCGTGGCTTCCAGGGAACCACCAATCCCGCGGCGATTCTTTATCCGGGAGCGATCACGATTACGAACAACGTCCGCGTCCGCGCCCGTGCCGTGAACGCGGGCCACCGCAATCTCACGGGCATCAGCGGCGCAGGCTCGCACAATCCGGCCGTGAGCACGCCGTGGTCGGGAGACATCAGCGTCACGTATTTCATTGCGCCGCCACGGCTCGTGATTACGGAACTCATGTACCATCCAGCGGCGGCCTCGAATCCGGATCAGGACCCAGATGACTTCGAGTTCATCGAACTGAAAAACGTCGGGAGCGAGACATTGAATCTGGCCGGCTTTCAGTTCACCAATGGCATCGACTTCACGTTCACCGCCACGAGCGGCATCACGAGCCTCGCGCCCGGCGATCACGTGCTCGTCGTCAAAAACATCGCAGCGTTTACGTCGCGTTATGGATCGAGGACAAACATTGCCGGCCAATACGCCGGCAACCTCGCCAACAGCGGAGAGCGCATCGCGCTCATCGGCCCGCGGCGGGAGCCAATTCTGGATTTTGTTTACTCGGACGATTGGTATCCGATCACGGATGGGCTTGGCTTCTCTTTGGTCATTCGCGACGCAACCGCTCCGCTGAATACGTGGGGCATCAAGAGCAGTTGGCGGGTCAGCAGCGCAAGCGGCGGTTCGCCGGGCGTTATCGACCCGGCGGCGCCGAATCTGCCGGTGGTCTTGATCAACGAAGCGCTGACACACACGGGTTTGCCGGTGGTGGATGTAATCGAATTGTTCAACGCCGGCACAGACGATGCGAACATTGGTGGATGGTTTCTGACAAACGATCCGGATGAGCCAGGAAAATATCAGTTTGCCGTCGGGACCGTGATTCCGGCGGGCGGCTATGCCGTGTTTGATGAATCGCTCTTTAATCCGGGTCCGAGCGGTTTCTGTATCGAGGCGGCTGGGGATGAACTTTACATTTTCTCTGCCAGCGGCGGACTGCTGAGCGGTTACGTCCACGGCTTCAGCTTCGGCGGCGCGGAGAATGGCGTGAGCTTTGGCCGTTACCTGAACAGCCAGGGCGAGGAACATTTCGTGGCGCAGGCCGCGAATACATTGGGTGCCGCCAATTCGTCGCCGCGTGTTGGGCCGGTCGTCATCAGTGAAATCATGTATCACCCGCCGCCGTTGTCTGCTGGCGCAGCCGTGGACAATTCCCTCGATGAATTCATCGAACTCCACAACATCACCGGCACAAATGTGACCCTGTTCGATTCATTGCGTCCGTCAAACACATGGAAGCTCGAAGGCGGCGTCAGCTTTGATTTTCCTGCCAACGTCACGATTGCGCCGGCCGGCTTTGCATTGCTCGTAAGTTTCGATCCGGCGAATGCGGCTCAACTCAACCCGTTCCGCGGGAAATACAATGTGCCGCCGTCAGTGCCCGTGTTTGGTCCTTACAGTGGTAAGCTCGACAATTCGGCTCAGAGCATTCGTCTGCTGCGGCCCGGCCGGCCGGGCGGCGATTGTGATGACGACGCCAACACTAACGGCATCCCTTCTTACATTCTGGTCGATCAAGTTGATTATCAGAACAACGGCCCGTGGTCGCCGGCTGCCGACGGCGCAGGCGCATCCTTGCAGCGATTGGTTCTGACGGCTTATGGAAACGATCCGACAAACTGGGCGGCAGCCATGCCCAGCGGCGGACAGGTTCTTTTGGGTGGAGCTTCGCCCATCATTACTCAACATCCCTCCAGCGCTACTGCCTTCGTCGGTGGCAGGACGAACTTTGCGGCCGCGGTGAGCGGCTCGGGAGTTTCAGTGTACTGGCGGTTCAACGGTGTCGTTATTCCCGGCGCGACGAACACAACGTTGACGTTGAGCAACGTTCAGCACGCGCAAGCCGGCTCTTACGATCTCGTGGCGCTGAATTCCGGCGGCGTGGTCTTCAGTTCGAATGCGCAACTTACCGTGTTGACGCCGGTGACTTTCTTTGTGCATCCCACGAGTCAAAATGTATTGCCCGGCACAAACGTGACACTGACTGCGGCGGCCATCGGTGCTGGCCCGATTCACTATCAATGGCAGCACGAGGGCACGAATATTCCAAACGCTACGAACGCGACCTATAGTTTCAGCGACGCTTCATTGGCGAGTCACGGCAATTACCGGCTCACCGCCAGCGACGGGCACAGTTCCGCGAGCAGTTCGAACGCCTTCGTCTTCGTGCTCGTTCCGCCGGGTTTCATCGTGCATCCGCTGCCCGTCACCGTCGTTGAGGGCGGAACAGCCATCTTCACCTGCACGGCCACGGGCGCGCCGCCGCTCTTTTACCGGTGGATTCGAAACGGCGTGGGCGTGCTCACCAGCACTGTGCCGGTGCTCGTCCTGACGAACGTGCAGATTGGCAATCCCAATCCCGCAGCGATTCGTTGCGCCGTCACCAACCGGGCCACTGGCGCGGCCGGGATCAACAGTTTGACAGTGCCATTGCTGGTCCATGCGGACTTCGATGGCGATGGCGTGGGCGATCCATGGGAGGCGCAGTACGGCTTCAACACGAACAACATCGGTGATGGGGAGCTGGACTTCGACGCCGACGGCATGAGCAACCGCGACGAATACCAAGCCGGCACCAATCCCACCAATGTGCTGAGCCTGCTCAAGCTGGCCGTGAGCCTGACGAACAATCAGGTCCTGCAATTTGTGGCGGAGTCGAACCATTCTTACACGGTGCAGTATCGGACGAACCTGCTCTCGGCGCTGTGGACGAGCCTGAGCAATGTGTCCGGCGTGATGAACACGGTCCGGACAATTGAAGTGATCGCGCCCGTTCCACCGCCGGACCCGGAACGTTATTATCGCGTCGCGACGCCCGCCGTTCCGTAGTCAATGCATGATTGAGTTCCCGCGAATGCCTGACTAAGGTCCGCTCGTGCGCTGGCAAAGGTTCGCTTTTTTCATGTTGTTCGCGTTCGCAATCGTGGCGAGCGCCGAATCGGCCAAAGTCATCAAGGTCCTTCCGCACTTCCTCGATTTGAAGGGGCGCAGCGCGGTCCATCCGAGCCTGTTCGACCGCGACGCGTATCAGCAGGAACTCCGCGCCGCACCGACAAACCGTTCCGCGCTCCGTTTCGACGTGCAGTGGAAGGCGCGCGGCTACGATGCGCTCACGTTGCGGATTGACGCGAAAGGCGTGAAGGGCAAGGAGCCGAGGACGAACATCGTGGAACAGGTCGTGAAGCCCGGCGTGTTCAGCAAATCGACTCAGGTGACGTTGATGGGCGACGACTACAAAAACTTCGGCGACCTGATTTCCTGGCGCGCCACGTTGCTCGACGGCACCAACGTCGTGGCGGAGCAGAAATCATTTCTGTGGTAGGCGACGTTCGTTGCCGGAACCAAGGGTAGGCGACGATGTCCTCATCGGGCCCGGCCACGTCGTCAGGTGAACACGCGCAGACGGTTCTCGCCTCACCCCGGAGCGCTGAGACAGCGCCGCCCTACCGGCCTCGACCGCATTACGGCGTCGTCACAAGTTTCGCGCGGTAAAAACGCAGCGCCGAGTTCGTCGCAGTGGAGTCGCTCACGACTGTCGATGCGTTCGTTTGAAGAACGGTCGTCAACGGATTCCACGTTTGCAGATTCAACGATGATTCCACCGCGTAATTGCGATTGGGGTAGGCGTTCAACGACAACGTGAAATCACCATTTCCCATCCGGCGCGGAGTTCCCAGCGTCGGCGCGGGAACACTGAACGCGCAGTAGCCCACGTCGCGCGCACTCCCGTCACTGTCGCGCGGTGGAGAGGGATCGCCCGCGTCGATCAGCGGCGAGTACGGTTGCGGAAAATAGTTGTGAGCCGGCGCGTCCACGAACATCGGATCGCTGAAGGTGCAATTCACTCCCGCCCACGGCTCGCCCATGTTGCAGTAGTAAACGTGGATGTCCGCCGGGTTGTATTGTGTAAAGACGGAATCGCTCTGGCCGCGAATGACGGAGTTGGTGATGCGGTAGTCGATGAACGGCGTGGTGCCGCTCTTGTTCGTCGCGCCCACGGCATAGTTCTGCGACAGGATGGTGGACTGGTTGATGTGGACTCGCACGGTGACGGCGTTGTTGCCTTTGCCCGAAACGCCCAGGACGTTGTCCACGATGAGACAATGATCGATTCGGGCTTCGCCGCCCTCCATGCTGATCGCTTTGGTGTCTTCGAACGGATTCCTCCAATCGCGAATGATGCTGTCCTCGACGGTGAACAGAGCGGCGAAGGTGTCGATACCGTCGTCTTCGCCTTCAGCCAGAACAGTGCCGGAAATGGTGATTGGCCCAATCTGGTCTGCATCCAGGAACAGTCCGTCCGAATCGTTGGTGCCGTACATCTCAACGATGTGTGAATTAGTCACAAGCAACGTCGTGCCGGCGACTTCCGGTCCCATGCGCGAACGCGCGAGCAGGCAGTCATCGAACGTGATGTCCGAGCCGAGGCTCGACTGAAGAATTTTTCCGGGCTGGCCAAACTCCGGCGACGCTTTCGACCATTCGGCGTGGTCGGTGATGTTGCAGCTCTCGAAAATAATTCTCGCGCCGACGGCCCGAATGACCGGCGCGGTGCCGGTGTGTCCTTCGCCAGTGCTGCGTCCGCCCCGCGTGATGGTAGTGTGGCGGTAAATGGAATCCTGCGCGTTGTTGTGGCGGATCTGTCCCCAGCGATAACGCAGGTCAGGCTCGGCACACGTAATCGTGATTGGATGCTGTTCTGTTCCAAGAGCGGCAATGCTTCCATTTACGGAAATGTCATTGGCCACGCTGCCGTTCGTCACTCCGTTCAACAGCACGATGGTGTTCGATTCGATCATCAGCGTGTGGCCGAGCGGAACGATGACGTCGTTCGTAACGAGAATGACGCCGCTCCAGATCGTGCTGCCGCCGGGCAGAATTCCGCCGACGGCGCGCACGGGAATGTTTGTGGCACTGCGAATCAGCCGGTTCGTTTGCAGCGCGCCGAGCGTCGCAATCAAATTGAAATCTCCCGAACCAGCGACGCTTACCAGCGCGCTGCCAAGGCCGTTGCGAAGGATGATGCGGTTGGTCGAAAGCGTTACGCCAGGCGTCGTGGAAGTTAACGTTGCATCCGCGTCCCAGAGAGACCAATCGCGATGGCCGCTCGCGTCCCACACTTCCAGTCGGACGAGCAAAGGCAATTCCGGCAGCCAGCGATCGGGCGTCAGGAGTTTCAATTGCCGCCCGGAAACTTCAGCAGCCGCGGAGTCGAGCGTGAGCAAGAACGCGAGCGACGCCGCAACCGAAAACAGAAAACATTTCATGTCGCGAACGCCATCAGGGCGCCGGCACGAGCCGATAAAACCGGCGTGGCGCCCCGGAAGGATCGAGATAATGCATCGGCGCTGAGTTGGAATAAGCCATGATGTTGCTCCAGTTCAGGAGGTCGGTTGAACTTTGCAGTTGATATTGCGCCGCGAAGCCGCCACGGACGTTCAATTCGAAGCCACCGCCGTTCTTGTGTCCGAACAGTTGCGGTTGGAGCAAATCAGATTTAAGGATTGCGCCGTTGCTGCCCAGGACGATGACGCCGTCCTCGACCGTTTGCACGTCGCGCAGATTCATCGAAGCGGGACAGCGTTGGTAGTTCCAGACCGTGCCATCGAGCGAAGACATCACGAGGCCGTCATTGCCCACCGCGACGAAGCGGCCGGCGGTGTAAGTGACCGATCGAAAATTTTCCCAGAGTTGAAACGCATCGCTCCAGCTTTTGCCGTTCGTCGAAACCGCGGTCAGGCCGTCATTGCCGACAAGCACGAACTTTCCATTGCCAAACGTCACGCCGCGCGCGCGCACGCCAAAGAACGCGACCGACGGTTGGTCCTGCCAAACGATGCCGTTCGTAGAGGTCAGCACTGTGGCGATGGCGCCACCGACGCCGAAGTATCCGCCGACCGCGACGAACATGCCGTTGCCATAGGTCACATCTTCCAAATCGCCGAGCGTCGGCGGCGGCAGCGCGGTCCAGTTAATGCCGTTGGTCGAAGTGGTCATCAGCCCCGCTTCGCCCACCGCCACGAAGCGGTTGTTCGCCCAGATGACGTGTTCGATGTATTGGTTCACGCCGGAAGCGCGCTCGGTCCAGGTGAGTCCATCCGGTGAGGTCAGGATCAATCCTCGTTTGCCGACCGCGACATAAAGTCCATTCGCGTACGTGACGTGGTGAAGTTTGCGTGAGGCACTGATGACCGTCCAATTCACGCGGTCGCTGGAAAATTGCAGCGCATCTTCACCGACGGCGACATAACCGGGCGGTCCTTTGACGATGGCGTAAAGATCCACGTCCGGCCCGAGGCATTGGTCAGTCCAATTGACTGAATTGGATGAAGCCAAAATGCGGCCCGCATCGGCCACAGCAGTGACCTGATCTGCGCCGAAGGTCAGCGAGCGAATGTCGTGCACGTTCGGCGTCGTGACGCGCTCCCATGAAATGGCGTCGGCGGATTTGTAAGTCACTCCGCCATCGCCCGCGGCCACGTAAGTTCCATTTCCGAACGCAACGGCTTTGAGCGGCGTGTTTGTCGGCATCGCGCCGATGCTCCAGAGAATGCCGTCCGCGGAACGAGCGACGACTCCCTGATCTCCCACGGCGACGAACCCGTTTGCGCCAGCGCAGACCGCTTCATAGTCATGCCCTGATGCGCCGATGCCATCGATCCAGTTCATCCCGTCCACGGACAAAGCTATTCTTTGGAGGTATCCACCGTCACTCACGGCCACAAATCGTCCGTGGCCAAAAGTGATCCCCGAGAGCGAAGCAGTCGTGATGTTCCCCCGCAAATAATGTTTCTGCCAATGCACGCCGTCAGTGGAAGTGAGAGCGATGCGAATATCGTAGCCGAAGTAATCCGACGCGCCGATGGCCACGAAGCGGCCATTGCCAAAGGCGACGCCGATAATTTCGCGGGCGGCGCTCAATTCGCGCGATGTCCAGGTCACACCATCCGGCGACGTGAGGATGACCGGCGTGGAATACCAGGCCAGGCCTTGATTTCCCCCGGCGAGGGCGCTTCCGGCGGCGACGAACATACCATTGCCAAAGGCGACCGCGTTCAAGTGAATGCCCTTGCCGAGATGACGCGTCGTCCACGCCTGGCCATCGGTCGAGACGACCACCGCGCCATTTTCGCCGACGGCGACGCGGCGGCCATTTCCAAAAGCAATTCCTCTGAGTGGATTGGCCTGTGGGCGAGGATTCAAAAACGTCCAGTCATCCAACGGCGTCGGCTCATTGACCTGGAGCCAGACGAACGCGCTGGCCGGAAGTTGCAGCCCGACGCCGTTGGTCACGATCACGACATACATTCCGCTGTGCTGCGTTGAAACATTGGAAAGCGCGAGCACGTAGTTCGTCGCGCCGGGAATGTTCGTGCCGTTGAACTGCCATTGGCACGTGGGTGGCGGCGCACCGCCGACGAACGCGGGCAGCCACACGAAATCTCCGACACGATTCGTTACGGCCGAGAACGCCAGTGAAACACTCGCTGGGTTGCTATAGACGGACAATGACGCGCCAAGGCTCGTCACGACACCGAAGGCGTTGCTCGCGGAGACGGTGTAGGCGCCAGTCTGCGCCAGCGTGGCGGGCAGGAAGCTGAGGACTGAATTCGTTTCCAGAAGCAGTGGCAGTCCCTCGAAGTACCACTGGAACGAAACCGGCGCGATTCCCTGATAGTACGTTTCAAACGCCGCCGCCATGCCCTCGCCAACATTCAGCGTCGAAGGACTGACGGAGAGCCGCGCGGGCACGACTGTGATCGTGAACGGCCCATTCGTCGCGTAGCCAAGCTGATTGCTCGCGACAACCGTGTACTGCCCGGCGTCGGCGGGCGCCACGCTGGCAAAACTCAATCCTGGCCCATTCTGATTCGAGATGAGCGCACCGTCGTGATACCAAAACAAAACGGGTGGCGAGCCGCCGTAAGCTGGCGCGTAAATCTCCGCCGGGAAACCCGCCACGAGGCTCTGGCTGTAAACGAGGCTGGAGAAAAATGGCGCCTGGGCCTGCACGGTCACGATGGCCACCTGGCCGGTCACGGAACCATATTCGTTGCCCGCCACTACGAAGTAACTGCCCGCAAATTCCGGCGTGGCAATGAACTCGTAATTCATGTTCGTGGCGCCGGCTATGGGACTGCCATTGTGGAACCATTGCACGTAGGTCGGCGGCACGTTGCCCGAATACCAGGCGTAAAGGCCCGTGAAATTATCCAGCAACGCCGACCGATTGCCCGGCCCGTAGAGAAAGAACGGCACCACTTTGAAGAAGGCGGGATTGCTGGTGACTGAGCCTGATACGTTGCTGGCCACCACTGTGTAAGTTCCCGCCACGGACGGCGTGGCGAGATCAAAGTGCAGTATGTTGTTGGTCGCGCCCGGAATGTTCGTTCCGTCGAGCCTCCACTGGTAAACGGGCAACGGCGCGCCTCCGGCCACTGCGCGCATCTGCAAGCCCGTCGCATCGACGCTGTTGGTAAGCGAGAGCGGTTGCACGGCGAAGAAAGGCGCGGACTGGTTCACAGTCAAATGCGCCGTGGCACTGGTCGCGGCGCCGGCGGCGTTGCTCACGATGACGGAATAATTTCCCTGCTGGTAGAAAGCGACGTTCTTCAGAAGCAGACTGGAACTGGTCGCCCCGGCAATGCTGACGCCGTTGAGCAGCCATTGATAGCTGAGCGGCGGCGCGCCACACGCCACGACATGAAAGTCCGCTTCGGTCCCTTCGTTCACGGTTTTGCTGGTGGGATGCGTGACGATTTGGGGCGCGGCGGCGTTGCTCAAGGTGAGGACGAGCACCGCGTAATTCGCGAGCGTCGTCTCCAGGTACAGATACTCGCGGTTCTGCGGATCGTTATCGAGCGTGGTCAGCGACCCTTCCATCAAAAAGCGCTGGCCCGCCGCTGCCGTCGCGAGGTTGATGAAATCGTCGTTCAACGGAACCGAGACGAGCGAATCGTACACCGTCACCGGGGCCGCGCCGTAGATCGTGTTGTCGGGATCGTCGTAAACGTTCGAGAGCAGCGCGCGATGAACGTTGAGCTTCACTTGCGGATTGGCCAGCGCGCCCCACTGATAGAGTTCGCTGCCGCGGAAGCTGATCAGATAACGCACGCGCAATTGAAGCTCCGCGTTCACCACCGCGCCAGTCAGCAGCGGAATCTGGAAGCCGAGAATGTTTTTCGACACCGCCAGCTTCGTGTAATCCCGCCGGTCTGAACCAGGCCCGCGACCCACGAGCGAGTCCGGATAGCGCACCTCGTCGCGATAAACCCGGTTCTCATATCCGTGCGTGTCCCAGGAACTGAAATAGGAGGCGGAGATGCTGATTTGCTGGCACGCGGCGAAACCGCGTGCCGCGCCCACCATCAAAACCAGACACAGCGCGAAACGCACCAGCCAGCTCCAAAACGTTTGCTTGATACACATGACGACTTGCTTTCGAGATGGTTCTTCGTTCAAAAAACTTGCAGCATGAGAGTGCGTGCGTGCTTCAAAGGTGTCAAAGCGGAGATTGTAAACTTGGTTCCAAGGCAGCGTTCGCTTCTCATTTCAGCGAGCGAAGATAGGCGAACAAATCGCTGACCTGCTTTGGTTCCAGGGCTTCGAGCAATCCCTCCGGCATGATCGACACATTTCGGAACGTGGCGCGTTTGATGTTCGCGGCGGGAATCCTCATCGGTTCGGCGTTCGGCTGTCGCAGGACCACGCCGGAGGTATCCTGCTGCACGAGAAAGCCTTCGTGGATTTCGCCGTCACGCGTCTCGACAGAGAACTTGCGATAACCCGCCTCCATCGCGGCGCTCGGGGTCAGCAGCGCGCGCAACAAACCGTCCGTGCCGCGCAATGCGGAGCCATCGAGGTTCGGCGCAAAGCCCGCGCCCTGGCCGCCGGCCTGATGACAAACCAGACAAGCAGTCGTGAATAATAGTTTGCCATGCGCAGCGTCGCCGGGAGTTTCCGCCATCGCCTGAAACTTTGCGAATTTTTGTTCCAGTTCCCTGGCTTCCGCCGCTGTGAGCAACGGTGGAGAATCGAGCGTGCCTTCGATTCGCGCTTTGCCTCGCAGGTTGCTCGCCGCGATCAGCGCGGAAGCCGGCGCATCAATTTTCCCAGCGGCGAAGTAGCGCACCAAAGTTTCCGGCAGCTTCTCACCCGCGAAACTGCGATCGAAGTTCGCGAGAATCTCCGACGCAGTGCGCGCGCCGCTCCAGACGCGGTATTCTGTAATCCAGCCCGCCGTTCCACTCGTTTGCGGAATCGTCCGCGCGAGATCGAGGTTGGAATAGGTGGCTGTGCTCTGGCGTTGGCTCGCCGCATCCAGTTCGCCATTGATGTAGATATGGAACTCGCCACGAGCATCGCGGGTCACGGCGTAATGGGTCCACACGTTCGGGACGGTTTTTCGTTTCGCAATCACGATGTCGTTCTCGCCACTGCCGAGCCACACGCGGAACTGCGCGCCGGCAAAATTCATGTCCAGCGCGGTCGCACGCCGTTCAGCCGCACCCAGGATGCCGTCGAGGTTGCTGATGTTGGGATCGAGCTTCACCCACGCTTCGATTGTGAATGGGCCGGCGAGCGTCAGCTTGGTGCTCACGTAATCGTCGTTGCTCCCGGTGAAACGCAGCGCCTGTTTCATCCGCGCCGAGACGTCGCTCCACAACTCTTCCATCTGCGAATTACCGCTCAGGGTGACACGCATTTTTTCCAGCGCGCTCACGGGCAACTCGTTGTGATCGATAGTGCTGGAGCGCAGTGCCGCGAGCAGCATTTCGCCGCCGGACTTGGTCGCGGACATTTGCTCAATCAACGGCTTGCGCTGCGTGTCGTTCAAGGATGGCCAGAGTGTCAACAATGCCGGCGCTGCCGCGGCGTCTGCGTTGACCGAGAGCGCGGCGACGGCTTCGTCGCGAACGGCGGCAGGGCGGCTGGAGTTTGTCGCAAACGCGTAGAGCAACGGCACTGGGCCGGCCTGCAATTCACGCAGTGCTTTCAGCGCCTGAATCTCCCGGTTCGTGTCGCCGCTCCGTTGCAGGACCGACACGACAGCGTCCGCCGTCGTCTTGAGCTTGAACAATCGCGCCGCTTGTAAAGCGTGGCCGTGAAATTCGGTGGAGGCCGCCGGCTGGTAATCACTCTTCAAAACGGCATTCACAGCCTGTGCCAGCCAATCGCCGTCTTTGGCCACGTCGATTAAATCGCGGCGGCGCAGCGCGGCAGCAACAATTTTTTCAAACGGGTAAGCATTAAAAACAAACAGTGCCTTTTGGACATTTGGCTCACTCCGATGCCGGTGCAATAACAGCCACTCTTCGTCAGTGGGACGAAAATGAGATTCGGTCAGAATCGCGCCGAGGTGGCGCGCCGCCGTTGCGCCTTCCAGAACGGAACAGACGAGGCGGCGGTTCTCCGAAGGGAGAGCGGTGCCGGTCGTGGATTCCAGAAACGCGGCCACTTCGACGGGACGCCGTTCCAGCGCGGCACGAACGAGGTAGCGCTCGAACTCGCGCTCGTATCCCGCACCCGGCTTGTTCGCGTTCGACAGCGCGGGCTTCGCCATGCGCACGAGCAACTCAATGGCCGCGCTGCTCAATGCGCGGTCGGGCCGTTTCTCCGCGCCGGAAATGATGTGGTGCTTCCAGGGCGAATCCTGACCGCTCGCGACGCGAATCACTTCACTGCGCACGTGATGGTCGGCGTCTTCAGCGAGCGGCGCGATAAGGCGCAAAGATTCGCCCGGCGCAAGCTCTGTCCCAGCAACGCGCACGGCTTCGCGCCGGCCATTTGCATTCGTGTTCCGAGTCAACGTGCCGAGCAGTGAAACATCCGCTTTGCGCAAACTCTCCAGCGCCCAGAGCGCGCGAATCTGGCGTGATGCGGTGTCTTCACCACGCCCGGCCTTCGCCATCTGAATGAGTTGGGGAGCAAGTTCCCTCGGCTTGCGCTCTGCAATCTGGTGCAACGCCGCGTTCCACTCCCATTTATTGCCGCTGTCGAGATGCGTCAATAAATCGCTGTCCCTCGCCGTCGCCACGTTCGGGATTTCATGCGGCTTCTGGCTCTCGTGCCGCACGCGCCAGATGCGCCCGTGCGTCCTGTCGCGGTCGGGATGGTTCCGCGGCACTTCGTTGTGCGAAATGATTTTGTTGTACCAATCCACCACGTAGAGGCAGGCGTCGGGACCGAAATGAATGGCGATGGGTCGGAACATGCCGTCCGCGCTCGTCATGAAGTCGGAAAGTTTTTCGAGACGATACCCCGGCACGTCGCGATGAATGCGCATCGCCTGCACCTGCCGGGTGATGGGATTCGCGACGAACATCACGTCGCGCCACGGTTCGGGGAATCCATCTTCGTCTTCGCTCAACGCCAGTCCGCTCAATCCCGTTCCGCCCATTTGAAAACTGGAAATGCTCGGCTGCATTGGCGCGTACGGACGAAACTTCGTGTCGCCGCAGCCGGGATAATTCGCGCCCGGCTCGAAGCGCATCGTGGGGTAGCCGTAGTCATTCGCCTCCTGAATCCATGTTTCTCCATACCGCGTGATGACGAGTCCCCAGATGTTGCACGGTCCGTGCGTCAGAATCTCGAACTCGGAGCCGTCGGGCCGAAAGCGCGCCAGCTTCGTCTGATCGTAGCGCGTCACCACGCCGTCGCGCGTGCGCACTTGCGAATAGTTGAACGCGCCTTGCGCCAGATAAATCCAGCCGCCCGGCGCGTAAGTGAACTGGTGCGGCATCAAGTGCGAGTCCTGCACGCCGAAACCGCTGAGAATGATTTCGCGTTTGTCTGCGCGGCCATCGCCGTCCGCGTCGCGCAGAAAAACAACTTCAGTGCCGTGATGCACCAGCGCGCCGTCACGATACGGCAGGACGCCGAGCGGAATCGCGAGTCCGTCCGCGAACACGCTCGGTTTGCCGAGCACGGTCGGGCCGGTGCGCTGAGGCGCTGGCGGATCGAAAACGAGCACGCGGTCGCGTCCGGGATTTTTGTAGAGCGATTCCGCCTGTGCAGGACTTTCATTCGCGTCCACCGGATACTCGACCGCCGTCATGCTCCACATCCGGCCCGCGTCGTCCCACGTGACCGTGATGGGCTTGGGCAAGTCCGGATCGCTCGCGACGAGTTCAACGACGAAACCCGGCGGGACTTGAAACGATTTCAATTCATCGGCGGGCGAAAGCGCGCTCTGGTTCGTCGCGGCGAACCCGCAGTCCCCCAGTGACAGCACGAAAAAGAGTCCGGCAAATTCTTTGCGCATTGATTGGAAGACGCGAGCGTGACACAGGGATTCAAAAAGCACACGCCGGAAAAACGGCGTGTGGTATGGGCAGGTCTACCTCACTCTTATCACCCAGACCACTTCGTAATTGGTTGGCAGCGTGGAGGCCAGGTTGGTGGGTTGTCCGGTCAGATTATGGTTGTGCGGGCCCACCGCCACGAACGTGGTGCTGCCGGCCAGTATGTTGTCCACGTCCACGTTGGGACTGTTCTCCTCCGTCACCACATCGAGCAGGTGTGAATGCTCGTCGCTCCCGGTGGTGTTGCCGCTCGTGGTGGCGCCGCGCAGGAAATACTGCGGCCCGCCGCTCGCGCCGTTCAGGTTCGGCAGCGTGGCGCCGTGATACGGCGACTGTGCATCGTTCAACACTTGCCCGTTGCACTCGACCCAGCTCGCGGGCAACGCCGGCGTGGCGGGAAAACTTTTCAGATACGCCAGCACGCAACCCACCGGCACGTTGCCCGCATCGATGATGGCTCTGAGTCCATTGAACTGATTGCGAAGCTCTGCCGAAACCATCGGCGCATTGTTCGCGGGAAGATTTGGATCGAAGGGCACGGCGGAACGCTACGTGATGACCGCCTGCACTTCGTCGCCGAAGGGTCCCGGTCCCGTTTCATTGACCGCGCGCATCTGCGCTTTGACGGTCGCGCCCACGGGGAGGTTCTCCAAAATTTTATCCGGCTCGGTGGGCGATTCGACCAGATGCAGTTCAGGATCAGTGCCGACGATTTGAATCCAAATCTGATAATACTCCGCGCGTGGAGCCGGGTCGCACTTCACGCGCAGCTTCGCTGTCCCGAGCGGAATCGCTTGCGTGCCGGTCACGGCATCGGGTGAATCTGGCGCGCCGGGGCGCTTGAGGCCAAACGTGAGCCAATGCGCGCTCATCGGATCGAGCAACTGTTCCAGTTCACCAATTAACCCGCGCAACCGCGTGCGCAGTTTCTCGATGGCGGCGTTGCGAGTAGCGAGCGCCGCAGTGCGCACGTCCTTGTGCTGGTTGCGTGCGGACACTGAATCCGAGAGCGCCGTGTGCAATGTTTGCATATTCGCCGCCGTCACACCGAGCGCCGGGATTTCGTTCGCCGCGTGGGCCGTGAAATAAAGTTTCACGGACATGAGCAGCGGCAGAAGTTTTTCACTCGTAGCCGGCACGGCGGTGGAATCACTGGGCCAGCCCGCCGCCTGCCATGCTTCGCCCGCGGCGCTGCCGAAAATCTGTTTCAAACGATCTCGCGCCGCCGTGAGAGCGCCGCGTGCATTCGAGCGTGCCAGCGTGACGGCATTTTCCTTGGCCTCGTTCTGACCGACGAGTGCATCGTAGGTGCCACGCTTCGTCGTGAGGTCGAGCAGGTCGGCGCGGATGTCCGCTTCCATGTTCTGTTTCAATAGGATGGTCACTTCGAGTTGATCCGCGCCATCGGCGCAATCTTCCGCGAGCGAGATTAGGTCATCGAGTTCACGAGGCAGAGCGTTGGAGGCCATATGTCGTTTTGGTTTGAAGGTTGGTGTGTCTGGTGCGGAATCCCATTGCAGGCCGGAATCCCAGGTCAGTCCCGGCGTGTCCCATAAAAGGGGCATAATTTGAATTGAGTTGAGGCTTTCGCGGGGCAGTTCTCCGCCGAGCGGCCCACAAAAACGGAAGCAAATTGGCGCTTCCCGCGCGGTAAACGGGAGAAGCGAAACAAAATCCGTGTTTTCCCGCCGACAGACGCCAAAAACGAAGCAAAAACGGCGTCCGCACCCCTGTAAAACGCGGATTTTGAAGCGAAAACGGCGTTTAGCGAGCCGTAAACGCCAAAAATGAAGCCAAATCCTCGTGCGCAGCCATGCAAACGTCGTTTCTGAAGGAGAATTCCCGTCCTCCGACCGGAAACCGGCGATTTGGAAGCACCACCCTCGAATTGAGGCGCAATCAGGCATTTTGTGACGGACGAACACGCCTCCCAGGAAAAGAAACGGCTGGCCGCGACCCGGTCTGGTGTCCCTTTACTTTTCGCTAAAACCCTTTGCATAAATCTGTCACCTGCACGCTCAACGCTTTGGCGATGCGCGCCAAAGTATCGAGAGATGCCGTTTCGACCCCGCGCTCCAAAGCGCTGATGTACACCGGGTGCAGTTCCGCCTTTTCCGCCAACTTTTCCTGCGTCAACCCGCTGAGTTTCCGGTAAACGCGCAAATTGTTGGCAAAAACTCGGCGGTGTTTCAGCCCGGCTGACACTGGCCGATACGAGACGCCTTTGCTGCCGGAGTGACCACAACGTATGCACTTAGTTGGAAAGAAATGTGAACTTGGTGCTGGTAATGACTCCGCGCCGGTTCAGGCTCACGACGTTCGAAACCCGTTCTCGTACAAAAACCTTTGCCTGCGCCGAAGCTCGCAAACAACCCAAAGGGAAAATGAAAAACGCACTCCGTTGGTTGGTGTTGGTCTTGGTGATGACAGCAATCGGTTTCTCATCCAAAACTCGGGCTGCGGCCACAACGCCCCGCTGGGAACCGTCTTCCATCACCGGCGTTCAGTCCCTGTACTTCACTGGGGATGTTTCGCCCGACTCCATCGACTTTTATGTCGATACAGCATGGGCGTTCGGTTCCGGCGCAACCGTTTATTGGGACTTGTATCGCCCGGACGCAGATCACGCCCTGAATCCTGAGTGGTATTCATTCCAACTCTCCTGGTCGGGAGCGAATTGGCCGATGACTGTCGTTGGTGAAGGCACTGGCCAGTACACCTACACAAACTACACGTGGTACTTCGACAGCGACAATTTTACAGATCCGGTTTGGATCTGGCCTCTCCAATGGGGCGTTTATCTGGGCTCGGGCTGGGCGGGGTTCTCTCCTAACCAGTATTGCTCCACCTATGAGTATCCAATTTCGTCGTGGAACGGTCGTCCGGGCACTGGGAGTTTGCAGCGCGACTGCTCCTCGTCGTGGCGGCTATGGACTGGTGGGGAAGAGGGTAGCAGCGGTCTGAGTTTCTTTCTGGTACATGCCAACGCTTACGACCTGACCTACCAGAGTAATATTCCGCCCACCCTCATCAGCGTAGCCGGCCAGCAATGCGACACCAACGGCATCGTTTATTTCTCTGCTGCGGACAATCAGTGGATCGGCTGCACGCCGGAAGTGGCCGCGACCGCGCAATATAGCTTTGGCGTCACGAACGCAAAAGCGAAGCTGAAGATTTCCCGCGGCGGCGACATTACGGACAAGACCAACACAGTGGTTGTGGGCGAGCGGATTTCGCTGACGTGCGGGTTCGACAATTCGACAATTGCGCCGATTACGAATTTTCTGTGGGCGGTGCCCGGAACCATCGTTTCCAACTACATAACGACCTCGACCAATGGCTTTGTGGTCACTCATCAAAACCCGCAGGATTACACAAATTCCAGTATGAACTTTAACTGGATTGACGGCAGCGGGAGTTCGCTTTTCGAAGTCCAATGCACGGCGAAAGCGAAAGGGGTGACTCTCACGGCCAAGACCAAGTTCAAAGTCATCCGGCCCACGGCAAATCTAAATTCCGTGTTTTTGGAGGATGTTGGAATTGATGTTTTCGATCTTACGGGGGCGATAATGTTGAATTTCGGGTTAATCGCATCGACGAATCCGGGCATCCGATTTCACGCCACGAATATGGCGCCAAGCGAAGTTGCAACAAACGGGGCATGGTTTTTCGCCCAAACTGATGAGGCAATGATTAAGTTTAATCATCTAGATGGATACTCGGTTTCTTACATCACGAACGGCTTAGACAAGGGTTTTCCGTATCCCACCGTGCAAACAATTACTAGTCCTGGATTTTCCATCGTAACCGAGGACTCACCTGCAAACGTCCTTGACACGACATGGGCCAAGCTCTGGAGAGACGATTTCTTCACGATGTATTTGATGTTTAGTAATAAGAGTAGCGGATCCATTCCAATCCCGATTAAGCAAACGGAATGGTTTTGGTCGGCAGTCTGTACAAATGTCAATGGCGTCTGGGATTCAGGCTCGTTGGTGAATTCAGCTTTCGGTTCCACTACAGCGACCAGTTTTTCATTGCCTCTGTGGAACCACAGAATTCAAAACATTCATTGGGTCACAAATGCGAATTGGATACCTTAATCACTTAGCGACCGCCTGTTTCTTTGCGATTGCGATGGAATCCTCGCCTCAGGAGCTTCTCTGGGGAGAAGAGACTGAAGGCTTTCGCCTCGCACTCGGTTTTGAGAAAACCACCTTCCGTACCGGTGAACCTATTGTCGCAACTGTCGTGCTGCAAAATAACAGTGACCGTTCTCGGCAATTGGCTCGGTTTTTCCCTCCGGAGGTCGCGTACCGAGTGGTGATTACTCGTGACCGGAACGAGCCGGTTCAGCGGATTTCATCATCTCCGCGATTTTCCATTGTCAATATGCCGATCGGTGGATTCGCATCGGAAACGAATCACATCCGAATTAACACGGAGTTTGACATTCTTAAGCCTGGTTCGTACGTGATAACAATAACCGGCGTCGTGCCGCCCGCTTCAAAATCAGAGCAAGTGCCGGTGCTGGACTACGTACCAATTCGATCCGATAACGCGATTTTCCAAATCGTGGAAACCTCTCAAGGCGGGAATGTAAATATTGAATCGTTGTCGGTCACACAAACTCAAAACTCGGCGGCGGACAGCTTTGGGAGTTTTCCAAAACAGAATACCACTGCAACTCTCAAGTCTAAACCCTTGGGAGCCATTATTGCGAACGCTCTAACAGCCGTAAGCGGTAGATTCACCCTTGCGCAAAAAGTAAGCGGTGGAATCATCATGGCGCTGTTTACTTTGGTATTTGCCATCCTTTGGCGCGCCTCACGTCGGAAAAGAGCGTAACCAGTGTCCATTTGGTCGCACCATAAGCCTCCCTGGTCGTGCATTTCGATCATTGAGTTATTGGCTACACCATCTCCTTCTCCAGCCGCTTGACTTCCTCTTTCAAAATCTCGGTCACGCGGTGCTTGATGAGGTAAACCTGATCGACGGAAGTGCCAAACGTGGTTGCGACCTTCTCCGCCGGCCATTCCTTCTTCACGTAGAAATCGAAAATCTGGAACTTCTCCGGGTCGATCTTCTCCTTCACTCGCGCCAGCGCCGCGTTCAAAACGCTTTTTTCCCACTCTGCTTCCCAGATGGCGTCGATGGAAATACTCGCCGGATCGATCAGGCGATCGATGCTGATGGTGGTGGTGCCGCCTGTTCTCGTGACGGTTTCCGAGTTGCCGACGGGCGGCCGTTTGCGTCTCTGATCGATGATGCGCCAGCGCGTCTTGGTCAGAAGCCAGCTTTTGAACGAGCCGCGCCTGGGATCGTATTGAAATGTCGGCATGTGCCCGGCCACTTCCGACATCACTTCCTGAACAACATCCTGCGCCTCGGCATCGGACAAGCCCGCCTGCCGCGCGACTCCGTAAATCAGCCCCCAATAGGTGTCGAAGAACTGTCGCCAGCTCGATTGATCCTGCAAGTCCTTCAGCCGTCCCAGGAGTGTCGCGCGCGTACGGAGCAATTCGTCTTGGGGTTGCGCCATGCTTAAAGTAATGAGCGCTTGCGGAGGCATTGGCAAAGAAAATCAGGGCCTGTTTTTCACGCTTCCATGTCCAGCGTGTCCATGCACGCGGCCATGTCGAGCCGGCGCAATGCTTCTTCTCCGCTCTGTTCCGCGTTCCACGCTGCATCGCCGCGTGCGTTTTCTGCGCCTGGCGTCGCCAGCCGCAACACAAGGCTCAAGCAATTTTGCAGCACGGGACGGTTCTCGCGGCGGAAGCGGCGCAAGATTCGCGCGTCGGGAAATTCTTCACGGCACAGGGCTCGGAACAGTTTGTCCTTGTGCATCACCCGCTCAATGTCCGTCGAACCATAAATCCCCCGCGCGTAACAATACGTGAGGAGCGCGAGCAGCACGCGCGGATGAAAGGCCACCCCAGAATCGCGGCGCGCGACGGGCCGGAGGATATTTTCGGCCACGCCGCGCACCGCGTTCCGCACCGTCTCGGCGAAGGTTCCCGTGGCGGTGCGGGAGTCGTTGGTTGGGGCAGTCCCGGACTGCGGCAGGGCGAAACTGACGTCCGGGCGAAGATTTGTTCGAGGTTCCAAAGTTGTCATGGCGCTGACCTTTCCATGATGGATACGGGCGGCAGGCCGAAAACTTTCAAAGATTCTCTCTCCGGTCTTTGCGAAAGAATTGCGGGCCACGCCCCGGAGTCATTGTGAGGGGCCAGAGGGGGGGCATCCGGAGATTGTCGGGATGTCGGACAGACTTTGAAGCGCAGAAACTCCACGCTGATTCACCTGAGCATCCTTATTGGCACCGCCTTGGCGTTTCCGTTAGAACCAGCGCGCATGATTATCAGCCGGACGCCGTTGCGCATGAGTTTCGTGGGCGGCGGGAGTGATTTGCCGTCGTTCTATCGCAAGTTCGGCGGAGCGGTGGTGTCCACGGCCATCAACAAATTCGTTTACATCACGCTCAACGAGAAATTCGATCATCGCATCCGCGTGAGTTACTCGCGCACGGAGGAGGCGGACACGGTCGCGGAGATTCAACATCCGCTCGTGCGTGAGTCGATGAAGCTACTCGAAGTGCAAGGCGGGATTGAAATCACTTCCATCGCGGACATTCCATCGAAAGGTTCCGGGCTGGGTTCATCCAGCGCGTTCACGGTCGGGCTGCTGCACGCGCTGCACGCGTATTCGGGACGCTACGCTTCGGCGGAACAGCTTGCGAAGGAGGCGTGCGCGATCGAGATCGAGCGTTGCGGCGAGCCAATTGGGAAACAGGACCAGTACGCGGCGGCGTTCGGCGGCTTCAACTTCATCGAGTTTAACGCGGATGATTCGGTGTCCGTGGAACCGATCCTGTGCAAGCGGGAGACGCTGCTGAAATTGCAGGAAAACATCATCGTGTTCTACACCGGTATCTCGCGCAGCGCGTCGGCGATTCTCAAGAACCAGCAGGACACCATCGAGCAGAACGAATCCAAGCAGAAAATGTTGCAAAGGATGACGCAATTAGCACGCGCGCTAAAAACAGAGTTGCAACGAAATGATCTCTCCAACTTCGGACAAATTTTGCGTGAAGGTTGGGAAATCAAAAGCGAACTCACCGTGGAAATCAGTAACGACCAAATCGACGCCTGGCACGCCGCGGGGCTCCAGGCCGGTGCAGAAGGCGGCAAATTACTTGGTGCAGGCAGTGGCGGCTTCCTGATGTTCTATGCGCCCCAGAAAAAGCACGACGCGATTGCCGCAGTGCTGAAAAATCTCCGACGAATTCCGATCCAGTTCGAAGCGCAGGGGAGCCGGATTATTTTTGTCCATGATTAACGTGCCTTCTGTGTCTCGCTAAGGATTCGTCGTTCACGCCCGCCGCACGGCGACGAAAGCCATTACGGCCAGGGCGCCAACAGTCGCGAACGACGCGGAAAAGTGCAGCCCGCTCAGGCGAGCGAACTGCAAATAGGCTGGAATCATCGCCAACAAAAGTATGGCGAGGACAAACGTCATGAGATTGATGATCCGCAAGCTTCCTCCTCTTTCCTACCGAACAGTGATCTTGTTATCGACGTTCTGCACGCCAGTCACGCCCTTGGCGATTTCGCCCGCGCGAGTTTTCTGTGCCGCGGTCGCGACGAAGCCGCTCAGTTGCACCGTGTCGCGAAACGTTTCCACCTTCACGTCCGGGAACTTGTATTCCGCGCTGTCGCTCAACGCCGACCGCACCTTCGCGTTCAGCGTTTTGTCGTCGATGTATTGCCCGGTGCTGCGCCCGCTGCGCTGCTCGGTCGTGCATCCAGTGATGAACCCCAACGATCCCAGCACTAACGCAACGGTGATTCCCTGCAATGCCCTCTTCATGCAAGGCCCGTTTAGCGCGCAACGTGCCAGAGCGCCCACGTCTCGCATTGCGCCGGATTCGCGGGCGAAATGGTGAAGACCGTGCGCAACGCATTGCAAGTTGTCATTAAACCCTTGGCGCTGATTGCAACTCGCACGCAAAGCACGTTGATTTGGGTTTCGGCTTTCTTTCGCGTCGCGCTACCTTCCCGCCGTGCCACGAGACGACCTATTCGCCAACCCGGCGCCGGCTGCGACGAGCGAAACAGCGGAACCGCGTTTCGCCGCCCCCGCACCGCTCGCCGCGCGGATGCGCCCGCGCACGCTGGACGAATACGCCGGCCAGTCACACATTCTTGCTCCGGGCCAGTTGCTCCGGCGCGCCATTGAAGCGGACCGGATTCAGTCGTTGATTTTTTATGGGCCGCCGGGGACGGGAAAGACTTCGCTGGCGCAAATCATCGCGCAACACACGAAGAACAAATTTGAGCGGCTGAGTGGCGTGGAATCGAACGTGGCAGAAATGCGGCGGGTGCTCGCTGCGGCCGCCAACCGGCTCGCGAACACTGGCCAGCCCACAATTCTCTTCATCGATGAGATTCATCGCTTCAACAAAGCACAACAAGACGTGCTCTTGCCCGATGTTGAGAGTGGCGTTGTGCGGCTGATTGGCGCGACCACGCACAATCCATTCTTCTTCGTTAACTCGCCGTTGGTTTCGCGTTCGCAGATTTTCGAGCTGCAACCGTTGAATGAGTCGGACTTGCTGGCTTTGCTTCAGCGAGCGTTGATCGATTCGGAACGCGGCCTCGGCCATTTGAAGATTCGCCCCGATGACGATGCACTCGCGCATCTCGCGCGCATTTCTGACGGCGATGCGCGCAAGGCCCTAAACTCTTTGGAAATTGCCGCGCTCACAACTGCGCCGGGTGAAGACGGGTTCATCCACATCACGCTGCCCGTCGCCGAGCAGAGCATTCAGAAGAAGGCCATCGTCTATGACGGCGATGGCGATGCGCACTACGATACGATTTCCGCGTTCATCAAATCCGTGCGCGGCAGCGATCCCGACGCGGCGCTCTACTGGCTGGCGAAGATGATTCATGCCGGCGAGGACCCGCGGTTCATCACGCGGCGCCTGTTGATTCTTGCCGCCGAAGATATCGGCCTGGCTGATCCGATGGCACTCGTGCTGACCTCCGCGGCCCATCAAGCCGCTGAGTTCGTCGGCTGGCCAGAAGCGCGCATCCCGATTGCCGAGGCCACGATTTACCTGGCGACTGCACACAAGAGCAACACAGCCATAGTCGCCATTGACGCCGCGCTCGAAGATGTCCGTTCTGGCCGCACGTTGGCGGTCCCGCAACATTTGCGCGATGCGCATTACAAAGGCGCGAAGCGTCTTGGCCACGGCGAGGGCTACCAGTATTCGCACGACGCGCCGGAGCATTTCGTAGTGCAGGATTACCTCGGCGCGCCCCGGCGTTACTACGAGCCGACCGACCAAGGCGTGGAAAAGAAAATCAAGGAACGCGTCGAACGCTGGCGCGCGATGATCGACGAGGCGCAGAAGAAATAGAACCCTTGCCGTCATGGCTCAGTTCGGGAAACTTGCTGTCGTGCTGCCCGACGAACAAACCAGCCCGGAACAATTTGAAGTGCTCCGCCGCATGACGCCGCAGCAACGCTGGCGCGTGGCGTATCGCCTTTACTGGACGGCGCGCCGCCACAAGACCGCTTTTATTCGGCATCAACATCCCGGCTGGTCCACCCAGCAAGTAGAAGAAGAAGTCCGGCGCATCTTCCTTCATGCTCGAACCTGATCTGATCGAACTGTTCGTCAGGCCGTTGCATCAGTTGGAAATTCGCTATCTGATCAGTGGCAGTGTGGCTGCCATGATTTACGGCGAACCACGGTTCACGAACGACATCGATCTCATTCTCTTTTTGCGAGCACCAGACGTAGAGCGATTGCGCGCCGCTTATCCCGCCCCGGAATTCTATCTCCCGCCCGCCAATGTCATCGCGACGGAGCTAAACCGCGAGCGCGGCCAGTTCAACATCATTCATGCCGACAGCAGCTTGAAGGCAGATTGCTTTGTTGTGGGCCACGACGAATTTCACGCGTGGGCTTTCCGTCATGCCCGGCGTTATCCATTTGACGCAATCGAGATCACGCTCGCACCACCCGAATACGTCATCGTCCGCAAGCTGGAGTATTTTCGCGAGGGCGGCTCGGAGAAACACTTGCGCGACATCCGCGCGATGCTGGCGGTGTCGAGTGAACTTATCGACCATCAGGCGCTGACGGAGTGGATTCGCCGACAGGATGTTCGGGAGCAATGGGATCAGGTTGGTCACTTATGAAGGAAGGTTTGGAGGGCGCAAGGAAATCATCGATGCACAACACCATCCTCACAATGAACCCGCCCGGCTGCAAAACGTCTGACATGCTTGGCTGTTAGACAGCTTACCTATGCGGAAGCGCCCGGCACTCGCAGTTAGCATTCTGATCTTATTCGCGACGGGTTGCCATGATCACGGCACGTCCCGTCCCACCGCCGGCAAAGGCGACGTGCGGGAGTTCATCCTCGCGCAGTCTTTGGCTTTTGGAGGCCGTCCTGCCAAAACCAACGATTTACCTCCACTGAGTTCTGAGTGGAGCTTCCAGCGCGACGAAATCGGCATGAACATTTCGTTGCCGCGCGAGGAATTCCCAGCAGTGGACGTTTTCCTGCGTCATGTTTTTGGCCCGCCGTCAACGGGGCCGATAGACACGCGGAATGGAAACAAATTCGGCTCATACGACAAAAACTCTGCTGGGTGCGGTATCTTCTATTCCACATCAGCAACGAACTGCCTCATCTATCTTACGCGACCAATGATTACATCTCGCGATCTCCCGGGCTTTCATCGTTGGACGGTTCGCATCGGCGATGAGACGTACGGAATCTATGGAGATCGGACAGGCAGCGCGATCGTCATTGTTCAGGGGTCAGTAGTCTTGCCGGTGCCGTTTTGGTGGCTCGTGACGTTGGCTGCTTTGTCTGTGCTGGTCATCATTGCCGTGGTGTGGCTCATTATTCGTCGTTATACAAAAGCCGGTTAATACGGACACAGGCTGCAAATCCCTGCTTTTTCAGCCCCGCTGATTTTCACCGCTCCGCCTCCCTCGCTGACTTTTCAGTAGCCCGGCCTTTCAGCCCGGTGTTATTCACTCGCGGGGCGCATGGAATCCTCGGACAAATCGGCCTGGCGCCGCCAGATACGCGAGTGGCTGCGCGCGTTACCGGCGGAGACGCGCGTTAGCGCCTCGAACCAACTCCTTGAACGGCTTCTCACCCAGTCTATCTGGTCGCGCGCGAACAGCCTGCTCTGCTTTGCGCCTCTGCCCGGCGAACCGGACATTACGCCCATCATTGATGACGCTTTGCGCGCGAACAAAGTGGTGGCGCTCCCGCGATTCGATCCGGGCACCGGCACGTACGAGGCCGCAAGAATCGAGGCGCGTTCGCAACTCATTCCCGGCCAGTTCGGCACCCTTGAACCGGCCGCGGGTTGTCCCGCAATCCCTTTAAACCAACTGGACTTGGTTCTTGTGCCTGGCGTAGCATTTGATCTTGCCGGTCGCCGGCTCGGTCGGGGGAAGGGGTTCTACGACCGATTGCTGGCCGAGGTTCGCGGGCACAAGTGCGGCGTGGCGTTCGATGAACAGATCGTCGCTCAAGTGCCCGAGGAACCGCATGACGTGCGTGTTGATTCGATACTGACTCCGTCGCGCTGGCATCTTTGCCCGCGCGCGGCCTGAAATGATTTTGTTAGCGAACAGCTATCTGGCGGGCGCTCTCGGCTTCGCGGTTGGCGCTCTCCTGATTTATATTTTTTTGCGCTGGAAAGAGCAAACGCTCCGCAAGGCGCGCGTGCTCGAAACACAAAGTGTTGCAGAAGCAACAAAGCGTGAAGCCGACGGAGTTCTCCGCGAAGCCAGGCTTCGTGCGAATGAAGATGCACTGAAGCTTCGGCAGGAGACCGAACAGTCCTTCGCCGCGCGCCTCAGACAGATCTCCGAGACTGAAGCGCGTCTCAACGAACGCGAGCAACTCATCAATCGACAACTGGAGAATCTGGTCGCGCAGGAAAAGTCTTTGCGCGCGCAGACTGAGGACCTGCAAAGGCAAAGCTCGTTCATCGAAACGCAAAAGCAGGAACTGGCCGCGCTCAGCAAGCAACGGCTCGAAGCGCTCGCCACGGCCGGCAAGCTCAGCGAAGCGGATGCGCGCGCACAACTTCTCAAGGAAATCGAACAACAGGCGCAGTCAGACGCCAGCGCTGTGTCTCGTCGCATTCTCGACGACGCGAAAAACTACGCCGAAGAAAAGGCGCGCTGGATTATCAGCACGGCGATTCAGCGCTATGCGGGCAGTCACACCTTTGAGAGCACCAGTTCCACGATTGCGCTGCCGGATAATGAAATCAAAGGCCGCATCATTGGCCGCGAGGGCCGCAACATCCGTGCTTTTGAGGCCGCCACGGGTGTGACAGTGCTTATCGACGACACGCCGAACGCGGTCGTTCTTTCCGGCTTCGATCCGGTGCGCCGCGAAATCGCGCGCGAATCCATGCAGCGATTGATTCTCGACGGTCGCATTCACCCGACGCGTATCGAGGAAGTTGTCGGCGCGGTGAAGGCCGAGATGGAGGAATCTGTTTTCAAGTCGGGCGAGGAAGCCATCGTGCGCGCCGGTGTCGCCCCCATGCACACGGAAATTGTGAAACTGCTTGGGCGATTGAAATTCCGGCAGAGCTACTCGCAAAACGTCCTCGACCATTCCGTTGAAGTCGCGCACTTGATGGCGCTCATGGCCGCCGAACTGGGACTCGATGTTCAAATCGCCAAACGCGCTGGATTGCTTCACGACATTGGCAAAGCGGTGAATCATGAGATTGAAGGCCCGCACGCCATTGTCGGCGCGGACATCATCAAACGGCACGGCGAGCCGGAAGCAGTCGTGAATGGCGTCGCATCGCACCACAACGAAGTTCCGCAGAACGGTCCGTGGGGCGCGCTCGTCGCAGCGGCAGACGCCATCAGCGCCTCACGTCCCGGCGCGCGCTCGGAGACGCTGACCACTTACATCAAGCGCGTGGAGGATTTGGAACGCATCGGCATGTCGTTCGAAGGCGTGGAGAAAGTCTATGCCGTGCAGGCCGGTCGCGAACTGCGTGTGCTCGTCGAACCGGGCCGCATCAATGACGACCGAGCATTCGCGCTCGCCCGCGACATCACCCGCCGCATCGAGGATGAGTTGCAATATCCCGGCCAGATTCGCGTGACCGTAATTCGCGAAACCCGCTGCGTGGAGTTCGCGAAGTAGTTGGCAGGGCGCGCCCTACCTTGCCGAGATTACACCCAACGCCACTTCACCATCGAGTTCCGGTGGCACGTAAAGCATTTGCGGCAATCTTCGGCGCAACGCCGGCGCGGTGCTGGCGCGTGTGCGAATTTCTTTGCCATCACGTTTCACTGTTCCGACCACGGAGAACGTCTGCCACGTTCCCGGCGTGAGCGTGTCCGGCGCCGTCACGCGCATCGTCACGTTGCTCTTGCCGTCGGCGATGACGTTGTTGGTGAGCGCGAACCCTTCCCGGAAATTTTCAAGGCCAAGCGTCACCGCACCTTTGTAATCGCTGCGCGTCACGTTGACTTTCAGATCGAAACTCTTTCCGGGAGCGACGTTCACGCGGTCGGTGTCGAGCGTCAGCGCAATACCAGCCGCTGGCCGCGCGATGATGCGATAGAAGATGTTCGAGCGGTATGCGCCCGTGGCTTCTTCGATGGTCAGTCGATACATGCCGTTGCTCGGAAACGAATAGGTGAGCACTCCCTCGTCGGCGGCGGAAGGATTGGAGCGTGCGAGGCGCTGGCCGTCCGCGGAGTCGAGTTGCAGCATCGCATCACAAACCGAACCGAGACTGCGTGTAGCGACGCGAAACTCAAGGCGTTCACCCTGCGCGAGGGTGAATTCGTAGCAGTCGCGGTCACCAGCTTTGTTGAAGCGACCTTCGATAGTGTCGGCGATGGAAACCTTCATTGCCTTCGCTGCGGTATCATTCGGTTCGCGCTCAGCCAATTTGCGCGTCTCTTTGGCTGCTGATTTTCCAAAGTTGGAATTCGCGAGTGGAGAACCGCCAATGCGCAACCGATAGAAGAACGAGGAGCCACCGCCATAATTCACGTCACGCACTTCGATAAAATAGTTTCCGGTTTCCGGCGCGGTGAAACTGACGTAGCTGTCACCGCTCCAGCCAGGCGCGTCGTCGTTGCGGGCGAGGTCGCGACCGGCGGCGTTCACGAGCCGGAGCACCGAATCCAGTTTCGAGCCTAGACGCGCGGCAACAATTTCCACGGCCATGCGCTGGCCTTTGTTCGCGCGGAACTGAAACCAGTCGTAGCTCAGTTCCTCGCAGCGCCCGTCCACGGCCGCGCCGACATCAACGCGTTGCGCCGTCGCACGCGTTTTGTTCGTCTTCGTCTCTGCAATGGTGGGTGAGTCATCAAGCGCAATGAGGCTGAGACTCGAAACGCCGTTCGAGCCAAAAACGCGAAAAGCGCCTATGCCGAGCGGCGCGTCCGCCGTGATTCGAAAGCGTCCTTCCCCAACCGATTCGTATTTCGCGGGAAAGCTTGTCCACAGTTGCGTCGCGTCTGCCAGATCACTGCCGGAGAAAGTGACTTCTGTTGCGACGCCCGGCCGCAGTGCGAGCGGTGAAATGGAATCGATGTCCGGCGCGGCGGCCCACACGGAAGCGATGCTGAGAAGAACAGCCGTCGCACCCACAACACCCATCACACTGCTGGAATTGACTAAGGACATGGGAAGGTGCGCGGGTCTCCAAAAACACTGACCTCCGCGTAGTCAATTCGCGGATCATTTTCCAGATGTTGCGCGATGACGAAGGGATCGTCCTCCTTCCGCAAGAGCGTGACAAAGACCAAACCAAACCGCGGAAGGTATTGCGGATTGCCGAGATGTTCGGCGGCGAAAAGCTGATCGAGGTTTTCCGCAGAGTTGTATGGCTTGACGATGAGCACGTTGGAAATTCGCAACCGGGTGGAAAAAGCCGAATCTGTGTAAACCGGGTAAGCAAATTCCACACGTCCATCTGCCCACAGGTTTGACAGAATTACAAAATGGTCAGCCGTCGCATCACCGTTGAACTGTCCGTCGAATACGTTCCCGTCCTGCAGCGCAAAGCCATCGCGTGTGATTAAAATCTGGTTTGTGTAACTCGCGTTCAATCCAATCGAAAACTCGTAGTAGAGCCGCCACTTTCCATCCGGACCTTGAAAACCAGGCGGCGGCGAATTTGTATTGGTGACATCGACAACACGGAAGAACCGCTGCGGACAGTTCGTAATGAGCAACAGTCTTGGTCCGTTGAACCCGTCCCCGCAAACTCCGATTACATCACCAGGAAGGCCAAGCCAGTTCGTCGTGTTGAGATCTGTCTTGAATTCAACGCGATACTTGTGACCCAGCAACGTGTACCAGGAAAGGTCCAGGTTTGAATCGGGACGCACTTTCGCACCAACCACCGGATTATCCGCTCCGATGGGGACGACCGCGAAGAGCAAACAACTCAGCTTGAGAAAGAAAATGGCGCGCGGGATGAAGTGGCGGCGCAGGCTCATTCGATTTGCTTGGTTCAGCCGGGTCAGTTACGCCATTACTCCCACTGCTGGCTTGCCTTCGCTGATGAGCACGGGGCGTTTCACCGCGTTGTAAATCTCCGTGTGCGGGTCGATGCCGAGCAG
>JGI10216J12902_101175794_pt1 | contig 50606 bp, 79 predicted proteins | sample KanNatreferecore_FD_12902 | JGI IMG/M metagenome (IMG submission 12902)
CGGCTACGCCACCGTCTCCCGCGCTCCCGGGAGCGGGGGGCACGCGGCGGCCCGCGCCGGCATGTCGGCCGCCGAGGTGGCCGCCCACTACGACAACACGTGCACGGCCGCCGCCGAGCTGGCCGCAGGCGAGGACGACCACGGCATCTGGGTGGCCGGAAGGCTCCTGCCCGGTCTTGACGACGACACCGCCTACAAGGTACGGGGCGCCGCACTCTCCGGCGACTGGCGCCGCATCCGGGGGTCCATGGAGCTGGTGGCCGCACTGGCTGTCAACACGCCCGGGTTCCCGGTCCCCTGGCGGTCGCTGGTGGCCTCCGGTGAGCCGCAGGCGCTCGTGGCCGCCGGACTCCCCACGCCCGACCCACGCGTCCACGAGGCACGCGCAACGCAGAACCTCGGCGACCTGTTCGCCGCGCTGCAGCTCGTGGCCGCCGACCAGCTCGACGAACTCACCGTCGACTCCCCCACGTTCGCCGACCTGCAGCACGATCAGGAGGTGGACATGGTGCTGGCCCTCGACGCCGACCACCCATGGTTCGCCTGCGGGCTGGACGACGAACCAGCCCAGAAGCCGCCCGGCTGGGAAGGCTCGGTGGGCCCGTTCAGCGGTGGCTACGCCGAGCCGCACGTGTACGCGCGTGACGTCTACTCGGGGGCCGGGAACTGCGTGTGCGGCTCGGACGTCACGGACTGGGTTCACCTGCAGGCCGCGCCCGGCATCGACGTGCCCGAGCGGATGCGCGCCCAGGCCCTGGCTGGCAAGCGCAAGAACTGGGTGGAAAAGGCGGGCGGGCTCCCGAGCTACATCAAGCGCATCGCGAAGCACCTCCAGGAGAAGGGCATGGACCAGTCCCGGGCGATCGCCACGGCGGTGAACGCCGCCAAGAAGATGTGCGCCACCGGAGACCTGAACTTCCCGGGCTCCCAGCAGGTGAACCCCGGATCGAAGGCGGAAGCGTGCGCGGCCGTCGCCGACTGGGAGGCCAAGAAGGCCAAGAGTTGACCCTGGCATGATGAAGGCCGCCCGGTGCACCCCAACGACTGTCGGTCCGGGCGGCCTTGCTGGCGGTGCGGCTACCACCTCCTCCTCAACCCTGCGGCCACGCGCAACACGGCCGCGTCAATCAGCAGCCCGACGGCCGCGCCGTACAGGTAGCTGTCGTCGTTCACGATCGCGGACAACGCCAGCACGAGCATGGCGGCCACGAGCGCCTGCGGGCTCAACACCTGCGGGAGGTCCATGGCCTCCAGGCGCCGCCTCACGGTGTGGCCGTCTCGTCGGGCTCGGGCTCGGGCTCCTGGTCGGGCTCGGGCGCCTGCTTGCCAGTGATGTCCGTCTTGCTGTCCGACCAGTGCCCCAGCGGGCGCGTCCTGATCCACTCCTCCGGGTAGCCCACTCAGTCCTCCCCGATCGCCTGGGCCGTGTCCACGTCCAGTTCCTCGCGCAGGACGCCGGACGCGATAGCGCCCAGGATCTCCTCATCCGTCGGCTTGTCAGCCACGGTCACTCCCTCTCTTGCTGCCTGCGCAGCAACTCCGCTTCCCGTTCCCGCTGGATGCGCAGAGCTTCGGCTTCATCGCCTGCCCAGTCCCGGGAGTCTTCCTGGGACTGGGCAGGTTCCTGCTGGTCGGTCACCCCTGATCGCGCTGCTGGCGCTCCTGCTCTGCCTTCTGGCGCCGCGCCTCGTCCGCCTGCTCCGCAGCCACGCGCTTGGCCTCCAGTCGCGCCTGCGCCTCGGCGGTGACCCGCTCCCGGGTCTCCCTGTCTATGCGCTCCTGTTCAGCGATTTGCGCGGCCAACTGCCGGGCCTCGGGGGTCTTCCATTCTTCGGTCACAGTTCCTCCAGTTACTCGGTGATGGCGGTGTAGCCCTCGCCCTGCTTCGCCTGCCCCACGACCTCCGTCAGCAGGTGTTCCACGTCGCGCAGGGCGCTGTTGTAGCCCAGCTCGTGGTGCAGCTGGTTGCCGGAGCAGTTCGTACGCGCGGGCCGGATGGAGCGAATGGAGCGGACCAGGCGCTGCACGGCCGCGTGCTGCACCCAGATCACGTTCAGCGCCTGGTATCGGTTGGCACACGCAACGGTGTCGTCTCCGTTGGCGTACGTGGCATACCAGTGGCTGATCATTTGATCCGGGTTCCAGGTGATCAGGCCGACCTGGAGGGCGCCGTCGTAGACCTCGGCGACGCCGTGTCCGATCTCCTTCATCTGCAGTTTGGCCAGGACGGCGAGGGTGTTCGTCATGGTGTCGGTCCTTCCGGTGGGGTTGTTCCTGACAAGAGAAGAATACCCCAGGGGCGACGTGGGTGTCAACCCCTGGGTACCTCGAAACCTATGGGCGCTCGACGGAGTACCAGGACCAGCGCACGCCAGCCGAATCGGTAACCCCGCCGCCAGGGGTGTCAGTCCTGCGCGGCTGATGACCGGCTACCGCGCCCGCCAGCTCTGCCAGCTCCAGCGCGTGATCGCCACCGGCGCCGCTACTCGTCAGCCTGAGAAGCGCTCGCGCCTCGTTGCGCAGCAAATCGGCAGTACCCTGGATGGCCTCCAGCTCGGTATCGAAGGGGCCGGACGTCTTCGAGGTCATCGCGATGTCCTCCTCCCTCTTTGCGCCGGGGAAGTGTCGGCGGGCGTACCAGACTGTGGTCATGATGCGTGGTCCTTCCGGTTGGTCGTTCCTGCTGAGACATCAGATTACCCCCCGCTGACCGTGGGTGTCAACAGGGGGTAATCGGTTCAACTGATGGCGGCGTCCGCGCTGGCCGACACCCACGACGTGGACGCGTACACCTTCACCTGGTAGCCAGCCTCGGTGAGGACGGCGGCGGCCTTCGCATACGTCGCGTCGCTCGTGCCCTCGGGCATGAAGATGGACGACAGGAAACGGTCGTCCGAGGTACGGCTGGAGCGCACCGCCTTCATGGTGATGTTCTCGTCACGCAGGACGCGCTTGACTGCGGCGGTAGCTGACTGCGGGGTGCTGAAAGTCGGCATGGTCTCTGGTCCTTCCCGGTTCGGGTTGTTCCTGACACCGAGAACATTACCCACCCCTTGCGTGGGTGTCAACCACCGATCTACAGTAGGTCCATGACGACCCTACGGCGCACCATCCGCTGGGCGTGGCCGACCGACCAACGGCCCGTCGGCATCCCTCTGTGTGTCCGCTTCTGGCTGTCCCTGGGGCTCTACGGCTCCCTCGGGCTCGCCACGTGGGCGCACTGGTGGTGCGCCGTCCGACCGTGAGGTGACAGAAAGTGGACGACATCCCCCCGAGCCTGATCAGGACCTGCAAGGGCTGCCAGGCAGACGTGATCTTCGTGAAGGTCCCAGGCAAAGCCAAGAAGGACCCGCACGTCTGGACCATCCTCGACCCCATCCCCAGTGACGCCGCTGGCACCTACTACATCGAACTTGACCCCGGCAGCGACCGGCCCGCCCTGCGCGGTGGCCGCATCGAGCAGCGCGGGCGCCGACTCGGCATGCTCGCCGCTGGCGTCAAGCTCCACACCAACCACTACAAGACCTGCCCCAAGGCGGAGGAGTTCAAGCGCAAGCGCAAGAGCCTGCACTAGACTCGTCAGCGTCATGGGAGCCCCATCCCCTGCGCTCCGGCCCAGCTGGCAAGCGGCCCTCGCACACCTCCAGGTGCGGGGGCCGCTCCCGTGTGCACAGATGCAAGACCTGATGTGACACCCACGCTCACCGCCCGTTAGCCTCGCGCCAACGGAGAACAACGCGCCGCGCCGGCCCAGCCGCGCCGCAGCGCCCACCGGCCCAGCTGGTCACGCTCTCCGCACCCCAATCTGAGAGGACGAGAGCATGACCGCGAGGTTCGACGCGGACATTCTGGGCCGCCTCGGTGACGCGTCGCTGGACGAGATCAACGCCGCCCTGGCTTCGATCACCGCCGAGGGCGAAGCCCTGCGTGCCGAGTACGCGAGCAAGCCGCCCACCAACGAGAGCGTCACCCGCTATGGGGAACTGCTCGACGCCGTGAAGGCGCTGCAGGCGGAGAAGCAGGGGCGCGCTGCCCTCGCCGACAAGCAGGCCGCCCTGTTCGCCGAGATGGAAGGGCTGACCGCTCCCGAGCCCGCCGCAGCTCCCGAGCCCACAGAGCCCGCCGCACCGGCCACCGACCCCGAGGCAGCGCCAGCCGACCCTGCGTCCACCGAGGGCCTGGCCGACACGTCGGGCGACGACGAAGACCCACCAGCCGATCCGGCGCCCGAGGGCGACGACGACGGCACCACCGACGACAGCGGGGAGTCCGCCGTGACCGCATCCGCGCGCCGCCCCATCGGCGGCGTGAACAAGCCGCCCGCCGCGCCGACCCCGACGCTCCCCCGCGTCACCATGCGCACCACCGCCGTCGGTGGCGTCCAGGGCGTGGAGGCTGGCCAGCAACTCAGCCGTGAGCAGCTGGTGACCGCCTTCTCCAGCAAGGGGCAGGCCGTCTCGGGCCTGAACGTGCGCGGCTACGAGAAGTACGCCGTGGCCACCGTCCGCACCGAGTACCCCGAAGAACGCATGCTGCGCCGCAGCGTGTCCGCCTTCGCCAACATGGACCTGGTGGACAAGGCCAGCCGCCAGGCTCGCCGCACCCACGCGATCGACAACCTGGCCGCCGTCCAGGTGGCGCAGGGCCCGGACCCCGACGACGTCCTGACCGCCGCTGGCCTGTGTGCCCCGCTCGAAACCCTCTACGACATCGAGACCATCGGCGACGTGGACCGCCCGGTCCGTGACGCGCTGGTCCGGTTCGGCGCCGACCGTGGCGGCATCCAGTACCGGCCCGCCCTCGACGGCGTCACCCAGACTGGTGGCATCGGCGTGTGGACGGCCACGAACGACGAAGCGGACCCGCTGGTCCCGAAGACGTGCGTGGAAATCGACTGCCCCGGCGTGCTCACCGCCGAAGTGGACGCCGTCTACCAGTGCCTCACGTTCAGCAACATGTCCACCCGGTTCGACCCGGAGTGGATGGACTCCACGATCCAGGCCCAGAGCATCGCTCACGCCCGGTTTGCGGAGAACCGGCTGCTGACCCAGCTCACCACCGCGTCCAAGAACGTCTACAGTTCGAAGCTGCTGGGTGCCACGCGTGACGCGCTGCGCACCATGGACCAGATGGTGTCGTACTACCGCAGTGTCCACCGCCTGAACACCAACGCGCCGCTGCGACTCATCGCGCCGTCGTGGATGCGGGACCTCATGCGTGCGGACATCTGCATGCAGATGGTGGGCGACACGCTGGTTTCGCTGGAGGTCGCGGACTCCCAGCTGGCCCGCTGGTTCGCGGTCCGCAACGTGAACGTGACCTGGCACCTGGACGGCATCAACCCGCCGGACGTGGATCTGGCCACCGACATCGTCACCCCGTCGCAGGTGTACACCCTGCTGGCCACCAACAGCCCCGTGCCGAGCTGGCCGAACAACGGCGGGGCCAACATCATCAACCCGGTGGCGGTCGTGTCCACGGTCCTCTTCCGCGAGGGCGACTGGCTCTACCTCGACGGCGGCACACTGGACCTGGGCGTCGTGCGGGACTCCACCCTGAACGGACTGAACCGCTTCCAGACGTTCTCGGAGTCCTTCGAGACCACGGCGTTCCGAGGCATCGAGTCCATCCACCTGGTGATGCAGCTGCAGGCTACCGGCGAGTCCGCCGCGACGGCCGACACCACCCCGTGACCGGCGACCGGGCGCCCCACTCGTTCCGTGGACCTTGTCCACTCGGTTCGTGGGGCGCCCGGTTCTCCACCACCCTGGAGAGGAAGGAGTGACAGATGTTCGCTCCCGTCGAGCCGGTACCCGCCGAACGTCCCACGTTCGGCACCCTCGTGGCCGCCGCCATCACGCCGCAGGACAACGTCAGGTGGCAGGACGGCCTGGCATGGCGTCCGGAACGCTGCCCGCAGGCTCGGACGTTCGACCCGTGCGGGGGCGCCTTCGAGGACCCTCCGATCGGCGACGGCGACGACGGCATCGTCTACTATCGGCCGCCCGCGTTCCGCGTGGAAGACCGGTGCTCGACGCGTGCCGGTCGCTCGCCCGAGTACGCGGCCCGCGTGCGCAGGCAGGCCGAAGCGGTAACGTCGTTCATGGTTGCCCGGGAGCTGCAGAACGGCGACCTGTCCGCGCTCAACCCCTACAACACCCCCGAGGCAGCCGACCAGACCAACGCCTACCTGGCTATGGTCGGCGGCACCACGGTGGCTGGCACGTGGGACATCGCCGCCGGACTCGGCGCGCTGGAGCAGGAAGCCCGCCAGGTCTCCCTCGGCATGAACGTCTACATCCACATGCCGATCCGTCTCGCGGTCGCCCTCGACGCGCGCGGCGTACTGATCAGTGAGGGCGCGTTGCTGCGCACGCGGACCGGCGCCCGCGTGGTAGCCGACGCTGGCTACTCGGGGCGCGGCCCCGACGTGGCCGGAACGTCCGAGGTGCAGACCGTGACCATCACGGGAGCGCCGACCGGCGGCACGTTCACCCTCACGTTCAGCGGGCAGACCACCGCCGCCATCCCATTCAACGCCACCGCGCTGGCCCTGCAGACCGCGCTGAACAACCTGTCAAACCTCGACGGCGTCACGGTCGCTGGCGGCCCCGGCCCCGGCACCCCGTGGACGGTCACGTTCCCGGCCAGCATGGGCAACGTCGCGCAGATGACCGACGACCCCGCGCTACTCACCGGCGGGACGACGCCGGACGTCACCGTCACCACCACCACGCCCGGTGTCGCGCCGAGCGTGGCCGCAGGCCTGTGGATGTACGCCACCGGCCCGGTCGTGGTGCGCCTCGGCGAGGTCATCACGGACAGCCTGGTGGACCACACGGTGAACGAGGTCATCCACACGGCCGACCGCCTGTTCGCCGCGACGTTCGACCCCTGCAGCCTGCACTCCATCCAGGTCACCGACCCGGCGCCCACGCCGTAGAACGAGGAGGTAAGGAATGCCTTATGACGGTTCTGGGAGCCTCTTCGCTCTCGGTATGCGCATGACCAAGCTCGACGTCTTGGGCGCTCCGATCGTGGGGGCCACCAGCTCCTACAGGTCGGATGCCCTGGTCGCCGTGTCCATCGGCCTGGAGTACGAGGAGGGCACCGAGGTCATCCAGAAGTCGGGGTCCGGTCGGGTGTGCCTGACCTACAAGGCTCCGGACACGCTGAAGCGTGGCACCATCTCCGACTTCCAGGTCTGCACGCCGGACCCGAACGTGTTGGAATTCCTGATCGGCGGTGACGTGATCTCCACGGGCGCGGCCACCGCCGAGGTCCAGACGGTCACGATCACCGGCACGCCGACGGGCGGCACGTTCACCCTGACGTTCGACGGCGAGACCACCGGCCCGATCGACTTCGACGCCACCAACACCGAGATGGACACCGCCCTGGAGGCCCTGTCCAACATCGGGGTGGGCGAGGTCACCGTCACCGGCGGCCCCGGTCCGGGTACCGCGTTCACGGTCACGTTCTCCTCCAGCCTCGGCAACGTGCCCCAGATGACGGCGGATGGTTCCGGTCTCACCGGCGGCACGACGCCGACGGTGACGGTGACCACCACCACCGGCGGCAACAACCTCACCGACGTGGGCTACCGGGCGCCCGAGGTCGGCACCGAGGCCGTCCCGAACGGCGTGTCGCTGGAGTTCTGGACGGCCGCCATCGACGACGGCGCCTACGCATCCCAGCTGCCCTACTTCCACTGGGTGCTCCCCCGCTCGAAGATTCGGCCGTCGGACGCGTGGGCGCTCAACGGCGAAAACGCGCTCCTTCCCGGATTCGAGGGCTGGAGCGAACAGAACCAGAACTGGGGCTCGGGCCCCGCCGACGACTGGCCCTACGAGTCCGACCGGGTCTGGCAGTTCGCCCGCGTGGCCGCCATCCCCGACCTGACTCCAGGGTTTACGGCGGTCTCCTGACCCCTGGTGGTCCCAGGGAACAAGTGGGGGCGGGTCGCGCACACCTTGCCGTGCGGCCCGTCCCCACGCTCGTAAGGGAGATGGAATATGACCCTCGGCTACACGGTCGCCGTTCGCAACTCGCAGCTGGCCGCCCTCGCAGCCCGCTTCGACGCGGGAGCCGCAGGCGCCACGATCAAGGTGTACAGCGGCACCCGGCCCGCCACCGCAGACACCGCCGTCGGTGGCGGAAACACGCTGCTGCTCACGCTCACGCTGGCCACCAGTGCGTTCGGGGCACAGTCGAACGGGTCCATGAGCCTCGCCGGACTGCCCATCTCCGGCACCGGCGTGGCCGCTGGCACGGCGACGTGGTTCCGCGCCGCCGACAGCGACGGTGTCACCGTCACCGACGGCACATGCGGAGCCGAGGCAAGCAACGAGGACATCGAGCTATCCACGACCACCATCAGCGTGGGCCTGGAAGTCACGCTGACCGCAGGCACCATCACCCAGCCGTAAGGAGGGGACCGTGGCCGCACAGTTCGGTGTAGCAAGCGACCGCGTCAGCCGATCCGGCGCTGTCCCCGATCCGACCGCCGGATTCACTCTCGTGGCGTGGGCGCGCGTGGACACCGACACCGATGCCAGCGCCACTCTGGCCCGCGTGTGGACCGCTGGCCTCACCACCGTGGCCACGTTCGCCACCGGCACCGACGGCCTGACCGGGCCCAACTACTTCACCGGCGGCGGAAGCGTGTCGAGCGGCACGAACTTCGTGGTCGGCGAGTGGCGCCGCGTGGGCTTCGCCTGCCTCGGCACCGCCGGAACCGTGTACGCCGCCACTCCGCTGGGCGCCACCGAGGTGGACAACGGCACTGTGGCCGGAAACCCCACCCCGGCGGGGATCACGCTGGGCGGGCGCGACACCGCCGACAGCAGTGAGAACCTGGTTGGCACGCTGGCCTACGTCCGCGTCTTCCCCGGCAAGCTCACCCAGGCGGAGGCAGAGGCGGAATGGGACAGCCCCACCGCCGTGCTGGCAGCCTGGGCGGACTGGCCTCTGACCAGCGACCTGAACGACATCAGCGGCAACGGGCGGCACCTGTCCGCCGGGTCCACGCCGGTTGACTTTGTCGCCGGTCCTGACCTCCCGTCGGATCCGGCGACCGCCGAGCTGGTCGGCACGCTGCCCGTTGCGACCATGGAAGGCGCCGCGACCGCGACCGCCGAGGCCGACCTGTCGGGGTCGCTCCCGCTGGCCGGCATGTCCTTCGAGGCGGCTGGTTCCGCCGAGGCGGACCTGTCTGGGCTTCTGCCTCGCGCCGTTGCCCACTTCGAGATCGTGGAGGCGAACATGGCACCATCACCCGTTTCTGAAGTCCTCTGCAGCTCGTGGGCGACCGTGGAAGACCTCGACGAACAGGAGCACACGAGACTCACCGCGCTGGGGTTCACCGATAGCAAGATCAACGCGTATCTGCTCCGCGCATCCGAACTGCTGTGGGCCTTCTCCGGGCGCATATGGCTCGGTGGCGGCTGCGAAGAGGACGCGGTACTGCGTTCCTACCCGCCCGTCCCCGGGACCGGCGTCTGGCCGTACAGCCCCAGCTGGGGACGCTGCTCGTGCTGGACCTACGCGGTGTGGCTCGACGGTCGCCCCTACCCCACCCCGTTCACCGGGCGACACATCGTGGTGCCCGTCGCCATCAAGCTGCCCCGCAAGAGCATCACCGCCGTCACATCCGTGACCGTGGGCGGGGAGGCGTTCCTGGCGTGGGAGCTTCGCCCGGACGGCTGGCTGACCCGCACCGACGGCCAAGGCTGGGCGGTATGCGAGGCCGACACCGAGGTGACCTACCGATTCGGCGACCCCCCACCCGCTGGTGGGCGAGACGCCGCCATCGAGCTGGGCACCGAGATGCTCCTGGACCGTGCCAACAGCGACGATTGCCGACTGCCACCGAACACCGTGTCGGTCACCCGGCAGGGCCTGACCATGGAACTCATGTCCACGGACCGCCCCGAGTTCCGCACCGGGCTACCCCTGGTGGACATGTGGCTGGAAGCGGTCAATCCGCACCGACGCCCACAACCGGCACAGGTATGGTCACCTGATGTACCGCGCCTCATGAAGCAGGGAGCCACCCGTGAAGTCTGACCCGTTCGCGCCGTCCGACCACCCGCGCCACGCGAAGAACATCACCACCGCAGCGCTCCTCGGCGACGACGGCCCACAGCGAAACCGGTTCGCCGAGCTGCTGGAGCTGCACCTGACCCCGCACGAGCAGGACGCCAACGTGTCGCCCTCCGTCGAAGAGGTGGAACGGCGCCAGACGCTCGTGCAGGAGTTCCTGGAGCAACTGGACACCGAAGGCCCCGATGCCGAGCTTCCTACACTGGAGGACGAAACGGGGGCGCTCTACCAGTGGCACGAGGGCGACCGTCCCGACGGTGGCGACGGCGATCCGGACGGCCAGCCCGACGGCACCACATCGAGCGGCTGGCGCTTCGTCGGCGACCCCGGCCCGGCCATCCCGCCACGGAACGGCCCCGGCTCGGACACCGACACCTGGCGCGCTTTCGCCGCCCAGGTCACCACGACCTCGGCGTCCTGGGCCACCATGACGCGCGGTGAGATCATCGCCGCGCTGGAGGCCGCAGGCAAGATTCCGGCCGACCAGTGAGTGTCGCCGGTCAGGGCGTCGCCGTCCGCGCGCTCGCCATGGACATCCAGGCCGCCATTGAGTCGCACTGGGGCGGCACCGCCGAGCCCCTGCCCGAGCGCCGCTACGTGACGTTCGGCGACCCCGGCAGCGTGCCGTGGGACTGCGAGCAGCTGGTGGTCTCCCTCGCCGGTATCGGATTCGGTCCGGCGCAGGACTCCGCGCCGCCGGTCACGCCGCGTGGCGGCACCCCGGCGTCCATCCTGTCTGTGCGCCACGCGGTGTTCAACGTGGCCCTGGTGCGCTGCATCCCCACCCCGACTGGTCGCAGCGCCACGCCGCCCGACCTGGCCGCTCTGCAGGCCGCCGGGGAGCGGTTTATGACGGACGCTGGCATGCTGTCCCAGGCGCTGGTGCGCTGGGCGGCCCGCACCTACAAGAACCTGCCGAACGACGGCGCGGCCTCGGTGCAGCTCGGGGTGATCGAGCCGGGCGAGGCGTCCGGCGGCTTCGTCGGACTCTCCGGTGTGGCCATCGTCACCTGCGCGGCGCTGGAGTAGGCCATGGCCGGATTCCACTGGGTGACAGGTCGGGTGCGTCTCCTTCCCGGGGAGCCGCAGGCGTTCGCGAACGACCCGCACGAGGGCGTGGTCTACGACCTGCGCTATCGGGCCTTCCTGATCTCTGGCCTGGCGAAGGCGCGTGTGCAGGTGGACACCGGCTTCACGCTGACCACGATCCGTGACGAGATTAATCGGAACGTGCGCCGCTACCCGTACGCGGACGTGATCGCTGGCAAGTCCGGCGCGCGACGTCCGGGTGGTGGCCCGCGCACGGTGCCCGAGATCCTGGACAGAGGTTCGCGTCCGCACGTGATCAGGGCACGGCGACGCAAGGCGCTACGCTTCGTAGTCAACGGCAGGGTTGTGTTTCGCCGGTCGGTCATGCACCCCGGCACCCGTGGTAGTGGGTTCCTAACCAAGAGCCTCTACGACGGTGGCAGCATCTAACGAAGGGACCACCATGGCAGTCGAGGTCATCCGCAGCAAGACCCGCAAGAAGGGCCCACTCCGCAAGCGCTGGGAGTTCGCCCTGGAGTTCTATCGAGGCGACGCCGAAGAGCAGCACCAGTTCCTGGCCTATCCGGCCATGGACGCAGGCGGACTCAACCACACGCTGTCGGCCGCCCGCCACCCCGAACGCGCCATCGAAGGCATGGTGCGCTCCATCCGGAAGATGCTGGCCGACGACGACGGCACGCCTCTGGGCTGGCGCCCCACCCGGTACGTCGAGCCCCAGCCGGACGCGACCGACGACGCCCCGGTAACCGACGCCGACTCTGCCCGGCAGTTCCGCGCGGAGAACAGACTGCCGTGGGTAGACGGCCCCGAGCCCACCGACCTGGACGCCGAGGACGCGGGCGAGCGCGCCTACCAGGAGCGCCACGGCGCCGAGCCCACCGGCGACGCGCCCGACGCGGACGACGTCGAGGACGCCGACCTGGAGGACCCGGACCTGCTCTTCCTCGACCCCGACGGCAAGCCGATCACCGGCGAGCAGGCCGCGCAGGCGATGCGCTTCGAGAACGGGTCATCGCGCCGCCGGTTCGCCTTCCTGATGGACGAGGACGAGGAGCTGACCCTGGAGCTGGACCAGCTCCAGGCCGTGTTCAAGAAGCTGCTTGCGCAGGTATCCGACCGCCCTACTCGTCGGTAGTCCTGGTCCACGGGATTACCGACGACCCCATTGCAGGTCCCTACGTCCGAGGTCGGCTGGCTCTTGCGGACATCGATGCGACAACCCCGGCAGGGATGTGGCTGGATGCCGTTTACGCGGCGTATGCAGACGCGCCGCACGGCGTACTGGAGAAGCTGGCCAAGCAGATCGTGATCAAGGAAGCCATGATCGACCCAGAGGGCGCACGCGAGACCTGGGGCAGGCGACCAGAGCACATCGCCATGGCTGGCAACTTCGGCCGTGGCGCCGGAATGGAGGCAGGCAACACCGCAGCCATGCCGCCCGGCCAGCAAACAGGCACGCCCCGGCGGCCACCGATACCGCAGAGGACCCGAACGCCCATGGCGGGCGCCCCAGTTCACGGCACGCGGCCCAGGCCGCAGTAGACGCAGGGAGGTGACCAGATGGCCCGGATCATCGCCGAGGCTGGCGTCAGGCTGCGCGTGGACGGCAAGGGGCTGGCGCTCGAAATCCGCCAGGTGATCCGGGCGGCCATGGCGGAAGCGCAGGCCACCCAGGTGGACCTCCCGTCGCCGACACGCCGCATGGCCGACGACGCCGACCGCGACAGCAACCGCATCCGTCGCAGCCTCGGCAGCATCGGGTCCGCCCTGTCCGACGTCGCGGGCCGGGCGGCATCCGCCGCGCTCTCCGGCGGCAAGCTGCTGCTGATCGGCACCGCCGCCGTGGGCGCCCTTGCTGGCGTCACGCAGCTGGCCCTGGGCGTCGGTGCGCTCGTGGGCGCCGCCGCCCAGGCTGCAGGTGTGGTCGGTCTGCTGCCCGCCGCCTTCGCCTCACTGAAGGCCAGCACGGCAGCTATCAAGCTCGGGCTGCAGGGCATGTCGGAGTCCATGGCCGCCATTGCCTCGGGGGACGCCGCCGCCTTCGAGGAGTCGCTGAAGAATCTGGCGCCCGCCGCCCAGGACTTCGCCCGCGCCGTGCGCGACGTCAAGCCTGCGTTCGACGAGATGCGGCTGGACGTCCAGCAGGCTCTGTTCCGCGACCTCGCGGACACCGTGCGCCCCCTCGCGGACACCTTCCTGCCTATCGCCTCGGACGCCTTCAAGAGCATCGCGGGTAGCGCGAACTCGGCGGCCCGCGAGACGGCGGATTTCCTGCTGCAGGGAGCCCAGGTGGAGAAGGTCACCACCTTCTCGGAGAACCTGAAGGCGTCTTTCGCGAACGTGGCCGGAGCGCTGCGGCCCGCTGTGTCCGCCCTGCTGGACCTCACCAGCACCGGCTCCACCTTCCTGCCCGCGCTCACCGAGCAGCTCAACCAGTGGGCCACCGGCTTCTCTCAGCGCATCGCCGAGGCCGCCCGGTCCGGGGAACTGGCGGCGTTCTTCGAGCGCTCCATCGAGGCCCTGCGCACGCTGGGCCGCATCGCGGGCAACGTGTTCGGGGCCATCGGCAACATCCTGGACGCGGCCGACACCGAGGCGGGCGGATTCCTGGAGCGCATCGAAGAGATCACCCAGAAGTTCGAGGACTTCACCGGATCCACCGAGGGCCAGGCCGCATTCGGTGGATTCTTCGAGTCCATGCGTCGCGTGGTGGATGCACTGGGGCCCGCATTCTTCCAACTGGTTGCGATCATCGGCCGCGACTTCTTGCCGATTCTCGCGGATATCGCCTCGATTATCGGCCCGGTATTGAAGCCACTATTCGAAACGTTCGGGCGCCTCCTTCAATCCCTGCGCCCGCTCATCGCCGCCATAGCCGACGCCTTCGCTACCGCACTAGAGGCGCTGGGGCCGTTCTTCGACGCGCTGGCTACGGCAATCAACGAGGCCATGCCCGTGCTCGGGCCGATGATTCAGGACATCGGTGAGGCGTTCGCGAATCTGTTTGAGGCCATGGTGCCACTGGCGCCGTTGTTCGTTGAGTTGCTGGAGGCAATTCTTCCGATCATCCCGCCTTTTATTCAGATGATCGCGGACCTGATGCCGCAGTTCATTGAGATCATAGAGGCGCTGATGCCTCTCATTCAGGCGCTTGCGGATGCCATGGTGACGCTGATTCCGGTCTTTACCGATATCGCCAGCATCATCTTGGACGTGTTCATCCCCGTACTGGAAGCGGTCGTGGCTGTGTTCGTCGCGATCGTGGACGCGGTGACGTGGGTTGTGAATACCCTGTGGACGATCATCAGTGAAGTATTCTGGACGATCATCAACTTTCTGGGTGAAACCTGGCGAGACATTACCGAGCAGGTATCGGAGGCATGGAACGCAATCGGCGACTTCTTCTCCGACGGAATCGACGGCGTACTAGCCAAGATAAACTCGTTCGCCTCTGACTTGTGGAACAAATTCAAGGGCATGATGTCGAACGTCGTCAGCGCGGTGGGCGACGGCGTAGCCAACGTGGTCCGCTGGTTCCTTGACCTGCCGGACAAGCTCCTGGGCGCGTTGAGCGGCATCGGCTCGTGGCTGTGGAACTCCGGCCGTGACCTCGTGCTGGGGATGCTGAACGGCATCAAGGCGGCGGTACAGCGGGTCATTGACGCGGTCAAGGGCATGGTGAACGACGCCATCGGCGCGGCCAAGAATCTCCTGGGTATCGCGTCGCCGTCGAAGGTGTTCGACGAGATCGGCCGCCAGATCGGCCAGGGCTTCGCTGGCGGGCTCGACAAGAGCACCGGCATGGTGGCAGACGCCGCCGCAGCCATGGCCCAGGCGGCCATTGACGCCGCCGCCATCACCGCGCCCACGGTCACGCTGACCAACCCGACCGCCGAGGACCTGAACGCCGCCCGCGCCGCTGGCGCCGAGGCTCCGGTAATCCAGCAGACCAACATCATGCGGCCCGGCACGGACGTCATGCAGTTCAGTCACCTGGTGCTGAAGCGGGCCTATGGTGGCGTGCTCTCCGGCGCGTCCACGCTCGGTGTCCGGCGCAACCCCGTGCAGGCCGGCGTAGATGATCAGTGGGTGACTGTATGACCGCGCCAAACCCCAACGCCCACCTGCCTACTGTCGCCGAGGAGGGCCAGTATCGCCTCGGCGACGACTTCGTCACGGATCCCTCGGACGTGTGGCTGAACACCCAGTGGGACGACGGCACGCTGATCGTGGCCGCCGAGCCCGAGGGCTGGGAGGGCCTGGAGTTCGTGACTCCCATCGACACCGCTGGGAGTCGTGACGGCGGACTGGACGGCCCGCAGTCCATCGGGCCGCGCACGCTGCCCGTGGACGGCGCCATGGTGGCGCCGGACGCCGCAACCCTCCGGCGCGGCATCGCGGCCATCAGGCGCAAGCTGGGGCCCCGCAAGCGGGTGGTGTGGGAGCAACACGACTTCGGCCAGGACCGGCGGCTGGCCATGATCTGCAGGGCGCAGGGAGACTTCACCGCCACTCCCGTCTACGGCACCGCCATGGGCGGCGTGGCGTCCCGATTCTCGTTCACGCTCGTGGCCGCCAACCCGCCCTACAAGCTGTCGAGCGGGGCGCCGGAGTTCGTGGACATCGGCCTGCCCGTGGACACGGTCACGGGCCGCACCTACGACAAGACCTACAGCTACAACTATGGCGCCAGCACCAACCCCGGCGGCATCGGCCAGGCGGAGAACACCGGCGACGTGGACGCCTGGCCGGTGTTCGAGATCACGGGCCCCGTGAACAGCCCCATCATCGACAACACCACGACGGGCCGCAGCTTCCTTGTGGTCGGTTCCATTGCCGCTGGCGTCACCGTCACTATCGACTCCCGCACCGGACGCGTGGACCCCGCAAGCTACCGGCTGGTAGGTAGGCCGTGGGTGCTCGTGCCAGGCGTGAACAACCTCCGGTGGCGCGCGTCATCCGGCTCATTCGACCCATCCGCCAACCTGCGCGTTATCTGGCGCTCAACCTCGGAGTGACCCATGGCCATCCTGAACCCGCCCGCATACCTGCAGGCTGGCACCTACCCGGCCAGCTCTGACCGCCTGCACCAGATCAGCGCCAGGTTCCTGCCCACCACCCTGTCCACGAGCGACGTGGCCGCACGCGGCGGCGTCCTCGGCGGCCAGTCCGCCCGCCAGTTCGCCAGCAGCATGACGAACTGGGACGTGGCCATCGGCAAGGGCGTGGGAGTCGTCGAGAACACATTCACCACCCAGGGCGGGGACTACCTGGTCCTGAACACGGCCACCCAGACGCTGACCGTCACCGCGTCGAGCCCAACCACCAACCGCATCGACATCATCGGTGTGCGCGTCCAGGACGCGTTCTACTCGGGCGCGGTCAACTCCGGCGACCTCGCCGTGGTGCAGGGCACGCCAGCCGCAGGTGCCCCGTCGGATCCCGCGCTCCCGTCCAGTTTCCTGCCCCTGTGGCGGGTCACCGTGTCCGCCGGCACGACCACCGGGGTGCTGGCCGACCTGCGCAAGCGCACCGCCGAGATGGGCGCCTGCTACCAGCCGTTCACCGGTCAGCTGTCGGACAACGGGACGTTGATCGGGGAGGTGCAGCTGTTGCCCGCCCTCGCCCCGTACCCGTCGCGCCTGCGCGTGTGGGATGGGACCGCGTGGCGCGGCACCACCGGCTGGGCGTTCGCGCCGCCCGCCATCACCAACCTGGCGTCGCTGGCCGCTGGCTCCCAGCACATCGCCGCGTCCTTGTCGGTGCCAGACCCGCTCTTCCAGTACAAGCTGCGGTCCTCGGGCTCCCTCGACTGGGGAATGGTCAACGGCAGTCAGCCGGACAACCCCATCAGCCTCTCGGTGACCCTCGACAACACGGCCTACAACGCAGGCGTGATCAGCCGAGGGAACGCCTACAGCCCGAACGTGGCCGCCGCCAACCAGCCAGCCCACACGGCTATCGCCCCGACCGCGCACACGGCGGTGCTCACCGGGGCGCACACCGTGCGGCTGATCGCGCGTAACTCGGCGGCCTCGCAGCCCATGGTCATCTTCCCCCTCGACGTCATGAACACATCGTCACTCACCGTCGTGATGGTGCCAGCATGACAGGTCCCGGGCTCTCGGCCGCGCTGTTGGCCGCGTCGAGCTACGACCTGCCCGAGGAGCAGATCGTCAGCTATACCTACTGGCCGGTCAACTACTACTTGGGCGACCCATACGTCATCGGCAACGCGCCCCTGCCGCTCTCCGGCGTGTCCTTCTCCAGCGTGATGAAGGGCGTCGGAGAACTGCGCGCGTCCCTGCAGCTCGCCGACCCCGACGTGCGAGCCATGAATCCGTGGGAGTTGGTGTTGCCCAGGAAGACCGGCATCGTGGCTGTGCGGTCCGTGCGCGTGGACGAGGACACCGACACCTGGCAGCACGAGGCCGTCTGGCACGGCACGGTGTGGGAACGCAAGCCCGTGCCAGCAACCGGGCGCTGGGAGATCACCGCGCGGACCATCGAGTATGGATGGTCGCGCCGACTGATCACCGGCCCGATGGCGGGTGGCGACCTGGTGTGGGCGCAGGCCGACCGCACCGAGATCGTGCAGGACCTGCTGACCCCGTCCATCTTCTCCCAGGTCGGCCCACCCTCGACGTACGGCACCGCCACGGCCACCGTGGACGCCGCCAGCCTGGACCGGGTGATCGTCAACGCCGCAGACGTGACCGACATCCCCGAGGGCGGCTACGTGCGCGTCAGGGCCCTGGACGGCACCTACCGGACGAACGCCGCAGGCACGACGGACATCTTCAACGTCACCGACCTGATCGACGGTGGCGGCATCTGGGCCATCGTCGTGACTCCCCTGTTCGCTTCGCTGTCCGAGATCGGGGACGTCGTCGAGGTGATCAACCTCTGGCCCGGCTGGATCAACATTGATCCGCCCACCCAGATGACGCTGCGCGTGCACGACTTCAGCTACAAGCGCGACCAGCAGACCAACCTCCTCACCGCCCACCAGGACCGCAGCAAGGTGGACGACGGCTACGACTGGTACACCTCGGTGCGCGTCCTCGAAGGCGGCTCACCCATCGACGCCATCAGCTTCCGGTGCCAGTACGTGATGGGCTACCCGCGCCTCGGGCGAGAGTACGGCGTGGACGAGATCCCCCGGTTCATGTTCCGGGTGTCCGGCCAGGGGAACGTGCTCGACTCCAGCCCGGTCTACAACGGCGAGGGTGTGGCGAACGTCTTCTGGGGGCAGGGCTCGGGCTACGACACGGACGCCCTGCGCGCCGTGGCCACGAACTCCAGCGACTGGGCCAACGGCTTCCTGATCACCGAGGACCGCTACAGCAACCCGGACGTGTCCCGCTCGGACACCCTGGAGGCCTACACGATCTCCGCTCTGATCCAGAGCTACGCCAATGAGCAGTACCTGGACCAGGTGACGGTGCGGGGCGACAAGCCGCCCTACTTCGGCACCTACGCCATGGGTGACGACGCCCTGTTCAGCACCGACGACTGGACCAACACGGACGGCCCGAACGGCGACCGCGACGTCACCTACCGGACGCGCATCATGGGATGGACGGTCACGCCGCCCGAGGGCAAGAACAGCGAAACGGTGAAGCTGGTTTTGGCCGGCGGCGGGGAGGCGGTACTGGATGGTTGACGTCAACCCTCGCGACCTGCAAACGCCCTACACTCCGCGTGAGTCCACGATCGTGGACGCGGTCGCCGAAACGCGCCGCATCGCGGACCAGGTCATGCGCAACAACCCCCTGGTGGACGCCGTCATCTCCCAGGGGCTGACACGGTTCCGAGGCAACTACGGTGCCGACTTCGCCTGGTTCGGCGAGTTCTACCCGGCCGACCGCAACCTGACCGACGCGTACGGAAACGAGCTGCCCCAGCGCGGCATCATCTTCGTGCGCGACGACCCGCAGCACAACAGCGCTTTCCAGCTCTACGACTTCGACCCCCGGGCCGGTGAAGCGCTGCGTCAGCGCATCGGCATGCACGACGCGGACGGCAAGCCGCTGCTGTGGGAGGGCTGGGACGGCGGCCGCGCTTTCCCGGACGCCCCGGTGGTGATGTACCAGCGGGAGACGATCGACCCGAACGGCGTGCAGATCGGGTCGGACGTGGTCGTGTTCTCGGGGGAGGGCAACCTGATCGGGACGAAGTTCCGCATGGGTGCCGCGTGGGGCACAGCAGGCGGCACGCCGAACTGGTCCTGGTATGTGCGCCTGTCCGGCGGTGGCGTCACGATCAACACCCCCACGGTCAACGGTTCCGGCGGCGGCAACTTCTTCATTGACGTGAGCGTGAAGACGATCCAGGCAGTGTCGAACTATATCAATGTGGACTGGCATATGTGGAAAACGGGAGGCACCGGAGGATTCACGCCACGCCCCTATTACGCCCTGATGTATTCCCCGCACACCCGACCCTAGAAAGGTGATCGATGGCCTACGTGCTACGGCCTCCCGTGTATGAGGCGATCCAGTGGACTGGGTCGAACGTCGAGGACTGCGCCGCGTTCTACTCTCAGTGGTTCCCCCAGCCGCCACCCCCGCTCCCTGGGCAGGAGGGCACGCTGCCCTTCCGGTACGACGCCGAGGCGTCCACGCTCACCGTCTCGCCCGGCTACGTGCTGCAGGTCGGCGACTGGATGGTGAACGGTGGCACTCGACCCCCCGACCTGGCGTGGGCTGGTTCACCCGAGGTCGTGCAAGACTCCGCCTTCCAGCTGAAATACGCTGTGGAGGAGTAGCACCGGCCCGGGGGAGTAAGGACGATGATGGTGAGTGGACGTATTGCCGCCTCTTGGCGCCGCAGGAATCGCGGCCTTGCTCGCCATCGTCATCGGGTATTTGCTGAACGCCAATAGGCAGGATCGCAAAGAGCACCGAGCCGAACGCCAGGAATGGGATGCGCGATTCAAGGCCCAGCAGGATCAGCACGCCGCAGACGTGAAAGACCTGCGGGAGCGCATGGACCGGCTGGAGAAAGACCTGCGCAATGAGACACTACGAGCAGACCGGGCAGAGGCTCGGGCAGCAGCCCTCACTGGAGGGACGGGGCCATGACCACACCGAGCGACCAGGAGCGGGCTCGACGAGAGCGCGAGGCGTTGAGGGACCGGCACATGGACCACGTCCGGATCCTCCTCGGGGCGGTCGCGGTGGTACTCCTGGGCATGCTCGTGTGGTACGCCTGGGACTCGCGGGACACGGCTGAAGAGGCCGTCTCGCAGACCCAGAGCCTTGCCCAGCAGGTGCAGTCGGCATGCAAGGTCGGCGGGGCAGCAGAACGCGAACTGGAGTCCATCGGGGCCTGCGAGCAGGCCGACCAGGCAGCTCGGGGTGCGGCAACCGCCGAGACACAGGCACCGGTCGTCGACGTCGCCACCCCCGATCAGGTGCGGGCTGCGGTCGCCGAGTACCTGGATCGCAACCCGCCCGCCGACGGGCACACCCCCACGCAGGCGGAGGTGGACTCTGCCGTGTCCCGCTACTGCGAGGCGAACGCCTGCAGGGGCGCCGACGGCACGAACGGGGCCGACGGCGCCGACGGTGCGGATGGCGACGACGGCGCCAGCGGGGCGGACGCCACGGACGACCAGGTGGCCGACCAGGTAGCCGAGTACTGCGCCGACCACAACGGGTGCCTGCCCACGCCCGAGGAGATTCAGGCGGCCGTGGCGGCCTACTGCAGTCCCCAGCCCTCGCCGTGCGTGGGGCCCCAGGGTGCCGAGGGGCCGCCCGGCCCGGTGTTGCCCGAGTACTACACCACCCGACCGAACGGGCTCGGGGTCGGCACGATCACCTATCACTGCGTACTGCGCCCGGAGACCGACGCCGCAGCCCCGCCCCATTACGACTGTGAGGTAAGCGAATGACCACCCGCGACCCGAGTGTGGACCATCCCCACGAACTGTTCCCCGACACCCGCCACGTCGAGGACTTGAGCGACGTCCTGGTCACCGCCGCCGACGGCCAGGGCGTGCAGGTGGTGGGCGAAAACGTGGACGGCGACGGGGTGGCGCACTTCCTGCGCATCACCGAGGACGGCGACTACTGCGGCGGCTGCGGGAAGGCCTGGCCGTGTCCCGGTCGAGTGCCGGTGCAGGTGCTGGAGCAGCCGCGCGTGGATCCCGACCTGGTGGCCGCTGTCGCCGAGGCGCTGAAGAAGGAACGAGACGCGGGCCTGCTGGCCTGACGGAGGAGGAGACGATGACGACACCCGAGCAGCCGCAAAGCCTTCGTGACTGGGGCCTGTCCTGGATCAGGACGGGCGTCCCGGTCCTGTGGGGCATGGTGCTGACCTTCCTGGCGTCCCGGGCGCCTGCGGTCTACGAGCTGGTGAACAACCCCTACATGGCCGCGCTGGCGGTCAGCTTGGTGACGCTGGCGTGGTACTCGTTGGTGCGCTGGGTGGAGCCGAGGTTGCCCGCTTGGCTGACCCGGCTGGTGATCGGGGCGAACACGACCCCGAAGTATGTGGAGGGCGTGACGGTGCTCGGGCACGACCAGCGACCGAACATCACGTGATATCGTGAGACCTGATCGTCACCGACAGTGGAGCTTGCTAGGGCGTCAGGTCGGACATCGGGTGTAGCACGAAACCCCCGGCGGATTGGTCCCCGCCGGGGGTTTCGTCGTGTCAGGCCGCGTACTGCCGGAGTTCCATGCGGGTGGCCCTGCGGTCCCGCTGGAGCGCGGCCCGCTTCACCTTCGGGTTGGCGCGGTGGCCACGCTTGCGGGAGACCCGGCTGAAGGTGTCGCGCTCGGTGCCGCCGACGGTGGGCCTGCGGTGCATGCTCTGGGTCATGTCCTGGTCCTTCTCACTCTGGAGTTGTTCCGCTTACAGGAGTGATTCTGCCCCACCATCACAGTGGGTGTCAAGGCTTCAGTTCGAACACCTTCGGCATGGAGTCCAGGCCCCCGCCGTCCCGCCTGAAGATGAAGCGCACCGATGCGGCCAGATGCTGGTCACACGCCGTGTCGGCCGCCGGTCCCGGGGTGCTGAAGTAGCTCACCCACCAGGTTGCCTTGCGCCGACAGGTCTTCACGCTCGACTGGGCCACCCGGCTGCAGTACCGGGACAGCTGGTAGGGCTCGACGGACTGGGTCGGCTCCTCGTCATGGGACGCATAGGTGCCGTCGCCGAGGTCACGCTGGATCATCGCGTCGCACCCTCCAGTCGAGCCAGTACCCAGTCGAGCTTGGTCACAGTCCTGTTGTGGATGGTGCGAGCGTTGAAGGTAGAGCGCGGTCACGATCGTTTCTCCTCGGTGGCTTCGGCGAGCAGGACGCGGCCCGCGTCCGTCACGAAGACGTCCACGACGGTGAGCCGCTGGCGGGATCGGTAGGTCAGGCCCCGGTGTACCCATTCGGTGCGGAAGCGCAGCAGTCCGAGCGCGCCGAGTCGGCCGCGCACGTCGGCCCGAGGGGACGGCATCCGCCAGCGCTCCCGGCCTTCGGTGGCGTAGTACCGGAGGGCCTGGAGCTGGGGCGCGGTGAGCTTCACCGGTTCGCCTGGGAGTCCGCGCCGTAGGCGTCGCGCACGGCGCGCGTCATGGGCTTCAGGTCGGTGAACAGGCGACCGTAGCCGTCCTGGATCAGCTGGTCGTAGCGGCGGGCGATGTCGACGGCCAGACCCTTGGTGTCGACAAGGGCGGAGGCCTCGGCGTCCTCGACGCCGAGGCCGATGGTGTGCTTCACCCCGGCGGTCTCCAGCAGCTTCCACGTGCGGATGACCCAGCCGGTGTCGGTCTTGGTGACCAGGTAGCGGCGTTCATCGGTGTCGGCCTGGTACCGGCCTGCCTCGATGCGGTGGAAGCGAATCATGGTGTGTGGTCCTTCCCGTGCGGGTTGTTCCTGATACTTCGATGGTACCCACTGTTGCCGTGGGTGTCAACATCGGAGGACGAGGGTTATAAGTGGGCCTGACGTCGCATCCCCTCGCCCTGTCCGGCGTCTTGACCTAATCGTTACCTACGAGTTCGCTTGTGCTGAACAGGGCCGTCTGCCCTGACTGCAGGCGACGCAGCGCCTTCACGCCCCAGTCGGTCAGCTGGTACACCGTGCAGTCGCGGCCCGTGGACTCCTGCTTCACCTTCCGAACCTCGCGGCCAGCCAGCACAGGCTCCACCCACCCAGCCGCCGACAGCTCGTGGCGACGGCGACGCACCAGCTGGGCAGACGGCGCGTCGTTGCGGACCGGGGGCTGCAGGCGGGCCGTCACCTGGAAGTCGGCCATGGGCCCTCCCGACAGGACGGTCAGAATCGAGTGCCGCAGGCTTCCGGGCCTGGTCGCCCGTCCTGTGTGAGCTGACCGCAGCTCGGGCGACTCCACGGGAGCCTGCGGGCAGTGCAGACGCTGCAGGGTGTCCAGCTCGTGCCGCACCGCGCGGAACGCCTGGTGGACCTCCTCGGTGGTGTGCTCGACGTCGAGCACCTGGGACAGCGACAGGGCTCGGAGGATGGCCGACTGGGTGGCGTTCACTACTTCGGCTCCTTTCTGGTGACTTCCACGCGGTCCTGGTACTTCTGGCGCACCTCGTGGGCCGCCATCAGCCGCCCGGCCATGTCGTCCCGTCCGGCTCGTGCCCACTGGGCTGCGGTCGCCTTCAGCTTGCTGACCTGTGGCTCCCACTTGCCCGTGCCCACGAGCGCGGCCAGCGCCTGCGCCAGCATCTCCCGCAGGTTCTCTTCCAGGGTCTCCGTCGAGTGGACGGCCGCGTGCTCGATGGGCTCCATCCACGCATCGGTGACACCGTTCACGATGGCGGTCGTCACCGCGTCGGGATCGATGTCGTTCACCCGCTTGAACGACGGCGTGACGACGATGTCCCCGCCCGCCGTGGGGATGGTGAGCCCGGACAGTGGGACGCCGTCCTGCTCGCCCACGGCCTCCACCAGCTCCTCCTGCTGGAGTTCCCGGATCAGCTTTACCACGGCGGCGAAGCCTCGCGCGTATCCCTCCATCTGCTCCACGGTGGCCTGTAGCCGCCGGTGCAGGTCGTAGGTGTCCTCGGGCTTGAGTACCTCGCCGCGCGCCTGGTGCAGTTCGGCGTAGGCCGCCTGGATGCGCTCCTTCACGACCCGCTGGAGAACCAGCGGGTCCGGCAACCCGTCCACCAGCTCGGCGGACAGGAGCCGGTCCACGTCCTTCGTCATGTCGGCCATCCCGTCGGCGGGGCGGGTCGGGGATGCACGGCCATCCGGTCGCCCATCTGTTGGGTGATCAGGTCGGCGGCCGCTTCCACGAGCAGGGCGAGTTCCTCGACGGTGTTCGCGTGCAGCATCATCGTTTGGCCCACGAAAGTGGTGCCGCCGCTGTCGTCGAGGTGGCGCAGCGTGGGCCGGATGGCGACCTGGACGGCGACCGCCGCTCGGAAGGTGCCGTCCTGGGTGCCGGGGAACGGGCTCGGGGCGACCGGCAGAACGTACTCCAGCTTTTCCACCTGGCCCGAGCACCTGCGGCCGTCCGGCCTGTTGTGCGGTCGGTACTGGCGCAGGAACGTGTAGCGGTCGTCGCGACCGCAGGCCGGGCACCACAGCACGTGGACCCGGCCCGGCGGTCGCGCGTTCACAGCGGCACCACGCGGTACAGCTGGCCGTCTTCGTCTCGCGCCACCGCTTCGCCGGTCTGGGTGGCTCCGATGACCTCCACTACGTCGCCCTTGGCGAGGCCCTTCGGCTTCTCGGGGGCGACCAGTGCGGCGGCCTGAGTGGGTGTCTGCGGACTCCGGACCGGTGGGCTGGTCGCGACCGCAGCCGGTGCGCCGTCGGTGCGCCAGGCCCAAATCTGACCTCGGTGCAGGCACTCGATGGATGTGCCGTAGGCGCCCTCGTTGATCGCGTTGGACAGGGCCTTCTGGATGCGGTTCGGATCGACGCCCAGCGCCTCGGTGAGCTGCTGCAAGGTGACCGGCTGGTTCGGTCGGGACGCCAGGTGGTTGACCACGCGCGGCATGATCGGACTACCGCCCATCGTGGACACCGCCCTTCGGCGCCACGACGGACGCGAGGTCGGCCCGCAACTCCAGGGCCAGGGTGGCCGCCGGGAGCGCGGACAGGGCGACGGCGAACAGGGCGCGCTCGGCGTGGGCCGCTACGGCGCCGCCCTGGGGCACGCCGACGTGGACGCACTCCACGTCCCAGTCCAGCAGCCACCACCCCATGTCCACGCATTCGGCGGTGTGCATGCGCCCGTCGTCGGCGAGCTTCAGGACCTGGTCGTGGGCCCTGGTGTCGGTCATGATCGTCTCTTTCGTCGGGTGATACGGGAGCGGACCCAGCCGGTGGCGTAGCCGAGGACGAAAAGTCCCGCGCCCACGGCCACGGCCACCGTCAGGTCCATGCGGACAGTGATCCACATCAGGTGTCCGAGCGGTCCTGAATCCATTCCCAGAGGGCGTCGGCCATCCCCTGGGACTGCTCGGCTTCCACGTACTGGCGGGCCCGGTTCTGTCGCTCGACGGCCTCAATGGCGCGGTCGTGCATCTCGCGGACGTCGAGCCCTCCGAGCACGTCGAGCAAGACCTGTCCGGCGTCGTAGCCGCGCTGGTGGGACTCCATCCGCTCGGTGAGGACGATGTCGATGGCCGCGACACACCGGGGGTTGCGGATGTTCGGCCGGGTCGCGCGGAGCTTGGCGGAGTCGTAGCCCCGGTAGCGGGCTGCGATGCGGGCGCCCGCGCTCACAGTGCGTCGTCCAGCATGCGGTCCACCAGGTCCAAGACGCCCTGCGCGTCGAGACCCTTGCACGTGCCGTGCGCAGGGTGGAGGCGTTGGGAGACGCACACGGTGGGCTGGTAGTCGAGGTCCAGGCCGAACGCGTCCGCGTCCATCAGGGCGTCTTCGTCGGAGAGGTTGGCCAGCTGCACGGCCGTGTAGAGCTTGCCCGCCCCGCCGTTGCCCAGCTCGGCGAGTTTCACGCGTGCCCGCTGGGCGCGCTGTGCGGTGGCGTCGAGGGTGATCATCGTGGGGTCCTCCGTGGTCGTTGTTCCCTGTGATGACGAAGGTACCCCATGAACGTGGTGGGTGTCAACACCTGTCGCACCCACCACGTCAGTGGGTCAGAACGGCGGTTCGTCGGAGAAGCCGCCACCCCAGCCCTGCGGACTCGGCGGAGGCGGGGCGCTCCCCCACGGGTCATCGGCAGGCGTCTGGCCGCCACCCGAGTAGCTGCCCGCGTTGCCGCCCTGGCGCGACACCTTGTTCACCTTCGCCGTGGCGTACTTCAGGCTGGGCCCAACCTCGTCCACGTCCAGTTCCACCACGGTGCGCTTCTCGCCCTCGCGGGTCTCGAACGAACGTTGCTTGAGCCGTCCCGACACGATGACGCGTGCGCCCCGACTGAGGGACTCCGCCACGTTCTCGGCGGCCTGGCGCCAGATGTTGCACCGGAGGAACAGGGCGTCGCCGTCCTCCCACTCGCCGCTGTTCTTGTTGAACGTGCGCGGCGTACTGGCCACGGTGAAGTTGGCGACCGCCGCGCCCGACTGCGTGAACCGCAGCTCGGGGTCCTGCACGAGGTTACCGATGATGGTTATGATCGTTTCGCCTGCCATGTCGATACTGCCTCTCTGTCTCAATAGGTCCGCTCGCGCGCTTCCATCGCAGGCCGCGAACGATCATGCTTACGGAGGACTCCGTGACGCCGAAATCGCGCGCCAGCACGTCCTGTGGGGCGCCCTGCTGGCGCCGTATGCGCATCACGCGCACGTCTTCGGGGGTGAGTCGAGTAGACCCGTTGGCGTTCCGTCCCGCTCTCACCATGTCCTGAACGTTGCCGCTTCGAGAGTCGAACCTGAGGTGGTGCGGATTGCAGCACTGCGGGTTGTGGCATGAGTGGCAGGTGTCCAGGTCGGGCGCGCGTCGCTCGCCAGTGGTGAAGGTGACAGCTAGCTCGTGCGCTCCACGCATACGACCTGCCCAGAAGAACCGCCCGTAGCCGTCCTCCGCGTAGCCAGTCCAGGGCCAACATTCGCCCGGTTCTCCGCGCCGCACGAGTGACCAGAATTCAGTCACCCGCGCGGCTTCTACTGCCTGCTCTGCGGTTATCACAGACTCACGGTACCAGTGAGATTCTCACCCATGTGGTCAGTCGTCTTTCTGGCCGGTTGGACTGCGGGCGTCGGCATCCTGGATTCCCTGCTGGACGGCGGCACGACTCGCGGCCGTCCAGCTGTAGAAGTCGCAACCGCCTTCGATCGTGAGGTCATAGGAGACCGGACTGGGTGCCACGCCATGACCGTGACTTCCGTCGAACACAGGGTCAGTCGTCATGTCCGCGCGCACATTGGCGAACACCCATGTTCCTTTCGAGGTCACCACGATGACCGTGGCGTCCTCGATGTCCACGGGCTTCACCAGGGACTCCTGTCCGACCTCGGCGCCGCGCCCTGCGATCCGCCTGCCTGGTAGGCACTGCCCACGGACCGCGCCGTGGACTGGTAGCCGGACAGGACCGCCCGCAGGTTGTGCATGGTCTGCTTGACGGCCTCCTTCATCATCTTGGCCTCCAGCATCGAGGCGTGCTCCTCGGAGCAGTGCTGCATGGCCTGAGACTTGCGGACGTCCGCCGCGCCGCCGGTGGCCTGGTTGGCGACGAACGCGTGGTACTTCGCGTTGAACGCCTGCTCTGCCTTCCAGGCGGCCACCACCGTCTCCCGCTCGAAGAGTGCGCCGGTCTCCAGGCGGTAGAGCGTGTCGAGGATGTGCCGCTCCACGTCCTCGGGGCCGTAGACCTCGGTGGGGTCGATCAGGGCCAGCGTCGAGCGGATCGGGTCGGCGGCCTCGGCGACCGTGTTTCCCGTCTGCCGGACCGCCGTCCCGGTCAGCTCGGGAGCCTCGGCGGAGTCCGACCGCTCGCCGTCGGCCCAGGGCGGGCTCTGCGGGTCGTCCTCGGGGAAGGGCTCAAAGACGCCGCACCCGCACACCACCTGTCCGGACGCCGGATCGTAGGACGCCTGGGCGAGGTACTGGCACTCTCGGTGTCCGGCGGCCACGAGCACGGCACGCACGCGACCCTTCAGCGCGCTGGCGTAGTCGGCCGCGCCCGCCTGGCCGCCTTCGTCTCCGGCGCTCACCGGTAGCCATCCTCGGGCGGGTAGTTTCCGCTGGGCAGGTCGCGCGCCGCGTGGTCAAGCTCCTGCTGGCTGGGCTGGTATTCGCCCGGTGGGGGTGGCGCCTGCAGGGTGCGCATGGCGGCCTGGCCGTGCTGGTTGAGCGTCGAGCCCTCCACGGTCACCTCCAGCAGGCCCTCCCCCTTGACCTGGTTCATGATCTGCACCAGGCGGTTGTATTGGGCCTGCGGCCCGCCCTCGACGCGGTACACGTTGCGGATGGCGCCCAGCGCTTCGATGGCTCTGGCGCTCTTGTCCTGCGCGGTCTGTTCGGCCTGCTTGGGCGCGGCACCCGTCGTCGGCTGCTGGACGCGCTCCTGCTCCATGCGCTGCGGGGGCGACGCGTCGCTGTCGTCCAGTCCGGTGACGGGGATCATGAGTGCCTGAAACAGCCCGTACTTGAGGGCCATCGAGGCGGCCTTGCTGGTGGACTTGTCCGAGGCGTCCCGGCCCTCGCCCACCATTTCCAGGGAGTGGGTGGAGCCGTCGTCCGGGTCGGTGAATGTGTAGCGCACTGTGAGCTTCGAGGTGGTCCACACCACCGTGTTTTCGTACCGGCGGCCCTGGTTGTTCTCGCCCGCCTTGGTGATCGCGTTCTGGGTGGTCTCGTCCTTCAACACCTCGGTGCCCAGGATCACGCCCACCTCGCGCATCGCGTGGCCGACCGCGTCCATGGCGTCGTCCACGCCCCGGAACTTGAACCGGCCACCCTTCTCTCCAAGGTTGGCCTCCTTCTCCTTGCCGATGTGCGGGACCATGCGCATCAGCTGCAGCACCTTGCGCGCCGCGCCGGTCCCGTTGCCGGCGGCTGCGGGAGCCCCCTGCAGTTGGGCCGCTGCCCGGTCGATAACCGCCTGGGACACGTGCGTGCCGTGGACCTCGACGTGCTGGCGCAGGTCGGCGAACTCGCGCCGCAGGTTCGCCAGCATGGCCGGCGTGAGGTCGGCCGCCTCGAACATGGCGGACAGCTTGCGGTCCACGGCGGCCTGGATCTGGTCGGCCAGCGCGTCCTCGGCGAGCGTGTACGACACCGGGTCGGCCTGTGCGGCCTGTCCAGCCTCGCGGTCCGCTTCCAGTTCCGTGATGCGCTGGCGCAGATTGGACATGGTCGGGTGCATGTTCTGCGCTACCTGCGCGGTGAGGCCGTCCACGTCCACCGTGGCCGCCTTGCGCTCTACGTCCTCCAGGCGAGCCAGGATCGCGGCGAGCTTCGGCGAGTCAGGCGAACCGACGGCCGCGAGGGTGGTGCCGCGCAGCTCGTGCACCTCCTGGTGCAGCGGTGCCAGGGCTTCATGGATGCGCGCGTCCACCTGGTCGCGGTCGGGCGTGTCGCCCGGTCGGACGCCGGACAGGCGCCCCATCATCTCGTCCCGCAACTCGCCGTGCGCGGTCGCCCGATCCTGCACCTGGGTGGCCAGGTCGGTGACGACTGCGGACAGGTCGTCCAGTCGGCCGTCCAGCTGCTGGGTGAGGGCCGCCACCTCGGCGGTGGTCATGCGCTTGGTGGGCGGCGTGTCAGTCTGGTCGGGCATCGGGTGTGTCATCCCTCCGGGTTGGTCTTGCCGGTGCGTGCGAACTTCTCCAGCCCGACCTCCAGTGCACGCGTCACGGTGCACTCGGCGGCGTCGAGCCTGCTCACGATCTGCTGGTAGCGGTCCTCGGGCAGGGTGAAGCGCAGCGGCTTCAGGACGGCCCGCTCCGCCGCGCTCACGTGCTTGGCCAGCGTCTTGTCCGCCACCACGTACTGCAGTAGGCCGTCCAGTTCGGCGGCCTTGCGGACGGCGGCGATCGGGCCCAGCGTGGTGCCGCGCGCCGGATCGGCGACCCGGCGCAGGTGTTCGAGGAGCTGCTGGGCGCGCTCGGCGTCGCTGGCACCCTCGGCGCGCTGCGGCACAGCGTCCAGTTCGCTCTTGGTGTACTTGCGGTGTCCGCGCTGGGTCAGCCGGTTGCCCGCCGTGTCCATCGGATTGCCGCCCACAAGTCCGATGGGGTTGGTGTGTTCGGGCTTCCAGTTGTTCAGGATCTCCCGGCCCACGGACGCCATCGAGGTGGAGGGCACGCCGGTGGCGGCCTTCTCCTGCCTTCGGATCTCGGCCACCCGCGTACGGGCCGCATTCATCACCACGGTGCGGATGCTCACGTCCACGTTGTGGGTGCTCGGTTCCTTGGTCACTCTCGCCTCCTCTCTTCAGAGGTCAATCTACCCCACAATGGGATGGGGTGACAAGTGGTCTGGCGACAGTCTACCCTCACGATGTGAGCAAACTCAGCAACCAGCGCATGCCCTTGTGGGAGCGCTGCGGGGGGCGCTGCGAGGTATCCGGCGCCCATCTCGACTACGACACCTTCGACATGCACCACCGACGCAACAAGGGCATGGGTGGCACCAGCCGTCCAGACGTCGACGAACTGTGGAACCTGCTGGCCCTGGACCCGAACATCCACAACGGCGGACCCATGTCCGTGCACGGCCGTCGCGCCTGGTCCGAGGATCGCGGCTACCTGGTCCCCAAGCACGTGGACGAAGTCGTGCTGTGGCCCGTGCTGCTACAGGGCTTGCTGCCCGAACGCTTTCAGCGGTGGGTCCTCCTCGGCGGAGAGGGCGGCTACTGGACCGTGCCGTTCCGCTACATGCGGAACGTGCGGCACGCCGCCGCCCACTCGGACGACTGATCACCGGGTGTAGAGTCGAGACAGCAAAGAGCCCCGGCTGGCTGCCAGACCACCGGGGCGCGGACCCTTTCCCATCACGAAAGGCTCACCTTGAGCGTATCACCTCTGTCTGCCGTGGGCGTCACCCGCTACCACCGCCCACAGAAGAACTACACCACCATTCGCAACAGCTTCGTGCGCAACGCCTCCATCAGCCTGCGCGCGTTCCGGGTCGGCGTAGTCGTCCTCTCCCATGCCGCTGGCTTTATCCAGACGCAGGCCCAGCTTGCTACTGCCTGCGACATGTCGGTCACCACTGTGCGCGCCGCGCTGGCCGACCTGCGCCGTGACGGCTACCTCGTCTCGCGCGTCATCCGCGAGCACGGGCGCATCATCGGCACGGCCTACGCAGTGGCCGACACCCCGTTCACCCCTGCGGAGGTGGCCGCTCTCACCAGCGACGACGTACCGTCAGAGCCATGCACAGATTCTGTGCCCACAAAATCTGTGCCACCTAAGAAGAACAGGTCCCGTAGGGACTCCTCTCCAGTAGAAGAAGACCAACCCTCCGGGGGAGCGGCTGACGCCGCGCCCGTCGAGGACCAGACACCCGAGGAGGAACCGATGCCCACCGCCACTGACCCGGCCCAGGCCCAGCTGTTCGACGTGGAGGCTCCCGAGCCGCCTCCGGCGGAGGCAAGGAAGCCCGAGGGTGCTCAGGCTGTCGTGGCCGCGTACGTCGAGGCATGGCGTGGCATGAACGCCGAGGGCGAGCCCCTGAAGGCTCACAAGGGGCGTATTGCCCGCGACGCCAAGGCCCTGCTGACGAAGGGCGAGGCAACGCAGGAGGAGCTAGTCAAGGCCGCCCGCGAGATGGCAACCGGTCCGTTCTGCAACCTCGGGGTGCAGCTGAACATCCAGCGCAGGGGGCGGGGCCGGAGCGGAGCGGGCAACATCCCAGCGGTGCCGCAGCACGATCCGGGGTGGGCCGCAGGCGACCGACAGCAGGAGCAGGTTCTAGCCCAGCACTCCGCCAGTCCGGCGGTGGCTGCCCTTCGTAGCCGTTACCTGCAGGGAAACGTGGCATGACGTCGGTTGTGCCCCATAGCGATAATGGGTATGGTTGGGGCATGGACGACAGCGCCCGGCTACGTGCCGAGGTAGAACGACGGGCCGCACGCCGCGCGGCCGCGTCGCGTGCGCCCATTGCACAGGTGGTTGCGGACCTCGCCCGCAGGCAGGGCGTAGACCCGACACTGCTCGACATGACCAAGCCAGACAACCGCAGGCGTGCGGACCAGCTGCTGGCCGCCAAGGAAGCCGAGCTGCAGCGGGAACGCGTCGAGCGCCAGGCGGAGATCCTGGCTTCCCGCCTGCCCTCCATCTATCGCAACGCGCACATCCCCGACGAACCGTGGGCGGACGCTGTGCTGGCCTGGCTCGTGGAGTTCCGCGAGGCCCGCGCCGACGGCGCCGTCCCGCCCGGCCTGGTGCTCATGGGCCCGAAGGGGACCGGCAAGACGTGGACGGCCGCAGCGCTGACGCGCATCCTGCTTACCGAGGACTCCATTCCCGTCACGTTCGCCACGGTGCAGGAATTCGTGGACAGCGTGAAGCCCAGCCACGACGGCTTGGACATGGACATGGTGCAGTTCGAGCTGGCGCCCCTGCTCGTGCTCGACGACTTCGGCATGGAGCGTCAGACGGAGTTCAGCCACGACCGGCTGATGAAGCTGTCCCAGTCCCGCAGCCACAACGGCCGACCCACGATCGTCACCACCAACCTGCTCGGTGAGAACATCCGGGCGCGGTACGACGAACGGATTGTGGACCGGCTCTTCGGCGGCATGCGGCTGGTGTACATCACCGGCGGCTCCCGCCGTAACGTCCCGTTCTGACCAACCGGAGATGATCATGACCACCGTGGACGCGCTGCTGCTCTGGGCCCGATCCAACCTCGGGCGCCTCTCCCAGGCATGGCGCCAGATGACCGTGCCCGAGCGGCTCCTGGCCGCCGCCTTGCTGGCCGTGCTGGTCTCCACGCCCACCGTCGGACTCCTCACCGGGTCCGGCGGTGCGTGGATCGGATTCGCCGTCTCCCTCGTGGCCGCGTGGCTCCTCGTGCCCGTCCTCGCGGACGCGCTCCTGGCCCGCGCCACCATCGGCAACATCAGCGTCGCCCTGTTCCGCACCAACGCCACCAACCCCACCGGAGCGCCCCGGGTTGCCGAGGTCCCCTGCAGGCACGGAGACATGCACCGGTTCGTGTACGGCCCCGACGGCTGGGAGCCCGCAGGCCCCGCACCCGACACCCGAACACCCGTGGAGGCCAACCAGTGACCGTCACCCAGATACGACTACCCGAAGTCAGACGAGAGACCACCGAACACGGCTACCGCGTCGAGCCAGGGCTGGACCGTATGCGCCCCGATCACGAACAGGTCGGCTGGAAGGCGGCGGCCGTGGCCCTGGAGACCGGCCTGCCGGTTACGGCGTTCCTCGACGACAGGGGCAACTACTCGTTCGCGATCGGCCCGAGTTCGTCCGGGCCGTACGACTTCTATCAGGCCTGGACGTACCTGAACGGCGTAGCCGCAGGATCGCAAGCAGCAAAGGCGGTCCAGCGGTGACCCTGTACATCCCTGACATCAGCCACCACCAGGCCGGAATAGACATCCAGGCCCTGCGGACCCAGGGCGCCGCCGCGCTGATCGCACGCGTAGGCCAGGCCGCCGGACGCCGCAGCAGCGGCGACACCTACAGCACCACCCGCGACCGTGAATGGGTCCGCCACCGCGACGAAGCGCGCCGCGTCGGACTCCCCCTCGTGGCCTACTGGTACGTGGGCAACCTGGTCACCCCCGAGGACAACGCCGAGCTGGCGGAGTCCTGGGTGGGAGACAAGACCATCCCGTGGATGATCGACCACGAAGACGCGTCCGGTGACGGCGCGTTCTACTGCGCCACCGTCGAGGCTTTCCGGCGGCGCGGCCTGCGCGTCATCCTCGGCTACGTGCCGAACTGGTACTGGGCTGGCGCCATGAACCGATCCGACCTGCGCTGCGGGCCGCCCATCGTCAACTCCCGCTACTCGACGGCCAACGGCACGCCGTCGGCCATCTACTCAAGCGCTGGCGGCGACACCGGGAACGGCTGGATCAACTACGGCGGGCAGACCACGACCCTGTGGCAGTTCACCAACAAGGCCAGCATGGCGGGCAGGCTGATCGACTGCTCCGCGTTCAAGGGCTCCCAGGCCGCCCTGCTGGAGCTGATCAACGGAACCCCAATCAAGGAGGACCCCACCGTGTACCGACTGGCCCGCCGTCCCGCCGCCTCCGGAGACCCCCGCGTCTGGGCCTACGACGGCACCACCCGTGTGCACGTCAAGGACGAAACCGAACTCGCGGGCCGTCAGTGGCAGATGGCCAACTACCTGAAGATTCCCAACGACATCCAGGAAGTGGAGGATGTCCGCGTCCTGGGCGCCGACATCGAGGGCGCCGTTGCGCTCCTCGCCGACGACGAAGCCAAGATCGTGGACAAGGTCCGCGAGATCGTGGCCGCCGACGCGGACGCCAACCTGGAAATCTCCGACGAACAGGTCCAAGCCCTGGCGGACGCCGTCACGGCCGCAGTGCCTCCCCACGTCGCCGAGGCCGTCCGCCAGGCGTTCGCCAGGGCTGGCCAGCTCTCGGTGACGCCCAACCTCGTGGGTCTCGCCGAAGGCGCCGCCCGCAGTCTGCTGCAGACGGCGGGCTGGACGGGCGCCATCTCGGTGGTGCACGGCGCCATCACGAGCGATCCCAGTCAGCTGAACAAGGTTGTCGAGCAGAGTCCCCGCGCCGGTGAACCACTGTCGGGAGCGACGGCCATCGCGATCACCATCGCCACGACCATCAGCAACACGTGACACGACGTCGCAGGGGCCCGGACGCGTTCCCGTCCGGGCCCCTGCCCATATCCGAGGATCAGTTTCAGCGCTGGGTCATCGAGGTGGCGCACTGGTACCAGTGGCGCGTGACGCACTTTCGCAAGGTCAAGCTGCCCAGTGGCAGGTGGGGTACGCCACTGCAGGGCGACCCTGGCTACCCGGACCTTTCCCTGGCCCGTGCCGGTGTGGTCATCCTCGCCGAACTGAAGACCGACGTGGGCAAGGTGGAGCCCGACCAGGCTCTGTGGTTGCAGGAGATCGGCCCCGAGATCGGCCGCGTCTGGCGCCCGAGCGACCGCCCCGCCATCGTTGCCGAACTGTCACGCAGCGCCACCGCGCGCACGGCCGCCGCCATGTTGTAACCCACGTCCGAGGGGGTAGCATGACCCCAGGAAGTTGATCGCTGAACAGGAGGGCTACGTGACCGATCACGAAGACCACGGGCCCGACGACACGCCCGAGCCGGTCAACCTCGACGCCTTCCGCGACCGACACAACCGCCCCGACCGCAGCAACGAGCCCCTCCGCGACGGCTACCGCCTCGACGACGACGGCACCCTGTACGGCGAAGATGGCAGGCCCCGGTGCAGCGCAAAGGCCCGCACGGCACCCGGCGGCGTCTGCCACGGCCGCCGCGCCCACGGCACCGAGCGATGCCGCATGCACGGCGGTTCAAGCCCGCAGGCCCGCGCCAAGGTAGCGCGGGCGCAGGTGGAGTCGGACATGCGCACGCTCGTGCAGCTCGTGGACAACGGCCCGGTGCACGACCCCTTGACCGCGCTGAAGGAACTGGCCGGAGAGGTCGTGGGCTGGAAGGACTTCATGCGCAAGAAGGTGGAGGAGCTGGACACACTCAGTTACTCCACGGACTACGGCGAGACGGCCAAGGCAGTAGTGCAGCTCTTCGAGCGCGCCATGGACCGCGCGGGCGATTTCCTGTTCAAGATAGCCCGGTTGAACATCGACGAACGCTTGGCGGCCGTCACCGAGAGCCAGGCGAAGATGATCGAAGACGGGTTCTTCGATGCCCTCGAAGCCGCCGGCGTCCCGGTCACCGACATGAACACCCGCGAGAACATCACCGTGGCGTTCGCCCGACACCTCGCCGTCATTCCGGCGTCCTGACCCGAGCACCGCCACCATGGCCACGCTCGCCGCCCTCGCCGACCGATTCAGCAAGAGCAGCCACAAGCGCATCCGACCCCCCTACCTGAAGTACATCGGCGAGTGGCGAGGCGCCGACTGCCAGCACGACGACCCCGCCAAACATCCGACGCCCAGCATGGCGCCGAACTGGAAGGGCCCCGGCAAGCCCTGTCACATCCACGGCGCCCTCTGCTCGAAGTGTCACGCCTGTGCCGCCTGCAGACCCGAGCAGCGCGCACCCTCCGGCGACTGGGACGACTGGCTCTACCTCGGCGGGCGCGGCACCGGCAAGACCCGAGCCTGCGCCGAAGAGGTAGCCGCCGCCCTGGTGCTGAACCGGCGGTGGCGTATCGCCGTCCTGGCCCCCACCTACGCGGACGCCCGAGACACCTGCATCGAGGGGGAGTCCGGGCTGCTCTCCATCTTCGAGCGCTGGGGTTTCGTCGAGGGCCGCGACTACACGTGGAACCGGTCCATCGGTGAGCTGATCATGACGGACTCGCGCAGCCGCGCGAAGCTGTTCACCGCCGAGAAGCCCGCCCGCCTGCGCGGACCTCAGCACCACATGGCGTGGGTGGAAGAGCTGGCCCAGGTCGTCAAGGCCGCCAGCGACGCCCTTGACATGCTGCGGTTCGGCCTACGCCTCGGCAAGCACCCACGCCTGGTCGCCTCTACCACGCCGCTCCCGCTCGTGGTCATCAAGGACATGCTGGCCGACCCGCAGTGCGCGAAGTCCCGGGGTACTACCGACGACAACGCCGCCAACCTGCCAGCCGTCACCCTGCGCAAGCTCCACAAGAAGTACGACGGCACCCGACTGGGCCGCCAAGAGCTGGGCGGGGACCTGCTCGACGACATGCCAGGCGCCCTCTGGAAGCGCGGCTGGCTCGACGACGGCCGCATCCACCTCGACGTCCAAGCGAACTGGGGCGACACCAACCCCGAGACCATGGAGCGGTCCGCGCAGGAAGCCCGAGCGGTCGCACGAGGCGTCGTCGAGGCGCTGAAGCTCCTCGGCATCGTCCTGAACATGATCGTGGTCGGGGTGGACCCGGCCGTCACCAGCACCGAGGACGCCGACGAATCGGGCATCGTGGTGACCGGGCGGGCCGACAACGGCCGTTTCTACGTGCTGGCCGACTACACCGTCCGCGACACACCAGCCGTGGTCGTAGACAAGATCATTCAGGCGTACGACGACTGGGACGCCAACGCCGTCATCGTCGAGACCAACAACGGCGGCCAGTGGATCACCAACAGCATTCACGAAGCCCGCATCCACGCCGACGGGCCGGTGATGACCGTCGAGGCCATCACCGCCAAGAAGGGCAAGCGCGTACGCGCCGAGCCCGTGAGCGCCGTCTACGAACAGGGCCGCGCCCACCACGTCGCCACCCACAAGCACCTGGAAGATCAAATCTGCGTGTGGACCACCGACCAGAAGGAATCACCCGACCGCATGGACGCCCTGGTCTACACCATCCTCTACCTCGACGGTCACGGCGTCGGCTCCGACCTGCTCACCGCAAAGAGCACGATCCCCCGCCACCAGCTCCCCGGCGGCCGCACCCAGATGCCCACCACAAGCGCCTTCTCCCGGAGGTGACCATGTACAGCAACCACCGGCTCCCCGGCCTGCGACCCGGCCAGCGTGTCCGCATGATCCCCCTGCAGGCGGAGATCCTGCCCGAAGGGGGAATCCGGATTTCCAGTCCACTGGCGCGCGGCTGGGCCGGACACGCGCGCACGGCCGCCGAACTTGCCAACACCCTGGCCACCGCCTTCGTAGAGGTGGAGGTGGCCGGGTACGCGCTGGCCAAGGGCGAGAACTACGACCAGGACCGCCTCACCGAGCACGTGCCGGACGACGCCCTGGCCGGAACGAAGATGGCCCGCAGGCGCGGCCCGGTCGCGCGCCGCGCCGCGCATCCGCCCGAGGCGTGGAAGATGAACGGCGACGGCTCGTGGCAGTCTCCGGCGGGGCGCCGGTATCCCGAGACCTCGCCGCATGTCCAGCGGGTGATTGCCAAGCTGCAGGCCAAGGCAAGTCCAGTTGACACCCACAAGGAACCTGGGGTAGCCTGAGGTCTCGGGAACAACCGCCTCAGGAAGGACCACCGATGAGCGACACGAACGCACGGCTGACCCTGCGCATGGTGCCTACCAGCGCCAACGTCGCCCCGTACTACTACATGAAGCTGACCGTGGAAGACGCCGTCAGCGGACAGACCTTCGTCGAAATGGAACTGACGGGGGAGCACCTGCTAGACCTGCTTGGGAACCGCCTGGTGGGCGGAGTCGGCGGCATGGACGCGTGGCTTCTGCCCGAGCCGTACCGCAGCAACCTGGGCCGGAAGCACCGCACCACCACCCGCCGGTTCCCGATTACCTCGCACGATGAGGAGGCAGTGCGGGATTGGTGCGAGAAGAACGGCCCCGCCCTGGGCGCCGCGTCCTGGACCGTCGGCAAGCAAAATACGGGCCTCTACAGGGTCGTCTGGCACCACTACCTTGACGACACGGGCGAACAGCTGGACGCCGTGATGGGTCGCCGCCAGGAAACCATGGACGTGATCCCGGGGCCAGCGTCCAAGGCGAAGGCGTGACCGGCAAGCGCACGAAGATCACAGCCGCCTCCACGCGGTCACACCGGGCCGCGTGGAGGCGGCCGCGCACCACGATCGACGCGATCGACATCCTGGAGCGCAACGGGTTCCTTCCCAGCAACACGCACGCCGGAGTCGCCTTCGTACGCGTGGTGGGGTTTATGGCCATCCGGGTGACGATCGCCGACGGTGAGGCCACCCTGGACACGGCGTTGCGCATGGACGGCCAGTCGGTGCGCTGGCGCCAGGTGCGCGGGGTTGGCTCGGCGCCGTGGCAGGTAGCCGGCGAGGCCCTGGAGTACGTTGCGACCCTCAGCGTTGACACCCCCGTTCGATGGGGGTAAGATTCAGGGTGCACCCGAGCGGAAGGAACACGGTGGCATCCAACCCGCACAAGCCAGGAACGCCCGAGTGGCAAGCATGGCTCGACGCCCAGATAGAGGCACACGACGCGGAGAACGAGAAGCGCGATGTGCAAATCGAACTGGCCCAGCGCGAGCGGGCTCGCCGAGCCGCCGAAGAAGGCGGCTCAACCTGACCGCCGGTCCCCCGCGCCGAGACCCCCACCGGCGCGGGGGACCGGACCCACGGAGGCGATCATGACCGAACCAACACCCATCTATGACCAGCTGCTACGCGAACAGGAGCAGCGCACTCAATGGCCACCCGAAAGCCGGGACGACACAGGGCCCGACCAGCCCGCCGAGGCGCCAGCCTCGCCACCGCCGTCCTGATCTACATCCGGAGTCACGCATGCCTGACCTCGACGTCCACCCGGACGCCATCCGAGCCGCCGACAGCGGAGAGCCCATCATCACCCGCGAGACCGCCGACCAGGAGACCGCACGCTGGACTGACCAGCACCCGCCCGCCCCAGGGTTGCGCTGGCGTATCTCGTGGGGCGTCAACGCAGACGGTCAGCCTGAAGTTCGTGAACGGCGCCTGGAAGTCATTCCCGGCTGGGAAGACGCCTACGCCCCGTCCGTCGACACCCACCCCGTCACCGCAGCGCGCCGCGCCGTGCAGACCCGTGCCGACGAAGCCAACCGCCTCGGTAGCCTCGCCTACCAGGGCTGGTTCAGCGCCCTGCCCAAGCTTGTACGCGAGAGCAGCAGCAAGGCGTGGGCCGACCTCCCCGAGCCCTTCCGGGAGCCACTGCGTCAAGCGGCCGTGCTCGTGTGGCAGGTCGGAGAGAACGCTGGCTTTCACGAGGCCCTACTACGCACTCTTCCGTCCGGGCGACTGGGCGCCGCCGGTGAACTGGAGAACATCCGCGACCTGATCACCGCCGTGGCCATCACCAACGCCAAGCCCCTGCCGGGCCGCAACGTCACGCCACCCGAGCTGATCACCGTGAACCTGAATTGGCTGCGCGAGCAGATCACCGAGCGCGTGGGCGAACTACGCCGACTGGCCGCCGCCGAGGCCAAGCGCGAACGCGACGCGGGCAGGCGCCGGTGAACGCCCGCTCATTCCTGATCATCATCGTGGCCGTGGTGCTGTTCATCGCAGCCACCGGCGGCATCCCCGGAAAGTGAGCCCCACCATGTCCGACACACCCACCGTCAACGTCTCCCTGGACATCGACCGCCTGTTCGTCGAGCCGACCGAACTCGACGGCGACCCCGTGGACGTCCGCAGCCTCATGCGTGCGGCCGTCGTGGAAGCCGCCGCCACCAAGCTGATGGCCGGTTTCGACTACGAAGAGCTGCACGAGCTTCGCCAGGAAGTCCAGCGCGTCCGCTCCGACATGGTCCGGGAGCGCCTGGCCGCCGAGGTGGCCGCCGCCATGGACCTGCCCGTGCAGCGCACCACGCGCTGGGGCGAGAAGAAGGGCGAGGTGGTGACCATCCGGGAGCTGATCCGCCTGGAACTGGAAGCGTTCCTGCGGGGCACCCAGACCAACCGGCGCCACGACTCCCACGACAAGACCCCGAACAACCTCGCCGAACTGATCGGCCAGGTAGCCAACGAGACCATGCGCGGCGAACTCGGCTCGACGGTCATGGAGGCCCGCAAGGTGGTGGCCAAGCGCGTCCAGGAGATCCTGCTGGACAAGGTCACCAAGGAAATGACCAAGCCCCGGTGACCATCGGGAGCTGGGTGGACGGCGCGCTGACGCAACTCCCCCGCACCAGCGAAGAGGAGCGTCGGCGCGCTGCCCGCCGAGTGGCGACGGCGGCCACCAGCGCAACGGACTGCGCCGAACTGCTTGCCCTCCTGGGCCTCACCGCCGAGGAGGGGCTACGGCCCGCACAGGGCAACTCAGCGCCCGATCTCCGGGCGACCGCCTGACCGAAAGGTGACCATGACCGACCAGACACCCATCCAGCGCGGCGATCGTGTGGAGGCCATGCTGTACGACTCCGACGACCAGTGGGTCACCGGAACCTACGCGCCACGGCAAGACCGCCCGCACGTCGAGGCGCCCGAGACCGCCGCCTGGGTGGACTCTGGCGCCCCCCAGGGGTGGCTCATGGTGCACGCCGAGACCGTGCGCCACGTCGACACCGTCCGACCCGAACTGCGCGCCGTCCGTGACGCCGCGCAGAAGCTGGCCGACAGCGTCCGGGCCGCGCTGGCCACCGACCTCACCGGCGTACCCGCCATCAGGCTGCCCCGATTGAGCCTCTTCCCGGGCGCCGCGCTGAAGGCCCACGTCGAGGAGGAGCAGGACCCGGACCCGCGACAGTGCACCGTCACCGTGCGCGCGGTTCCCACCCTCGGCGAGCCGCCCGAGCTGCACACCTACCGCGACGACCGGGGCCTGTCCTGGCAGACCTACGGCGAGGACCACAACTTCGGCACGGACCGCCTCCTGGAGATCCAGAACGAGGACAACCTGATCATCGCCACCTACCCGGCAGGCACCTGGCTGCACGCCTGCTACGGCGCGTTCCGGGAGCCCGAGCCCCTGCGGGCCACGTCATGAGCCTGGTCAACATCAAGCTCACACTGCAGACGCCCGAGGTGCAGGAGATTCCCCGAACCATCGAAGTGTCGTGCGGTGACAGCTTCGTGACCGTCAAGCAGCTTGACGGCCGCAGGGGAAAGAAGTGGACCGTGTACAGCAGCGACGGCGTGGGCATGAGCGGGCCGGTCATGGAGGCGCCGAACGGCGCGACGGCGGAGGAGGTGCTTCCCTGGGCGCGCGAACGCGTACGGCTGATGGAGCGGGAGCGTCTGTGCTTCAAGGCCCTGCGCGACCAACTGGGCGACGCCATGCCCCCCAAGGGCGACCAGCCGTGAACGGCAAGGCTGTGCTGCGCATCTGGGCCCAGGTCGGAGACTCCGCCCTGCTGTATGAACTGGGCGGCGGCGAGGTCGTCAGCCACGCCGAGGTGGCCCAGAAGCTCCGCGACATCGCGGACGCATACGAGGAGCTGGACCCCTCGCAGCTACCACCGCTGGGCCCGGCGACGTGACCACGAGCACGCGCCCTATCCGGGTCGCCCCGCACGTCACCGAGTCAGGTAAGCGCGGCTGGCGCTGGACCTGCAGCGACCACCCGAACAACCGGGGCCACCACCAGCTGCAGCGCTGGACGGACTGGGTGCGTGCCCAGCAAGGCCACCCCGACGACCACGCGTTCGTGCGCTGCATGCGAGGCGCCGCCGAACACTGGCACAAGCTGCACGCACCCGAGCACCACTGTTGTCCGATCGCCTACAGAGAGGCAGCCATGCCACCCAAGAACGACGACGAGTTCGTCACCCTGCACGTGGACCGCATCGAGCCGCCCGTGAAGCCGGCGCCCCAGCCGCCGACCCCGCCCCCCTGCGACCCGAACTGCGACGACTGCAGGGCCGCCCGAGGGGACGTGAAATACCCGTGACCACCATCGAGACCTGCGAACTGACCCGTTCCTCCGCCGACGCCAAGCACATGCGCTGGGCCATGGGCGGAACCAAGGCGTGGCAGCCGCCCCGGCCGTGGGGCTGCTGCGGCTGGGCGATGCAGAGCAGCCCGGTGGGCAGCTCTGTCATCGTCACCCGCGACCACGACACCGATCCCGAGCACGTCTGGGTGCACGCGTCCATGGCGCACCGCGACCGCACCCCGAGCTACGAGGAGCTGACCGCGCTGCGCGTGGCGGCGTTCGGTACCGGCTGGGCCTACCAGGTGTTCGCCCCGCCATCCGAGCACGTGAACATCCACGAGCACGCGCTACACCTGTTCGGCCGACTCGACGGCGCCCGCGTGCTACCCGACTTCGGGCGCTTCGGCACCATCTGATGATCACGTGCTGCGAGGCATGCGCCACCTGGGGCCCGTACTTCCCGGGTGGCGCATGCCGCTGTGCCTGCCATCCGGCCGTGTCCGCCGAGACGTTGGCGGCCATCCGCGCGGCCAGCGCGCCGGTGCCACCCCAGACGGTCGGCTGGGCGCCCGAGGTGCTCGACGCCATCCGCTGGCCCACCCTGGCCCCGTTCGCGCTGGAGACGCCCGAGCAGGCCAGGCGCAGGGAGTTCCTGGAGCGCCTCATGCAGGAGTACGTCCTGGCAACCCCGCTGTTGACACCCCACGCCAGTGTGGGTAATGTGTTCCCTGCCGGAGGGGCCCAGCCCAGCAACTGGGACGGTGTCAGGCCAAGCCCTCCGGCGCCCGGAACTTGACAACTTCAGACACGCGAGTGGCCACCCTGGGCCTACCGTTCGCCAACAGGTCATGTGCCCCGGCCACTCGCGACAAGATCCCGATGGGGCGTGGACAGACTGGAAGGACCGCCACCGCGAGTAGCTGCACAACGGCTTCGGCCTGCAGCCCGGTGGCGGACACCCGAAGCGGTGCGCCTACCCGAGGGATCAACGGGGCGTCGAGGTGTCCAGTGGTAGCACGCTCCACGCAGCACGATGGTGCACGGCGGAGCACGCTCAACAGTGTGTAAATCCTCGACGCCCCCACAAGCTCGGATGGTCTCAGGGTGCCGGTTGAACCCCGGTCGAAACTCGCCCGGAAACGGGAAGGAACAGTGCCCCTGGGCAACAGGTGCGGCGCGAGGCCGTACGCCATCCGTGTAGCTCGCCCACCTCCGGTGGCCTGCCCGCCGAGTCGCGCCCTCCAAGCCTGACTCGACTTCCCCCCAGTGCGCAGGCCGCTTCCCCGAGGCGAGGGCCATACCCCGTCGGAGAGGTCAGGGGCTGGTCCGCCTGATCCCAGGCGCGAAACGGGGTGGTGGGGCTGCCCAGCCGAGTGGGAGCGGGACGACCGCCGACCCCGGGAAGGATCACCGGCGGTCGTCCACCCTGCTCCCGTGGGGGAACTGGTAGACCCACTGGGCCTTCAACCCAGGATGTGCGAGTTCGAGTCTCGTCGGGAGTACTGAAGGAATGAGGCGGCCCGGCGGGGCCTGGAAGCTCGCCTTCTAGGGGTAAGCACAGATGTGCCCTGCCCGAGTAGGCCGGGGGTCGCGCCCTGGCGGAAAGGGCAGAGGGCCGGGTCGGCACCGGCTGCCCTGCGAACGTCAGCACGCCACGACGTGCACCCTTGCCTACGGGCGCTGGGGGGCTGTTGCACGCAGCCCAACGTGGCGGGAGTCTCAGGTGGGCCTGTTGCTGACGCGGGCCCACTCCCACTTGACACCCACAGCGTACATGGGTTATCTTGTGCGTGTACGGAACAACCCAACGGGGAAGGACCCAAGATCATGAGAACCACCATCAGCGAAGAGCAGGCCATCCTCTCCATCCTGTCGCCGACCATGCGCCGCGCCATGCTGGCCGCCGAGCCCCTGAACGAAGAGCCCGACCGCAAGGTCATCCGCGTGACGCCGGACACGTCCGTGGGCACCGTGGTGGCACTGATCGGCCGTGGCCTCGCCGAGCCCCAGCCGTCGAGCAGCACCGGCAGGGAGCACGAGCTGACCGACAAGGGTCTCTGTGTTCTGCACGCGCTGAACGCCCTGCGGGCGCGCGGCCAGGCTGGCACCGAAGACCCCCGGCCGGCGCGACTGGCGCGCAAGCTCGAAGACCGCGCCAGCGTTCACCACCTGCGCGCCCACACCGTCTCTACGGTCCTGACACTGCTCGTGCGGGAGCGCATCGTCACCGGTCAGCAGGCCGAACGCCTGAACGCCGTAGCGCAGGAACTGGACAAGCTGGCGGCCCTGCGATGATCTGGGCCCTGGTAGCGCTGGCGGTCGCCCTGGCCGCCAGCGCCTGGACGACCGCCTACGCGATCACGGATGCCATCCCAAGCCTGTTGTGGCTGGACCACGTCCGTCGGACGGACGCCTGGTGGGACACCATCGAGGCCATGCACGAGACCCTGGCCAACTGGCAGAACCTGGAAGCGGTGGCGGCGTGGACCGCGTCGAGACCTTGAGTGTCGTGCCGCTCGACGCGAGGTCTGCTGCGGCCCTGGTCGTCGAGCACCACTACCTGCACCGGCGGCCGCCGATCAGTCACGCGTTCGGGCTGCACGAGCACGGCCGCCTGGCCGGTGCGATCACCTTCGGAACCCCCGCGTCGCGACACATGCAGGTGGGCGCGCTGCCCGATGAGCCGGGCGCCGTCGTCGAACTGAACAGGCTGTGGGTGTCCAACGAGATGCCCCGCAACACAGAGTCCTGGTTCGTGTCGCGGGCCCTGCGCGCCATGCCCGCCCGCGTCGTCCTGTCCTACGCGGACACGGCACAAGGCCACCTCGGCTACGTCTATCGCGCCTGCAACTTCTGGTATGCCGGATGGACGGACATGGAGCGCCCCAAGCCTCGCCTGGACTACCTGCCCGCAGACCCGGGCACACACACCCGCGACGCCTTCCGCTCGGGCTACGAGCGCACCGTACGGCGGCGACCCAAGGTGAAGTACTGGACCACGACCGGCAACCGCACGGAACGGCGCAGGCTGACCGCTGCGTGCCAGTGGCCGCGCCTGGACTGGGCCCGCTACCCGCCACCGGCCGACGGACACGTTCAACTCCGTACCTTCGAGCAGGTGGGCGGGTAGCGGGCCCAGGACGAGAGGCCTTACGCGCGGACCAGGCTGGCGAGGCCGACCAGCTGGGAGCGGGAGGCCCGCAGCACCTGGCCGCTCTTCGAGTCGCCGACCCGGTTCGGGTCGCCCGCCTCGGGCACGTAGAGACAGTCGTTCTGGGCTCCGGAGAACGTGGACTTGCGGAAGGTGTCGCCGTCGAATTCCAGGGTGAGTTCCATGCGCACAGTGTAGTGGCGGTGGCGGACGGTGGTTGTGGGAGATTCGCTGGGATCCCGTAGTTGACACCCACATCGCCCATGGGCTACTCTTCTCTTATCAGCAGGAACAACCCCAACCGGGAAGGACCCCCAATGACCGCCACGCTCCTCGCCCAGGCTCCCAACTTCTTCGGTCTCACCGGTCGTCAGGCCATCGGCCGTCGTCAGGTTGCCGTGGCCACCGACTACGCGGGCGCCGTCACCGTGCTCTACCGCGCGGCCGACCAGTACTGGAATGTCGTCACCCGCGACGTGCGGAACGCGTTCACCCACGGCTCCGAGGCTGGCGCCTCGGCGTCCATCTGGTTCGACCGCCACGAGAGCCGCTACGTCGTGGACTACTGCGACCGCGACGGCGTCCGTGTCGAGGCGGGCCGTGCCCACGGGCTCGGCGCCGCTATCGGCATCGCGACCTCCACCACCACTCACCAGTGGGCAGAGTCCCGGTGACAGACCACACGCGGGAGGGCCCGTCTACCCGGCGGGCCATCCCGCGTGTCGCCGAACGGGAGCCGTGGATGGGTGTTGACACCCATTACGATATGGGGTAGCGTTGCTGTCAACGGGAACAACCCATCGGGAAGGACCAACCGAGATGATCACCGCGACCGTCGCTCAGGACGCCACCACCGAGCTGCCCGCCATCGTCAATTGCACACGCTGCGGCCGCGCCCTAAAGGACGCCAAGAGCCGTGAGCGCGGCCGTGGTCCGGTCTGTGAGCGCAAGTACCGCGCCGCCATCGACGAGGCCACCAAGCTCACCTCGGCGAGCATGGTCGGTCGCGCGCTGGCGCTGGTCGCGAACGGCGGAGTGGTCAAGAACGGCTCGGACAGCTTCTACACGGTCACCACCGAGGGTGGGACCTACCGCACCGACCGGACCCTGTGCACCTGCCAGGCTGGCCAGAACGGACGCCCGTGCTACCACCTGGTGGCCGTCGTGTTGCTGGAGGTCAAGGCCGTCAGGCCGTCACCGGTGAGCTAGGTCACAACGGCCACCGTGGGGTTGACACCCACGGTGGCCGTGGGTTAGAGTTCTTACATCACCAAGGAACAACCCCCCGAGGGAAGGACCAAGATCATGGCATACCACCCCACCACCACGGGAAGCCTGCCCCGCGACCTCGCCGCCCTCATGGCCGACCTGAACGACCTGGGCACAGCGAAGCACAACGCGGCCGTGGCCAAGGGTCACGACACCCTGGAGGGGCGCGGCTACGAGGCCCAGAGCCACGCCTACCTGAACGCCGCCGTCTGGGTGCAGGAGCTGCTGGACGCGCACGCGAGGTAGTGGGACCGGGGCCCGAGAAATCGGGCCCCATCACCCTGTTGACACCCACGGTCCGCGTGGGGTACAGTAGTCACATCAGCAAGGAACAACCCGCCAGGGAAGGACCCAAGATCATGACCGACAGGCTGCAGCTCACCAACAAGATCCACACCGCCGCAGAGACGGGCACCGTGGGCAACCTGCGGGACCGGAACGGCCGCTGGGCCCGCACCACCTGCGGCACCCGCAACGCCAAGACGCGCCCGCACTACGTGGACGCCGAGGCGTCGGTGACCTGCATCAAGTGCCTGGCCGACTGACCTCGTGGCTGGCGCCCCGCTTCCTCGGGCGCCAGCCACCTCCTGATCACCTTGACACGTTTCAACCTCACACCCGGAGAAGATCATGAGAGTGCCCCACAACGTCGAGCTGGTGGACGGGCGCCCCGACGGCCCCGAGCCGCCGACCCGCTACCGCGTGTACTGGACCAACCTTCCCGGTAGCGCACTCAAGTCCTTCGGTGTCGTCGACACCATCGGCCACGAGCGCGGCCTACCGCTGCAGGACTTCGTGGTGCTCGACGCCCAGCAGTCCGACGGCCGCCGACACGCCCAGCGCGTGGCCGACGCGGCGAACACCCTGCACGCCACCGCCACCCTGCTGGGACTCAAGATCACCGCGCAGGGGGTCCAGCTGTGAACTCGCGCAACCTGATCAGCCGCGTGCCGGACGACCGGCTGGCCAAGCTTCCCGTGTACGCGCAGGACGAGATCAACATGGCCCGCCGGTACATCGCCGAGCTGGAGGCCGAACTGTCCGCGCTCGTGGACCCCGACCACTCGGCAACCACCCACGTGGACCCGCACGCGGACCGCCCGAAGCCCATCGGTGACAACCCCACCGTTCGCCACCGCCTCGCCGACGGGAGCGAAATCGAGGTGACCTGTCACCCGCACAAGGTCACGGTGAGCGCCAGCGAAAAGAGCTTCCATCAGCGGATGGTCATCGTCCCGCAGGTGTCGAACGTCGTGGACGTGGTGCTGGCCGACTGGACCGCCTGGCCGCAGGACCCGCGCCCGAAGCTCTCCGACGTCTGGAGAGTGCAACGGTGATTCCATCTGGTCGGCACCCTTTGCGTTTCGCCACGGGCGGGCAGCCATGGCGCGTGGCGCCTCTCCACGAGCACGCCGACATGAGCACACCTGTGGCCAGCCTCTGGGCGTGGCGACTGGGAGATGACGGCTCCGTCGTGCTGCAGTCTGACGACGGCGACGTCACCATTCCGGCCGACTGTCTCACCTCGGTGGCCAACGGCCTGATCGCGGTGCACGTCCTCAACGGCCGACCCGACGTCCCGGGAATCCGGGCGACCCAACCGAAAGGATCATGAAGTGACCGACCACGTGGACCTGTCCGGCATGACCGACGCCGAAAAGGCCGACCTCTACGCCAAGCAGGTGCAGGAGATGAAGGACCGCCAGCCCACTGGCCAGGACAGTGGCGACACCACGGCCCGTTAGAAGGGCCCTGCGTCGCGCTGGCGGCCTCCTGGCCATCCTGGTGGCCGCCAGCGCGTTCCTGCTGCTGCTCGCCGTCCTGGCCTTCGCTGCGGCCTTCCTGGGCGGCCCGTTGTTCGTTGACCTCCTCCGGTCCCTTCACGAAAGGTGATCATGGCTAGATCAGCTGACCGCAGGTCGCGGTCCAACCGGAATGATCGCGGTTCCACCTACTCGCGCCGACGCCGCCGAGAGTGGCTGGTGGAGCACTTCGGCGACGGCGAGTTCGTGGCCTGCTTCCGCCAGGAGTCGCCCCACTGCCTGTACGTGCTCGACGTCACTAACGTCTCGCCGGACCGGCTGGTCCTCGGCGTGAACGGCGGGAGCTACCGGCGAGGGAACATCCAACCGGCGTGCCTGCCGTGCCAGTGCTACCAGGGCGGTCAGGTGGGGCCGGTCCAGAAGTCGCTGCGCCGGAGCGGTTGACACCCACTACGGCCGTGGGCTACTCTATCCACACAACGGAACAACTCCACAGAGAGAAGGACCATCAGATGACCGCCATCTACGGCCACAACCGCCGCACCAACCGCAACGAGACCGGCGAGTTCTTCGAGATCACCATCACCCAGCCCCGGGCGCGCGTGATCTACGTCCGCCTCGGCGACATGGACGGCGAGGTCGTGAGCATCCCGGCTGCGCTTCGAGGCTCCCTGGCCAAGATCCCCAGCGGACTGCAGGACTTCAAGATCCTGGACCGGGTCACGGTGTCCCGCACCGACGGCCGCCGCGTCACCACCGGCGAGATTCACTCTCTCGTCTTCGAGCGCCAGGGCTGCGGACGCGGGATCATGATCAAAGATGATCACTCCAGCCTCTCCGTCTGGATGCCGCTCCGCGATGTAACCGTCACTCCGGCCGACTGAGACCACAGCCCCCCGCCCCGCTTCCTCGGGCGGGGGGCTGTCCCCTGTCTCCAGTCGCCGAGGTGGACCCCCTCGGGTAGTTGACACCCACGGCGAGGGTGGGATACTGTGGAACACAGCAAGGAACAACCCCCCGGGAAGGACCACAGACCATGAGCAAGCTCCCCCGCCGCAAGGCCCCCGCCCACGCCGGACACTTCACCTCGCACAGCTGGAGGAGCATCGGCCACCAGTTCGGCCGCGCCATCCACGACCAGCCGTCAATTGGGTGGATGGGCCAGCACGATCTGTCCGTCGAGCTGTGGCGCGTTGTCAAACACTGGGACTTCGAAAGCGCCGCGTCCGCCGTCGAGGCCGCAGCCAGCCACCTGCCGGTGCTGATCACTTGGACCAACCCGTTCATGGACAAGGTGGAGGTGCACACGGGCTACGCCATCGTGGAGTACGTGGCCATGAGCCCCGCGTCGGACCCGCGCCTACGGCTGCGCTACTCCGGTTTCTGCCACTACGTCTACGCGTCGCAGGTGCGCACCATCGAGCAAGTGGGCGTGACCGCGACCTACGAGTCGGCCCCCGCCTCGTAGGTTGACACCCACTAGCGCAGGGGGCTAGTATCGTGTCCTCAGCAAGGAACAACCCCCCAGGGAAGGACCACCGATGATCACCACCAGTCCCGCCCACATCGCCCGCGACACGTGGACCGGCACCTGGACCCGCAGGGGTGTCCCGACCGGCTACCGCGCCGACAGCTTCACGGCCGCCGAACTGGCCACACTACTCGGGCGCGAGTTCGTGATCTGGGAGAGCGCGGGCCACATGCGTGGGAGTGGGGAGCTGTTCGTCCGGTCCCGCTACGTGTCCCAGGAGGACGGCACCCTGACCGGCTACGACTCCGATGGCCGCCGGGTCATCATCCACCCGTCCGCGCGAACCCTGCGCATCCTCACCAAGTAGCCCACCTCGGCGGGGCGGCCACCTGGTCGCCCCGCCCGGAACGACCTCACCAGGAAGGACCACGAGATGGACGAGAGCGGCAACGAGCGGGCCCTGAACCTCGCCAACGCACTGGCCCGCCGCTACGGCTGGGGGG
>JGI10216J12902_101632432_pt1 | contig 50524 bp, 24 predicted proteins | sample KanNatreferecore_FD_12902 | JGI IMG/M metagenome (IMG submission 12902)
TAGGGCGACGCTGTCCTCAGCGCGCCGGGCCACGTCGTCAAGTAACGCACTCACTGGCGCGCTGAGGACAGCGTCGCCCTACCTTGTACTGCCCGGCATTCTCTATCACACGCTGCGTCCTGCTCCATCCTTGACGCTATTGCTCTGCAAGGCAAAGTAGGCCGCATGGATTCCAACTGGGCTTCTGAACATCTTCAAACTATCCGCACGCTCATGGAGCGGTCGGCGCTTTACCGGCGCACTCTCGCGCCGGTGATGTTGAGTTCCGGCGTCATCGGTCTCGCGGCCGCCATCGTGCCGTGCTTCAAACCGTTTCACAGCAATCGCGCCTTTGCCAGCTATTGGATGGGTGTGGGTGTCTTCGCGGTCGTCGTCGCATTTCTTCTCGTCCGGCGCCAGGCACTGCGCGAGCAGGAACCATTCTGGTCACCGCCCACGCGCCGGGTGGCAGAAGCTCTCGTTCCTCCATTTGTCGCGGGCTGCGCCGTCGCGTTGCTGCTGGTTGTTTTCGATCTGCACCTCGGCCTTGCGACGTGGCACGCTGCGGCAGCGTGGGTGATTCTATACGGCTGCGCGCTGAGCGCCGCTGGATTTTTTACCCCGCGCGGTCTCAAATTGTTCGGGAGAACCTTTGTTTACTTGGGTTCAGGGCTTCTATTGCTGGCGCCCCTCGGTCCTGGCTTCAGTAATCAGGCGGGCCATTACGTGATGGGCTTTTGCTTTGGCGTGCTCCACCTGGCTTACGGCCTTTACCTCTACTTCACCGAACGGCGGCGGCGCGCGTGAATCCGGAACCGTTTCTCAATCTTGACCGCGTCATCCACGAAAAGGGGCGTCTCGCCATCATGTCCCTCCTCGCCGCCTCTGCCGAGTTGGCGTTCACCGAAATCCGTGACACGCTGAAAATGACCGACGGCAACGTCACCGCCCATCTGCGAACGCTTCATGAAGCCGGCTACATTTCCGTCACCAAGAGCATGGAAGCCGGACGGGGAGTGACCACCTACGCGCTCACCAGCACGGGGCGCAAGGCCTTCAACGCCTACGTCGATCTGCTGGAAGCGATCGTCGAACAAACGAAGAAAAAGTAAGAATTCTTTGAACGCAAATAGTCACTTGCCGTCTCACACTTTGTATTGCAAAGTGAAAGGCAAATGAAAATCAGAATCGCTCTATGAGAATTCTTCGCGCTACTCACCTTGGGATGTGTTTTGGCGTCCGCGACGCCATCGCGCTCGCAGACCAGCACGCTCAACACCAGCCGGCCACCGTCCTCGGCCAATTGGTTCACAACGAAACAGTCCTCGATTCTCTCCGCGCGCGCGGCTTGCGCTTCGCCGACGAGATCGAGCAGGTCGAGACCGGGACTGTCATTATCACCGCCCACGGCTCTTCCGAGCGCAACATGGCGCGAGTTCGCGAGCGTGGATTCAACGTCATCGAAGCGACCTGTCCGCTGGTTCACCACGCGCACGCGACTTTGCAGGCGCTCGTGCGAAAGGGTTTCCACCCGATTGTCATTGGCAGGCGTGACCATGTGGAGGTCAGGGGATTGACCGGCGACCTGGAAGAGTTTGACGTGGTGCTGACGGAGGGAGACGTGGCTGCGCTTCACGAACGCCCGCGTTTTGGAATTGTTTCGCAAACGACCCAGCCCATTGACCGCGTGCGTGCGTTGGTCAATTGCGTGCGCCAGCGCTTCCCAAATTCCGAGGTCATGTTTCGCGACACGGTCTGCCAGCCCACCAAGCAGCGCCAGCGCTCTGCCATCGAACTGGCGCGGCAATGCGACGTCGTGATCGTCATCGGTGGGGCCCACAGCAACAACACGCGCGAACTGGTGCAGACCTGCGGCCGATATTGCGCGCACGTTCATCACGTGCAGGGCGCGAGCGAGCTGCGGATGGAATGGTTCGAAGGCGCGCAGACTGTCGGTGTTACGGCCGGCACTTCGACGCCAGACCACGTGATTGAAGCCGTCGAACATGCCATCACCGATCTCACGGCGCACAGGGAGGCGGCGTGAACGGACTGAGCTTAAGTGTTCCGAGCACAATGGCTCGGATACGCGGCGCGGCGGTGATGAGTCCCGGCTGGCGGCGGTGGTGGGTCGTGGTGTTTTACGCGCTGGCGATGGCGTGGGTGGAATCGGCGGTCGTCTTCTATCTTCGGTTCCACATGGATCGGCTGGTGCCGTATCAACCCAATCCGTTGCCGGAGATTGGCGGCTTTGCCCTGGCCGAAGTAGTGCGCGAAGCCGCGACGATGGTCATGCTGGCGACCGTGGGCTGCCTCGCAGGTAAAACGTGGCGCAGTCGATTTGCATTCGCGCTGCTCGCGTTTGGAGTCTGGGACATCGCTTATTACCTGTGGCTTGTTCCGCTGACAGGTTGGCCGCGTTCGATTCTCGAATGGGACATTCTCTTTTTGATTCCCTTGCCGTGGTGGGGACCGGTTTGGTCGCCCGTCAGCATCGCGGCGCTGATGATTCTTTTCGGCACCTTGGTTGGGATTCACGATTCATCGGACCGTCCGTTGTGGCCGAATAAAGTGAGTTGCTGGGCCGCTGCCATCGGAGTGGTTCTGGCGCTCTATGTCTTCATGGCGGATTCGCTCCGCGTTGTTCTCGCCGACCGAAACCTGGAGCACCTGCGCGATATGCTCCCACAGTGGTTCAACTGGCCGCTGTTCCTCGCGGCGCTGGTTTTGATGGCGATGCCGGTGCTGAGTACGTTCCGCCGAGCGCGGACCACCGCAAGCCGTCCTGTTTTGGACTGCGAGAAATGGATCGAACATTTCGTCCGCAACCGGGCGAACCGCATCGAGCCGGACTGGAACGCGCCAATCACTTTGCCCGCAAACCAATTGGCGGCGCTGATTCCCTCGATCGAACAGTTTCAACTTGGCGACGGCGGCGGCGAATGCCGCCTCATTGCCTTCGATGCCGAACGTTTTCGTGGGAAGAGCGACGCCATCCGCAAACTGGTGGATTTGTGGTTTGCCGAAGAAGCGGAACACTCGCGGTTGCTTGGCTGCGCCGTGGACCGTTTGGGCGGACAGCGCATCAAATCGCACTGGAGCTTCACTGCGTTCTGTCAAGTGAGGCGAGTCCTTGGAGTCCGGTTCGAACTGCAAGTGCTCACGCTGACTGAACTCGTGAGCACGGCTTACTATCGCGTTCTGCGCCGCCACGTTGAAGACGCTCCGCTGCGCGACATGTGTTCGCTCATCATGCGCGATGAAGGAGGACATGTGGCATTCCATCGCGATCGGCTTGCGGCAGCCGGTAATTCGCACCGCGGCTTCGCCGTGGAAGTGTGCCGCGCTCAATTTTGGCTGTGCGGTTATGCCGCAGCCACAGTGCTCTGGACGAGCCACGGCCGATGTCTTCGTGCTCTCGATGGAAGCCGGACTGAATACTTCAAGGAAGTGCGCCGTGAACTTTCACGCTTCATTGCGGCGATGCAAGCGCGCCGACGGAGATTGAACGAAACTGACAACGAAACGTTCTACTGGACAGCACCCATGACTGCACGGAACTCGCCGTTCCGTGAAAGCTTTTCGCTGACAAGCGATGAGTCTGTTAATTGATGAGTGAATCAACTGCAACCAGCGCGCCGTTTGCGCTCGCACAGATTCCCACTTTGCTGCGCGGCGAGCCGAGGCCCATTCAGCTTTGGATTGCGAACTGGAGCGCGGCGCGAGTGTGCCTTTACGCCGGCGTCATCGTCGCGGGCACGGCACTTTTCGGCGCCGCCGTCGGGGCGTGGCGCGATCCACTGCAGGGACTGTACACCGCCATCAAGTTCCCGCTCATCGTGCTGCTGACCACGCTCGGCAACGGATTGCTGAATGGAATTCTCGCTCCACTGCTCGGCACGAACATCAGCTTTCGGCAATCACTGCTCGCTGTTTTGATCAGTTTCACCATCGCGGCAGCGGTGCTCGGCGCGTGCAGTCCGCTCATTTATTTCATCATCTGGAACACGCCGGCCTTTTCCGCACAGGTGCAGGCTACGACACTCACCACGCACAGTTTTATTTTCGTCGCGTTGGTCGCCGCGATGGCCGCGGCCGGCATCGCAGGGAACGTCCGGCTGCTTCAACTGCTGAAGCAATTGAGCGGGAGCGGTGCGGCGGCACGCCGCACGTTGTTTGTCTGGCTCGCCGGCAACCTCCTTCTCGGCAGCCAGCTTGCCTGGATTCTCCGTCCGTTCGTCGGAGCGCCGCACTTGCCCGTGGAGTTTCTGCGGAAGACGGCGTTCGAGGGAAATTTTTTCGAAGCACTCTTTCGCCACGCACAACAACTGTTTCCATGACTGAACCAAACCCATCCGAATTATGAACGACATCAGTGCCAGCGCATCGATTCCACCGCCCATTCCATCCGCGTTTCCCGCGTCCACGCCCCTCGGCGAAATTCCCGAAGACCGCGTGCCTATCACTGGCCCGCTGTCGGCAGTTGAAGCGATGCTGCGGCAGCCACGTCGCGTGCTCTATCAATTGCGCGAGGCCGGTTCGGCGAAAATCATCGCCGGACTTTTCTTGGTGGCCGCACTCAGCGCCCTCGTGTACGGAATCGTCGTCGGAACATTTTCCGGGGGCGAGCAACTCTGGATCGCGCCGGTCAAGATCGTCGCCGGGATGCTTGTCTCCGCGCTCATCTGTTTGCCGAGCCTCTACATTTTCTCGTGCCTGAGCGGATCGCAGGCCCGGTTGCGCGAAGTCGTCGGCCTCGTCGCTGGCCTTCTCGGACTTACAACCATTCTTCTGATCGGCTTCGCTCCGGTGGCATGGGTGTTCTCGCAATCCACTTCGTCCATTGCCGCGATGGGCGCGCTGCATCTCGCGTTCTGGATCGTGGCGACGTTCTTCGGCTGGCGGTTCTTGCGGAACGGTTTTGCTCACCTGAGTGCGAAGTCCAATGGCGCACTGCACGTCTGGATTTGGATTTTCGTGCTGGTCTGCGTGCAAATGACGACGGCACTGCGGCCCATCGTCGGCACGAGCGACACGTTTCTGCCGGAAGAGAAAAAGTTCTTTGTGAACCACTGGACTGACACGCTGAAGCAGACATCGGAAGGGAAAGCCAACACCGGTGGGCAGCGTTAAGTGAGGCCACGTTCAAACATCAGCACAAAACACAATTATGAAGACACTGGCACGAATCGGAGCAGGTTTGTCATTCGCATTCTTTTTCCTCGGCGGAGCGGCAATTCTGACGAGGACGCATTTCCAGACAGACCGCGAAAACATTTTGGGGACAGCGCTCGGATTGGTTTTGGTTGGTACCGCGTTTTTTGCAGGACCCATGCTTTGGTTGGGAGCAGAAAAATGCTGCTCAAGACAAGATGGCAAATGACCAGGTGGGTGGGAGAATCGTTTTTGAGTTCGACCCCACGAAAAACGAGATGATTCACAAACGGGGCGGTCCGCCGAGGGTTTTCACGAAGGAAAAATAACCGTCATAAAAAGTAGGGATGGACGAGGTAATCATGGGCAACGCACAACGCGAAGCGCAGCTCCGCCGCCGGATTCAGGCGTGCACCTGGATTACGATTCTGGGGCTGGTTATCGGCGGCGCGACAGCATTGCCTCTCCAAATCGAACTCGACGCGGTGGCCCGCTGGCTCGATGCGGAAGCTCTTTCGCCCGACCAGGCCGGTTCCGATTTCGTGAAATGGATACTCATCGTGCGTGACGCGCTGCGCGTCACCTACGCGAAATATCCGTTCATGGGTTACGGCACGGATTGGCTGGCGTTTGCGCACTTCGTCATCGCCATCGCGTTCATCGGCGCGCTGCGCCACCCGATGCGAAACATCTGGTTGTTCACCTGGGGAATGATCGCCAGCGTATTGATTGTTCCCTGGGCCCTCATCACTGGCGAAGTGCGCGGCATTCCGGTTTACTGGCGTCTCATTGATTGTTCATTCGGCGTGGGCGGATTCATCCCGTGCTGGCTGGCGCATCGTTGGACACGGGAACTCGAGCGATTGCACGCAGCGCGATTGCGATTCGATTGAGGAGGTCCATCTATGGCCGAAAGAGTTTCTCCAGCATTTCCTTTGCGACGGGACGCGCGGGCTGCGCTTCGACCAATCGCTCCAGGATTTGTTTTGCGCGTGCGGGATTGGATTTGGAAATCACGTTTGCGAGGCTCAGGCACTGCGCGTAGCCGGACGTGAAGTCCGGACTCAGGCGCGCGCTCTCCACATAAGCATCCACTGCCGCGTCGCTCCGATTCTCCGCGTCGTGAATGAGGCCGCGCAGATAAGCATTTCGCGCTTCGATGTAGCGAGAGACACGTTGCGCGAACTGCGGATTGTCCGGCAACATCGCGCTGGCATCAGGCTTCACGGACGCCAGCAGCGCGAGCAACGTGGCGAAGGGCTTCGCATTCTTCTGATACGAGAGCCGTGGCGCCATAAAGGTGACGCGCTGATCCCGATCGGTGTTGAGCGGAGCGTCGTTTGCGAAAGCGCGCAGTTCGTTCGGGCCAGCGAGAAAATGGCCGAAGATGCGGACCGAATCCGCGAGCGCCAGGCGCTTCAATTCATTCGCGAGCGGCCCATCGCTGAGCCGCATTTCGATCCAATTCGTGGAGAAGCTGCGCGACGCATTCCTGGCCACCAACGCCATCACCGGCACATCGACGTTGAAACGGAGCAACCACGCTTCGGCATTTGGAAACACATCCAGAAACGTGCGAGTGATGACACGCAACGTCGGCTCGTCGAGTTGGTGCAGCGGCAGCCATTGGCAAAACACGCCGCTCGTTGCGAGGCGCTGGCGAATCGCCGCAAAGTGTTCACGCGTGTAGAGCGCGCCCGCACCATCGCGATACGGATGAAACAGATCGCCAACGATCACGTCGTAATGCGCGTCGCTGGTTCGCACGAAGCGCCGCGCATCCGCCACGTGCAGTTTGAGGTCCGGTTGTTTGGCGGGCGCAAAATTTTGCGGCTGAAAGGCCGGCATGACTTCCACCACTTCGGGCACCAGTTCGACGCCGTCAGCTTTCAGGTTCGGATACAGCGACGCCGCGCCAAACGAAATGCCGGTGCCGAGTCCCAGGAACAGGGCGCGTTCCGGCGCGGGATGCAGCAGCAGCGGAAGATGCGCCTGGCGATATTCAACGTCCGCCGCCGCCGTTCCGCCCATTTGAAAACGATTGTCCACGCGCAGCGTGCGGTTTTTGTTGGCGTCCTCGACTACGGCGACCGACGCCATGACGCCTTCGCGAAATGAAACCACTTTGGCACCGGGGGCCTTGTCAACGATGCGGAGGTTCGCGTTAAACGTAAGCAACAGAAACACGACCGCGGTGAAGGCAAACTTGAGTTGAGGAAGCCCCAGCGCAAGCGAGAGATATGCAATCGCGATTGTTGTCAGGGTCCACTTGGCTCCGATCAGCGGCACCAGCACGACGCTGCAAATGACCGGCGCCAGCGCAGCGCCGATGGTATTGAGCGCGAGAACATCGCCGATGCGTCCGCGCTTTTCGCGGGCAAGCTGCGCGAGATGACTGAACACGGCGCCCATGAAAAAAGTCGGGAGCGTGAAGACCGCGCCAGCCGTCAGCAGTTCCGCGGCGAACACTGACGGAGACGTATCACCAAGCTGGCGGGCGAAACCATAAACCGCTTTAGCGCGAGACAAAACAACCATGCTGAAGAGGCAAGTGACGCCCAGCGCCCAAAACAATCGTGCGAGCAGCCGCTGCGGCTCCGCGTTTCGCCACCAACGATGATACACCATCGCGCCCATCGCCGTGCCGAGCAGGAAGACCGCAAGCACAGCCGCGTACGTATAGACCGTGTTCTCCAGCACCTGCGAGAGTACGCGCACGCCCACGGTTTCGCAGCCGATGCCGAGCAAGCCCGTGAGGAACAATGTCACCGCGATGCGCTGCCGCGAAATCGGAGCGCGGGCCGCCGATCCCGCGAGTTCGGAAATTTTTCCGACAGATGCTTGTTGAACTGAGATCTCGGTTGCGCGGACCCGGCACTCCGCGCTCCGTTCCTGTTTGACCGCCGCACGCGACAATGCAGCCGCGCCGATGCTGACCACGAAATTCAATGTCGCAAGCATCCACGATGACTTGTCCAACCCCATCGCCGGCATCAGCACGAACGACGCGAGAAGTGTCCCGGCGACTGCGCCAAACGTGTTCGCGCCGTAAACGCTCCCCACGGATGAATTCCGGGGAGCGAGTGCGGAGACGAATTTTTCCATCGCGGGCAACGTTGCGCCCATGGCGGCCGTCGCTGGCAGAAGAACGAGAGTCGGAATCGAAAAGGCGATGAGCCAATGCTTCACCGTATTGGGCGCGAGCCCAATGAGGCGCAGCGCCACGTCGTTGGTGTGGGGAACGAGGAAACTCGCACAGACCGCCCACGCGCCAATCACCAACTCCAATCCACACAACCAAAGTCCAGCGCGGGCATCGCGGGGAATGAAACGATCGATGAAAGCTGCTCCCAGCGCCATCCCCGCCATGAACGCACAAACGATCGCGAGCACGGCGGGCATTTCATGGCCGAGGCCGGTCGAAAGCATTTTCGACCAGATGAGTTGATAACCGAGCGCGGCGGCGCCGGAGAGAAAGAACAGAATGTGCAGTGCGAGTCTGGTCACGCCGCGTTCTTTGTAACCGTTCGCCAGGCGCGCCGCCAGCATCCTGCTGGTGTTCCGAAGAGCGCGACATCGCGGCGGAACGCCGACCGTTAGTCGCTACGGAATCACGACGCGGAAAAATCTCTGCGCGCCGCCGGCCATCGAAATTGTTTTCGAGGCCAGCGCGTCGGTCGCGGTCACATCGCCGGCTACGTCAATCCACGCGAGATCCGAGAGTGAAGATTTGGACTGCACGCGATAGGTGATTCCCGCGACGGAATACCACGTCACCGTGCAACTGTTGCCGACTCGTTCAGCGGTCTTGATCGCAGGGCGCGGCGTCACGACACTGCCAAGCGCGATCCAGTCACTGCGGGATTTTTTGTGCTCGCGAAGTGGCAGGAACTTCGCTTGCACGTCGTCGTTGTAGAAAATGGTGATGCCGTTGTCGCTAATGAGTTGCACCATCGAAGTACTGGTCCAGGGCGCGGACGGCAGTTCGACGATGGCTTCGGGAAGCAGATCATTGAGCGCTGCCGCGCGCTGCTGGGGCGAGTTCGTCGCAAAACCAGTCCAGGTGAACAGCCGAAAATCGCCCGGAGGCGTATCGCTCGGCACGGCGGCGGGTGTTCCAGCCACAATCAAATAGCCGTTGCTATCGCCCTCGATGCTGCGGATGCCTCGTCCACCGAGATTCAATTCGATCGGCACGCCGAATTGCGCCGCGCCCGCATTCGTAATCCGGCTCGAAGCCAGCGCCGCGAAATTCGTCACCGGAACAATCAGCGCCTTCGCACGGTTCGTCGCCGGCACAATGGGAGCGCGGAAACAGACGTACGCCACGTTCGTGCTGCCGGGCGCCATCGCAAGTCCTTCGATGTTGAACCCGGAGCCGTCGGGCGCTTTCGGATCGACGCCGGGATCGCCGCTGGCCGTGAGGCCGAAGTAATTCGCGCCGCGGCCATGCCCGTTGCTCGCGTCCCAGTTCATCAAGTCGAGTTTCAAAAAATCGTAATGCCCCAGGAACGTGAGCGTGCTGTTGGCGCCCGAGCCGGAAAGGTCCGCGGCGAAAATACGCGCGCGATTCGTGCGCACTTCGAAGTCTTTGTTGTGCGAGTGCGAGCCGATCCAATAAATGCGATTGCCCACGCGCGTGGAACCTTCCGTGTCGATTTCGCGCGGGCGTCCGTCATCATAAAAGTCGTTCAGATCCAGGAACGGATTCATGTCGAACTGGACGAGCGGCGGGCCGGAATTGCTGCGGCTGAAGAGACGAAGAATTTGGTTCTCATCATCGCCCACAAGCATGTAATTGCCGTCGAGCGCGAGCGCGGTCGAGGCATCGCTCGCTCCCGTGTGGAATCGGCCCCCGCCTCGCGTGTCCGCGGAAGCGGCGTATTGGATTGGCGCCAGCCCGATCATGTTTCCATCACTGACCGTCAGAAGAATCGTTGCGTAGCCGATGCCAACCGGATTGATCGACAACGTGCGCACGCCGCCGCTGCCGCCAAGCAGAAGATTGGCGTCCGGAACAATCGTTTGATCGCTGCTGGCCACGGTTACCGTCAGGGAGTTGACCGGCGACTCGGCATCGGAAATTTGAAACGTGAGGATCGGCGTCGTGGGATCGCCGATCACGCTGGAGAACGCCCTGAGGCCCATGATGGCGGGCGCAGTGTTATTCACGGCGCCGGGAGTCAGTTGTGTGCCGTAGGGAACGGTCGCTCCATCTTCATAAAAAAGTGAATCGCCCTCGCCTTCCAAATCGCCAAAGACCCACGCCGGCGCGGAGTTGGCGTTTGTGTTCCCGGGAAGGCGCGTGGCGGCGTCGGGCGCGCCTGATGGCTGCACCAAAACCGCCGGGCTGTAAGCACGATCATTGTTGCCGCCACTGAGCCACCCGACGGAATCGAGAAGGGTGGTTCCCTCGGGCAGCGCTTCGGGAATTCCATTGTCGCCGGCATCCAAGTCGATTCCTGAAACCAGAGGCGCCGGACTGCTCACCAGCAGAAAACTCACGCTGCCATTTCCCAACGCCCCGCCAGGCGCGCTCAGGTCCGATGCCAGAAACACGCGGGCGCCTACCGGCACGCTGTAGGGATGTCCGTCCGCCACAATGAGCAACACTCCGCTCGAACCGAGGCGTTCTCCACTGAGGTTTATCGCGACGTTCACCGTGCCGGGGTTCAGATCCTTGTCTCCCTCAATCACGAGCAGATAGACATTCATCAACAGGGCGTTCGGCGGTCCGCGCAATTCAATAAACTCGTACGGCGTGTCGTTTGTTCCGGGCGGATTCACCTTCAATTCGCTGAGCAGCGCCGAATCGTTCTCGGTGACATTCACATTCACCACCGGAGTCAGCGAGCTTGTTGGATAAGACGCGGAATCCGCGGTCGCGGTAATGATGTGAGTGATCGGAACTTTGTGCGGCGACGAGTCCACCGTGTTGTCGTCCAAAACGCGGACGAGCACGTTCGTGGGCGAAGTGCTGTTCAACATCACGGTGCGCGTCGCGCCGAAGCTGGCGCCGCCGTCGATGCTGATTTGCACCTGCGGAGCGGCGGTGATTCTAACCGTCACGTTCCCCGCCGGCGTGGTGTTCAATCCGAGCCGGTACGAATCTGTGCCCGGCACACCTTCGATCAAGTCGGTGCTGAAACCCGTTTCGCGCGCGACGACGCCGGGAAAGCCGGGCGCGTCAAAGTTCGGGCCGCCGATGTGATTGAGCGCCCGCCCGGCAAATTCAGGCGGTGATGTGTCGCCATCCTCGAGCGACCAATTCGGCGCCAAGCCATCCACGTCCCCGGCCACCCACGATCCCGCCGCCCAATTCGTCGTGTTCGTAGTCCGCGCGACGTAAGCGGGTGTGAAACTCACCGGAACGATCGTGCCCGCGGCGACCGTCGCGGCGCTGTTCCGGCGGAAATTGATTTTGCCATAGCCGACGTCGCCCGGACCGTCATTGTCCAGCACGGCCACAGAGTCGATGATCGTCCAACTCGCGTAGAGCGCGCCGTCGGGCGTGCCGTTGTCGTCTGCGTCGATGTCGCTGTTGATCGTGGGAAAGTTTGTGCTCTGAATGAGGAAGAACGTGCTCGACCCATTTTCCAGGTCCGTCTGCTCGCCTTCACCGCGATGGCGTGGCACCGAGGCGGGCCAGTTGCCAAACCCGCTGCCGTTCGTGTTGATGAGCGCAACGCAATTCGTGTTCAGCAGGAACGAGTTGGAATTCTGGAGCAGCACGAGAAATCCGTTTCCGCCAATCGCTCGGCCTGAAAGATCGAAGACCGTCTGGACCGTGCCCGGGTTTCCGTTCGTGTCCCCTTCCACCGCCACGAAATAAGTGCCGGCGGACAAAATCAGGTTCGGCGTGCCGCGCAGTTCCACGTACTCGTTCGGCGAGTCCGTGGTGGTCGGCGGATTGAAAAGGATTTCGTTGATCCACACCTGGCCTCGCGCGTCGGCCACAAAGACGACGAACGCGGCGATGAGCCACGGCATCCAGATTCGTGCGGGACTCGTGAGGTTGTGCACAGGTTCGGCCAAGCGCGGTCTTCCGCCAAAAGTGATCGCCCTTTGGTACGCCAAAAACAGCCCGAAGTCAAAATGGCGGAGCGAATGGATTGTAAATTCGCGGAATAAATTTCTGCGGGGAACGCGGGGTTTACAGTGCCCGCGGAATGAGGCCGGAGCGCGACGAACCGCGATCGGGGAATGCAGGTTTGGCGAGATTAGGGTCGCGGCTTTCTCTTGTCCTCCACACTCGTCTTCGCGTCGATTTGGTTGCCTTCCAGCACGACTTCGCCGGCCTGTTCTTCGATGCGGATGCCCACTGTCTGCTGACGCGCTGCCGGCGCGCGCGTGTCACGAATGACGTTGTTGCGGAAAATGAGGTCTTTCGTTTCACCGCGGACGCGAATGCCCGCTGCGCCACCCTTCGCGCCGTTATTCTCAATGACGTTATTTTCCAGCCGATTGCGATGGCCGGCCATGCCCGCCGTCTCGTTACGGAAGAACACTCCGTCCTGGTGATTGGCGCGCACCTGATTGTTCTGCAAAAGATTGTCTGTGTCCTTGTGGCCTATCGAGATGCCGAAGCGCCCGTTGTCTTCGAGAATGTTCTTCTCGAACAACCCGTACTTCACGCGCCAGCAAAGAAACAGTCCGTCTTCGCCGTTGCGCCGCGCGATACAATCCCGCACAACTGGACGCTGCGAACCGCTGCCGGGATGGATGCCAAGCGCCGCGTTGTCCTCGCTGATGCAACCGCGCACCAGCACGTCGTTGGACGATTGGAAACTGATGCCGTCCCCGTGATAGTTCCGCACGGTGCAGTTCTCAATGATGGTTCCAAATCCGCGATAAAGAAAAATGCCCGCACCGCGGCAGCCGTTGAGCGCAACGTTCTCACTCTTGTTTCCGTCAATGATCAGATCTCGCACCTGCGCGCCGTCGATGTTGTAGCCGCTCACCACTGGGAACACCGTCGCCGCCTGCGCTTTGTTCGCAACCATGCAATCGGCGTTCAGCGGCTTGTCGATCGAGAATGCGTTGCCGCGCTGGCCTGTGATCCGCGCGACCGTCGTGTGGAAGCCGCCTGAGTTCTTGTCCCAAATCGCAACGCCATCACCGACTTTGAAGCCCTCCGCACTCGCGACCGTGATTTGCTCTTCGCCGTAATCGCCATCGAGCGCAAGCATTGATGACGCAGTTTTGGCTTTGCGCAAAACTGTCTTGCCCGGAGTGCCCCGCACAGTGACGAACGAGCGAAGATGCAGCGAATCACGCATGATGAATTCGCCCGGCCCGATTTCGACGGTCCCGCCGCCAAGGCCCGCTACGTAATCCACCGCCGCCTGCAACGCTCGATTGTCCACGCCGCTAATGTCCGCGTCGCTCACACCCACGCGCACCAATGGCCGCTCTTTCATCTTCGAATGCATCGCGCGTGGAAGCTGTTCCTCCTCGGCGCGCGGCGAGGAGTCGCCAGGTTGTGCGGCAGCGCGGGCGGCGACAGTGAGTGCGAGAATTACAGCCCCGAAGCAGGCTTTTCGTAAGGCGGAAGATTTCATGCAACAAGAATGCCAACGCTGGCGAATCGCAGCAAGCAGTCTCATTGGGGTCGCAGCGGTCGGTCAACGCGACTCAACCTTTTGCGCTACGGCGTTCTCAAGCGAAAGAATTGTTGCACGGCTTGCGTCGGATAATACGGACTGGTGGCCGAAGGCAGGTCGATCCCCGGCATGAAAGGCACCGTCGGCGCGCTTTGCAAAATGTAATTGCCTGTCCAGCGCACCACCACCTGGCCGTTTTCGAGCGCAATGGTGAGTTTGGGCACTGCGGTGAACGGGATGATTGTCGTGGTCTCGCTGTCGCTGTCGTTCGCGGCATTGGTATCGATCATTGCGGATGTAACGGTGACGACGTTGGTGTAGATGTTCGTGAAGACGAAACTGTTGGCGGTGACACTTATGATCGCCGACTCACCATTGGTCAGCACGGGGATATGTAAACGCAACGGGTTTCCAGCGACAAACCGGCCGTGAGTGGTCGTCGGGACCCCGACGACAAAGAGGAGACTCGGGAAGAAATCTCGAACAATGATGTTGGTGGCGCCCAACGGACCGGCATTGGACACAGTGATCGTATAGATGAAGTTGGTGCCGACGATGACCGGGTCTGCCGAGTCAATCTTCATGATGCTCAAATCGGCGTTGCCCGGCGTTCCGGAAGGCATCACCACCAGGTCGGGAGCATCTTCGCTGGTGCCGCCGGGCCCGGTCGCCGTGACGCGCAGGAATGTCCCCACTGGAAGCGCAGGCATGACGAGCGTGAAATTGACGAGGCCGTTTGCCGCCGTGGTCACGTTCGTCTGGAACACGTTGGAGTAAATCGCATCGGTGAGCCTGGCGTAAAAGATCAGTGTGTACACTTGATTGGACGCACCGAGGAGACTTCCCTGAACGGTTGTCTGGCCTCCGCTGGTCATGGCGGAATTGATCAATGGCGCCGGGATTCCCGGGATCGTATTGCCAGAGTGGCCATTATTGCCACGGTCGAGGAACAGCCGGCCGATATTCCCGAAAAGCGGCACATTCACCGTCGCCAACAACCCGGGTTGGGTCGTAGCGATTGCATCGCTGCCGGTGTTGAAAATGCCACCGTCCGAAATCACTGTGCCCGCGCCGTTGTTGATCCCAATAGCATCGACAACCACTTGTGCGGGACCCCCAGTCGGCGTTATTCCGAGGAAGTTGCCCAGCAGCGAATTGTTGGTCGCGGAAGGGCCGTTGACGGCGAGCGAAAAAAAGCCGAACCCGGCGTAGTTGTCCTGCACCACGTTGTTCCACGAGTTGCTCAGGTGAAGTCCGACAATCAGCGCGCCCGAGATAAAACCCTGCACGTCGATGCCCAAAAGATTTCCTTCGATCAAACTGCCGCTGCCGCCCTGGATATTAATGCCGCTGCCCCAAAAGTTCACGAGGCACAACCCGCGCACGACGTTGCTGCCGCTGTTAATAAACGACAGACCGAGCACGAAGTTGCTCACCGTCGTGTAGGTGTTGGTGCCATCAATGCGAATGAGCCAGACAGGAGCGTTGCCGTTCGTCGCCAGACTTGAGCCGGGTTGCGTGAAACCGTCAATGATCGCGGGCCGGATGATGTGGGGCAATGCCGTCAGCGGCATGATGGTTTTAATGCCCGCGCCGGCGATGTTGAACTCAATCCGGTTCGGGCCGGAGTGGAATGTGGCATTGTTATTCAAAATGGCCTGCCTCAATGAGCCAGGGCCGCTGTCATTGGTGTTCGTAACGATGTAGGTCACTGGAGGAACGACGCTGCCGAACGGCCGGCAGGCGCAAAACTCCGAGGTGTTGTCGGATGGATCGGTGGCCGTCGCCGTGAGTGATTGACCTTCCGGCGGCAAAGGCAGGTTCAAGTTGAACGTGGCGTTGCCGTCGGTGCCAGTCGCGACAGTCGTAGTGCGGAGCCAGTGCTTTCCTTCGCCATTGCCGAGAGCGTCGCATTCGACATTCGCGTAGAAGTCCAACCGATAGGTCGTCGAGGCCCGGCTGTTCAACGTGCCTTGCACGATGATATTGCTGGTGGTGATCGTGGCGTTCGTGAGGACGGGAAAATTCTGCAGATGGTTTGGACCGGAATCGGCATCGCCTGAATCGTTTGCCGCCACGCCGATCAAGCCAAGGTCAATGCCCAGCCCGGTGTTGTCGAAAATCGTGTTCATCCTGATGCTGTTGTTCGTCGCGCCACTGTTAGCAATCTGAACACCGCTGCCGGAATTGAACGCGATCAGGTTCGGCTCATTCTCGTTGGCGCCGCCGATCACTGTGCCCGTGGCGCCGCCCAGCGTAATTCCGTTGAACTCGTTGCTGACGCCGAACGTGCCGGTAACATCCGTGCCGATGAGGTTGCCAAAAATCCGATTGCCCAAAGGCGTGCCCGCCGTGTTTCCGAAAGCGATGCCGGCTGAATCGTTGCCGGAGATCACGTTGCGTATCACGGTCGGGTTGCCAAAGAAGAAACTGCCGCCACCCGACGCGCCGATGAGATTGCTCAACCCGCCGTTTACGAACACGCCGATGCCATTGCCTAACGCGGCCGTGCCGGCGAAATCCGTTCCGATGAAATTGCCCTGAATAGCGCTGTTGGTGTTGGCCTGAAGCTGGACCCCGTAGCTGACATTGGCCGAAATCACGTTGCGCGCGCCGGTCGTCAGTCCGCCAATGCGATTTCCCGGTCCGCCACTCGCGAATATACCGCCTGTGAAGTTCGACCAAATCATGCAGCCGCTTACTAGATTGCTGCCGCCGGCATTGAGATCGATGCCGTTGCCGGAGAACCGCAGGATCTCCAGTCCGCGAACCACATTGTTGCCATTGGTCAGATCAAGGCCATGACCGAAGGCAAGGCTCGTTCCGTCCAGCCGAATCAAAATGACGGCGTTGTTGCCGTTGGTAAGTGTGTTCGCGCTGGAGCCAGCCTGCGTGAAGCCGTCAATCGTTACCGGGTCCTGCGGCGTGGGCAGCGCCGTCAGCGGCGCGATGGTCCGCACGCCTGCACCGGGAATCGCGAAATGAATAAGGTCGTTGCCCGCGCTGGGCAGGAGGCCCACGTCCAGCAATGCCTGGCGCAACGAACCCGTGCCGCTGTCGTTTGTATTGATGACTGTGAAAGTTGCCGGCGGAATCGTGCTGCCGACAGACACTGACGGCGAGAACTCTGACGTGTTGCCATTGGGATCAGTGGCTGTGGCCGTGACTCGCCGCGCGCCCGGAAACAACTCAGTGACCGCGGCGCCGAACGCTGCGTTTCCGGCGCCGTCCGTCGTCGCATTGGCGCTGCCCAGGTGAAACTCGCCTTCCCCATTGCCGGAGAAGTGATCGATGGTGCTGACGTAAAAATCGAGCGTGAACGTGGTATTCGGCGCGCTGTTCAACGTACCCTGAATCACCGTGCTGCCCGCGTTGGCAATCGCGTTCGTGAGCACCGGAAAGTTCTGCAGATTGTTTGGTCCAGTGTCTCCGTCACCTGCATCGTTCGCTGTCACGCCATCCGGACTCAGGTCGATCGGAAAACCATTCGAGAAAATCCGATTGCCACGCACGGTGTTGTTCGTGCCGAGTTGCACCGAGACGGCGTCCGCCGAGTGGAAGGCGATCACGTTCGCCCCGGCGCTCGTTCCGTCGCCAATCACGTTGCCGGAACCGTCGAAGATGCTCACGCCCTCAAACTGGTTGCCGAGCGTGTTGCCTCCGGCGGGATCAGGGCCGATGAAGTTGCCGAGGATGGAATTCCCCACGCTGCTGTTAATCTCAATGCCGCGACTTCCGCTGTGACCGGAAATGACGTTGCGGTCTGCCGGTATCGTCCCGCCGATCCGATTGCCATGCGGCCCATTGATTGCAATTCCGCCTGCCGTGTTCGCAAAAACGAAACATCCAGCCACTACGCAGTTGGAACCCACAATCTCGATGCCCAAGCCCGCCGACGCAGTGATGCGCAATCCGCGCACGACCAGTCCCGCGATATTGAACCGCAGCGTTTCTTCGCTGAACAACGCACCCAAGCCGCGCAATTCGATCAGCCAGGTCGCGTTGTTCCCATTCGAGAGCGTATTTGCACTTGCGCCGGGCTGAGTGAAGCCATCGATGGTTACGGGCTGCGTGAACAATGGCAGCGGCGAAAGAAGTTTGATAGCTCGCACGCCAGCGCCCGGAATGTTGAACGCGATTGTGTTGTTCGATGATGAAACGTGTCCATTGGAATCCAGAATCGCCTGGCGCAGCGAGCCTGGACCGGAGTCATTCGTGTTCATTACCGTAAACGTCATCGGTGCGATGCCGACTGACGCTTCGAAGCACACGGAGAATTCCGAACTGTTGCCCTGTGAATCTGTCGCCGTTGCGGTGATGAATCGCCCGGGTGCGCCGACTGGTAATGTCACGTTGAACGAGCCGTTGCCACTGACGTCGGTGTTCACACTCGTGCTGCCAAGATAGAACTGGCCCTCGCCGTTGCCACTCGAATCGCAAGTCGTGTTTGCGAGGAAATCGACCTGGTAAGTCTGGCTTGCGCTGCTGTTCAACGTTCCCTGAATCGTAATGCTTGAGGCGCTGCCAAACGCGTTCGTGATGGTCGGAAAGTTCTGCCGATTGTTTGCTCCGGTGTCGCCATCGCCCGAATCGTTCGCAGTGATACCGTCGAACCCCAGATCGATCCCGAGGCCCGGTCCGAACGGCGCCGCACTCGCATAAATCGAATTGCCTCGAATGGCGTTGGCTATCCCTCCGGCCACGACGACACCGAGGTTTCGGCTGTAAGCCACAACGTTGCCCTCACCGGCAAGCGTGCCGCCAATCCGATTTGAACTGCTTGAAATGATAATGCCCTGACCGTTGTTCGACAGCACCGTTCCGCCATTCCCCACGCCAATCCAATTTCCGAGCACGACCGCTCCTGAACTTGAAGGCGCAAGATCGATTCCAGACTGTCCGCTGCCCGCAATGATGTTTCGCGCAACGCCGGTGGTGCCGCCGATGATCGTCCCGGAACCTTGCGACGTAATGCCATCGGAAGTATTGCCGAGAGCGACAGTGCCGGTCACGTCTGTGCCAATGAGGTTTCCTTGAACGACGTTTCCGCGCGCCGCGCCGGGAGCTGGCGAACTGATGCTCACGCCGTCCGAATTCCCGGAAATCAAGTTGCGCGCGCCCGGCACTGCGCCGCCGACAACGTTGTAAGAGCCGTCAGTAATCTCCACGCCGTTAATGGCATTCGCGCGCTTCAATGTCCCTGTGAAGTCCGTGCCGATGAAATTGCCCTGCACGACGTTGTTCGACGCGCCCTGGCCAAGAATGTGAATCGCGTGCGAGAAGTTGTATGAAATGACATTCCGGTCTGCCGGCGACAGTCCACCAATCGTGTTCCCAACCGAATCAGTCACCACAACGCCAATGCCCGCATGTTTATCCGAGCCGTCCGTGTCGATGCCAATCAAGCAACCGGCGATCGTGTTCGAGCCGCTGCTCGATATTTCGATGGCGTTGCGATTTCCCCAGCCGGTGAACGCGATGCCACGCACGGTATTGCCGCCGGACTGCAACCGCATCGCTACTGTGCCGAAGCCGACCATCCTGCTGCCATCGATACGAATCCTGATCGCAGCGTTGAAGCCATTCGGCAGCGAATTCGTGTTCGCGCCCGGTTGCGTGTAGCCGTCGATTAATACCGGCTCACGATTCGTAGGCAATTGCGACAGCGGGAAAATCGTGTGCGGGCCCGCACCGGGAATGTTGAAAGCGACAACGTTCGGCGTTCCACTCGGAAACGTGTCGGAGAGAAGTAACGCGTTGCGCAAAGAACCTCCGCCGAAATCGTTTGTGTTCGAGACGACATACGTCATGGGCGCCAATGTGCTCGCCGCCTTGAAACAGGATGAAAACTCGGACGTGTTGCCATTGGTATCAGTGGCGGTGGCGGCAATGTAGCGTCCATTCGCCTGGATCGGGAACGTAGTGCTGAAACTGGCGTTCCCGCTGGCGTCCGTCGTTACTGTTAGGGCGCCAAGCCGCTGACCCCCTTCCCCATTGCCCGAAGGGTCACAAGCCTGGTTCGCATACACATCGATGGTGTAAAAAGCGTTGGGCCGGCTGTGCAGCGTTCCCGCTACGGTGGTGTTGTTCGAGTTGAGCGTGCCCGAAGTAATCACTGGAAAATTCTGCAAGGTGTTTGCGCCGGTATCGGCATCATCGGTGTCGTTCGCTGTCATTCCATCGGTGCCAAGGTCAAGTCCAAGCCCGCCGTTGTCCGAAATGACATTCGCACGCACCGTGTTGTTTGTGCCGCCCTGCACGTACACTCCGTCACCGCCGTTTAACCTGATATGGTTCGCGGCGCCGAGCTCGATTCCCCCAATTCGGTTACGGCTGGCGGAATTGGCAATCATCACTCCGTGAGAGTTATTGGGAAGCACGCTAAGCAAACCGATCCCGATGAGATTGCCGCGAACGACGTTGTTGCTGCTGCCCGCACCGGAGATTTCGATGCCATCGGAAGAATTGCCGGAGAAGACATTGATGTCACCAGAGGTTGTTCCGCCAACGCTGTTGTCCGGCGCGTTCACAATCGCCAAACCGTCCGCGTTGTTGGCACGCACCGCTTCGAGAAAAAGGTCCGTGCCAGAAAGATTTCCTTGAACGGCATTGAATCGCGCGCCCGCCCCTTCCAGGCGAATGCCACTACCGCCATTGCCCGAAAAAACATTATGTTCCGCGGCCTCCACTCCTCCGATGCGGTTCAACGGCGTGCCATTCACAAAAATTCCGTGACCTCCATTGCCCTCATCCGTGCCGTCGAAATTCAAGCCGATGATGTTGCCTTCAATGCGCGTGTGGCTGCCATTCGTGGCCAGTTCGATTCCGTCACCGCTGAATCGCGTAATGACCAAGCCGCGAATGACGCAATTGCTGGCCACGATGCGGAGTCCATCAGAGCCGCCACCAGCGGCCGCTCCATCCAGCTTGATCTTCAGCGTCCCGTCAAAGCCCGGGTAGAAGATGTTCGAACTGGTGCCGGCCTGTGTGTAGCCATCGATGACCGTTGCGGTATCAATGATAACCGGCAGCGCCGTCAGTAGCGAAATGGTGTGCGGCCCTGCGCCGGGAATGTTGAAAGCGATCCTGTCACTGACCGTGATGGCGTTGTTCGCATCGATGATGGCCTGTCGCAGCGAACCCACGCCGCTGTTGTTCGTATTTACGACTGCAAATGTCTGGGATGGAATCGTGCTGACCGCGTACAGGCACGGCGAAAACTCGGAAGTGTTTCCAGATGGATCGGTCGCCGTGGCCGCGATGTAACGGCCATTCGCTCGCGCGACTGTTGCACTGAAACTGCCGTTGCCACTCGCGTCCGTGGTCACCGTCGTCGAACCAAGATACTCTTGCGCCTCGCCGAAACCGGAACTGTCGCAAGCCACGTTCGCAAAGATGTCGATCGCGTAAGTGCGATTCGAAATGCTGTTCAACGTCCCCTGAACGTCGGTGCTTCCAGCGTGAATCGTCGCCGCCATCAGCAAAGGAAAGTTCTGCAAATCATTCGCGGTTCCAGTGTCCACGTCGTTGGTGTCGTTTGCCGTGACGCCAGCGGGAGTGAGGTCGATACCCAAATCGCCGTTGCTGAAAATGATGTTGCCTCGGAACGCATTGCTCGTGCCCTGGTTTACGTTCACGCCGTCCTGCGTGTTGAATGCGATGACGTTCCCCTCGCCTCCGTTGCCACCGACAAGATTTCCGCGCGAAAACGCCGTGAAGAAAACGCCGTGCGTGCTGTTCGCCACTGGAAATGTCCCGGAGGGCCCCGCGCCGATGATGTTGCGCTGAATGATATTTCGCGTCGCTGTCTGATTGTTGCCGTTGATTTCGATCCCATCGCCAGTGTTGCCCGATATAACATTCCCATCACTGGCATCAAACCCGCCGATGCGATTGAACGAAGAGCCGAGAACGTTGATTCCGTCGGCGCCATTGGCGATCCGGTTCGTGCCCGCGCTGCCCACACCAATCCAGTTGCCAATCACCACATTGTTTGACGCGCTCGCGCCACTGATCGACACGCCATGACTGTTGTTGCCGGAAATGATATTGCGAGACAACAGGATGCCGCCGATGACATTCCCACGGCAATTGTTGATGAACACGCCCGCAGCAGTGTTGCCGAGATCGTTCGTCCCGGCCGGGCCTGAGCCAATGATATTTCCCTCAATGACGCAGAATCCATTCGTGGCAATTTCGATCCCATCTCCGTTGAATCGATTAATCACCATTCCGCGCACGACACAGTTACTCGCACCAATCCTCAATCCGTCCGCCGAGCCAGCACTGGCACCGTTGATTTCAACAATCGGCGAAGTCGAGTAACCCGGCTGCGTCGTGCCATCAATCGTCACCACATCGGTAATCGTCGGCAGCGCCGTCACCGGCGAAATCGTCAGGCCCGTCGTTGCGATGTTGAATGTGATGACATCCGACCCGCCGTTCGTGTTGGCGTCCAGCAGCGCCTGACGCAACGAACCGGTGCCCGCATTGTTGGTGGTAGTGACAGTGAAGGTTGCGGCAGAAGCGAGAACGCCGTTCCCCAGGAAAGCGGCCAAAAGCAAACCAGACAGCTTCATAAATACTCGTTCAGAGATTGTGCTCACTTCTTACTACCGGAATTGCCGGGTGGAATTACAGAATGCGTCTGACGAGTAGTAGCACCGCGATTTACGGCTTCGTGTTCCGCCGTTGATTGTACTCTCCTACGGTGACTGACGCGGAAGGAGAAATCGGCCGCGTCGAGCGGTCGGCGAAAAACCATTTCAACCACGAAGCGTATGGACTGACCTGACCTTCACGCAAAAGCCGCGCTTGCCGTTCAAAGGAGTCATCCGTGGACAAATCCCGATAATAGCCGCGTTCGTCCAAACGGCGGTTGGCCACGTGTTCCGCGACGGCGGCCAGCAGCGCGCTCGGCGCGGCGTCGGGCACGAACGGCAATTCCCAGATCTTTGCCGTCTGATCACGCGATGCCGTGAGCATCCATTTGCCGTCCGGGCTCCACTCGGCCATGACGACAATGTCGCTGTGTTGCAGTGGCCCGGTCACGGGATAGCCACTCTTCGCTTCCCACACGCGCGCCGTGCGGTCTTCCGAGGCCGTCAGCACCCAACGCCCGTCGGGACTGAAGGCAGCGTCGTGAACTTTGTCGGCGTGAATCATTGGCTTCGAGATGGGCGCGCCGGTTCGCGCGTCCCACACGCGGGCCGTGTGATCGTCCGACGCGGTCAACACCCAACGGCCGTCCCGGCTGAAGCGCACGCGCCTCACGGCGCTGTCATGCGGCAGTGGGCCCGCGTGTGGCGCGCCCGTGTGCGCGTCGAATATCTGTGCAGTTGGAATCGATCCAGCGACGGCGAAGAAGCGACTATCTGGACTGAACTCAATCCAGCCAACGCCTTCCACGCGCAGTGGCGGCAGGACTGCTTTGCCAGAATGGGCCTCCCAAATGCGCGCGACAGAATCTTTTCCAGCAGTGGCGATCCGCAGACCATCGGGACTGAATCCTGCCTGTCTTACGCCTGCGTCGTGACGCATCGCTGCGCCAATCGGCTGTCCGCTTTTCGCGTCCCAAACGCGCGCCGTGCCGTCGTCGGAGGCGGTCAACACCCATCGACCATCGGGACTGAACTCCACATAGTTCACCAGCGCTTGATGCTGCAGAGGCGCCATCGCGGGCTCGCCCGTGCGCGCGTTCCAGATGCGAGCCATGCCGTCGCGGGACGCTGTGACGATCCAGTCGCCGTCAGGACTAAACGCGCCCGCAGTGACCTGTCTCTCGTGCTGAAGACGAACGTTCAAACGCGATCCGTCTTGTGCGTCCCAAAGCCCAGCGACGCTCTCTCGCGAAGTCGTCAGGAGGCGCCGTCCATCGGGACTGAATCGCGCGCCCGTCAGTTCCAGGTCATGGCGGAGCGTCAGTGGCAACGCCTGGCCGGGCGCGAATTCCCAAAGCAAGGCGCGATTGCCATAGCTGCTGATCACGATGCGCCGTCCGTCGGGAGTGAAACGCGCGGCCGTGACCGCGGAATTGTCCATCGCCACTTCCGCGACGCGCCGCCCTGTGGCGGCGTCACGCACGGAGGTTTGTTGCCCATGAAAACTGAGCACGAAACGCCCGTCCGGACTGAAGAGACCAGGCTCCGCGCGTCGATCATGTTTGAACGGTTCGCCGAGACGGACGCGCGCAACTGCGTCCCACAGTTGCGCTTCATTGGTGAACAGTTCCGCGAGCAGGCGCTTCCCGTCCGGGCTGAAGGTGGCCGAGCGCACGGCACTGTGGTGCGAGAGGCGTGACGTTAGCGGCCTGCCTGTCAGCGCGTCCCACACGCGGATCGTACGATCATCCGAGGCGGTGACGATGCGCTGGCTATCCGGGCTGAAACGAGCCGTGTAAATGAGATACGGATGCTGCAACGGTGTTCCGACTGGCTGCCATGTTTTCGCGTCCCGCACTTGAGCCGCGTTGGCGCTCACGATCACCACGCGGAGCGCGTCCGGACTGAAGTCGGCATCGCTGGCCATCGGTTCATCTCGCAGCACAGCGCCGGAGACAGCGTCGCGAAGTTGAAGACCGCCCTCAGCACTCACCAATAACACCTGCGTTCCGTCCGCGTTGAATTGCAGTCGTGAGATGGAGGAACTGGCTTTGAAGGGTTCGCCCAGCGGTTGTCCATTCGCAATATCCCAAACGCGCACGTCATTCCCGCGCGAGATTGTGGCCAAGCGCTGGGCATCGGCGCTGAACTCTGACAATCGCACCGGTTGTTCATGCTCCAGCAGGCACACCAGGCGCGGTGTGTCGCGCACATCCCACAGGCACAGGCTCAAGCCGCCGTTTGTGGCCGTGACCAGCCACGGGCCACGTTGGCCGAATGCCGATGTGTTGCCGACGTGATCGTCAGGAAGCGGAGCGCCGGCCAGCAATGGAAACGTGCGCTCCGTTAACGCGGACATAATCCGGTAGCCAGCAAGTCTTTCTTCCGGGTGATCCCGCAACACCCGCGCCAGCAGCGCCAGTCCGGCTGAGGACTCATCTTTCTCAAATAAATCTTCCGCGCGCTGAAGCTGCAACTCGATCAACGCGGCCGTCTTTTGCGTTCCGCTCTGCTCTGCCCTGCGCCATTGCCAGAGCGTCGCGCCGAAACCGGTGAAGAAGACGACCAGCAATGAAGCAAGCAATGTCGCGACGAGTGGCTTGCGCCGGCACCATCGCCACGCTTTTTCAACTTTGCCCACGGGCCGGGCATGGATGGGCTCGCCTTGGAGAAATCGATTCAACTCGTCCGCGAGTTCCTGCGCGCTGCGGTAGCGCCGGGCCGGCTCCTTCTCCAAACATTTCAGGCAAATCGTTTCAAGATCGGCGGGCGCGTTTGGATTCAGCAAGCGCGGAGCGACCGGTTCGGTATTGAGCACTTGAAGCAGCGTCGCTTCGATGTTTTCGGCCACGAACGGCGGCCGTGTCGTCATCAAATGATACAGGATCGCGCCCAGCGAATACACGTCAGACGCCGGACCAACCTTGCCGCGTTGGGCCGTCACCTGTTCGGGCGCGGCGTAGCTTGGAGTGCCGAGCACTTGGCCAGTCACGGTGAGGTCGGAATCGCCGCTGAGACGTTTGGCCAGGCCGAAGTCTGTGATGCGCGGCTGGTCGAACGAATCGATGAGTGCGTTCGACGGTTTCAAGTCGCGATGCAGCACGCCACGCTCGTGGGCGAATTGAATGGCCTCAGCCATCGCCTTCACGTAGGCAGCAGCGCGCCGAGGGGCCAACGGCTGGTCGTGCGCGACTTCACTGAGGCTTTGGCCGTCCACATAATCCATCGAGAAGAACGGCGTCCCGTCGTGCTCCGCAATCTCATGGATGGGAACGATGTTCGGATGCTGCAAGCTGGCCGCTGTTTGGGCTTCCTGCTGGAAACGATGCACCGCTTCACGGGTGGCGAAGCGGCCCGCCAACAAAATCTTCACCGCGACCGTGCGATTCAGACTGAGCTGCCGGGCTTTGAAGACGACGCCAAACCCGCCGCGGGCGATCTCCTTCAATAACTCGTAATCGCCAAAACGCTGGCCGGCTGTCACGGGAGCCGATGTGTGAGCCGAAGGAACGTTTGCAGATGTTGTTTTCGGTCCGACGGAAGAAGCCAGTGACACGCGAACGAGACAGCGCGGGCAGATGCCAGCCCAGGTGCGGCCCGGGAGGTCGGCACCGCAATTCGCGCATTTCCGCAGTGCTGTCATTGAGGTCTTCATCTTTACTACCGGAACGCCGCGCAGCGATTACCGAAGTGCGGCACGCCGGGTTCGGGTGGCACGGGCTACCAGCCCGTGCCGTTCGGCAACTTGCCGAACGGAACGGCAAACGACTCTCAAATCTTCAGGACCTTTTATGTTTTTCAGCGTCACTGCCATTGCGTCCGGCAGGTTGCCAGACGCCACAGGCTGGTAGCCTGTGCTACCCGATCAATCGCTACCCGATCAGTTCGATCAGGTAGCGCAGCTCATCCTCAATCTGCTCCCGCCGGGCGACGGTGTTCGCGACTTCCTCGCGGACCAATTCGCCGTAGCGCTGGCGCAGCCGATGCACCCCCACGGCCACGGCACCGGGACTCACACCCAACTCAGCGGCAGCAGCGGCATAAGCACCCTCGCCCGGCTCATTGGAGAGAAAAGTTTTCAGTCGCTCAAACTGCTGCTCCTTGCCATTCGCTGCTGACTCCTGACGCAGGCGGGCCAGCGCCTGTTCCAGCAACGTCAGCGCCCACTGTTGATCGTAGAATCTCTCGGGCGGGAGGTCGGCCCCGGAGGCGAGAGAGGCGCGCATCTCTTCCGGCTGTTCTTCCCAGGAAATGAAACTGTGTCGTCCGCCCCGCTTGACCGCCCGGGCTTTCTCCCATTCGTGCGCGACAAAATGCTTCAGCGCCGTCAGCAGAAACGATCGGAATCGTCCACGCGCCCGATCAGCCACGCGGAAATAACTCTTTTCGAGGAAGTGAGCGAAGAACTCCTGAGTCAGATCCTGCGCATCGTGAGCCGTGTGGCCCTGGCGAAGCAAATACGCATGGAGCGGCTGCCAATAGGCGCGGCACAACCTTTCCAGCGCCGCTCGTCCTTGAGGAGAGGAAACATCTCCAGCAGCCACCACCACGCTCCAGTGCGTCGTGGTGAACGCGGACGGGGAAGCAGCCCCTTCGAGGACATCCTTCCTCAGTTCGGGTTGCACGCTTGCACAATAGCGGAAAACAGGGAGCGAGGCACGCTTATAGTGATTGCCGAAAGTAAGGGCGTGTTGCCCAAGTCATTTCAGCGGGCCTGGAGCGCGGCTCTGTGAGTCGCAGCAACGTTCGCTGCCAGAAGGATCCTCGAAATTGGGAGCGATGTGGAATGCACCAGGTTGCTGCGGGTCAGAGACCCCGCCCTCGCTCCATGCCGTTGCAAATCTATCCTGAAAAATCTCCCACTCACGGTGCGAGCGTGACGCGATAAAAACGCTCGGGAATTCCAACCGTCGTCGCGTCGGTTTTGGATGCGCTGGAACTGCTTGCCGTCACGTCACCCAAAACATTCAACCAGCCAGCCGCGTCCAACGTTTCTTTGTATTGCACGCGATAAGTCTTTCCCGCGACCGATTGCCATTCGACGGTGAATTGTCCGGTGCCCGGAATCGCGCGCGTGATTGTGAGCAGCGACATCGCGTCCGTCGGATTTGTGCCCGCAAGAAATTCACTGCTGTCACGAAAGCCGTCATTATCAAAATCGCCCGTGCCATCGCGGCCAAGGTTGCCGAAGAACAGCAGTTCCCAGTCATCGGGCAAACCATCGCCATCCGAATCGCCGCCGATGCCCGGCAACGAGGCGGCGCGGCGCGTGAGATTGCCTGCGATGTCGTAAGTGTAGCCATGAGTTTTGCCGTTGGCGTATTGGGCGCCGGTGAGCCGCCCGCCGCCGTCGCGCGAGTAAGTGATGACGCCGGCGGACACGACAACAGCAGATGAAACGATGGTGACCAGGGCCAAAGCAGAGCGCCATGGACTATTGATAAAATCCGGTTTCATGGTGTTTAAAGGTCAGAGAAATCCACAGGTGGTTCTGGTTGGGCACCGATATTCGGTAAAAACAGTCTCGAACCCCGAATCAACGGGGACTGTAATCCCTCTGGGACAACTGGGCTCGTCCGAACATTGCCGTCGCCGAACAGGAACTGCGTGCCCGCCGGATGACGGTTCCAAAATCCGCTTGAATCCCATGCCTCGTTCCCGCCAGCCCAGAACGTCATGCTGCCACCCTGATTCGCTGGCCGCTCGCCTGGGAGGATCGTGTTGCTGGCGCCCTCCTGAATGAACAGCTGCGTCCTGGGTGCGCGCGTCATTGGCGCCCGACTGTTCCAGGCTTCCGCTCCTCCGGCAAAAAATGTTCCTCTGGTGACGGTAGCAGGACCAGTTGGCCACGCTTCATTCCCGCCGGCCGTTCCTCGAAAGAGGTTGTCCTGCTCCAAATACGGCAGCAGCTGTGCGTACCAACTGTAATTGTAGTACACGCGGTCTCGCGGAAGAGGGCTCTCGTTCTCGTGAATCTTGTGCAGCGCCAGCCCGATTTGTTTGAGATTGTTCCCCGCCTGCATCCTCTGCGCCGCCTCACGAGACTGCTGTATGGCAGGCAACAGTTTCGCCATCAGCACACCGATTATGGCAATCTGCATATTGAGTTCGGGCAACGTGGTGGCCGTGAGACCGGAAGGGTCAACGAACTCCAGCGGCATCTCCGCCGCGTATTGATACGGATTCAACTCCAGCGCGCGCGTCAATCTCGGCCAGACCGGATCAGGCGTGAGGAACCTCGCGCTCACCGGATCGTACCAGCGCGCCCGCATGTGAAAGAGCGCGCCATCCTGCCGCACGCCAAACCGCCCGACGTAAGTGAACGGCTGAGCGCTCGTGCCGGTGCGCGCGAGCAATTCGCCGTAAAGCGTCCACGCGTAAGCGTCGGTCAGGTTGCCGCCGTTGTCCGTCAGCGCCAGCGTCGTACCCACGCGGTCGAAATGGTAATGGCGCACCGCAGGCAGCGGCGTTCCAGGTTCCACCGAGTAGAGCAGCGTGCCGCCCGGCGTCCACACGTAGAAACGCGTCGTTGTTCCCGGCGAGTCGTCGCGCTCCAGCGCAATCGGCGAGCCGCCCAAAGCCTGATGATAGAAGTAGCGCTTCGTCGCGCCGCCTTCCGTGCGCGTGAGCAAATTGCCAAGGCCATCGTAAGTGTAGCTCGCCCCGCCCACGTTGATTAGCCGCGTCGCGCCGTCCCATGACCTGATGCCGCCGGGCGAAACAGTTTGCCGCCCGCGCGCGTCGTATTGGTGGCCCGGCGTGTTGATTTGGTGCGCGAGGTCGTAAGTGAAGTCCACCGTGGAGGCGTTCTGGAAATCGTCGGGGTCAATTGGCGCGATGTGATCCGCCGCCGTCACTTCGCCCGCCGCATTCAGCGTGTAGCGAAGGTCGAGCACGTTCCCGCTCTGGATGCGCACGAGCCGGCCCGCCGCGTCGTAAGTGTAGAGCGTCAGTTCACCGCTCGACCGGCTGATCTGCGTGATCCGGTTCGCGTTGTCGTAATTGAAATTGTAGAATGTGCCGAACGAGTCGCTCACGTTGATGAGCCGGTCGCTCGAATCGTACGTGTAATTCACCGTGAACGCGCCGTTCGAGTAACTCACGCTGGTCAGCCGCCCGCCCGCGTCGTAGGTCGCGCTGAAGTTCAGGCCGCCGCTCGTGTTGTTCGTCAGCCGCCCCTCCGCGTCGTAGGCGAGCGCCACTCCATTCGCATTCGTGAGCCGGTTCAACGCGTTGTAAGCGAACTGCAAGTCCGGTCCGCCACCGTACTGGACGCGCGTGAAGTTCCCCGCGCCATCGTAAGTGTTCGTCCCGCCTGTTCCGTCCGGATAACCCACTCGCAAAAGCCGCCCGCGCGTGTCGTAAACAACGCTCGTAGTGCGGCCGAGCGGATCGGTCATGCTCACCAATCGCCCGTTCGGCGAATTCGAGAACGACCAGGCGCGGCCATTGAGGTCCGTGATGCGCGTGAGATTGCCGAGCGCGTCGTAAGCAAATCCCGCCGCGCCCACGCCGGGATGCGCCGTGTTCGTGAGCGACCCGCGGCTGTCGTAACGGAACGCAAAGCCGCGGCCGATTTCATCGATCACGTTCGTCGCGCGCCGCATTACATCGAGCAGGAACTGCTGCGCCTGCCCGAGCGGGTTCGTCGTGCCCGCCAGGTAGCCGAGCAAGTCGCGCGCGAAACTCGTTTGCTGGCCCAGCGGATTGCTCGTGGTGGTTAACAGCGCCTCGTTATCGTAACCAAGCTGCCACGAGCGGGCGCCTGGATCGCGCACCGTCGTCAGCCGCCGCCGCGCGTCGTGAATGAACGTCCACACGAAATTGTTTTCGTTGGTGACATTCGTGATCTCGCCACGCGCGTTGAACGCAAACCCCCGGCGGTTCCCCAGCCGGTCGATCGACCGCACGAGGCGGTTCGCCGCGTCGTAACTCGACGAGTTCGTGTTGCCGGCCGCATCGATGACTTGCGTGAGCCGCCCGTTCGCATCGTAAACAAACCGTGTCGTATGGCCGCGCTCGTCCGTGGCCGACATGAGACGGTCGTCAAAGTCCCACGTGAGCCGTCGCGACGTGCCGTCCGGATTCACAATGTTCGTCGGGCGGCTGAACTGATCGTAGGCAACGATGCTGATACCCGTCTCCGAATCGCGGCTCGTGATGCGCCGGCCCTGCGCGTCGTAAGTGAACGTCAGCACGCCGCCGAGCGGATTGGTCACGTTGAGCAACTGGCTCTGCGCATTATAAACGAACCGCGTCACATTGTTCGCACGGTCCGCGAACGTGATGACGTTTCCATTTGTGTCGTAAGTGAACCGCTCCGTCGTGCCGTCGGGATAAGTGATCTGGCTCACTTCATGGAACGTCGCGCCGTTGTTCACGCGGTTCGTGAACCCGAACTGCATCACGCTGCCGTCCGCATTCGTCAGCGCCGCGAGCCGTCCGCTGCCGGTGTGGTAAGCCAGGCGAGTCGTACGGCCCATCCGGTCCGTCACGCCGGTGCGCCGGCCCTGCACGTCGTAATCCAGCGTGATGCTGTTCCCGGCGGCGTCCGTGAAGCCCCGCAACAATCCGTTGGTGTCGTGCTCGTCCTGCGTGTTCGCGCCTAGCGGATCGACCATCGTCGTGACGTTGCCGACGTAGTTCAGCCGCGTCGGCGCCGCGCCGCCTTCGCTCTGCGAAATCACCACGCCATTCGTGTAGGCCTGCGCAAAAGGAACATTGCCCGCCGGCGATTGCGCGGCCACCAGCAGCGCCTGGTTCGTCCCGTTCGTGTAAGTGTTCAGCGTCGCATGGCCGAGCGGCGTCGCGGAACTCGTGAGCAATCCGCCGGTCTGGTTGAACGCCACGTTGCGCGTCCCGTCGCTGACGTTCGTCAGCGCGCCGCTGCCGTTGTAACTGAACGTGAGCGTGCGGCCCAAACCATCGCTGACGCTGGTCAGAGTTGAACTGGTTGGCCCCACAGTGTGCACAAGGGTATGCACGTTGCCACGGCCATCCTCGATTCTGAAGAGCCGGCCCGCTGCGTCGAATCGATAAGTCCGTTCATCTCGTGGATCGGTCAGCACAAGATCGAAAGTCCCCGGTATGAGACGTAGTTGGAACGGTGTGTCTGTTCGGTTCACCGGCGAGTAGTTTCCCCCGCTGTTCGTGAACACGAGAAACATTCCGGGAAAGATTCCGATCTCCACCGTCGTCGTCTTGTTGCTCAGGAACGCGTCGAAGTTGTGCAGCCAGTTCGAGCCGAGCGCGCTCCGCAACGGCCCGAGCGACACAAGCGAGCCATAGAAGCGCTGGAACACGAGCGGAAATGGCCCGCCCAGGTTGAAGTCCGGCGCGAACAGTTCGAACAATTCGCCCGAAAACAAGTTGACTGGGTGCAAGCTATGTCCGCTGAGCGGAAAATTTGCCGTGGTGCCCTGGCCCGAAAACGGATTCCAGAGTTGAATCTCGCGCGGCCGATCAGTGCCGGAAAAGTTGCCGCCGATCTCGCTCCACGCGCTCACGCCCACCGTGTTTGGCGGCGGAATCAGCACGTGTGTCTGGAAGTGCCGGCCCTGTCCGTCGAACGCGATTGGCACAGTGGGACCCTGCTGGCCGGACTGCGGATCGAGAAGACTGTTATAAATGAACGTCAGATTGCCCGAGCCATTAGGTGGCCCGCCCAGCACATCCACGTCCACGAACAGGTTGTTCCCGATACACGCGCCCCGCGGAATAAACGGCGTGGAACTCGATCCGCTACGCACCGCGAGGAACGGAAACCGCACGCCGTCAAAATTCTGGATGTCGTAGGTGACGTTGTTGCCTTGCGCGGCGAGGACGGGGCCGCCCGCGCCAAGCACGTTGTCCACGTTCACCACGTTGCCGTTGCCAACCACGTTGATGCCTCCCGTATTGAGGCCCTCGAACAGCTTTATGTTGAAAAAACTGTTGTTGGCAAACGCATTGATGGCCGCATTGCCGCTGCCATCCGCTTGTGTCCCGGTGCCTTCAATGAACTCGATATTAAACTGCAATCCATCAAGCGGCGCATTGGGACTGCCGGCCGTAATCACAGTGCCCGGCACACCTTGAAAACCGAAGCCGTTCATCTCCGAGTTGTTGGCTGTGATGTTAAACCAGTCAGTCTGAAATATTAATTGGCGACGTTCGACGATGAGAGGCGCCTCACGATGCGCGGACTTCGCGGACTTCGGAGCAGTAGCCGCTTGCGTCGTCGCGTCGATGGAGACCGACACGAGAATCGGCGGTAGCGCCGACTCCAACTGAATCACTTTGCGCCCCGGCCCCGGAATGTTGAACGTGATCGAAACTTGGTTCGATGACGCGCTCGCATTGGCCTGTTCGATCTTCTCGCGCAACGAACCCGGCCCGGAATCATTCGTCGTCGTCACCACCATCGGCGCAATCGGCGGGCCGCCCGGCGTTCCGTTGAAGCAGGGAGAAAACTCGCCCGTGTTGCCGAATGGGTCTGTGGCCGTCGCAGTGATGACGTTGCCAATGCCCGGCTGATTGACGCTGAAGCTGAAATTGCCGACGCCGCTCGAGTCCGTCGTCACGAACCCGCTACCGCGCCAATACTCGCCCTCGCCATTCAGTCCCAGCGTGTCGCAGCGAATGCTGGAGTAGATGTCGATTTGGAAACTCGTGCTCGGCGCGGACGTCAACACGCCGCTCACCACCACTGTGTTGTTCGGCAGAATTGTTACCGCCGTGATAATCGGGAAGTTCTGCCGCTGGTTCGAGCCGGTATCGACATCGTTCGCATCGTTCGCGTTGTTGCCGTTGGGATCGAGGTCGATGCCCTGGCTCTGGTTGTTGAAGATGCGATTGGCGCGAATCGAATTGTTTGTCGAACCAGTTCCGCTCACGCGCACGCCATCCGAAGAATTGTTCGCGATAAGGTTCTGCACGCCGGAAATGCCGCTGGCTTTCGCGCGCGTTGGAAGGCTCCCGCCTCCTCCAGGACTCCCCCGCGGCACACCAACGGCATTCCACGATGCACTGCCTTGAATGACTACGCCGCCGCCGGTGTTCGGCGCTGGACTGTCATCAGGCCGCACGCCGATGAAGTTTCCTTCGACGCGATTACTGATCGATCCCGCGCCCGTGATTTCCACACCAGTGAATTGATTGCCGCTGATGTAATTCCCACCAGTCTGCGCCGCGCCGCCGATAACATTGAACGCGGCCGCAGAAATCTGCACACCACCGGCGGCGTTCGAAAGAGTTCCAGTCCCGCTGGCATCCACGCCGATGAAATTGCCCTGAACGAGGTTCGATGAGGCCGCGACTGTACTAATCGCTACTCCACGCTGGCTGTTCCCGGAAATCGTGTTCCGCGCCGCGAGCGCCGCTCCGCCGATTCGATTCCCCGCGCCAATAACCAGCACGCCGTGAGCGTCGTTCTCCGTCAGAAGACATCCTTCGATGACGTTCGCGCTGCTTTCGAGGTCCAGGCCGCTGCCGCCAAAGCCTCGAATCTCCAGGCCACGAACCACGTTGCCCGGCTGGCCCAATCGCAGGCCGTGGGTGCCGAATCCGGTGAACGTCCCGTGCAGCCGAACGCGCCGCACCGCATTGTCTGCGTTGCTCGCGGTGTTCGCCGAACTGCCGGGCTGCGTGAAGCCATCAATCGTCACTGACTCCGTCGGACTGGCCAATGGCGAACGCGGCAGAATCGTGTGCGGTCCCGGACCGGGAATGTTGAACTGAATGACGTGCTTTCCGCCCGCCGGGAACGCGCTCGCATCAAGCAACGTCTGCCGCAACGAACCCGGCCCGCTGTCTTCGTCCGTCGTCACCACGAACGTCAGCGGCGGAATCGTGCTGCCCGCGTTGAAGCACGGCGAGAACTCCGACGTGTTGCCCGTCGGGTCAGTGGCCGTGGCCGTGATTTGCCGCCCGATGCCGCGCGTTGGCAGCGTGACGTCCAAGCTCACGTTGCCGCTCCCGTCCGTCGTCACGTTTGTCGAACCGAGATATTGCTGGCCCTCGCCGTTGCCCGAAATGTCACACGTGCTGTTCGCGAAGAAGTCGAACGCGTAAGTCGTGTTCGCCCGGCTGTTCAACGTGCCGCTTACCGTCGTTGAATTCGTGTGCAACGTCGCCGCGGTGATGAGCGGAAAGTTCTGCAAAGTGTTCGGCCCAGTGTCCGCGTCGCCCGGGTCATTCGTGGTGACGCCGAAAAAGCCCAGGTCAATGCCCAGGTTTGTGTTGGAGAACATTTCGTTCCCGCGCAATGCGTTGTTCGTGCCGAAGCTAATCTCCACACCGCGGCTCGCGTTGAACGCAATGCGATTCGCTTCTCCAGCGATGACGCCACCGATGATCGTGTTGTCAGTGGTGACGGCAATGCCGGAGCCCGTGTTCCCCGCGGGCAGCGCGCCACTCGCGTCCGTGCCGATAAAATTCCCTACGATGCGGTTCGATTGGCTGTTGAACACGCTGACGCCGTGAAACGCATTCCGCGAAATCACGTTTCTCGCAATCAGATTGAACGATGTGTTTTGGACATCCACGCCCGTGTTGCTATTTGGCAAAGCGCCCGTAGCCGCGGCATTCAAGCCGATGAAATTCCCTTCCACACGGTTCGACACGCCGCCGGTCAACGACACGCCACGCTGATCGTTCCCGGAAATTACGTTGCGCGAGCCCGGCGTCGTGCCGCCGATGACATTGCCGCGGGAATTCCCCACGAACACGCCCTCGAAACGATTTCCCGCGTCACCGCTGCCGGCGAAGTCTGTGCCGAGCAGATTCCCCAGAATGACCGTGTTGCTCGAACCAAATTCGAGTGTGACGCCGTTCTGCTGGTTTCCTGAAATTACGTTGCGCGCGGATGGTGTCGTGCCGCCAATCACGCTGCCCCCGCCGGCGATGACGCGAACGCCGCTCGCTGAGTTCGAGCGAATGACGCCGCTCGGATCCATGCCGGAAATACAGCCCTCCACCGTGTTGTTGGAATTCGAAATGACCACGCCACTCAGCCAGCGCGTGAACGCAAGACCGCGCACGCTGCTGGAGTGGCCGCCCATCAGCAGTCCGTCCGTGAACAAGCCCGCGCCATCGAGACGGACGTTGATGACCGCGTTGAATGCGTTGCTCGAAATGTTCACCGCGCTGCCAGGTTGCGTGTAGCCATCGACAATCACAGGTTCAATGATTGGCGGCAGCGCGATGGCGGGCGCGATGATGTGCGGCCCCGCGCCGGGAATGTTGAACGCAATCGTGTTGCGGTTGCTGCTCGCGGAAATATTGCTGTCGAGAATCGCCTGCCGCAGCGAGCCGGCGCCAGAGTCGCCCGTGTTGACGACTGTGAACGTCGTCGGTGCAAAAGTGACTGCCGCGGGAAAACTCTGCGAGAATTCCGATGTGTTGCCATCCGGGTCCGTCGCCGTCGCGGCGAGATGGCGGCCAACGATGGTCACGGGCAGCGTCACGCTGAAGTTCGCGTTCCCGCTGCCGTCCGTGGTCACATTTGTCGAGCCAAGATACTGCTGCCCTTCGCCGAAGCCGGACGAGTCGGCTGCCTGGTTCGCGTAGAAATCCAACATGTAACTCCGCGTCGGCTGACTGTTGAACGTTCCCTGAATCAAAACGCTGCCAATGCTCCCGAACGCATTCGTAATCACCGGAAAATTCTGAACGAAGTTTCCGCCCGTGTCGGCATCGCCTGGATCGTTGGGCGTTGGCCCATCGGCAAAGGAACTGGGTGCAAGCTCGATGCCCAGACCGGTGTTGTTCCGAATCGAGTTCCCGCGAATCACGTTGTTCGTCCCGTTCTGCGAGACCGCGATGCCGCCGTTGCCATTGAACGCAATGACGTTCGCCTCGCCCGGCGCCACGCCGCCGACCTGCGTCTCGTGCCCGCCGAAAATGTCGAGGGCCCAGGTGAGATTGCTGACGCCCGCGTTACCGTTGACATCGGGGCCAATCCAATTCCCAACAATGAACGTCCGCCGCGCGCTGCCGCCCACCTGAATACCGCTGCCCAAATTACCGGACACCACGTTCCGTGCGCCTGCCACCGTTCCCCCAATCACGTTCGACATACCGTCCAACAGCCAGATGCCGCGCGAATTCGGCTTCCGTGCCAGGCCGAAACGATCCAGTCCCAGAATGTTGCCCTGAACCACATTGCGTTCCGGCGTGCCGCTGATCACCTCGATGCCTGCGCCGGAATTCCCGCCGATCAGGTTTCGTTGTGCTGCGTTCGTTCCCCCAATGCGGTTGCCCGACGAATTCTCGATGCGCACACCAAGGTTGTTTGCGTTCGCATTCACGCCGTCCGTGTCCAGGCCAATGATACAGCCCTCAACGACGCAGTTCGTCGCGCTCAAAAGCATGACGCCACTTCCGGGAAAACTTCGGAAGCCCGTGATGGCCAGTCCGCGCACGACGCAGTTCGATGTCGCGATGGTTAACCCTGATCCGCCAGTGAACTGGGTGTTGGTGCCGTCGATCCGCACTGGCAACACCGCGTTGAACGCATTGCTCGACGTGTTCGCCACGCTGCCGGGTTGAGTGGAGCCGTCGATGATGACCGGCTCGGTAATATTCGGATACCCGTTGGTCGGCGCAATCACGTGCGGCGCCGTGCCCGGAATGTTGAACGCAATAGTGTTCGGCGCGCCGTTGAAACTCGCGTTGTTATCGAGCATCGCCTGGCGCAATGAACCGGGCCCAAAGTCATTCGTGTTGATGACCGTGAACGTTTGCGGCGGCAAAAAGCTGGTCGCGCGAATGCTCGCGGCAAACTCGGACGTGTTTCCATTCGTATCCGTGGCAGTCGCGGTGATGAAGCGACCGTCCGCAGTCCGCAGATAGGTAAAGCTGAAGCTCGCGTTTCCACCGGCGTCCGTATTAACGACCGTTGTGCCCATGTAGAACTGTCCTTCGCCATGGCCGGATGAGTCCCGCGCGGTGTTCGCGTAAAAATCGATTGTGTAGGTCGCATTGGGCCGGCTGTTCAGCGTTCCTTGCATGAGGGTGCTGCCGACGTTGAGCACTGCATTCGTCAACACGGGAAAATTTTGCAGTCCATTGGCGCCGGAATCACCGTCGCCAACATCATTGGCCGTGACGCCGAAGCTGCCCAGATCGATGCCGAGATTGTTGTTACTGAAAAAGCGGTTGCCCCGCAGCGCGTGATTCGTGCTGGTGCTCGGAATGGCGATGCCACGATCCCCATTGAACGCAATGACATTCCCTTCGCCGCCCGTCGGGACACCGATAATTGAATTGCGCGGACTGCTGCCACTCACGTTCACACCGTTGCCGCTGTTGCCGAGGTTCCGCACTTCGGCGAAATCGGTCCCGATAGCATTGCCCAGCATAATCGTGCTGGCCGTCGTGCCCGTCAGTTCGACGCCATCACTGCTGTTCCCGGAAATAACGTTGCGCGCTCCGGAGGCGGCTCCGCCAATTTCCGTTCCCTGTGCGTTGTTCAACTGAATGCCATCGCCGCTGTTGCCGAAGTCGTTCGTGCCGGCGAGGCCCGTACCGATGAAATTGCCCGCAATCCTGTTCACGACTGCTCCCAATCCCGTCACAAATATGCCGTGCTGGCTGTTGCCGGAGATAACGTTACGCCCATCCGGATACGGACTGCCAATGCTCGCGGAGGATTCCCGCACATGAACGCCGTGCTGGCCATTGCCCGCTAACGTACCATCCACGTTCAGCCCGATGAGGCAGCCTTCGACCACGCAGTCGAGATTAGTCACGATCTCGATGCCATCACTGCTGAAGCGAGTAATCGCCAGGCCGCGCACCGCGGAATCATTCACCTCGAAACGCAATCCGTCCGCATTGCCACCCGCAGAAATTCCATCGAGCACGACTTTCCACACCGCATTGTTCCCATTCGCCAACGTGTTCGCGCTCGCTCCGGGTTGCGTGAAGCCATTGATGATGACCGGTTCGAGGAACGCAGGCAGCGCAGGCGATGGCGAGATCACGTGTGGCCCCGCGCCAGGAATGTTAAACTCGATGCGATGCGGCGTATCCACAGGCCGTCCGTTCACGCGCTCGATCGCGTCGCGCAATGAGCCAGCGCCGATGTTGTTCGTGTTCGTGACCGTGAGCGTGAGAGGTGTCTGGGCGCTCAACGCGCGGAAGTTCGGTCCGAACTCCGAAGTATTGCCGAAGGGATCAGTCGCCGTCGCCGTGATGAAGCGCGCCTGAACCGGAAACGGAATCACCACACCGAAGATGGCGTTGCTGTCCGCGCCTGTCGTCACATCCGTCGAGCCCAGATAAATCTGCCCTTCACCGTTTCCGGAGCTTTCGTTGAACTGGTTCGCGTAGAAGTCGAGATGGTAAGTGGTGTTGGAACGGCTGTTCAGCGTGCCTTGAATCTCCGTGACAAAATCCCGCAGTACAGCATTCGTGACGAATGGAAAGTTCTGAAGTCCGTTCGCCCCGTTATCTCCATCACCGGCGTCGTTGGCCGTCTCGCCGTTGTTGCCGAGGTCGAGGCCGAGGTTCACATTGCTGTAGATCAAATTACCGCGCACCGGATTGTTCGTGCCACTGCCGATGCCCACACCGATGTTGCCGTTGAACGCGATCAGGTTCTCGGCGCCCACCGATCCGACAACGTTGCTGCGCGCATTGTTCCCGACGTTCACGCCGATTTGCGAATTGCCGAGCGCGAGCGTGCCGGTGAGATCCGTGCCGATGGAGTTGAGGAGAACCGTCGTGCCCGTAGTCGCCGCGCCGTTCAATTCCACGCCGTCGCCGTTGTTGCCGGCAATCACGTTGGGCACGTAGGAACTCATTTCGCCGATGACCGTGCTCGGCGCGCCATTGATGTTGATGCCGTCCTGGCTGTTACCCACGTCGTTTGTGCCTTGCGGCCCCGTGCCGATGAAGTTGAACAGGACTCGCGTGTTGAATGCGTTCGTGCCCGAAATCGCGAGGCCATGCGTGTTGTTTCCGGAAAGGATGTTGCGCTGCGCAACGGAACTACCGCCGATGACATTGTTCGGCGATGAAACCACGTTCACGCCGCTGCCGCCATTGCCCTGATCGCTGCCATCGAGTCCAAGACCAATCAGGCAACCCTCGACACGGCTGTTCCCGTTCGTCGCAATCTCAATGCCGTCGTTATTGAACCGGATAATGTTCAACCCGCGCACGACGCAGTTGCTCGCGAAGATCAGCAATCCATCTGTACCGCTGCCTGCCGACGCGCCATCGAGCACGATTTGCCACACCGCATTGTTGCCGTTCGTGAACGAATTGGTGCTGCTTCCTGGCTCGGTGAACCCGTCGATGACAACGCTGTCCGAAATCACTGGGAGCGCTGAAGACGGTCTGTTGGTGTGCGGCCCGGCGCCGGGAATGTTGAACGCAATCGTGTCCGCGCCATTGCCCACGAATGCGTTCGCGTCGAGAATCGCCTGGCGCAGAGAGCCTGGGCCTGAATCGTTCGTATTGATCACGGTGAAGTTCGTCGAGGCCATCGTGCTCGCAGCCGCGATGCTCTGTGAAAATTCCGAAGTATTGCCAAAGGGATCCGTTGCAGTCGCCGTGACGTATCGGCCCGTGAGCGTCGTCGGCAGTATTATGGCAAAGCTTGTGTTGCCGGCGCCGTCCGTCGCCACATCCGTCGAGCCGAGATAAGTCTGCCCCTCGCCGTGACCGGTCGGCTCGAACGCCACGTTGGCAAAGAAGTCCAGCGTGTAGGTTGTCGATGGCCGGCTGTTCAATGTTCCAGCAATTGTCACGTTCGCAGCGGAGTTCGTCGCGCTGCTCAGCAGCGGAAAGTTTTGGACATTGTTCGCGCCCACATCCACGTCGTTTACGTCATTGGGCGTGACGCCGTTGCCGCCGATGTCGATGCCAAGATCGTTGTTGGAGAAAATCGAATTGCCGCGCACGGCGTTGTTCGTTCCGGTCGAAATCGCCACGCCATCGTTGTTGAAAGCAATAAGGTTCGCGGAACCTGTGGCCACGCCGCCGATGACATTGTCCCGCGCGCCGTTTTGAATCATAACGCCATCCCAACTGATGTTCCCGAATCCTCCAGTCCCGGAAACATCAGTGCCGATGAAATTGCCCAGGATGCGGTTGCCCCGCGCCGACACGTTGTCGATGCGGACGTTCGCGCTGCTATTGCAGGAAATAACATTGCGTTCGGCCGTCGTCATACCGCCGACCGTGTTACTGGGCGCATTCAGTAAATAGGTGCCGAAAGTATTGCCGCGATTGGTCGTGCCTGTGATGTCCAGGCCGATGAAGTTGCCCGCGACGACGTTGCCGAAGGCGTTGGTCCCTTCGAGGCGCACCCCAGTTGAGTTGAAGCTAATGACGTTGCGCGCGCCCGCCACCGATCCGCCGATGACGTTTCCCGGCGCGCCGTTGACATAAACGCCGTTCTGCGAATTGCCCAGTGTCGCATTCCCGTTCCTCCCCAGGCCAATGATGTTGCCCAGCACCGAGTTGTTCGTGGAACTGAGTCCGTGGATCGCCACACCATCTGTGTTGTTTCCGGAAATCACATTACGCTGCGCCGCGCTCGTGCCGCCAATGACGTTGAACGCTGAGTTGGTGATAAAAATTCCGCTCCGGTTGTTCCCGCGATCCGTGCCCGTCGAATCGAGACCGATGACGCAGCCTTCGACGGCATTCGATCCGCCGCCATTGATTTCAATGCCGTCGCCGTTGAAGCGATTGATCAGCAGCCCACGAACGATGCAGTTGTTCGTCGCGATGTGCAGCCCATCGACGAGGTTGCCCGCGCTCTGGCCGTTCAGTTCAACGATCGGCGCATTCGAGTAACCCGGCTGCGTCGTCCCATCAATCGTCACCGGGTCAGTGATAAACGGCAGCGCGTTCGTCGGAATGATCGTTCGTCCACTGCCGCCCGGGATGTTGAAGTCGATGATGTCCGCGCCGGCCGACGCGTTCGCATCGAGAATCGCCTGGCGCAGTGAGCCGGCGCCGGTGTGGTTGGTGGTGGTAACAGTGAAGGTGGCGGCAGAAGCGACGAGACCGCTGCTGCAGAAAATGGCCAAAAGCAAACTGCACAGTTTCATGACGCCGCACAAGAGTTGCACAACTCTTACTACCGGAGTTGGCCGTTGGGATTACACGTGAGTAGCACTACCAAAGCGGCTCTGTCGAGTTCTCCTCGCCGATAATCCCGTGTTCAGGCGGTTCGGCGAACCGTCCGCAGGGCTGCCGCTTGATCATGCGGGAGACCTCTCCCACACCGCTACACCTTCTCAGGCACTATGAACGGCGCGCGGTATTCGCGCGTGAGTAGTTTGTCCGCAGCAGGATTGTTCACGAACTTCTCCTTCTCGGGATCGAACTGAAGTTTCGGCCCGACAAACAGCGTCGCCTTTTCAGGATCAACGCCGATGGCTTTCGTGTTCTCCAACGTCGTCATGATGCTGTCGCCGACGACAGAGTTGTTGCTGAAATCCTTCGGCTTCTCGAACGGACGTTCCTTCGCCAGCCGATACGAAGCGTTGCCGAGATGGCAGAGCGCGCTGGAGAGGTGTCCTTCGAGAATATCGGCGGCCAGGTTCTCGTGCTTTCTGCTGCGCACGCATTCGATGAAGTTCCCGAAGATGCCGCCGCTCGGCGATTTGTAATCCACTTTCACCAGCGGCTCGCCTTCGCTCTTGCCCTTTGGGAAGAACTTGCCGTCCCGCACCACGCCTTCCTCGAAGTAAAGTTCGTTCGTGACCCTCTGCGGATATTTCTCGGCGAAGCCTGGAATCTTCTTGTTCGCCACCAACCCGCGCGTTTCGAAAAGCAGCAACGTGCCGTCGTAATCGAACACGGAGACAAGCTGGTTCGGCGTTTGCCCCTGGTCTTTGAAGTTGGCTTCGTCCACGTAGCGGCCACCGAGACTGACGACGCTCTTCGGCAGCGTGCCACCCAGCGCCCAGCGCGCGACATCGATTTCATGCACGCCCTGATTCCCGATGTCACCGTTGCCGAAATCCCAGAACCAATGCCAGTTGTAGTGAACGAGGTTTTCATGGAACGGCTGCATCGGTGCCGGCCCGACCCAGATGTTGTAATCGAGATGCGCGGGCGGATCGGTGATGGGTTTGTGACCAATCGTCCAGCGCGGTTTGCAGCAGTAGCCCTTCGAGACGAGCAGCTTCCCGTACTTGCCGCTCTTCACGATTTCCGCCAGCGCGCCCTTGCCACTGGCGCGGCTCTGCGTGCCGTGCTGCACAATGCGTTTGTATTTGCGCGCTGCCTCCACGCACTTGCGGCCCTCAAAGACATTATGGCTGCACGGTTTTTCCACATACACGTCCTTGCCGGCCTGGCAGGCCCAAATCGTCGCGAGCGAATGCCAGTGGTTTGGCGTGGCAATGGTGATAACATCGACCTCTTTGCTTTCGAGAAGCTTGCGGATGTCATGGAACTTCTGGATTCCATCCAACCCCCGGGCACGCCGATCGAGAACATTCATGTCCACGTCGCACATCCCGACGAGGCGCGCGCCTTGCATTTTTGTGAAAGCATCCACATGCGACATGCCACGGCCATTGACTCCAACGACCGCGACCCGAACGTCCTCATTGGAACCGGCGACCTGCGACCACGAGCGTGGCGACAAGCTGCACGCGGCGGCCGTCATGAATGAACTTTTGAGAAACGTGCGGCGAGTGAGTGACTTGTTTTTCATAAACCGAAACGATGCTCCGTATACTTCATGGGTGAATTCCCGGGTTAGACCGGATGCTCCAGGAAAAATTCAGGCCAGCTTTACCTCAATGAATTCGCGCTCGATGCGCCCTTCTCTGGCGTGGCAAAGAAAGTAACCGCGCTCGGCTGTCCTGTCGTGATTACCGCGCGCAATCGAACAGCACTTGTTCGTGGTGAAAACCGTCTCACCCACTTTCCGTTCTGTAAACCCGTGCCAATGTCCGTTGAACACGGCGACGATGTTGAAGTCCTTGAACCGCTCCAGCAATCCGTCGGCGTTCAGCGGCCGATATTTCGTGTCAGGCCCTAGCGGGAAATGGGTGAAGATGACCGTCGGCTGTTTGCGGTTCAGCTTGCGCAGATTGTCGTCGAGCCATCGCAACGTCTGCGGCTGAACTGTCGTGTTTTCATATTTCAATCCTTCGCTCGAATCGAGGCCCACGAACTGCCAGTCGCGGTGTTCGAAATGATAATTCAGCGCGCCCGGAAAAACGCTGTCCCACTGGCTGCGATCCGTCTGCGTCGCGTAGTCATGGTTGCCGATGACTGGATGGAACGGCAGGTCCCAACCGCGCAACACATCGCGGATCGCGCCAAGCTCCTGCGCGGTGCCTTTGTCCACCAGGTCACCGACGACGAGGCAAAGCTCCGGCTTGGGCGTGTGTGCGCGCACAATGGCAGTCACGCGCTCAAAAAACTCCGGACACTTCAGACTGGAAAAATGCGTGTCGTTAACTTCGAGGAACGTGAACTCGCCACCGCGGCCATTGTTTGCGAACCGCGCACAGCCCGGCCAAAGTCCCAACGCGAGAGTCGCGGCGGCAGAGTGGCGAATCCATTCACGGCGCGAAATGCGGCGAGGAGCGATGACGTTCATAGGTTGCGTGTCCACGATTGAAGCGGAGAAGGAAGGTGACATTCAAGCCCGTTGCGGCCCAGATGTGACTCGTCGCCAGAAAGCGGTGACAAGTCACTGCACTCCAAGAGGGCCGCGCTCAGCACTTCACACGGCCACCGGGAAGAATCTGGCAATAGGCGGGCGGCAAATCGGGCGGTTTGTCCGTGGCGCTCTTGCGAACGAAGTCCAGGAGGCGCGCCGTGTCGTCACCCGTCGCCCAGACCTCGCGCAAAAAATCGGCGGCGTGAATTCCGTGCTCGCAGAGGAACGCGCGGTCACCCCCGCAGTCATACATCAGTTCCGGCGGCATTTCGCCGCGCAGCTTGGCCCGCGCCTTCTCGATAATGCGCGGCAGCCATTCGATGCCACCAAGTTGCTCGTTCTTGGGCGGGAGCTTTTCCATGTCGATAACGCGTGAACTGCGCTTTCCCTTTTGCACGCTCAGGAAATATTCGCGGCGCACGGCTGCGAGGAGCAACGAGGTCTCCACTCCCGGTTCGCCTGCCAGAAACGTGTCTTCAACGAGGTCGAACACTTCCTGCGGCGTGGCGCCAATAGCGTCGAGAAACTCCCGCCGCCCTTTACCGAACATGATTGACGCATCGCGCTGGCCCGAGCGGTAGGCGTCAAGGCCGGCGTCGAACACTTCACGAAAATCTTTGGCCCAGTTGTAATTGTCCACGCGCCAAACAAAGCACAGAAGGGAGGAAAACACCAAATCCCAATCTCCAAACACCAAACAAACTTCAAACGCCAAGCTCCAAAACCCGATCGCTGCACTCGGCAGAGTGCTCGCGTCAGGCCGGCGAGGCTCTGATGAGGCGCGCTATGGGGCGTGATGCGCTTGAGTTGGAAGTTTGTTTGGTGTTTGGAGATTGGATGTTGGGGTTTGTTTCCGCATTTCCCCGATTTCGCCGCTCGTAGGCGCAAGGCTTGTTTTTTAGCAGCCCGGTCATAAACTGACTCCATGAAGAATGACGTGATACCTGTCGAGATTCGCGGGATTCTGCCGGCGAACAGCGGGTGCGCCATTTTTGTTGGCAACGACAAGAAGGTGTTCGTCATTCAAGTCGAGCACAACATGGGGATGATCATCGGGATGTTCCTGCGCGACGCGCCCAAGGAACGCCCGCTCACGCACGATTTGATGAACAGTGTCTTCAAGGGATTCAATATCACAGTCGAGCGCGCCATCATCACCGAGTTGAAGAATTCGACTTACTTCGCGCGGCTCATTCTTCAGCAGCAGAACGAGCTGGGGCGGAAGATCGTAGAAATCGATGCGCGGCCCAGTGATTGCCTGGCCATCGCCACGGCGCAAAAGAAACCGCTTTTCGTCGCGGGCCCGCTCTTCGAGCAAGTCGAGGACATGAGCGAAGTGCTCGAACGCATCAACGAAAACGGCGGCGAGCAAGAGCAGGAATAGAATGTCCGCGGCTCCCTCGGCGCCGGTGCTGCTCGTTTGCGGCGAAGACGATTTCAACGTCAAGCAACGCGCGCGGCAGGTCTTCCAGAAATGGTCCGAGGAGCTTGGCGGGATGGACCATGAAATCATCGATGCGCAGGTCAGCAACGGCGGCGAGGCCCTCAAGTCCCTTTCCAAACTGCGGGAGGCGTTGAACACCCTGCCCTTCTTCGGCGGCGGCAAAGTCGTGTGGCTGCAGAATTGCAGTTTCCTCGGCGATGACCGCACTGCAGGTTCGCAGGCCGTTACGGAGGCGCTGGCGGATTTGTCCGCCGACCTGAAGAAGTTCCAGTGGCAAAACGTGCGCCTCCTCATCAGTGCCGGCAAGGTGGACAAGCGCAAGACGTTCTACAAAACCATTGAGAAGATTGGCGCAGTCGAATCCTTCGCGGCGCTTTCTCTCGATGACAAGGATTGGGCAGCCAAAGCGGAAGACCACGCGCTGAAGCAATTAAAAGCGCTGAAGAAAACAATTGGCGACGAAGCGCTCTCGGAATTGGTCAACAACGTCGGTCCGAATCTGCGCCAGCTCAGCAACGAAGTGGAGAAACTCTCGCTTTACGTGGGCGACCGCGCGCAAATTGGCGTCGATGATGTGAACGCCATTGTCACGCGCAACAAGCAGGCGCGCGCGTTCGCGCTAGGCGATGCGCTGGGCGACCGCGATCTGCCGCGACTCTTGCGCTGCCTTGACGAAGAGATGTGGGAAATGAAGTTCGACAGCGCGAAGTCTGAAATCGGCCTGCTCTACGGACTCATCTCGAAAGTACGCGCGCTGATTTTTCTTAAGGAGATGTTGCGTGAGAAGTGGGTTCAGCCCGAAGGCGACTACAATCGCTTCAAAGCGCAACTGGATCGCATCCCGAAGGACAGGTTGCCGGAAGACAGACGTTTCAACCCGCTGGCGCTCAACCCGTACGTGCTGTTTAAGGCCCTGCCCCATGCGCGCCGATATTCCAGCGACGAATTGGTGCGCGCGATGGAACTATTGCTCCAATGCAATCAAAAGCTGATTTCAAGTTCGCTCGACGAGAAACTGGTGTTGCAACAAACGCTGGTGGAGATCGTGCGCACCAAATCCCCGGCCCGTATGGAGCCGGTTTCTTGACTCGCCACTTTCAGGACCGGATACTTGCACACGGATGAAGGATGGCGCTCCAACCAGCATGTCCGTGTGCGTGCGCGATCACGTGGCATGCGTGCGCATCGCCGGACGGGCGAACCTCACTTCGAGCGTCGATTTCAAGAAGCTCCTCCAACAACTCCACGAAGGCGGCTGCACACAGGTCATCCTGGACCTGAGCCAATGCGCGATGATGGACAGCACCTTTCTCGGCGTGCTGGCGAGAGCGGCGCGGAAATGCGAGGACGCGCGCAAGGAAGGCCGGCGCTGTTCCATCGAACTGCTTCACCCTTCGGAGCGCGTGCTGGAAATGCTGGAGAACCTCGACGTGGTCAATCTTTTCACCATTGTCAACGATGCCCCTGAGTTCGGCGCGTTCAAGCGCGTCGAGCAAGGCAGCACCACGCGCGTGGAGTTGAACCGCACGTGTCTCGAAGCGCACGAGACGTTGATGAAGACAAACCCGGATAACGAACGCCGCTTCAAGGATGCGGCTGAATTCCTCCGCAAAAATCTCACCGACAGCGAAGGCAAGGAATAGCGTCACTCCAGGCGAGCGCTTCAAAGTCGCGGACCCCTCTACAACTCAAAACAACCGCGCCAAAAACCGATTGTGAACCCGCGGGGATTTTGCCAGCGTGCGGACGCACAGGCCGAATAGTCCAAGACCCGATTTGTTGCATGAGCGACTCATCGACAGCTCCACCGAACGAGCCCAAAACGCGGCTGCCCGTAGTGTTGTTGGCAGTCGGGGTCGTCGCGCTCATGATCCTGGCCCTCAGCCTCGGCGGACTTACTTGGTGGCTGGTCAGCCGGACCGCTGTTCACACCAATGCTCCGCCAGAAGTGGGCGACATGTCCACGGTTGCCGGCTCCACTGAGATCTTCAATGGCCGCGATCTCGACGGTTGGGAATTCGATCCCGACGTGTGGTCCGTGCGCGACGGAATCATTCATGGGAATCAGAGACGCGGCGGCTATGGCAGCGGCCTTTTCTGGCCCGACAAAGACATCGCGGATTTTGAACTCCACTTTCGCTTCCGGCTCGTGCGCGGCAATTCCGGCGTCTATTACCGCGCGAGCCAATTGGAGAACTTCGACGTGGGCGGGTACGAGTTCGAGATTTACGCCAACAAAACCGGCAACCTCGCGGACAACGGAACCGACCGCGTCAAACGCCGCCTCCACGTTGCCGAGGGTGCGCAACCGATCGATTCTGAGTGGCACGAAGGCGTCATCATTGCGGCCGGCCCGCGCCTGGTTCACCGGCTGGACGGAAAACTCCTTTGCGATGTGGAAGACACCAAACCTGCCGCGCCGCGCACCGGTGCCATCGCGTTCGCCATTACCAGCTCCACCGTCGTGGAGTTCAAAGACATTCGGCTGAAACGGACGGGCACCACTCGTTAAGAAAAACGAAAGCATCGGCTTTCGGTACTTATCTTCAGCGACCGGTTACATTGTCTCTGCTTCCATTCAGCAATCTCGCTTGGATAGGCTTGGGCGGCGGATGTTGAAAAAAACTGTGTTCACCCTTTGGATTGGAGGACTCGTCATTGGTGCTTCAGGCGCGCCGCTTCAGGACAATGATCGCGTGGAGAGCCATGACGAGATGCGTCGCCGTTTGGCTCGGGACCTTGCGGAAGCGGAAACAAACGCGGTGCCCTCATGGCGAAACCTCGACCGTTGGAGCTTTCAGGGTGGTGTCGGGTTCATCACTGGATCGACCATTGATGAAATCGGAACGGCGCAGAGTGAATGGGCTGACGGGAAATCCGCCGGTCAGATTTATTTGCTGCAAGTTTCTTACAAAGTAACTGAATTGAAGCCCACACTGTTTGGGCGAGAAATGGCAGTGGACCTCGAATTGCCATTGGTCCTGGGCGCGGTGGATGAACGCGGGCGCCAGCCGTTCATGCAATACAGCGGTGGTGGGATGCTGCGCTGGGAAAGTTTTCCGTGGAATCGCTGGCTCTACACCAATCTCGAAACCGGCCTTGGATTGACCTACAGCCAGCGAGTCCTGGAGACGGAACGGAGGCGCCACCCGGATCGAGAACGTTCTCACGTGGAATTCTATTGGCCGGTGCAACTGACCCTGGCGCACCCACGCCGCCGGGACCATCAGCTCGTGTTCTTTCTCCATCATCACTCGGGTGCCGGCATCTTTCATAAGGGTGGCGCCAACACCCTCGGCATCGGCTATCGCTATGTGCCCGGCGAGCGGCGTGCGGCCGAAAGCGAGCCATGATGAAGGTCTTCTGACCTGGCGATGGAGTGCGGCTGCTTTCGATACGCGAACGCATCAGCCTTCCCGGTTCTGCGCGGGCACGAGTTCGTAGCGCAACGACCAACCGTCGCTCGCGCATCCGAATCAGCGCGGACAAGGCCGCCCCAATCCAAACAACTCTCGAATCCAGCCTTGCGAGACCCAGTCAGTATTGGTGAGTTGTTTTTGCGCCATGACACCAGATGACGAATCACCAAAGCCTCCCGTCATTGGCGCGTCCAAAGAGCGCAAGCTTCGAGTCCTCCTTTGGTCAGCAGGAACATTGTTACTCGTGCTGCTCATTGGTGAGATTGTGTGGCTGAGTGGGTGGTTGCGTAACTCCCCGCGCGTCGTTGCAGTCAGGGAGGCGGAACCGGCGAGTGCTTCGCAGCCGTCTGATTTGACAGCGGCCGGACAGACGAACTATGCGGGCGCGAATTCCATCAGCATTATCTTCATCAATCCCGTGGTGGAACGTGGCATTCAACTCGTGGTTCTCGACACTGACCTCACCACGCCGGAAGTGATCGACGGGGTGCAATGTCACCAACTGATGATCCGACCGACGACATACGCTTATTTCAGGATCGATCCCTCATTCAAGCTGACCAACCATTTCGATCTGGAAGCGGAAGTGGAATACTTCGATGCATCGCCCGGCCGGATGCGCCTGCAATATGATGCGTGGTCGCCCCATCGCGCCCAGGGTCGAAACTATTCCACACCGCGGCGGGTGGTCACGACCGGCAGCCGGGAATGGAAAACGAACCGGTTCTGGATGCCAGACGTCCGGTTTGAGAATCGCCTGTATGGAAACGCAGATCTCCGGGTGGAGGCCAGCGGGCCCGATTTCTATTTGCGGAGGATTACTCTCCGCCGCGACGCCACCGTGCGCGAGGGTCCCTACGCTCATTCCAATGCGGTGAGCATCACGCTCGGCTCGAGCCTGATTTCGCAAGGATTGGTTCTGGTCAACGCTCCAGACAGTGTGAACCACGCCGTCATCGCGGACGGGCATCGGTGCCATGGCGTCAATCCGGGGCCTACCGGCTCAGGTTATCTTTATCTGGCAGTGGATCGATCCTTCAAGGCCGCGCATCCGGGGCCCTGTTCCGTGGAAGTGGAATATTACAGTCCGGGTCCTTCTCGATTCAGAATCGAGTACGACGGCGAGATCAACGGCGCGGCCTCGGAATACGAAGCGACCGGCACCGTGAATGCCGTCGCCGCCAGGGTTTGGACCACAAACATTTTCGACCTGCCCACGCCTCGATTCAAGAACGCGCAAAATGACGAAGCTGATTTCCGCCTGAACACGTTCAACAACCAACTGTTCATTCGCAAAGTAACCTTGCGCCCGCGCGAGTGAACTCGATTGGCCGCCCACATCGGACCTCTTTTATCCCGAAGGGATTTCAGCAATTAGCCCAAGGTTGCGAGTCCGCGAGCTACCTTGGGGAATCGTCCACCAGATTTTCCAAACCCTGAAGGGGTTGCACCAAACCGATCTGGGCGCCGCGTCGAATTCCTCACGTCCCTTCACGTTGGTACGTCTGGCGCGATTTGCCCCGCCTCGCCTCTATTTGCCCAAGCGAATGAAAGGAACAGCCGCAGCCAAAGAAGTTACTTGCCCGCGAACAGTTTTTGCACTCGGCTAATCGTCAACTTCCAACACCGAGGATTGTATGAAGAAACTTTGCCTGTTCGTTTTGCTGGCGTTCGCGGCGGCTTCGCTCTGCGCGGCG
>JGI10216J12902_100944507_pt1 | contig 50103 bp, 83 predicted proteins | sample KanNatreferecore_FD_12902 | JGI IMG/M metagenome (IMG submission 12902)
AGCGTCAACGTGTTCGTTGACTGGTCCAAAGTCTATGTAGTTCAAATTTGTACAACTTCTCCCGAAGGGAGGCACCTCGGTGACCTGGGAGAACGTAGTAACTCATGTGAGGTGGGTCACACAGACATGGTTGATCGCCGCCTACCATGTCTAGATCAGGTTGAGAGCAGTTAGAACCTAGGAAACCATTAAAGGAAGGTGAGGAGTCTATGCTTCTACCTTCTGTTAGTGGATAGAGAGGCCCATAAAGGCCTCTCAATGAAAATTTGATAGATACATGTAAGTATTACTACATACAGTTACTGATAACTACTGTATGTAAGGGCCAGTAAGGCCCTTATGAATAAATACATGTATCAGAGGCCCCTTAAGGGCCTCAATGAAGGTAATACTGGTATTAATCGCTACTAACGTAGCTCTTAATACTGCAACTGCCTAACGGCAGTTGCTATAGGGGTGAAAGTTTTGAGAACTTCAGGTCACTGGAAGAAGTCTGACCGCAAGGGAAGACTGCCAAAGAATTGGTTTAGTCTCCGCAAGAGAGTTCTCGTCAGAGACTCTCATCAGTGTCAGTCATCGAACTGTGGCCGAAGGGCCACAGAAGTAGATCACATCGTCCGAGGGGACGATCATAGTCTCAGCAATCTTCAAAGTTTGTGCAGGGACTGTCACAGGGCTAAAAGCTCCCAAGAGGGAGTCATGGAACGTCAACGCAAGAGGGCGCTTGGAAAGCGAACTCCAGAGAAGCATCCTGGTCTCAGGAAGACCAGAAACTAAACCACCCAGGAGGTGACATGGCAGCATCAGTTAACAAGGCAAACGGACCTGTACCCAAGCGTTCGTCTGAGCGTGTTCGTACTCATGATGATGCTAGTATCGAGAAGGTCCAAGCTTTTGGTGTTGTCAAGAAGCCTGACTTGGGTCTAGGGGATAATCCACACCCCATTATCACAGACTTCTGGAACTCTATCGGAGAATCAGCCCAGTCACGGTATTACGAACCTTCCGACTGGCAATACCTTCGTGTGAGTCTCCACTTTTTGAACAAGCTTCTGAGTGTGGGTAACCCTTCTGCTCAGATGCTGACTGTTGTGAATCAGATGCTGACTGATCTTCTGGTGTCAGAGGGATCAAGGCGCAGGGTTCGCATGGAGATTGAACGTGAACAGACCAAGGACAACGTTGTGAACATCTCAGATTACTTCCGGGATCTCGCGTCCAAGAACGACCTTGGTGATATGTTCAACTATAGCTAACAACAAAGTTTCCTGGGTTGAGTCGGTGTTACTCTCCTTCCGCTGACTCCCCAGGATTTAATCCAAGTGAGGAAACAGCCCCATGGCACTCTGCCCATTCGCAGTACATGAGCTGTTGCCTGAAAACAACAGCCAGAACAGAATCACCCCAACCACGGTTATTTGTCATCGTGCGGTTTCAAGCGCCAAGGACCTGTACGGTTACTGGAATTCTCCAGGAATTGTTCTAGAGTCCCACTTCTACATCAGCGAAGATGGAACCATCTATCAGTACATGGACACCAATGTTCGCGCTGATGCGAATGTGGATGCCAACGCGTTTGCAGTGTCTATTGAGACTTGGGATGGCGGCAACACTCCCGACTCATGGGGGTGGAACCCAGCTCAGCTCAAGTCACTCAAGAGGCTGATCCTATGGGTCTGCAATGTCCACGGTATCAAGAAGGCTCCGGCCCAGACTTGGAACGGTGGAGGTATCGGCGGACACAACTGGTTCCCGGAACCTTGGGCAGACGGCCCTAGGGGATGTCCAGGCACCGCACGAAACGCACAACTACGCAATGAAATTATTCCTGCCGTCGCGGCGGGTGTTACGGAGGATGACGTGACTTGGGACGATGAGGCTCTAACGCTCAAGAACGGGGTGGTGATCACCTTCCGAGAGCTGTTTAAGTCCATGGACAACAACGGCAGTGAGGTACGGGATCGTCTACGCATCGTTGAGCAGAAGATTGACAACATCGTGGTAGGTGGAATCGACATTGACCTACTCGTAGCCAAGATTCTGGAAAAGCTTGATGTAGACCTAGTATCTCGTGGGTCCTAATGGACAAGTGCTTTTGCAATATCTGCGAAAGGTACCACTCTCCTAAGTGTCCAGGAGGCTAATTAAATACTTGTGCAGTAAAAAGATGTCTGCACGGGCCCTTGGAGTAGAGGGCTTCATAATATTCTACTCCTCCGGTGGACAACGCCAGTAGGTAATAGGCACGGGGCTCATAACCCTGTATATGGCAGGTTCGAATCCTGCTGTCCGCACTCTGTAGTTAGTTTAACGGCAAAACCCTAGGTTGTGACCCTAGAGTTACTCGGTTCAACTCCGGTACTACAGTCCACGGAACTTAGCTCAGTGGGAAGAGCAACCGGTTGAAGCCCGGTGCGCGGCGGTTCGAATCCGTCAGTTTCGGCAATGTGGCATTAGTGTATAGACTGCACGGCTGGCTTCCACCCAGCAAGAGGGAGTTTGATTCTCCCATGCTGCTCCGCCATATTAGCTCAACGGTAGAGCTCCTGTTTAGTAATCAGGTGATGAGGGTTCAATTCCTTCATGTGGCTCTTTTGCTTGTTCGTCCAACTGGCAGGACATCTGGCTCTGAACCAGAAGACTGAGGTTCGAATCCTTGACAGGCAGCAGGTAGGATTGTGGGTACGCTTCGAATAGTAAGAAACCCTCTGGCGGTTGGCTGGGTCCGGCATTAATCAAAAGCCAGCTTTGTTTACGTATCTCAATGGTAGAGGACCAGGTTGTCAACTTGGGAGATGTGGGTTCAAGTCCCATCGTAAGCGCGCTTGTGTAGGCCATCTGGAGAGCCGCTAGATTTAGGTTCTAGTGCATGCAGGTTCGACTCCTGTCACAAGTACTTAGTTGGCAGCTTAACTGCCTCAGTCCAGCGATGGCTACATACTCCTGCCCTTCAGTGTGGCTGGTGGTGATGCTGTATCGAGTGGCTGATAAGGGTCTTTGATCCAAAGGAAACGATTCTTCCCTACGAAGGAAGCCATGGGGGTTCGAGTCCCTCAAGACCCACGAGTTGGTAGTGCATACGTTAAACTACCCGTAGGTGGCTCGACGCGTCAGGTTGGCGGTTCATGTGCGCAGTGATCCGGATAACCAGAGGGCTAACAATCCTGTATAGCATAAGGGCAATGCGGCGGACTGTTAATCCGCTAATCTAGGTTCGAGTCCTGGTATGGGAGCTGGCAGGCGTGCGCACAGCATCCGTTCGAATCGGACGTTTCTTTGTACCGTAAACGATATCCACGGAACACAGGCCTATCTAGCTCAATTGGTCAGAGCGTCTCCCTGATGAGGAGAAGGTACTAGGTTCAAAACCTAGGGTAGGTACAAGCTGCGTACTTCCCAGAACGTACGTAGAGACGGGTGGTACTGGACTATGGTGAGGCCAGTTTCGCGACCCTAACAAGCTTCCGTAGCTGAGGGGATTAGCTCGGGACTCTTAATCCTGAGACGTTGGTTCGATTCCAACCGGGAGTACTTGGAAGCTAGCACGCGATGGTGCGTAAGCGGTCTTGAAAACCGTGCCGGGTGCAAGCCTGAGGGTTCGACTCCTTTAGTTTCCGCTTGGAAGATGGATCAGCCGGTGCTGAAGTCGGATTGCTAATCCGATCCGGCGTTTCTCGCCGTGGGTTCAACTCCTACTTCTTCCGCAGGTGGCCTTAAACGCGGCCTGTCTTAGGGCAGGTGGTCACACATATCAGTTGGGCTATGGTAGCCAAGCGGTCTCCAAAACCGTAGGACAGGGTTCAATTCCTTGAGCTGGTGTATGTCTAATTATGAAGGCACTGTCATCTGTCCGCGATGTGGTCGGGTAATCCCCACTGAATGTGATGGGAGTTGCTACAAGAAGTGACTAGGGAAGTATGCGACCACAGTATGGGAAGCAGATTAGTCCTCGAAGATAAATGGTTGGTAGAACGCTGTAAGGGTTGCGGTGCAGAGATGGGGAGAGAATGGCAGGGGTAAGTTACGTTGTGTATTGTGGTAAGTGTGGCAAGGTGCATGCTTACGATGTAGAGTGTTAGAAATGATCTGGCTGTAGCTCAGCTTGGTAGAGCCGCGCGTTTGGGGCGCGATGGTCGGGGGTTCAAATCCTCCCAGTCAGACGAGAGGGCCACTGCAACACTAGCCCTCAAGCCCTGTTAGTTCAATGGGAGAACGGCTGTCTTACACACAGCTCATGGCAGTTCGATTCTGTCACGGGGTACTTTATTGGTTTGAAAGGATGTATCAATGCCACTACCAGCATCGGTACCAACCGGAACGGTATCCGGCACTTGGTACACGCCATCTGGCACTCTAGCCGTTGGTAAGATCGTCTTCCTTCTCAAGAACGAGATCGAAATTCCTGATGATCCAGACGGGGTTGTAATCCCTGTCAGGCATGAAGTCACTGTCTCAGCCGGACAGCTCAATGCCACCCTTCCAGCCGGTTTTTATAACACACTTGTGCGACTGTCTGAGCTCTACTACAAGCCCAAGGTGGTTGAGATCGTTGCTGGACAGAACCTTAACCTCCCGGACGCCATCGGAGTGGTTCCACCCGAAGAACTACTGACTCCGGTTCGTACGGTGAATGGCATCGGCCCTGATTCTTCGGGAAACATCGAGGTATCAGGCGGTGGCGGAGGATCTGTATCTTCTGTGTTCGGACGTACTGGTGCGGTAACGGCCCAGTCTGGTGACTACACCAAGGCGCAGGTAGGTCTATCCAACGTAGACAACACGTCCGATGCGGCCAAGCCGATCTCTACTGCCACTCAGAATGCCCTAGACGACCTCCAGGACGATGTAGACGGCAAGGAGGCACTAGGTACCGCAGCGGCGGCTGTAGCGGCTCACGTAGCCCTCTCAGACCCCCATACGCAGTACGCTCTGGACTCCTCCTTAGCTCCAGTGGCTACCTCAGGTGCCTATAACGACCTTACCGGCAAGCCAACTATTACACCCTGGTTTGACAGCCTGGCTCGAAGGTTCGGGTGTAAGGCACTGACCATGAATCCACTGCTTCTCAGCCCGTCAGACCCCAAGTATATTGCTATGGCCAACCAGAGGCTGTACCAGTATTTCGTTGGAGTCCCGGCCGGAGAGACCATCACGGGTATCAAGATTCCTATTCAGGATCTCGGTGCTGGTGCTGGATCACTGTGGTTTGGTGTGTACAACGCAGATCTGACCAAGCTGGGCGAAACCGCCAACGTGGCATCCTCGTTTACCGCAGGAGCTACGCAGGATTGGCGCACGGTACCGCTTATCACTCCAGGTGTATCAACCGGAAACGGCGTGTGGGTTACCGCGCTGTCGACTCTGGACACCGGGCCACAGGTTGCGTTCTGTAATACCGCACTTGCTTCCGATCTTCCATGGATTCTCAATGGCACCGGAAATCTGACTGCGGTTCGAACCGAAAGCGTTACTACTCTTCCATCTACTCTTAACCCATCTGGCGGACTCGAATACATCGATTTCGTCATCGGGATTTACTAAACTATAAAGGGAGCACCTTATGGGTTCGCCAGACCTGCTCCCTGCACCAAGTTTCATTGTCGGCCCAACCTGGCAGAGACTTGCGTCAGGGGGCTTTTACCTCCCAGAAAAGACTTTGGGGGACGGCATTGTCAACTGGATGTACGAATATCTGATTCAGCCTACTGGGCCTCGTGCAGGAGAGCCCTTCCTTGTCACACCTGAGCAGTACAGGTTCCTGTTGTGGTGGTATGCGGTTGACCCACATTCTGGAAGGTTCCGATACCGAAATGGTCTTCTGCGCAGGCTTAAGGGATGGGGTAAAGACCCCTTGGCAGCTGCAATGTCCCTGGCTGAGCTATGTGGGCCTGTCGCTTTCTCTCATTGGGATAGGGATGGAAATCCAGTAGGAAAGCCTAAGCCTGCCGCATGGGTACAGGTTGCCGCTGTGTCGCAGGATCAGACCCGAAACACTTTCACTCTGTTTCCTGCCATGGCATCCAAGAAGATGCGTGAGGAATTCAAGCTAGAGCTGCACAAGACTCGTGTAGACGCTTTCGAGGGTTCCTGCTTTATCGAAGCTGTAACATCCTCTCCACTGTCTCTTGAAGGTAAGCGCCCGACATTTGTTATCAAGAACGAGACTCAGTGGTGGGTTGAAGCCAACTCAGGCCATGAAATGGCCAATGTCATTGCAGGTAACGTCACCAAGGGTGCATATGGTGTATGTAGGTCATTGTCCATCTGTAACGCCCATCGTCCTGGCGAAGAGTCAGACGCTGAACGAGATTGGGACGCCTTTCAGGCTGTACAAGCGGGAGAGGCCCCGGACAACGGATTTCTTTACGATGCCCTAGAGGCTCCTCCTGACACGCCTGTAGGCGAGATTGCCGACCTGATCGAGGATGAAGAGGCTTACCAGGAGGCACTGAGCCGACTTCGTCGGGGTCTGATCATTGCACGTGGCGACGCCGAATGGCTGGATGTAGATATCATCCTGGAATCCATTCTCGATATCCGTAATGATGTGACCGAGTCTCGCCGCAAGTTTCTCAACCAGATCAACGCCGCTGAAGATGCGTGGATTTCGCCAAGGGAATGGGATCGTGCCTATGTGGCAGGTCTTCGTCCTCTTCAGGCCGGAGATCGAGTCACGCTCGGGTTCGATGGGTCTAAGTCTCAGGACTGGACTGCACTGGTTGCCTGCCGTGTGGATGACGCGGCCATTTTCCCGGTCAAGGTATGGGATCCTGAGAAGTACGGCGGCGAGGTGCCGCGCGAAGACGTGAACAACACTGTCGACTGGGCTTTCAGTAACTACGACGTGGTTGCCTTCCGGTCAGACGTTCGAGAATTTGAAGCATATGTGGACCAGTGGGGCGCTAAGTATGGCAAAAAGCTAAAGATTAAGGCCACTCATAAGCACCCTGTTGCGTTTGACATGCGATCCAATATCAAGAACTTCACACTGGATTGTGAGAGGTTCCAGGACGCTGTTCTTGAACAGGAAATCTGCCATGCAGGCTCTCCGGTTCTCAAGCGTCATATCAACAACGCAGTAATGCGTCCAAACAACTTTGGCATCTCAATTAGCAAGGCCACCAAGGACTCTGGTCGGAAGATCGACGCGGCTGTCTGTGCTGTGCTGGCTTTCGGTGCCCGACAGGAGTTCCTGATGAGCAAGAACAATAAGGGTAGGGGGGTGACGATTCTAAGGTAATGGCTACTCAATATGACTCACTAGTAGATGATCTACTGACCGAGCTGAATGGTAAGCAGGGTGAACTAGAAGAGAACCAGGCTTATTTTGACGCTACATGGCGTCTGAGGGCCCTTGGGTTGTCAACCCCGCCTGAAATGCGCTTCCTGACGGCCGCCGTAGGCTGGCCTGCCATGTACATTCAGTCGCTTGAAGAGCGGTTGGACGTGGAAGATTTCCGGATGGGTGACGAATCCCAGGGTGACGACCGACTACGTGACTGGTGGCAGGCAAATCTGCTGGATGTGGAATCAGGCCCAGGACATACAGAGGCCCTGGTCCATGGTATCGCGTACGTTACCGTGTCAGCACCCAACGAGGACATCGGCGAAGACCCATCTATCCCGATCATAAGGCTGGAAAGCCCGTTCAATTTCATTGCCAAGCAGAACTACCGAACTCGTAAGGTCAAGAATGCTCTGAGGGTATACGAAGACCCAGAGATCCCCAACGAGAAGTATGTAGCGCTGTATCTCCCCAATGAGACCGTGTACCTAGGACAGTCCAAGAACCAGTCTTCACAGTGGTTCATTGACTACCGGGTGCAGCATGATCTAGACCGAGTTCTTGTGTCACCTTTGGCTAACAGGGCTCGGATTCACGAGTGGTGTGGTAGGTCTGAGATTTCCAGGGAACTCAGGTCCGCAACCGATGCCGCTTCGCGAATCATGATGAATTTGCAGTCTGCTGCTGAGCTTATGGCCATCCCACAGCGAATTCTATTCGGTGTATCCGAGGAAGATTTCCCGGTGGATGTCTCTCAGCCAGGTGCCGCAATGGAAGCCTATATGGCTCGAATCATGGCCTTCGGAAATGAGGGCGGCAAGGCAACTCAGTTCCAGTCAGCCGATCTGCGAAACTATGTAGAGGCTCTTCAGGAGCTGGCCAAGCAAGTAGCTTCTTACACTGGTCTTCCTCCGCAGTATCTGTCTTTCTCTTCTGAAAACCCGGCGTCTGCTGAGGCCATCAAGTCCTCTGAGTCCAGGCTGGTCAAGAAGGTAGAACGAAAGGCACGGCTGTTTGGGCAGGCATGGGAAGAGGCTATGCGTCTAGGCATGCTGGTAATCGATGGATCTATTCCACAGGATGCCTTCAAGCTAGAAACCGTATGGCGTGATCCATCTACTCCTACTTTTGCTGCTAAGTCTGACGGAATCACCAAGCTACACCAGCAGGGAATCATCCCGACCGAACAGGCCCGGATTGATCTCGGTTACTCCGACATTCAGCGTAAGGAAATGGACAAGATGGATAAGTCCGATCCTGTGTCTCAGTTGAACCAGCTCCTGTTCACCCAGGAAGCCACTCAGCAGGGACTAGATAACCAGAAGAACAGCAATGCAGCTAAGTCAGTACAGCCGCGCTCAGCGTAGCATTACGTCTAGGGCTGTTCAGCTAATTCTGCAACTTCTGTTTCCGTACCGAGGCGTCCCCCTTACATCAACATCCTGGCGATTCATTGTGAGGGGGATGTTCCCAATCGTAGATACCGCCCGGCGCGAGTCTGCGATGTTGATGCGCGAGTATTACGACTCTCAGCGTAGGGAACACTTCGGAAACGATGATTACGACCTTGACCTGCCATCCTATGACATCGCGTGGCTAGAAGAATCCTTGCGCCCTGTGTTCAAGGAAGCCCGTGTGATTGACCTGGACGATGGGAAGGTTGTTGAGACTGCTCTTCGAGTGGCCAAGGAAGTTGAGAATGGTGGCCGTCGTATGGCGCTCAATGCGGTGCGTGGAGAAACCCGCCGTGTTGGGTTTGCAAGGGTGGCTACGGGTCGTGAGACCTGCGCGTTCTGCCTGATGCTGGTGTCCCGTGGGCCTGTCTATAAGACGGAGCTCAAGGCAGGGGCCAAGCATGAAGGCGCTGCTGAGATTCTAGAGACTCGGAATGATTTTTCCGACGAAGAACTTGATGACTTGATGACCAGGTGGCACCCGGGGTGTGACTGCAAGGTGGTTCCTGTCTTTGACCAGAACAACTGGCAGGGATACGACGACTGGAAGCGCATGGAAAAGATTTGGGCTGACTACACCAAGGGCTTTTCGGGTGCCAGGTTTACCAAGAACGACAAACTAAATGCTTTCCGGCGTGCGATCGAGCGTGGAGAAGTAAACCCCGCTGAGTTTGCAGCCGCTGCTTAACGCTCCCTGGCGGAACGTTACTACTAACATATCCCAGGAGGATAAATGTCCGACGACAACAAGACTGACGACGTTACTAAGCCAGACCAGAACACCGACGCCATCCCGGATTGGGTTCGTAAGTCCCTTTCCGAGGCGAACAGTGAGGCTGCTAAGTACCGCGTCAAGGCCCAGACCGCTGCTGAAGAGGCAAAGGCCGAAGTCACTGCGTCATTTACCGACCAGATCAAGAGTCTGTCGGATGAAAAGTCTGCCGTTCTGGCAGAACGTGATACCGCAGCCAGCAACTACACCAAGCTGATTGCGGCTCTCGAAGCCGGTGTTCCAGGTGATACGGCTGTCGAGTTTGCTGCACTTCTCCAGGGAAGCAACGCCGATGAATACAAGGCGCATGCGGAGAAGCTGAAGGGCATGTTTGGCACCCCTGCCAAGCAGAAGGCTGTAGACCACACTGCCGGATTCAACGGCAAGTCAGACGTGGCTCCAGAAGACGCCTTTGCAGCACTTTTCCAGTCTAGGCTCACCAACAAGTAAGGAACACTAATGGCAATGCTAAACGAACTCGCTCCGAATACGAGCGAGAACCACCAGGGACGTCTTGCGTACGTTCCTGATGACCTCCTACCCAAGACCATTACCAATGAGATGTTTGCCAAGGCCCAGGAGAACTCACTTGTTCTTCGTCTGGGTCGCCGCATTCCGGTCTCATTCGGTGAGACTGTTATCCCGGTAAACATCAAGCGTCCTGAGGTTGGCCAGGTTGGTACTGGTACGACCAACGCACAGCGTGAAGGTGGCACTAAGCCGCTGACTGGTGTGGCGTGGGACAGCAAGGTAATGCAGCCGATCAAGCTTGCGACTATCGTTACTGTTTCTGAGGAATTTGCCCGCACTAACCCGCAGGGCTTCTACTCTCAGCTTCAGTCTGACCTGGCGTTTGCGATTGGTCGCGGTATTGACCTGGCGGTATTCCACGGAAAGCAGCCTCTGACCGGTGCTGCGCTTCAGGGCATTGACTCGTCTAACGTCCTGAACAACACCACGAAGATTGTCAACACCGACACTTCGACCACCAACAACCTGTATGACGAACTGATCGCGGCTTACTCACTGGTAACTGCTGATGACTTCGACTTCGACGGTTGGGCCGTGGACACTCGGTTCCGTCCTCGTCTGATCCAGGAAGGTGCGGAGCGTGACGTTAACGGTAACCTGGTTAACCCGCTTGGCCTTTCCCTGAACGGCACCGTGGGTAACATCCTCGGCTTCCAGGCTCAGTACGGCAAGGCTGTACGTGGTGACCTTGGTGCGGCTACTGCGACTACCACTCAGATGATTGGTGGAGAATTCCAGCAGCTTGCGTGGGGCTTTGCGGATAACATCCGATACAAGATCTCTGACCAGGCTACGCTGACTGATGGTACCAACACCATCTCGATGTGGCAGACCAACCAGGTCGCGCTGCTTGTTGAGTGCACCTTCGGTTGGGTTGTAAATGACCTGGACGCCTTCGTGAAGGTGATCAACCCATCGGGTAGCTAATTTGTAGGGGGAGGTTCCAACACGGGGCGTTGGATTAAAGGCACAGCCACAGTCGCCTTCCTCTCTTCATCTTTTAGGGACCGCCATGAAGATTGCAGTATTTCCACACTTCTATATTCCGTATCGTAATGCGGGCTCTGAAACCATGCTGCACGCCATGTGCAAGCGACTTATCGAGGCAGGACATGAGGTTGTTGTGTGGGCAACCGTCCTCCCCGAGGCTCCTCCTTACTATGAGTACGAGGGAGTTCCGGTCTATGTGACCAACGTGGTGTATGGGCGTCAGCAGATCAAGGCATGGAAGCCTGATGTGATTGTGTCCCACCACGACAACACTCAGAGGGCAGCCAGGATCTCTGCGGATCTGGGTATCCCGTTTGTGTTCATCATGCACAACGACTTTCTGGCCAACCAAGAGCTACTCACCCTGAAGCCGGACTTGACTGTCTTCAATACCGAGTGGATCCGAGCCAAGTTTGACCATGTGGTGAATCGGTCCATGGTTCTGCACCCTCCTGTGTGGGCACATGAACACGCCACTACTCCGGGTGACATGATCACCTTGGTTAACCTGAATGAGCATAAGGGCGCTCGTATTTTCTACGAGATGGCCAAGCGCTTTCCTGACGAGAAGTTCCTTGGGGTAGTGGGAGGACATGGAGATCAGATCATTGATGACTCCTTGCCCAACGTTACTATTCAACCTCAGACGGCCAACATGAAGGATGATGTGTGGGCTCGGACGAGGGTTCTTCTCATGCCCAGCATCTATGAGTCTTATGGCATGGCCGGGGTTGAGGCATTGGCTTCTGGTATCCCTGTCGTGGCACACCCCACATCGGGGCTGAAAGAGTCACAGGGACCTTTTGGGCTGTTCCTGGATAGAGGAGACCTGAACGCATGGGAAAACACGCTCCTGAGGCTGTCAGACCCCAAAGAGTGGCATACAGCATCTGTGCTGGCAAAGAAACGTTCACAAGAGCTTGATCCAGCCCCTGAACTCGATCGCTGGGTCGAGGAAGTAGAGAGGCTATCAAGTGGCAAGGCTAACTAATGGCCGTGTGATCATGGAAGTACGTGATGACAAGGCTGAGCACTACGCCCTAATGACGGGCTACAAGATTATCCACGATGAACCCCAGGAGCCAGAGCCGGTTATTCCCGAGCCTCGCAAGCCTAGGGGACGACCAAAGAAGGCGAGTTAATGAAGTCTGCTCCGATCAAGGGTTACCGTGATCTTTCAGAGGCTGAGGTAAATCTCATCAATGAGCTGAAGGAACTAGCGGTAGTTGTAGGCAACACGGTTGAAGAGGTTTTCGCACGAGACGAGTCAGATAAGCGCTGGGCGGCTATCGCGCGCACCGACCTTCAGACTGGATTCATGGCGCTGATTCGGGCGATTGCCAAGCCAGAAACGTTCTAAGGAGGCCTAATGGCGTACGCAACTGTAGCAGACGTTGAGGCGCGTCTAGGTCGTACGCTAGATGCCTCAGAGTCTCAGATCGTTAGCACTCGTCTGAACGACATCGAACTGATGATCAGGTATCGCATTCCAGACCTGGATACTAAGGTGTCCACCGGTGATATTGATCCGCAGATTGTGGTCATGGTGGAATGTGATGCCATCCTCAGGTTGATTAGAAACCCAGACGGTTTCACCGCAGAGACTGATGGTAACTACTCGTACCAGATCTCTTCTGAAGTAGCATCAGGCAAGCTGGACATCCTCCCCAATGAATGGGCAATGCTGGGTATCAAGTCGGGGGCTTTCACTATTAGGCCTTCACTTGAGCCCTACTACAACAACTGCCCCTACCCTTGGGAGAATGTACACCGCCCTTTTGCTGATTTCCCGGCGTGGGATAGGACCGCTCACCCTGAATGGTGTGAGTTCGTGACGGGAGATATCAAGTGTCCTTGCTAGATAAGGGTCGAGAAAGCATCGTCCTCTACAACGAGGAAGCGTATACCGATCCAGACGGCAACCCATCCAGGCGTGCCAGTGCAACCGGCGTGACCGTTAACAACTGTGTGGTACAGCTAGCCGCCCAGTCAGGCACTTCACAGCGTCGTGAAGAACAGGACAACGAAGGGTTCGAGTCGGAACAGACTTACCGCTTGAGGCCTCCTAGGTCATTCACCACGGTTATCGGAATGATGGCCAAGGTGCAGTGGCGTGGGGAAATGTGGTCTGTAGTCGGCAAGGTGAAGAGGTATAACGGCTCTAACCGAACCGCACATATGGATTACATGATCAGGCGTAACTGATGGCCAATAAGATTACGCTTATTCCACAGCGTGATATGTCTAAGCATCTTGCTTTGGATGACAAGGTTCAGGCACACCTGAGGTCTCACGCCCAGAAGATTGCAGCCCGTGCACGTGGACTGCTTGCTATTCACCGAAAGACCGGCGAGCACACTGTCCAGTACGAAGGGCACGTCTCCCAGAAGTATGGCCACATTGACCACTTTGTAGTGATGGAAGGCCGCGCGGCTGCAAGTGTTGAGTTCGGGCACTTCACCGAAAACGGAAGATGGGTAATGGGCTTGTATATCCTGACCATCGCCTCTGGAATGTTCGAGTAAAGGATTCGTATGGTAGTTCGTAATATGCCTCGAATCCAGGAAGTGCTTCTACCTATCCTAAAGGCCGGGCTGCCTGGAGTTCAGGTAGTTTCCTGGGTTCCAGACATCGAGGATCGACAGTTCCCCATCGTCGGAGTACGGCGTTTGGGAGGCCTTCCAGAAGACGTGAACCTACTGGACAAGCCGGTAGTAGAGCTCACCGTGTACTCGGCGGATGGCCTGGTTGCGTGTGAAAACCTCATGCTGGACGTTCGGCAGGTTGTTTACAACGCGTGGAAGAATCAGACAGTTGTCCCTGATAAGGGGCATATCAGTTCATATTTTGAAACCCTAGGTCCTACCCAGTTTGACTCCCCCTTTGACGACACCTGGCGAGTTCAGATGCTGGTGCAACTAGGGCTACGACCACCAAGGAATTAAGGAGTTAGCCCTAAATGGCACTCAATGACAATGCGGTTTTGACTCCGGCGGTAGGGTACATCTACGTAGCCGCAGTTGACACTGCTTCACCTACCCCGGCGGCTATCGAGGCCTTTGACCCGGATGTCGGCATCGTCGGCTGGACTCAGCTTGGACACACCTCGCGTGATGACCTACCCGTGTTCGGCTTTGATGGCGGAGACCAGGAAACTCGTGGGTCTTGGCAGAACGCATCGCTTAAGCGTGTCGTAACTGAGGTAGCACAGGACTTCGTTACGTTCAACGCCCTACAGCTCGACGAAACTATTCTTTCGTACTACTACGGCGTTACTAATCCAGGTTCTACTGTTGGAAAGTTCGACGTAGCAGACGCTTCAACGGCGGGTATTGACACCGCACTTCTGATTGTGATCGTTGATGGAGATGCCACTATCGGTTTCCATGCATCCAAGGTGACTATCAGCCGTGAGGATTCAATTGAACTGGCCATTGACGAGTTCGTGTCGGTTCCACTTCGTGCTTCGATTCTGAAGTCTGGCTCCAACCCACTGTTCTCGTGGCTGTCTTACGACACCGGCGTCAACCTGACGTAATTGCTTGAGGGGGTGTAATTCCTGGCGGACCCTGTTACACCCCCTCTTTTTCTTGTTTAAGGGTCCACATAAACTTATTGAAAGGGTTCGCCATGACCAACGAATTTACTCTAGACGACCTGAACACCGCACTTGAGAAGAAGTACGGTCCCTTCGTGTTTTCTGTAGGCAAGGAGAAGTTTGTACTTCAGCAGATCCTTCGCCTGCCCAAGGAGACTCGTCAGATTGTCAAGGCTCAGCTAGAGCTTCTGGACAACAAGAAGAATGAACTCGACGAAGACGAGATGCTTGCCATTCTCAAGGCCGTTGTAGAGAACGTCATTGAGGGCGACAAGGCAGAGCGTCTGTTTGAGCTGCTGGACAATGACCTTGTTAAGGTCACCATTCTGTTCGAGAAGTGGGCGGAGCGCACTCAGGCGGGGGAAGCCTAATCCTCGCTGGCCTTATCGACAAGGCTGGTGAGGCAATCTATCAGGATTTTCGGGAGGTGTACAACGTCAACCTAATCGACGAGATCAGGGACGATACACCTCCTCTGGAACTGCTCATGCTTATTCGAGGACTCAAGCTGGGTTCTCGCTTCGTTTCTACCCTTCAGGGAAGTGCGGAGTTTGTTGGGTGGGATGCTCCCGCATACCAGATGGCCACGTTGATTGACGCGGTGAATTACACCACCTTCGCGGTTATCGCTGCGAACTCAAAGCGTAAGCCCAAGGAACCAAAGCCATCATACCGTCCTAAGAAGGACGGCCGTAAGGCCAACAACGCATTTGCAACTCAACTCAAGCTCGCAAAAGAACGAAAGGCTAGGGGAGGTTAACCCATGGCAAAGGGGCCGGGCGGCTTCTCTGTAGGCCGCGTATCAATCCAGGTAGTTCCGGACACCTCCAAGTTCCGAGAGAAGCTACTTGCTGAACTTAAGAAGGAGGTCCGGGGACTCAAGGTTGAGATTCCCGTTGACCTAGACGCAGCAAAGGCTGTCTCTCAGCTCAAGGCACTTGACACCATCCTCAAGAGGATTGATGGTAGGAACATCAATATCGGGGCCAATGTCAATGCAAATGGAGACTTGAATAGGCTTTCCAGGGATCTATCCAGGGTTGGTGACGCAGCCAACGACGCGTCTTCCGGTTTCTCTTCCATCGGTAGGACAGGGGCTATTGTCCTTGCAGTCATCGTACTGCTTGCACCCGCACTAGCACTTGTAGCAACGCTGATTGCAGGGCTACCATCTCTGTTGTTTGCATTTGGGGCTGCGGCTGCGGCTGTCGCCCTAGGGTTTGACGGCATCAAGAAGGCGGCTAAGGGGTTTGCTCCGACAGTCGATCGTCTCAAGGCCAGTCTGTCAAAGACGTTCGAGCAGCAGCTGACTAAGCCGTTCATCGAGCTTAACAAGATCGCTCCAGTTCTCGATAGGGGACTGAATTCTATTGCTGTATCCATCAGTGGGATCATTTCAGACCTGATCAGGTTTGTTACCACTGGGCAGGGTATGGCTCAGCTCAATGATATCCTTCAGAACACTGCGAAGTTCTTCAATCTTCTACGTCCTGCCATCGAAGATGGATTCAGGGCACTGGTGTTCCTGGCTTCTGAGGCTTCTCAGGAATTTGATGGTCTTGCGGCAACTTTGCGCAGGTTCTCAGCCGGATTCCTGGACGTTGTCAAGAGGGTCAGCGAGGACGGCACTCTAGGGTCAGCCCTGCGGAACCTGAATGTGGTCCTGGACTCGCTTCTAGATGCATTCAACCAGTTCTTTGAGGCTGGTCTTCGTGCTATGACGGTGCTGGGCGGTCCTATTGCCAACCTGTTTGGTGGGTTTACTCAGGCCATTGTAGCGTTGATGCCAATCTTGACCGAAGTAAGCAAGCTGGTATTTGACGTGCTGGGAGAGGCGTTTAGGCAGCTAGCCCCGGTATTGGATGAGGTTAGGCCAGCTATCTCGGCCCTGGGCGATGTCCTAGGCAGGCTTCTAGTAGGAGCCCTTCAGGCCGTTGGTCCATTGCTGAAGGTGGTAGCAGGCATCCTGAACGATGTTCTTCTCAGGGCCCTCACTGCGATTGACCCATTCATTCAGCCTTTTATCGATTTTGTCACTCAGCTAGCCACTATCATCGGTGACTTTCTGGTGTCGGCATTCGAGTCGCTGAGTCCGTTCCTGGACGTGTTCTTCAAGTTCATTCAGGACTTGCTGATTGCAATCACCCCTCTTCTTCCATTGCTGATTCAGTTCGCCACCGAAGTGTTGAAGGCGATTGCTGATATTCTCAAGGACCTTGGTCCAGATCTAGCCACGCTAGGCGAGTCTCTATTCCCGCAGTTGCTCAGGGTCATCAACGACATTGTTCCTATTGCAGGTGACTTCCTGAAGGTGTTGGTAGAGATTCTGCCCGCCTTGGTCCTGCTGGCTGATATCATCCTTCAGGTAGCCATTCCTGTGATGACGGCGTTCTTCGAGACGATTAACTCGGTATGGCCAGCAATTCGTGAGATCATCGAGGCTGCGCTACTTTACATCCAGGGCATTATCAATGTCATCATGGGCGTGATCTCTGGTGACTTGGATAGGGCTTGGACTGGCATCAAGCAGATCTTCAAGGGCAGTCTTGATCTGATTCTGGCGGCTGTAAAGCTTGGGCTAAACCTGGTCGTAGATGCGGTTATCGGCCTGCCAGAACGAATCCTGGGTGCACTGTTCGGTCTTCCTGAGTCTATGGCTAAGGCAGGTAGGGCAGCAATCCAGGGGTTTGTTGATGGTGTAAAGGCGATGGCGCAGCAGGCATACAATGCTGTAGCCGGAGTCGTTGAACGTGTTCGTGGACTGTTCCCCTTCTCACCTGCCAAGACTGGTCCTTTCTCGGGTACCGGATACACCACGTACTCAGGTAAGGCCTTGATGGAGGACTGGGCAAAGGGAATTGAACAGGGCACACCAACCGCATTGAACGCGATTGACGAAGCAATGGCACAGACTCAGAATGGTATGGACATCTCTGCCGCAGTCACCTCGGAAGGCTTTGGTGACCTCCACGGTCAGATTATGTCGGCTATGTCAGGCTGGGAAGTGGTTATTGATGCAAACGGCATCACCAAGTTGGTAAATAAGACTAATCAGAGGAATGCGCGGAGGTAACTAAATGGCTACGACCTGGTATCTAGGCGTACCTGGGGACCTCCGTGCCCTTTTCTGCCCTGAACGAGATATTGAGGTGACTGAGCTACGGTTTGGTGGCCTTCACCAGTCTCTGGGCGGGGCAAGGACCATGGATGTCACCGGCATCAAGCAGCAGTACTCATTCAGCTGGAAGTACCTGGACCAGAGTGACTATTCCTGGCTCCGTGCGCTTCATACACGGCTGATCCCAGGGCCCCATAGGCTCCTGGACCCTATGCGCACCAACAGGCTGTCTATGGGCGCGTCAAAGGGCGACCTGATGGCAGTCAAGTACCCCTTCTACACCCAGTCGGCGGGAATGTTGACCAACTACCCCGATTATCCAAGCGGTGTGCTGGGAACCAGGTGCGTGAGGTGGAATGACAGGACAGCATCAAGCATTCTGTCTCTGGACCTGGCCAAGAAGACGGATGTATTCCCTCTTGAGGAGGTGACTGTTAGTGCGTACCTTAAGGGCGAATCTGCTGTCACTGTGGCGATGTATATCGGGTGGTACGACAAGGACGGAGTGTTCATCAGCAGCTCCACGTCTACTAGTCATTCAGTCACCACTTCATGGGCTAGGTATTCGGCAACCAAGACGGCACCGGCCAACGCGGTTCTAGGGGCAATGTCCATCACTGCCACTGCCACCACGGCTATTCGAATGGCTGCTCCTCAGTTTGAGACGGGGGCTTCAGCCACTACCTGGCAGGAGGGCGGAGCCAATCCAATCGTACTTCTCGACCAGCTATCTACCACTACCCCGAGGTCACCAGTATTGGACTGCAATTTGGTACTACTAGAATCATAGGAGACACAGCATGCAGGATCATGGCGAACCAATCGCCGAAGTAGCAGTAAGCAGCGGTGAGCGTTCGTTTCATGTCAGGCTGCGTGTTGACTGGAACCGCAATGGTCTTTACACCCATGCACTTTCCGATATGTCGAGGTTTGTCCACACTGCGGTGACCGACAGGGCGTTGCAGGGTTCTGCTCCTTCAGAGCTTGGCTTTGTCTCAGGCTCAGCAGCCGCAGAGCTACGAGTTACGTTGGCGGGAGAAGACAGTGATGGTCGTAGTTTGGCCTCCATCTTCTCCCCCTACCAGATCAATTCACCTTTCTGGGTTCTTGAGCCTGTTGGCTGTGAAGTAACCTACGAGATTGGTATCGATTGTGGGGGTTTGTTCGGAGTCCTCTGGTATCCGCAGTTTGTTGGGCAGATCCGTACGCTGTCACCTAACCGTGGACTGAACAACGTAGAGATGACTGCGCTGGATCGGGTTGAGGTGCTCAGGCGTCCTGTCATCTTCCCACCATGGGCAGTGTCAGAACAGCAGGCTTCACAGGGCTTCCTTCTGGCTCAGCTCATGGAGTCGCATTACATCATTGACCATGCGCTACGTCAGTGTGACTGCTCTACCTCCCCTTACCGTCCTATCACACCTGAAGAGGTAGGCGGAAATCTACAGTACGCCGGTACTCAGGTATTCATTACTGGTAATGGTGGCAAGCTTCCTGTCGTAGGATGGGAAGACAACCCCACTCGTCAGGAATACCCGGACCAGGAACATGGCGTGGTGATGTATGACGCTATCGGTGAAACACATCCCCTTGCACCGTTTCCGGCTGTTAAGCCTAAGGTCCTTGCGGCCGTAGGCAATCGTCCAGATCAGTCTATGCTGATTTACTGGATGAGGGACCAGGACAGGATGAATGGCATTGCCTCTAGTGCCTGTGGATTCACGTTGATCCAGGGTGTGGGGCAGGAACCCTCGTACTGGTCGACTATGAGCGACACCAAGATTGCTGCATTCCGTACACGTGATGAGCAGGAAATCCAGATCTATATTGATGGCGGAGATATCCGTACTGAATGGGATCGTGGAGGCTCTAGCCCCGACCATGTTATCGGACCGGATATCACGCTGCCCAATGATGGTATTGTCCATGTTCATGTGGCGTGGGATGTGTTTAACGCAGCCGGACCTATTGCGTACATTGAAGCTAACGCAGTCAATTCTGGTGTTGTTGACCTGGGCTCTCCTATCTCCTTTGTCACCAACAATGATGAGCTTGCAGGGCTCGTTGAGATCCAGCGTGTGGTAGCCATGCAGGACATCTACTTCACGTCCAGCAACTTCGGTGGTATTGGCGCAGGCCTAGGACTAAAGCCTAAGGCGGCTAAGTACAGCGCATCTGTTGATCCAGGATTGAACCGGCTATCCGACGTTCCTATTCGTAACAAGCCCGAAGCATGGGATGTCATCAAGTCGGTTGCCGACGCTGAAATGGGATCCGCGTTCTGGGACGAGGAAGGCAGGTTTGTCTTCTGGAACTTCGACACCATTGCTACAAAGCGTAATAGCATTGTACGAGAGATCACCCTTGATGACTTGACTTCCCTGGACATCACTCGAAGCTTGGACTCGGTTCGTAACGTATATGCCATGGACAAGAGTAAGGCCAGGAACGTTATTGCGGTTATCTATGAGTCACAGGACGTAAACGAGTTCTACGTACCGGCTGGCACCCGGAAGAAGTTCAGGCTCTACCTGGACGACGTTGTATCTGCGGAACCTCGATTCATGGATAGGTACAAGACCACCGGAGTAGACCCTGTGCCTACATGGACTGGAGAACAGTTCCACGGGTATGTATTCCAGTTCTACCTCGGCGGAGCATGGGTTGAGGCAGACAGTGCTGGTACCAACGGCATTGAGATCAACAGTTATTACGATGAGGATGGCTACATTGTAGTCAATATCTGGAATGGGTTTTCTGTTCCTGTCAGGTGTGCATCAGGAAGCGGATCAAGTTCGCAGCCCGCATTCCGCCTGGGTGGTTCTCATATCGTGAGGTACGACGATAAGACTGACGTTACTGAAAACAGTGGAAGCGTTACTAAGTACGGCCACAAGATTTTGTCATTGAGTGGTGACTGGTATCAGGATGAGTCGGATGCCAACGGCCTTATTTCCAAGTTCCTGAACCACACTTCTGCCCCCAAGCCTAGCTCTGACACCATTATGATTGCGGGAGATCCCCGTCTTCAGCTGGGTGACACTGTCAGGTTGAAGGATAAGACAGGATTTGGTGAGTACTTCGATGTTCAGATTTATGGCATCAACCGCACCTTCAGCGTGGACTCAGGACTGACTGACAATCTGTCGGTTCAGATGGTTCCAGCTGGTGGTAAGTGGGATGACCCAGTGTATGGAATCTGGGAATCAACATTCGTATGGACATAAGCTAAGGAGTTTTTATGCCGTTTGTTGCCATGGCGGATGCGGTACCAGGTGCTATCGCTTCGTCATCGGAATACAACAAGGTTGTTGACAACGTCGAGTATTTGAACAGCACCCTGCCTCGTGGCAGGATTGGTTCTGTATCCTCGGCTACCAGCAACCTCACAACCACCGACTCTGTGGTCGACTCTCAGACTGTTACGTTGGTCTCTGGTCGCAGGTATAGGGTCACTGCATCATATGTGTACGGTACAACTGCCACGAACTACTTCTTTAACCTGAGGTACAAGGCAGGCACGACTGTAGACACATCAGGCACAAGCTTTTTCAGGATTGCGCCTAATGGCACGGCAAGTCAGAACACCCCTGTGACGCTAGTCGGCGAGTTTGTAGCCCCTAGTTCAGGATCGTTCGTTATTGCTTGTACCTGCCGCACTGGAACCAGTACAGGGACTATCCCTAACGATGGTACCAATCATCAGAAGTTCTTTGCTGTAGATGATGTTGGACTCTAAGGGGAAAAGGTGACTGAACCTGTGCACCAGATTGGCATGACTGAACTGTACAACGAGATTAGACAGTTGAGTGAGAGATTCACCGAATACGCTAGTAGACATGGTGTTGAATCCACCTCAATGAATCACAAGATCAGTGAGCTTGAGAAGGACCTTGCAGAAGTGCGGGCCGACCTGAAGGCCGAGGGTGTTCGTAGGAGCAACACTGCATGGCAGATGAAGCTAGCCGTGGCATCCTCTTTGATCTTTCCAATCATCGTTGCCATTGTAACCGCATTGCTTATTTCGAAGGGATCGTAATGCTGAGTAAGGCATATTGGGCAAGACTGGCTGAGGACCTCTGGACGGGCCTGATCACTGGCGTGGGTACAATCGTACTCATGGCTGGTTTCGACGTCTTCACGGCCGATTGGAAGGCTGTTCTGGGGGCCGGACTGACTGGTGCCATTGTGGCGGCCGTGAAGGCTGCTCTGGCTACGCCAGTCGGCGCTGACGACTCACCTCGTGTTAAGTGACCATGTACAAGCGGCGCAAGAAGCGGCCAAAGAAGAGATAGTGCAAGTGTGCTAAATAAAGACAAAAGAAAAAGGCCCCACCCCCGGAAGGGGGTGGGGCTATTTGTCGTTCCTAGCGCTTTCCGGTGGCAATCAGGTACAACCACACGAGTCCCCACATACCACCAGTTACGATGGTGAGGACCGCATGCCACGTCCAGTGGATCCTTGGCTTTCGATGTGCGTTCATGATGTAGACATTCTGTTGCTGAGGGTTGTACTGCTGGTGGGGATGGTACTGGCTCGGTCCATTTTGGTGGTAATGCATGGGGCTCCCTCCCGAGGCTTATGTCTCCGTGATTGTACCATCCATTGTCAAGTCCCGCGTGTTTACGATGTTCAAGATCCGCCCTTCGGGGTAACCCACCCACTCAACACCGCTGGCTTTAATAGCCTTCATACACCCGTAGCAAGGACGGCGAGTGATGTAGAGGGTGGAACCAGGCAGGTCGTTTCTGTCACAGTACAAAAGGGCATTCAGCTCGGCGTGGATGGCGACGCAATTGGAGTAGCAGGAGCCAGGAGGAACCTCAGAAGTTCGCCTTGGGCATGAGCTACATCCCACCATACCTGCCGGGCTTCCATTGTATCCCGTGGATCTGATTCTACGGTCAGAACCCACGACAACCGCACCGACTTTGTCACGTTCGCAGTCACTTCGCAACGAAACTGCTTCTGCGATTCCGAGGAAGTACTCGTCCCAGTCTGGGCGTTCACTCAACCCCCTCCTCCTGCACGATATCGGCTAGGTCACGAGCCTCTCGCCACTCATGTGGAGTCGGGTTGTGAGAGCCATCCATGTACACCGACAGCCCGCACCTAGCCTCGGCCTGAAGGAGTGCGATAGCATATGCAAGGTCTTCCTTCCTCACGGTTCCCCCAAATCAATCTTCATGAATTCGTATGGGTCAACATGTACCGCGCTGCCTGGGTAGCCGTCCTTGGACCTGATAATGGTCAAACTGGCAATCGACAGCCCCTTGTCGAGGTAGGACCGATTAACGTAGTCGGTGATGACATACTTCCGAGTCGACGCGTTAAGCTGCTGAACCTTTCCAGACGCCACGGTCTCCACCAGGGTGTAGATGTATGCGCTCATTCAACCATCCCCTCAGCGTCACCAATCCATTCGTTGCTGCGACGTTCAACCTCTGCCTTGATGTTGTCGGTGATCTTGTCGATAGATTCCTGGTCTTTCGGATCACTCATCAGTACACTCCCACTCGTCGTTCCAAAATCTTTTCGTACAGCTTCCGGTTCCACTTGGCGTCAACCAATGCGTTGTGCTGATCACCATCGTACTGAACACTATCAGCAACGTTGACCAGTCGGTGAGGATCAGACTCGATCATCTGTTTCAGGTCGAAGGAGAACCAGGGCATACCCGTAGGCATGTCCACCATCCTACCAAACAACTGAGCCAGAACTACATGATCATACGCTACATAGTAGCCATACAGAGAATTCTTGGTGAAGTCGTTCTTGTTTCCACAAATGAAGTTCTTTACTTCATGGGCAATCACCTTAGGGTGAGCCTGCTGCCCGATGAGGTGAGGCTTTACGTTCTCCCAGAGCCAGTGACCTTCAGGTACGAAGTTATCCCACACGAACGTGCTGCTTTCAAGATACAGCTCTCGCCCGTCCTCAGCCTCAATGCCGATAGAAATTAGGTGGATCCGTTCCCCATCTTCGTAAAACTCAGTATCATAGAAGAACTTCATCAATCCTCCTTATTGGCCGGGTTACTGGCACAGTTGGCTTCGTGAGAAGCGATGTTCTTCCTGTGAAAGGGGTTACCGCAGTACCGGCATTCCTCCGTGTCCCAGCTCACCAGACGTTCTCCTCTGCGTAGTCTGCCCAGTTTTCTGGGGCCTTCTTCTGAAGCTGTTTGTAGATGGCGTGAGCCTGGTGGAGATCTCCGGTGGCAACTACAAGCTTCTTGAATTCCTCAGGGTAGTCCATGTGCACGTTATACATGGTGTTAGCCCCTAGCTTGATAGCCCTATCGTGGCTGATCTTGATCCGGCTATCTGTGAAGCTAACATCTTCCCACTCGATATCGTCCTTGAACTCAACCCACATCGGATTCTTGGGGTCTTCAGGTTTAATAACAATCTCTCGGATGAACTGTAGATCCTTCCACGGCTTGTATGCCACTTAATCATCCTCTTCCTTCGGAGCGTTAGGGCAGGCCGAACCGTGAGAACCCCATCCTGAGGGGTAGTAGTCGCCACAGTCAATGCACTTGGTCATGCCCTGTGTATTGAAATCCCCCACTGGGTTGCGTGACCATCCCATTAATCAATCTCCTCCGTAATGTCTTCGATGGCCACCATCAACTCCTCATCACATTCGAGAGGGTGAATGAAGGCTGTTGGGTCGTTAGTAAAATTTTCAACCAAGATGTCTGCCTGCTCCGAGCCCATCTTGTTCACCAGGTAGTCAAACTCGAATACCAAAGTCATCCTGACCCTACGACTCATTCTACAACCTCCGTTGCGCCATGGGGACGCTTCACTAAGCGGAACTGATAATCGCTACGCCTTCCGTACCTGGTCGCCTTCAACTGAGCCAGGGCGTTCCTGGCGCTGCCCCTGCTGGGATACCACCCATGGAAGTGATTGGTGTGGCACATCTTCCACATGTCATCAAACTTGCAGAAGTATTGCACTCCGTACTCGTAGCCCTCAATTTCCATTTCTACTCCTTGTTTGCCGGATTGTTTGCGCAGCCCATTGCGTGGTACGCAGCCTGTGAGTTTGCATCCTGCTGAGCAGCAGATCCGTTGTCTCCATACCCTGTGAAGGGAGCACCACACCACGGGCATTGGGCTGTTCTACTCGCCATTAGATATCCTCCTCTGAATCCCACCAGAACACTCCAAGGGTGGACCCCTTGAAGGCCATAGACTTGCCCATCACCTCATGCATCTCATCAAACGTCCAGTGCTTCAGGTGAGCCTCGTAAGGGTTACCGTTGACTTCGCCCTGAGGTGCATGGACTATAGGCAGTGATACCAGGATCCACCTGAAGTGGTTCTTGGCTCGAAGAATCAACTGCCGGGCATCGTCCTCGGGCAGGTGCTCCAGAACGTCACCGAAGATAATCAGCTTGTCGAAGGATCGGTCACGAGGCTGAAACTGAACGTCCCTGATGTCGGCGTTGATCACGAGGTCATACTTGGAGTTCAGATCGTACTCTTCAATGTATGGCTCCCAGACCTCCACAGCCGTCCAGGTGGTGTAGTCCTGAACGTTGGTGTATCGCATGAGGTCTCGGTACGTTCCTTGGCCTGCCCCCACATCAACAATACCATCGGGGCAGTAGTGCTCCATCAGGAGTTGTGAGATCAGCTTCCCCTGCTTATCGCTTGTTGGCACGGTCTACCTCCTTCACCTTCCAGCAAGGCCATCCTGTCATGCATGCTTCATGGTCTGGGCAGTCATCACACACTAGTGACCCCCACACTGATTAATGGGCTTCTGACATAACGGACAGATTGGCATCACTTCTGCTCCCACTTGTGAAAGGCATCGTCCTTGAGCAGCATCTTGGTACGAGTCCTGGTCTCATTGTTCCAGATAATGATTCCCTCAGCGTCTGCTGCCTTCTGGTAGACGTATTCCATGCCTTCCAACCCCGGAATCCCGGTGTGAACATCCTCGCGCTTAGCACCAACAACCTTGGTTCCGTAAGTCTCCAGGTCGTGCATGATATTGGGGATGGTAAAGACATCACACTGACCATGGTGCAGCAGAGGAACAGTCTCCAGGCCATCCACGTTTTCCAGCTCATAGCCGTTAGACTCGTTGTACTTGGTGGGGTGGAACAAAGCGAATCGCTTGCCCTCGATGCCCAGGGGGTTCTTCTGGATACCCTCGCCGTACCATTCACCATAGTGGTAGCCGTAGCCAAGCGTGTCCATCAGTGCGCCTGCATTCTCGTACACCCACTTGGCAAAGCCGTAGTTGTCGTCATCAGGGGTGATGAGCCGCTTACGAGACTGGGCGGAGACCACACCGTTGTAGATGACAACACATGCGTTAGTGCCGTCGATCTTCTCCGTGATGGTCTTGTTCTTGTTCTCCCGAGGAGTAGATCCCCACCCCTTGAACTCGCCCATGGTGCTTTCCTTCTTATCCTTTTCCAGCGCAGCACCAATGCTGGAAATGAACTCCACAAGCTCCTCATCGGTTGGGCCTTCGAACAGTTCGAGCTGAGCAGCCTCAATCATTTCTGCGGTAGCATTCATAGTAACTCTCCTTAAAGTGCATAGTCATCGTGGTAGAAGATACGGAACTTGATGCGAGCCTTAACCACCTTTTCCAGAGTAGTCATGGTTCCGCTGGACATGTCCCTGACAAAAAACAAGGCCATGTCAGGCTCTGCTTGGACCATTTGCAGGTTACGTATATGGGTAGCAACCTTGCCGTATTCTGTATACTCAGGCCTGTAGTCGATAATGTCCCAGTTGTTGTTCAAAGCGAAGGCCCTAGCCATTGTGTCAGCGCCTTTAGCACAGCCCTGAATCAACCTCATGCGACCTGGCACCCACTCATCCTGAAGCGCTTTTCTGATGACAGAGTCCCACACCCAGTTACGGGACCCTGATACCATTACTGTCTTCACTCAATACCTCTGTTCCAGTTAGCAATGTGGGTTACTTCTGATGTGTCGTAGAAAAGAGAGATGGTGTGGTATAGAAACTGCCTTACCACACCACCCACCACGACAGTAGAAACAGAGAACTGGTCTTCCATACCCCATTGGTTACAATAGTGGCAGAAGACGTATTCTCTGAATGGTTCACTGTCCATGACTACTCCTGCCAGATGTCCTTGAACATGAACTCGATTCCACCCTTGTACAAGGCCCTGTCCAGATCATCTGAGAGAAGGTCAGGCATCACGAACTTGCCAGTCACCACGATGTCGGAAGACATGTAACCCTGCTTCGCGTGCCGTTCTAGGTGATCCACTGTGTCCTCATTCTCAATCACATTGAGATTCAGGCTGTAGCTCTCAAGATCGTGGGTGGCCTCGTGGAGACGGACAAGCTCCTCCTCGTTGCCGTCAAGCTGAAGCCAGAAGGTCCACGTCTCACCTTCCCAGTCGTTGTCCTCGGTGAAAGGAACAAACCGCATTACTTACCCCTTCCGGCCTTGTCGATCTCTCGAAGACAATTGCACGTCTCGGCGTTGCCGCCACAACCTGCACAGTATGTGTAATTAATCATCGTCTCCTACTTCGCATTTGCCACAGACGACACCACTGCCGCTGGGCTTTCCACAGACAAAGCACTTGCCGTCGTCGGGATCACACATGGCATTCACACTCACAGAACCCATCAAAGGTGCAAATCCCGCCGCACTCTTCAAACTCACAAGGTCCATATACTTTCCCTTCTATGCACATCCACAAACCAGTCCAACATTCGTGCTCACTTGTCCCGACAGTCGTAACAGACATCTTCCTTCCGCCCGTCCACAGGATCTACATTCAGATTGTCGATATGAGTCCACTCAAAACAGATGCAACATAGTGCACCATCCTCAGTTGGCTGAGGCCACGGGCTCATTATCACCTCCAGGTGGTAGCCAGCACCCACAACTGGGAAGTTGTGGGTGCCATTCACACTTAGGCTGCTGCTCCGTATCCATGCCCCCAACTCATTCCGTACACATCCGCATCGGTATCAATGAAGACATCACCCATTTGTTCCGACATCAACTTAGCCATCCTCTTAGCCCCGAGATCGGCCACTCCTTCCGGAAGTGAACCAACAATCTCATCGTGAATAGGCAGCCTCATGTACGGAGTAAACCCAGCGTCATGAAGCCTGAGCAAGCCACGACAGGTCACGTCCCGAGAAGAAGACTGGATCATGTAGTTCAGCGCCGAGTAACCTCGGCCCTCATCAACCGGGAGAACCCTTCCGGTAGGCGTCACTACATAGCCCTGAGTGTCTGCCAGACGGGCCAGAATGTCAGAGTAGGTACGAACACCTGGGTACCGCTTGTCGAACGCCTCTACGACCCTCTTAGCCTGCATGAAGGACAGCCCAGTCTGCTCTGACACAGTCTTAGCGCCACCGCCATACACACGACCGAAGTTCACAGTCTTGGCGTACTTCCGCTCAACCGAATCCTTGGTGATGTGGGTGCCCCATGCTGCCTGCGCGGTGAGGAGGTGCAGATCCAAGCCCTGATTGAAAGCGTTGATCATAGTAACGTCACCAGACAACGCAGCCAGCACCCTGAGTTCCTGTGCCTGGTAGTCAACCGACACAATAGTCTCACCAGGATCGGCGATGAAGCACCTTCTGATCGTCCAGTCACCAGATGGAAGAGTCTGAGCAGGGATACCTGTGATTGACATGCGTCCTGTACGAGCCTGGAGGGTGTTGATAGATGCGTGACACCTACCGTTCTCGTCCATGTTGTTCAGGAAGCCCTCAACCCAGGTGGTTCGCCACTTACGGGCCTTCTTGGCATCTGATACCGCAGTAATGAATGCGATCTGCTTGTTGGTACCAGACCCTTGAATCTTCTCGATGACCTTCTTATCTACCTTCAGTTTGCCTGTCGGTGTCCGGTCTTTGAGTTTGACCCCCATAGATAGAAGAACATCGGCGACTTGGTCAGTACTTCCAACGTTCTCGCATCCAAATCCTGCGGCCAGTTCTCGGTTGTATTCCTCTGTCTGAAGGAGTCTGGCAGCCAATTCGAGAGAGTAGTCTTCATCCAAGAGGAATCCAGTTCGCTCGTAGTACGAGCAGACTTCTGCGACTTTGTGCTCAAAAGACACAAGGGGGGCTGCGCTGGTCGGTACCAGCTTCGGAAGCTTTGAAGCCAATCGAGCTGCGAGGATGCCGTCCATTCCGGCGTACAGATTGTACCACGGATCATTGATATCCACCTTCTCCCAGATCTTGGTCTTGGTTGTCTTATACTTCTTTGCCAGCACAGACATAGAACCCTTGACCGTGTCCGCAACCTCAGCATCAATATAAAACCTGGTGAGGTCTTCGAGTGAGGTGCCAACACCGCCCTTCTCAGGTGCCCGAGGGTCAATCAGCATGGCATACAGCTTGGTGTCCAGGACCTTAGGCCACAACTCTTCGAGGGCCACTCCAAGACACTTGTTGAACACCTGTAGGTCATACATACCATTCTGAAAAATGAGCTTGTCTACAGCTCTCAGAGTTTGGATGACCACCTGGACGAACATCCCGCCATATTCAACCGGGATAACCCAGGCCTCGTATGGTGTGCCGAACTGTACTAGTCGAAGCCTGAAGTTCTGTGCGTAAATATTCAGACCTGTTGCTTCTGAGTCGCAAGCAAGAACCTTGAGGTTTCTCCGAACGAATTCACGGAACGATTCTAGGTCTTCTTCCGTTTCGACTCGGTGAATCTTGACGTTCTCCCCGCTAACTCGATAGTTAGCGGTTCTCATCTACCTACCCCACATGTCCTTGCGTACTCGCTCTACAGACCATCCGTGCTTGGTGATCATGTAGACTGCCTGGAGGAGCCGATCCATTTCAGGTTTGATTTCCCCAAGACGAATCCCCACCATGGTTGACAACGTGTTGCGGGCCTTCTCAAACTCTTGGTAGTAGTGATCGTCAACGTACGTCTCTGCGATCAGCTTTTTGTCAAGAAGAATTTCTACCTTCATCACTTGTCTCCGCTCTCCCCTCCTGAAACAATCTCCATCTCATCCTCTGCCAGAATGAAGGGCTCAGGGTACCCAGGCAGAAGAACATCGTAAGGGTGGTACAAGGTGGCGTCTGCCCCTACAACTTTTCCGACAAAGCCGACCTTACCGGCGAACCCGCCAATGATCTTCACGTAGTCACCAACGTTGAACTTCAGTTCCTTCATTGCCTCTCCCATTCAGACTTGTATGTGTGGGGTTTTGGGCTGGACTTAGATCTACTATCCCCACTTCAACGCAGCTAAGCCATGCGTCACTTGTGTTTAGTTACCGAACGTACTTGTTCTTGCACTTGTCGGTAGAGTTACGAGGTGCCGGGCAGAAATACCCCTGCCAGACGGAGCCGTCGTCGCTCGTACCAGACTTGAATGACATCACGCCGTGCTTGCAGGTCTGCTGACCCCAAGGTCCATCGGTAGCAGCAGCAGGCTTGCCCTGTGTACGGGCCTGAGAGCCATTCTGAGCGGAGTTCTGCCCATTCTGGAGTGAGGATGCCGGGGCCTGTCCCACAAAGTACTGAGAGGCAGCCTGGACCCTCGTAAGAAGCTCGGCGAACTCCTTGTCATTGATGATCGCAAGAGACTCAGCCACGTTGTCAGCGTGCACCACAACCCACGGAGCATCGTAGTCACGACCTCCCTTGAACGTGGAAACAACCTTGCCCTCAGAGCCCACAGTCACTACCTTCACCTTCTCAGTATCAGTATTCTTCACGTCGGTTTCGTTGTCTTGCACTTCCCATGGTGGAGTCTCGGTCTGTGCCTCATCCCCAACAGGCACGTTATCCTGTTCAGGCGCAAACGGGTCAATCTCTACCGGGGTTTCCTTCTTAGCCCTAGGGGGCATTTGTTCCTCCAATTGTTTCTTACTAAATCTGCCTAGTGGTTCCGCGTGTAGTAACGCTGTAAGGTCTTCCGACTTGGTTACATCGAACCACCGGTTGTATTTGAATAGGTACCTATCGAACTGGACATGCGCCGGTAGCGCATTCATCATCAACCGATGCATCTACACTCTTGGCTACAGACATTTCGTATGCCTCCTTGGTGATTCGGGTATACGGTGCCTGTTCGAACGACTGCTCAGGGAACACAGTCATTCCCTTCAGCATCGGACCAAAGAAGTTGATATACTTCATCAGCTCCTCCACCGTGTAGTCCTTCGGGTCAACATTTGCAGTGAAGCTCACCGAGTTGTCGGCCCAGCACCTCTGGTACATCTCCTGGAACATCAGCATTTGTTGCAAGGTCAAGTCAGCCGCAGATTCAATCACCTTCTCAGGATCGTATCCCTTGTCGAGGACTTGATCCATAAGAATGTCCTTGGTGGGGATGGTGACAATCATTGTGTTCTCTTCCACCAGAGAGGGTTCAACATGGAAGCCACGGTTCACGTAGTCCATGCAGGTTTCCCACTGATCAGGGTCAAGAGTGCTGAACCTGATCCGCCTGTCAAAATACTTGGCAAAGATGGGATGGATTCCCTCACTTACACCAGGCATCTTCGCAATGGTTCCGGTAGGAGCCACTGTACGAGTCTTGACAGGAACAGGAATTCGTAGCTGGTGGCAATATTCCGAAGCAGCTCGGTCTACTTCTTCCGCCCAATCGTATAGCCACGATTCGAGCACCTGCGGGGCACTGTACTTGATCCCTCGCATAGCCAGAGCAGACGCAACCCCAAGGTGACCCACACCAATACGACGATTCCTAAGCAGAACCTCACGCTGTTTGGCATCGGTCACATCTCCATAGGTTGCCCTGATGAGGAATCGAGTCATCAGCTTATGGGCTTCAAAGATCTCACTGGACCAGAAGGTATCGAATGCTGCCAGGTTTACATGCCCAAGGTTGCAGTTCTCCCACTGTTCAAGTGTGATCTCGCCACATGGGTTGGTGGTGATTACCTCGTTGGGCTCGCCTTCCTGCGACAAGGAGTAGTTCCAAATCCCAGGCTCACCATTGTGCAACATTCCCTCAGCAATGGCGCGAAGAACGTCGTAACGCTTACAGGACATGCCATCTGAGTCGTGATCCAAGCACTTCCAGAACTCATCATCCACTACTACTGAGATATTCGTAGTCCAGTGGTCACCGTTAGCCTTGCACTTGATGAACTCCATGATCTGAGGGTCATTCCAATGCATCATGGCCATTCGTGCAGACCTGCGAACACCACCTGAAACCACACAGTTGGCAATGGCATGATCGATCTTCATTGCGTCCATGCCGGTTACCTGGCCATGTGGGACTCCGTCACGCCATTCAGTTCGGCTGTATGTACGGTTGAGAATCTCTGCAACCTCAATCAACATCTTGGCTAGTGGGAGAGGGCCTGAAGCCCTGCCGCCGAAGGTCTTTAGCCTCGCACCTTCTTCACGAACCCTCGATACATCATAGACACGGTTCGTATTCGCTGCTTTACGCCCGTAAGTATCCACCAGGTCCACCAGAGCAGAAGACCAGCCCTCACGAGAATCTTCGACGTCAAAGGCTCCTTCCCATTCCGACGTGTAATCAGACGAGAGAACACCAGCCGCCTCCATCTTCAGATAGTCAGGATGACCAGGATCACAAACGATATGAACCACGTAAGGTCCTCCCGCCAGTGGATCATATCGTTCCAAATACGAATTAGAGTAGTTAGCACCAACGCCACCTCCCTCCATCAATCGTAGGAACGTAAACTCGAAGTGATCCGACAGCTTCTCTCCCCAACCACTCACGTGGCAGTTGAAAAGGAACTGCCTACCCTTCACGCCAGAAGCCCAAAGGTGACGGCCGCCAGGGATAAGCTTGAACTCGGTAATAAGATCAATCAAAGCCTGACGTTCACCCTTGAGGTGGTATTTCTCAGGGACCAACGCCAGGTTTCCATCCACCACCCGTTCTACCGTCTCTGGCCACGTCTCTTTGGTGCCGTCTGGCTTGGGCCTTGAGTAGGTCCTCTCGTAGACAACCTTACCGGTTTCTGTGAGCTGCAACTTCACTCCGTCCTTGCTTGCGCCTGGGTGCTGGTCAGTGCCTTACGAGACCCAGGACCCTCGTAGGAGTATCGTGCTGCCCTGTTCACGTGGTTCATCAACTTGGCCAACTTGTCCACCGCCTGGGTAGTCATGTTCGTATGCCCTTCACGACCATGAACCCACTTGTCGATAACAGTCTTGAAATACCTTGGTGCATCAGACCTCAACATGAGAAGTCCCTCAATCAGATCAACGTGTTCTGCTACAGACTCCAGAGTCACATCAATCAAGTACTCAGTAAGCAGGCCCCGCACTTCCTTCGGGGTGTAGGTGTAGTCGCCAGAGTAGTACTCGTAGGCACTGTTCTGCTTGTACATCTCCTGCTTGGCAATCTTAGTCAGGTTCTTGTGCGGGTCTTCCATCTCACAATACTGGGCGTACTGGGTAGGGTTCTCCAACATCCAAACCCACATGTCCTGTGAAAGGTCTTCCCATTCAATCAGGTTGCTTCTACCAGCAACAGACCTGGCAGCCTTATTCACCTTCTCCCGGAAATCATCCGTGATGGTAATAGTCATTACACACTCCTAAATTCAGTAAGCTTCTCAGACAGCTTGTACTTGAACCACCCACCGCAGGCATTGCAACTGAATCGCTGATACCTGGCGAATGTATTTTCGTACGTTCCACGCTGCTGGAAGTCCATAGATCCACACCTTGTGCATCCTTCCACGCTGTCATCGTCGAACACATTCACGTTGGGATGCGTCCTGATCCATGGAAGGATGGTGGTGTATAGTTCTTCGGTGAGCACGACATCCTGTTTGTTGTACTCTCGCATCTTCGACCAGGCCTCGATGTCACCGTTCATGCAGTCAATCCAGAGCTGGAATCCGGAGTGACTCACCTTCTGCCCGATGTTCAGCGACGTTGACACATCGTTCAGCTTGTTGGAAGCGAACTTGAACCGCCGCTTCACCACCTGGTACAGATCGGTGTGCTGGTAGGGTGACGGAACCATCTTGGTGTCGAGCATAATCATCTCGGTCTCAAGATGTGGCACGTCGAAAGTCTTACCATTGTAGGTGACAAGCATATCCGCCTCATTGAACAGCCGGTATGCCTGCCTCACCATCTCGTCATGCCCGTCATGGAAGTCTGAGTAATACATAACCTCAGGCTTTCCGAGCCACTTCGCAGCAAAACAACAGACCCTCTTCAACTCCTTGATCTGGATCATGTTGATGTCTTGCTTCCACCTATCCCAGAAGTAACCTAGGTGGGGGAGGGTTTCAATGTCGATCGTAAGTACATTCATGCAACCACCTGAAACCACTGGTGCATCTGCTCGTTGGTCAGATACTCCCATGAGTACGTGGAGGGGTAGTCAACCTGCCTCCCTCCAATGCGAATCCACTTCCAACCACCTTCCACCTTCATCACAAGATCACCCTCGTTGTCGATAACAACAGTGCCCAGAGGAAGATTGGGCTCATCGCTACCGCAACCCAGTACGGCCCGAACGGATGGTTCCTCCTTGTCGGCACCAAGGAACTCATTCAGGTCATCCCGCAAGCCTCGGGCGTTTTCCTGGTCCAGCAAGGCCAGCGTAGAGTCGAGTGACAAGAGAAAGAAAACACCCGACTCCACCTTGTCTACCACAAGAACTTCTTCACTCATTGGGAAACTCCTCCTCTTCCTCTGGGATGATGTCGACAACCTTCAGTGCTTCCCGAAGACGCCGGATCCGGATAAACAACATGGCGCAGTAGTTTGGGATGTCCCTGATCTCTTCTTCGATGTACTCGAACAAGCCATCTAGGTCCATTGCCTCAAACTTCTGGTAACCCTCTTCGGAATACTGCTTGTCACCCACACCCTTGATTCGATTTACACAGTCTGTCATGAACACGTTGACATAGTCTGCGAGGTCATCGGATGACATTCCGAACTGCTTCACCTTGTCGGACAGATCAGAACCTGGCTCTTGTTCAGCCACCTTGACATTGACCACCTGGCCCAGCGTGAACAATGGTTCCAGTTCAAACCACTCATGGCCGCTGAGCCAGTTGCCGTTGCTGACCATATACAGATCGAATGCTGCATCGTATTCCTGAATGAATCCGACACGACCGTTGAACTCTCCGGACTTGACCACTACAGTCCTACCCTGAACCAGGAGATCCCTGGCCACTTCTTCATTCACGTCCGATTCCCTTCAGTAGAGCCTGCTTGCCATGTTTCAAGACGACAGAGTTCACGTCTTCCTTGTCCGGCATCTTGATCACAGTCAGCTTGTCGCCCATCTTGCTGGACAATTCCTTTGCCAATCCCTCACCATACGAGTCCCCATCAGCAAAGACCCATACGGTTTTGTAGCCACGGAACAGGCGGTAGTACTTACTCTTCCAATTCTTGACTCCGGCCACTGCTACGGCTGGAATTCCGCACAAGTGCGCGGTAATGGCATCAATCTCGCCTTCACAGATGGCAATAGCATCGTCAGAAGACTGTAGATCCACCGTGTTGAACAGCTTAGTGTCGCCCGGATGAGCCATGTACTTACCCAGCTTGGGGTGAGCCTCCTCGCAGGTCCCAGGGTGAAGCTCCAGACACCTGAACTTCATCGTGGCTACCGACCACCCCTTGAATGCGCCGTCCTCACTGGGCCCCTTGCGAAGGTACGGAATGCTGAGCCACCCCCTGTACCACTCATGGCCAGGAAGAGGGTCCTCAACGTATCCAATCTGGAAACGAGAGAGTGCCACCCGGTTTTCTGGGGTTAGAAGGCCGCGCCTCTCCAAATACGATTCGCCTGGGCTTCCGCTTAGGCTTTTCTTGTACCTTGTCGTAGCTTCTGCCAAGAATTGTTTCTGCTCTTCGCTTTGAATCGTGAAATCCACAGTCCTCCTTTCGCTGGATCAGGGTGAGTGCATCTCCCGACCAGTCACACGCAAAGCAAGTGAAAGCATCGTTGTCGTATGAGATGGTGGCCGATGGCCTGGACTCGTTGTGGAACGGACAGATCAGCTTGTTCCACTCGTTCTTGTTGTCTACCGCGTCCCAGTCTTCGAACCACTCACAGAACAACTTGTAAATCAGAGAGTCTTCAGGTGCAACTCCCATTCAAAATCCTCCTCATTACCGTATACATCACGGAGACTGCACTTGAGAATTCCGATGCCCTTGTAGACATAGAAGCCCCAATGGGCGTCGTAGTCGGTGCCTTCGGGTCCGTAAGCGGTTCCGTCGAATGGAAACTCATTCTCGATCTGCTCTTCGAAAAGTCGAATGAGTTCCTCAGGAAGAACTTCACGCTGCTGCATTGCGTCTCTCCTTGTACTCGTTGAGGTAATCAATTCCGAACTGGAGAATAGTAACGTTGTCCCTGATGAAGCCAAGGAACTTGTTACATGGACCGCAGAGCAGACCACGAACACATTTGCCACAGGACGTCTTGCCTGCACAGCACTTGTGATCATGGTCTACCTGCCTACCCTTGCGATACCTACAGATCCAGCACAAGCCCTCAAATCGATTCTGAAGGCCTAAGTACTGGTCCCCGGTCAGGTTGTACTGCTTGGCTACGTACGCCAGTCTACGGGCCAATGAGGCCCTGTTACGTTCAATCCTGTGACAGGTCGCACAGCGTGGCCCTGGACTACTCAGCTTTCTGGTACCACTCCCACAGTCCTTGCAACACTTCGTCGGGGACGTAGTCGCCTTCCGGCCCTGCGAGCCAGGAGTTTTGGGACTGGATGATGTAGTTCGTTGCCTTGAGGTACTCCTTGGCGTGCTCCTTGAGACCATGGCTGCACTCAGTCACAGTCGAAGGAGTGCTGATCTCCTGGATAGTCATCGTAGTCCTCATATTCAGGGTACCAGTCGTCGTACTCTTCGATCACTTCGCACCATCCCAATCGGGAATTTCATGCTTGCAGCTAGACATCGGTCCTACAGCCCCCATTCCTGCATACGTAGCAAATCTCGTACTTTTCCCGAACTGTGGTCCCACACCCACAGGCGCAGTCGCACGTATAGTTAATCAAGAAGCTCCTCCGCCACAGTCAAACGCCACACACGTGCGTACTTCCCAGCAAACACCTTCAACCCCTCCCAGGAATATGCTTTGCTGGACTCGGTACCAGTCCCCGTCAAGTACCACATCCCCCCTGCCTTCAGGGCAATGAACACGTACTTATTGCCGCCTGCCGTATAGCTCTTTTCAATCTTGAACGCAGAACCGTTGGAGGGCTCTCGCCCCCACCTACCATACTCCAGTCGGTCCAACTTCTTCTCAATGGCTGCCTTCTGCTCCCTGAGAAGCTTAACTTCCTCTTCCTTGGTCATTTCCCACTCCTTCTCGAATATGCCCAACCTGTATGATTTACACAAGGCCTTCAGTTCGTCGTTTGTCCAGCACCTATCCACCATGGCCTGCATCATAGCCTTGGACAGCTGATCTAGATTAGAATCCCTGACATTCTGCCTGACTAACTCCCGATTAGCTTCGAGAGTAGCCCTCCGGCGCTGAGCCTCAACCCAACTCACGTAAACACCTCCTCTTGATATCGCCGTCCGTCCTCGTCATCAGGCTCCCAGGCTATGTTCACATGAGTAGGCTCGTTATAAGTAACGTCGGTAACCTTCATGGTCTCGCCGGTGAACTCCAACTCTGCGAACAATTCACCTGATGGATCCGCTTTACCTCCTCGATTCTTGACCACCGACACACCCATGCGACCAGGGCCAGGACGCCACAGTGTCAGTACCAGTTGAGGTACACGAGTGATCTGCCCCTTCACACCATTCAGTGGGATGGCCTTCTGTCCGTTGTTGTAGTCGCCGGTGACGTGGTGCAGGCCGATGACACAAGCACCAGTAACCCTGGCCATGGAGTGAAGGTAGTCCATCAGAGCCTCAAGGCCAGAGAAGGGATCTCCTGACTCCTGAGCCTCGGTCACCACATTGGTGATGTTGTCCACCACGATCAACGCAGGGAATTCATTGGTCAGCTCGTAGTAGGCCGCAATGTTCTCTTCGATATCGTGTGGAGTTGGTGCGGAGTTGTAGTCAATGCGCAGAGGGATTTCCCTCAACACATCCTGAACCTCGGCGGGAAGTTCTCCTTCAAGGACCATCTGTGATGCACGTTCAACCGTGATGTCACACAGAATGGCAATGCTTCTAGTCAACTGAGTAAAGGCATCAGAGTCTGCACTGAAAATGAATCCTGGAAGCATGGCTTGCAGCGCTAGGTTGAGTACCTTGGCTGATTTGCCGATACCAGGAGGGGCCACTACCAGAACAAGCTGACCCCTCCGCAGCACAATCCCTAGGTCGTCAAACGCTTTCCACGGCGTAGGAATAGGGCTGCCCGCATGACCTCTGATACCTGAACTCTGGTTAAGAGTCCACAATCAGTTCAACTCCCTTAGTTGTAGGTCAATCATATCGATGATGGTTTCCACTGTGTAATCGCAGTCCGTCTGTACGGCACTTACCCCGTTGCGGATATCCAACAGAATATTCACAACATCTTCCTTGAGCAGTGCTCCTGTAATCACTGTGCTGCCCCCTGAATGGTGGTGAGAATGAAGGTGGCAAGTTCGATCGTCTGCTGGCCAACAGTAACCACAGTGACCATGATGCCGATGCCTGCCATGACGTTCCACAACAGCTTCGCAATCTTCATCTACACTCCTTTTAATAGTAACGGCGATGTGGCTTACAGGTCAGGGACCACAATGGGCGGGACGTCCGGAAGAGGGAAGTGGCTGTCGGTCTTCTCGTCCTCATCCGGATCCTGCGTAGGCCACATGATTCGGTCTGGTCTCAGTTCGTGCTTGCCCATTTTACTTCTCTCCTTCACGTATGTGTTTGCATGTACGGATCTCGGTACGAACTGCCCTACATCTTCCACAACTCCAGCAAATGAAGTCTGTGGTATGGCATGTAGGGCAGTTGTACTTGCTTGCTACCATTGAGCTGGCGCAGTTAGGACAGTTCATTCTACCATCCTAGCACACCTATTGGAGTAAACAACTACTCCGATCGGGTGTTACTTCGTACCAACAATGACAGGTGACCCCTGCGGGATGGGAATGACCTGGACCTTTCCATCCTTGATGGCCTGGTTGATGGCCTGCTGCTGAAGGTAGGCCTGGTAGGCAGGGAGACCGCCGGGGAAGTTCCGACCGGCTGCCTCGTCGATCTGAGCCGCCTCGTTCCGAAGGACGGCAGCCTGCTTCTCGGCCAAGCCCTTCTTAAGCTGATCACCAATCTCCGGCTTCTGGAGAACAACTGCCTTCACCGAGAAGATAGGCACATCCTGAGTCAGCGTCTTGACGATGGCCTCCGCATCCGCCTTGACGGTTGACTCCCACTTCGCCTTGACGTCCTGATTCTGGTAGATCTCCTGCCAGTTGAAGTTGAGTGAGGAATTGTCAATAGCACGGTCGACAGCCGCGCCGAGGTAGGCCGTCAGGAACTTGGACCAGCCTGCGTTCATGGAGCCACCCTCAGAGCCGTAAGCCTGTCGCTGATTGGTGAAGTTCTCGTGCATGTACTGAAGAACACCACCCCGCCACTTCTTGCCCTTGGGGTCGACATATTCCTTGCACTCGGTGTTCAGCTCGAACTTGACCACACCCTGAATCTTCAGCTCCTGGCCATCCTTGGTGGTTGACGTGAATGATGCGGAATCCTTGTCGTCACCATCACCAAAGTCAAAGTCACGCTGGCCAGCGGGGTAGTAGAAGTAGTCATCGGCCGGGTCGTTGGCGAGATCCTTTTGGTTCTCCGACCAGCAGGTCTTGAACTGCCGGGTATCGAATGGACCTGCCGAATACTGAAGGGCCACATCAGAACCAGTGGTGGACACAGACGAACAGGCGGTGACTGCAAAGATGCTGGCACCAAGGATGAAAGCAATGCTCTTCTTCACTTGTTGTTCTCCTTCTTACGAGTTTCACGGATCTTACTGACGATGTTGTACGCAAGGGGATCAGTGGGATAGCCGTAGTTGAGGGCTTCCTCTTCGATCTCCAGGATGAGGCTACGCTGAGACTTGACCATCTCAACCCAGGCCTTTCCCATAATCAACTTGACGTAAGTAAACCAGCCCAGAAGGGCCACCAGAATGATGACCCCCAGGATGCAAGCGAATACGATCACTGATCCAGCTCCCCTACCCTGCGTTCCAGCTCTTCGACAATGCCATCAGCCCTGTCCTCATCGTTCAGCCTGAGGGCACGACCATTTCCATCACGTACCCACATCTCGTCATCCTTGCGGATCTTGAAGGTGTTAGGCTTGACTTCCTTCTTCTCAAACCTGGGCACTAAAAATCTCCCCTCTCGACCTGGAAGCACAGAAGGCCAAGCGACCTCCACATGTCCACCACGCGGTCTCGATCATCATACACACCGACGATGTTGTACTTGTCTCGGATGTATTGGTTGAACAGCTCAGCCTTGATGACAGAGTCCTCAGTGCCATGCTCGTAACGCATGTGAAGCCCCTCAATCGGGACCTTGACGTGCTGATACAGCCATTCCTCTGTGACATCCTTGAAATCCTCGTGCCGACCCGACACGAACAAGATCTTACGACCCACTACGTAGTGCTGAGTCTGAACCTCTCGGATGACATCGTATTTGGGCTTGTCCAGTGCATATTTGGATGGGTCGTAAGGGCTACGCACACCCCTACAGTCAGCCACAGTCCCATCAATGTCCACGATGATGGCTTCCGGCAGACCAGGAATCCATTCTACCTTCTCGTAGCTCACAGGAGGCACGAACGCCAGGTGAGGGTAGAGCTTGTAGGGCTTCCACGTGTCAGCCTTCAACGTGCTGCTGAACTTGCGTTCCAGGCTATAGATCACATCACTGCCCACCCAACGTTGCCCACGCTCCCGCCGGAGGCGGTCCCATAGGATACACTGAGCGGTACTGACCTGAGTGCAGTCAATAATCTCGAATTCAGCACCGTAGTTGTTGGCAATCTCAGCCCACTGCTTGCGGTACTTCTCCCGCAAATGGCAGTCGTGGATGACCACGTGCTTGCCTGCTTTGATACCACCCTTCACCAGATCCTTCTGAACCCTGGTGATGTACTGCTCAAGGTCGTTGTCCAAGATACCTTCACCATTGAACAAAGACTTACGCAGATCATCCCTGGAAACCAGAAGAGTGTTAAGAGGATCTGCCGCCTGAATCTCAAGCGCTTTGGTGGTCTTTCCAGATCCAGGCAGCCCCACCGTAATACTGACCTTAGGCAGGCTCATTGATCTCCTCAAACCGGCCGTTAGGCCCAGCAAGAGCCCCCATCAGATCCTCAATCGTCTCTCCTGGTGCAGGGATGTCGAAGTGGTCGCTGTATTCTCCCGAGGGAAGCTGCATACGAACCACACCATCCTCCCACTTGTAGAGGTCCCCGCCTTCTGAGGAAAGCTCATCGAAAAGTCGAAAAAACCTCATTGCCTAACCCTCTCCTTCCAAAAGTTTCAACCTATTGTTTGTCCACTTTGGACTTAACCGCAGCATTCGCAGTCGTGGCGGTCTTCATCGTAAATCGGGTCACTCCAGTCATAGGAGAACTCCTCGCCGTTCTTCCACAGTTCGATGACCTGTTCGATGCGCTTAATAACCATCTCGTCATCATCGCAGTAGAAGATGTAATCGGCCTCCTCCGGATTCACCCCAAGGGCATCAGCAGCCCACACAGCCACGCCCTGCCCCCCAGAACCCTTCAGTGCCAACTTGCCGTCCGGATGAAGCCTCCACCCATTGTAGTAGTAATGCTTCAGAGTGGGGACCTCAGCCCCTGCAATCGCAGCTGCATGGCCAGCAGTACACATGGTGGTGTGGCACATATTGGGCGTCGACTCCACTGCTTCGGCGGTATCAAAGAAACCCCTGAAGCCGATCCACTCACTTTGGTCGTGCATCTCCGGCTGCGACTTCAGCAAGTCCAGAGTCGCCTGCAACAATTGGATATTGCCCATGTCAGTTCTCCTTAGTCTTGGTGAACTCACCGTAGTAGTTGACCGTGTAGCCATCCGCGAACTTGTACACCGCGTCTTCGAGCTGCTCACGAGTACGGCCATGGTGGAAGAGGTAATCCGCCTCGTGCTGAGTCAAACCAAGCTTGTCCTTGGCAAACTCACTGACGAACTTGTACCCTTCCTTCCTCTCCCAATCGTCGGTATGCGCTTCTCGCTCAGAAACATGGTTCCCCTGATCATTCAGGATCCACTCTTCCTCAAGTCGGAAGACCACCGGGTCGAAACTGGCACCCGAGATCGATGCTGCATGACCAGCAAAGCACATCGTCGTGGCGCATGGATTAACCCAAGTACCCTGGTCATGCTTCTCTGGAAACATCTTGATCAGTGCCATTGTCGCCAGCAGAAGCGGGACATTCTTCTCAGTCATTGTTCTCCCTCTCGATTTGTTTTATTTCTTGGATAATGTCTTCCAACCACTGATCGCATTCCGCTTGGGTCTTCCCTGCAAACCTCATTGCGATCATGTGCCTTGCTACACGCTTGGAAAGATCCGCAGGAATGGCACGGACGTTAGGTCCAGACTTACCTTTGTTGGAAAAGACCTTCCCCGTGCCACCCTTAGATGGGTTTCCCCGACTAACAAACACTAAGGCTTTACCTGCTTCCAGATCAGCTCCGCCACCCGTGACTCTTGCCCATCAAGCATCATGAACAAACAAGAGCGGTAAACCGCAGTCCACTTCTCAGACCATTTTGCGAAGGCCTTTCGATCCTTCTTCAGCTCTGGGCTCACGTTGTACCAGAGTGCCTCCAGAGCGTCCCAGTAGTCCTGCACTCGATTGAACAAATCCCGTAGGATTGGCTCCGCCCAGGAATGCAACTCCTCTGGAATGGATGCCATAATCTCATCGTAGGTCTTACCGTCAGACGCCCATTGCCATAGTTGCTTTTCGTTCAGTCCAGTCATCACCTTGTGCAGTTCGATGTAGTCTTCCTGCTTCAGCTTCAGGCGGTCGCCTGTTTCCTCGTTGAGGACCACCACACCCTCAGCATTGGGCCTTTTCAGATCGATCATCTCTCGCACGTGCCCCCAACTACCTGCCATCATGAAGTGGTTCAGCTTGACTCCATAATACATCATGTACTTGTAGTCGAAGAAGTCTTTTCCCGACCTTATGTCCACAGAGCCCAGGTACCTCAGTGACTCTTCGTCTCCGTAGTCCAGGACGATACGGTTTTCGGGATAGATGATCTCGAACAGATCTGTGTGGATACCGTCTGTCTCGTATGCCCGGTATTTGGTCCTGAGAAGCTCTGTAGCCTTCAAAGCCTGGTCTGAGGCAAAGGACCCCTTGGTGGCGATCGCAGGGCCCACAGGAGTGTTGTAAGCGATGCCTAAAGACCCATCCACCTTGTCGTACACAGTAACCCAGTCGTCTTCCTTGAACTCAGGTGCGTTGGGCTCCCCCAGGTTGAAGAACTTCTTGAACGGACGGGCCAGGATCTCTCCAGTCTCCTGATGGTAGATCAAACCCCGACAGTTCTTAGTAACGTCATTCCAAGCCCGTTCGAACATGGCCTGTTTGGTGTAACACGCAATGTTGTAAGGGAAAAAGGGGTGACGCTGGACGCGGACGTAACCCCCCTTTGTCATCTCGACTAAGTCTTTCGCGTCCATCAGGTCGTAGATGGTGATCATTACTCTCCTCTAGATTTGCACTGACAATAAATTAGTATTCGTTTGCAGTCTGGGCAGTAGAAGATCTCTACAGGCACGTTTCTTCCTCACGTGTAGATAAGGTCAATCGCAATCACCAAGGCCAGAACCACCAGGATGATGGGATCGACGAACAGCGCGGCCACGAGCACTACAATGGCCAACAGGACACCTACAGGGCTCATGATCCTGAACTCCCCTTCCCTGCTGATCCAGAGCCAAATCCTCCTCGGGAGATGGCCGACTTACTGATGGTGGACCCTGAGGTAGGAACACCACCACGTGAATAGTAACTGGATTTTGGGGCTCCACTGTACCCATGAGACCTAGTGACCTTCTGGCCTACTGGGGGCGCACTGTGACCAGAATTGGTGCTGTACCAAAACCACACAGAACCATTGTCACTTTCCCATCCCTCAGAGCCATCAGAGCAGTTGTCGTCATCAATCCTCTGCTCTGTCTTTGGGTCAATGCAAACCCCGATTTCGTCCGCCTCAGATGGAGCCACAGAGCAGCCAGCCAGCACGATAGCCAGCGCCGACACAAGGCCAACTGTGTTCACCATAGTGCCCTGTTTACTCATGTCAGCTCCGTGCAATCAAGTGGATAAGTTCCCACAATGCCCAGACGGACAATGACGCGAAAACCACAGCGAACGTGACAATAAAGCAACCAATGCACCCAGTAAGGTTATCGTCGTCCATCACACCTCCTCGTATGTCTTTGCCATGATGTCCGGCTTGATAGCCCAGAATTCGTCATTGATTCCCTTGGCGATGTAGTCGCCGATCGAGGCGTACATTGGTCCCTCAAGAGTCGGGATCAGAAGTTTGTGTTCATTCTGCTTTGTCTCCGGGTTCCACCGCACAACTACATCCAGATCAACGCCATACCTCAATGCCCAATCTTGAATGCTGTCGGTGCTCGCAAAAGTCTCCTCCCACTGAACAGCGTCGATCGTAGCCATTTTCTTGTACGTTTTGATTACCGCCATACCGTGATCACCTTTTCCTCGGGAACCACTTCCCGAAGGTTCCCGTCAAACTCGGCTCCACTATAGGACGAGTAACCCCCATCCATTCGGAAATGCCGGATGCCGTCTGAGTTCATCACAGAGAACACAACCCAGTATTCGTCACCCTTGCCTTCACCGCCATAGTCCTGAACGTGGTTTAGAGTTCCAAGTCCAGGCACCTCACATGGCAGGTTATCGCCGTACTTGATGCTCTGCCAGGATTCGGGGCCCTCAGCGTCACCATTCTCTACCAGCTCGAAGAAGTTCTCAATCAGATGCTGAACAGTCGACCCTGAGTACTTAGTAACGCTCCCCATCACTCGCCACTCCCCGAAGATCCACTGTCGTACGACGAACCGCCGGAATCGTATGAGCTACTCGACGTGTCGGGCTCCCAGGTCTCAACGTACTCCGTGTAGATCTCCGGCTCCCAGTAAGTCTCCACAGACCTGGTGCCCGGAATAGGCCTGGTCTTCTGAACGTTCCTGGTCTTGCTAACAGGCTTACGCTTGTATGGCATTTACATCTCCTTCTATTGGTTATTAGTAACGTCAGACGTACACGGTTACTTGCTTGGTTTCCGGAGTCACGAACTTGTAATCGTTGTTCCACTCCAGGTCAGAGTAAGAATCGTAGGTGCCGGTAACCTTGACATGTCCCACACGAGTCTTCCAGACGAACTCCATGAGACCTTCACCGCCCAGGTCGTAGGCGTTGTACACAACCTCTACCTCACCCAAACCTGAGAGGGTCTCCTTGTAGCCCGCGTTCTTGTAAGACCACTTCCACATACCTCCCAACATCTTACCGACCTCGTCAGCAGTCAGTTCGTTGAGAGGGGTACCGCAGGCAGTGCACACATCGTGATCCATTAAAGCCCCTTTTTCGGAGTTGTCTTCTTCCTGGACTTGTCTTTCGCATCCTGCTCAAGGTGCTTGTACTCGTCCTCCTTGATTAGATGCGTGCTCTTGTCCTGCCACCCATTAGGGCAGGGCCTGAGCGTCTCCACATCGCCGTCAGGCTCGATGCCGTAGCACGTGGTCCTCTTGTCGGCACAGCCGCTCAGAAGGGCACACAGAGCCAGCACGGCCATCATGTACTTCATCAGTACCCCCTCGCCCCACATCGATCGTATTCACGGTGCTTCCAGCACCACCATGTCTCGTGCCAAGTTCTCAGTAGAGCTCTCACAGTTTGATCAACCTATCTTTCTTGTCCAGGTGCCTTTTCACGTACCCAGGATCTCCCTGTAGGAATTCCTGAATGTTTTGCAGGATGAACCTTGACGACTTACCCTTGGTCAGTGAAGTGATTGTTCGTCTCAGAGCCCATAGGTAAGCTGCTTTTGGAGAACACGTGTAGTTGCTGGGAATGACTTTTCGCTCAAGCGCCGTAACGCAAATTTCCTCGATGAAAAGTTGTACCAAACGCTGATGCGGCAAGGACCACAGTTTCCTCGGATCAACGTCAACACTCGCTCCATCTCTGAGGATCTCTTCATAGATCGGCGAATCTCCGAAAGCAACACTGGCGTGGAGGGAATCGTGATCGTATGTACGCCTAACGGCATCATCGAAGAACTCAGATTTGTCTTGATCAAGGTTCATCACCTTTTTCCCGTACATCTCTTCCCACACCTTATACAGAATGTGGTACATCTCCAGATCAAGGTGCGCACCCGCATTCTGAAGCTGGATCAGGTCGTAGATGTGCTTGTTCCACGACCCATTCGGCAACTCCCAATGCGAGTGCGACAACTTGATGGTGTACATCTGGTGCAAGCTTGCGTACCTGGACTGATTTGTCTCAGGAATGAACTCGGCGAAACTAGGATGCCACAGGTGATCAGTCTTACCCACGATCGGTGGGACATCCACATCAGACCACCAATCGATGTCCTTGGGTTCCCGATTGCAGACCCCCAAGGCTTTTAGGGCATGAGAGCCCACAATCAGGCTACGCATCAGACCTCCTTAACGGTCAACGTCTCTCGAATTCGCTTGGCGATGGTGGCGAACGGAACACCCTTGTCGTTCAGCTGCACCACCGAAATCAACTCTCGTCCATCCCGGAGGTAGGGGTCATACTCTTCCTCGTCCCCTTCCCAGGTGTCCGTGTCCATCTTGTCAACAAGAATGGTGTCACCAGCAGCGTTTCCGTTGACAAACGTCCGGGGGATACCCAGGAACTCCGTCACGGAAGGCGGCATCAACAGGGTGAACCTGGTCCCACACGCATCGATGTACGTACGTGAGGAGCGATTCTCCTCCCTATCAACCAGCCTGACACCACACTCAGGACCAAGCACAGCCGTAGCCACCCCAAGGCAGCACATAGCGTTGGTAGACCTCTCGTGGAGCCGGTGAGTACCCTGCTTGTACTGCCCCGACTCAAGGGCGCTAAGGAACTTGTCCAGGGCTTCCGTGTTCACACCCTCAACATAAGGCAACCGGAACTCCGCCTCGAATGCATCTGCGATTTCCGCGAAGCTCTTGCCCAGGCTGTCGTTCCACCCAATTGCAGTGTGGACACGCTTGTCATCGTCATTGTTGTCGAAACCCTGCTTGAAGAACGGAACATCACACGAAGTCTCACCATGAACCCTGTGAGACTTCGGAAGGCCAATCCAGTCAGCCACCCTCAGGGACAGGGCACCCGAACTGGTGTCGTAGAAGATGCCACCGTAATCCAGCTCCTTCCTCTCCACCGCGCCCGCCTCACTGGCCAGGTTGGACACCACGCCGAGACAGCAGAAAGAGCCGTCACGCGATTCCAGCTTGTGATGACCCTGCTTGTAATCCCCACTCCGCAGTGCGGTCAGGAAAGCATCGAAGTTCTCTTCGTTGATACCAGCAATGTACTTGGACATGAAATCAGTTCTCCTTCTGATTTTTGATAGCCGTTTGTAGTTGAATTCTGCGGTTGATCAGTGCGGTGAACCCGCGATGAAAGTAACGCTCATTCCTCCAATAAGAGGAACGCAGGAACCACGAGAAGGGATGATCCCTCTTGATCTGCGCCATGTTCTCCTTGTAGCACTGGTTGGCAGCGTCCCAGATTAGGATCGCCTTCTGAAGCCTTTCCACATTGATCTGAGCAGCTGTCAAGACACCTCACCCATCAATTCTTTCAGGTTGTTGATTGTGGTGGAGAGGTCGATCCCACGCTGCATGCCCAGAGTAGTGAGTATGTTGATCACATCCTCCCCATAAACGTAAGGGCCCCCCGGAAAATTGTCGAACTCCTCAACATTTACCACCCGTACACGCACGTTAATCGTGTTTCCCACTATGCCTCCTTAAAGACACATGAATCCCTGACAGGACACCTAGGGCACACATCAGGGTCAGGAGCGGGATCGAACCTTTCAGCCTTGACGTTCTCGTCAAGCTCACCATATACGTCAGCAAGCCTTTGAACAGACCAGTCGGAAAGATCGTACGGCCTTGTGGGCTTCCCCAGTTTGGCCATCCAATACCGTCCTGTGGTGAAAGGAATGTCCCACTCTAGGTTGAGGACTCCAGCGTACGTGGCGAGCTGTTCTGGGCCGCCAGGCGTAGCGCCAGTCTTGTAGTCATCGGGTTTTCCCTCGATAACAACGTCGATATAGCCAACCACCTCAACCGATCCAAACTTAACCCGGAACTCTTTCTCGATCCATTGGTTACCAGAAGGATCTGTCCACGGAATGTGATCAGGGTGCTCCCTGATGTATTTGAAGAATCCGTCAAGCTGGTCTTGCCCAACCTGCATTCTCCTTGGGATGTCTCGCAGAGCATTGTATGGACCTGATCGTTCCCACACTGCCGGGTTGGGTGACTCCTTCAACTCTTCGTTGATCTGGGCCCTATATGCCTCTCTGAAGTGCTCTTTGACTTCCTCAGGTGTCATCACCCTGCCAGACTTCTCGAAGACCTCTACAGCGCTGTGAAAGGCCGTTCCGTGGGCAAGCCAGGGTGCCGGACGCTTCCACACTCGTTCCCGCCGAGACAGGAAGTAGGCATGCGGACACCTCGTGTATTCGTTGAGCTGGGATGGGCTTCTGTACTCGTCAGTCACCGTCCCACCACCTAGTTTTCTTCACCCGGAGCCGTTGACACTTCTCACATCGCCTGTATTGCTCTTTGGGTGGGTAAGTATCCCATCTCTGAGGGATATCAACCCAGTCTTCCCACTTGTGCCAGCACCACATCATCCGTCGTACATCCCCTCTCGTTCGAGTTCTCGGAAGAGCGCACGAAAGGTTTCACAGTCCCACTCCAGGAAGCCATCGTTGTGGATGACAATGCTACCAGTGCTTGTATTGTACTCGATGTGGCAATCCCCAAAGTGTGTCTTTGCTACCTTCCACCCTTCGGACTCCTTTCCGTACACTAAAGCCTCCTCGATACTGCTACAGCGCAGTTGTGTTGGTAGGAAGGACAGTGCACGTGAAGTTCGAAAGTCCGGACGATCGCACGACCATACATCATGCTGTCGTCAAGCATCTCGAACCTTTCCACCGAATAACACTTGCCCTTCAATTCATTCCACACACCCTCCAATTGGGGATGATGGTCTTTGACGATAGGAGAGTTACGGACCCCGATCTCCGTAGCAGTCCTGTACGCATACACAAGACATTCCTCATGTGCAATTACTCTTGCGCTATCGTCCACGCGGCGGTCCCCTCAGATAAGAGAGAACCCCGGATTTCTCCGGGGTTCCCGTCGAGATTGTGTATCAGGGAATGTCTGGGGGCATGGCAAACATAACCCAGGACAGATCGGTCATGGACACGTGCCGGTTCACACGAATCACCAGGTCTCCATCCGAGTCACTACGTTCAACAAACTTCCATCCTCCCGTGTTGCTGTCAGAGTTCGGCGGGATGGTCGGGTCGTACTCAACAACCACCCCATCCCTTTCCAGTCGGTTGTAGAACCACCTTAGACGCTGAAGCTTGTACTCAGCCATCCCCTTCCCACCAGTAGCCATGTACTCCAGGTGGTCTCTTAATCGCTTGTACGGGCTGCACTGCACGAACCTGTAGGGCACTACCATTGGCCATGCATCCTTAGCGACTTCCCGTGGGGTGCGCAAGTGGGTGGCGTGCTTGTTCTTGAATCGTGACACCGTCTGAGGCGTCAACCTCACCACACCTGCGATCTGGGAGTCGTTCAGGCCCCGTGACCTCAGGCTTTGGTACAGATCGAGCGTCAACGGCGTTTGACCCCTAACCTTTCCCATTGTCTTTGGTCTCCTTACTTATCGGATGGAAGGGCGTGGGTGTTACACCTTGGGAGCGGCAGGCTTCCGCGTACGAGTCGTCTTGACGACCTTGGCCGGGTCCTCCGGTTCCTTGAACGCCAGAATGGTTGCCATTTCCTGCGTCGCAGGGGTCTTGACCTTCGTGGTGGTCTTGCGTGCCGCAGCCGTCTTCCTGGGGGCCTTTGCGGGCACCTCCTGAACGGGCTCGGGCTTCTCCTCCTTGACCTCCTCGACCACCTTCACGGACTCCTGTGAACGCTGCTCCCAGATCTTCACCAGGTTGGCTGGAACACGTCCACGATCCTTGACGTCGTGGCCAGCCGCACGCAACCACTCACGCATTTCCTGCGTCTTGCCGACCACCGGAGTGGAGGACTTCTT